>BNJV01001753.1_pt1 | contig 159567 bp, 211 predicted proteins | sample 8540591 | NCBI WGS metagenome assembly BNJV01 (sample SAMD00202457, study PRJDB9452) | human saliva metagenome | host: Homo sapiens
TTTGATCGATTAATTTTTCATATTTACATCAGCCTAAAGCGATCGCAGACAGCGATCCAGATGATGTCCTTGAACGGCAGTGAACACCCCACATCAGGTCGCACCATTCCAGCCTTTGAACAGCACTTCATCAACAACCGAACACGGTCGTCGAACAGCATAACGACACCTTTCATCGTATTCACAGCGCATAGCCTGGTCCAGCCTTGACGAAAATTACAGCGGCCACCAGCCGCCCTCACAACATTTGCGATCATACTAGCCTTCCGTTATCACAACATAAACAGGAACCGCGACAATCCTCAACTTCACCGCCCACCGTCGCGCGAACATCGTTTATCCGCCTTTCTGACCCCAGCCTGACCGTACCATCCTCAACATCTCCATCAGACCATCACTGATTCATCGGCAAATCTCTTCATTTCGCAGCAGTCATCCTCCACATTCATATTGGACAACTCCAGAATCAATTGTTGGTCAAAACAAATTGAGAGTATCACGAGCTAAAACAGCAGAAAACCGAACCCATTCAGCAACTACGTTGAGCACACAGAGCGTTGAACGCAGCAGGCAAGTCTTTGTCATCCGACAGTAATTGAAAGACTTATAATGACTAATGGACAGATGCCGCCGAAAGAACAGCCAATCGGGGAACCATGCAGGCTATTGCGCATTATTTAAGATAACTGCTACCAGTTGCTGAAAATAAAGAAATTGGGCATGGCTGAAGCGTTTCAAAGCCGACTTGAGCAGCAACCTTAAAGAATTAAAGCAGCCGCAGATGAAGAAAACGACCATCAGCACGGTGACGAACACATATTCAACTGGCGAAAATCTCGTGGAGCGGTCGCCATTCTGGGCAATTCATCAATTTGAGCAACCGTTGTGCGGAATAAAACTACATTTCATTTGAATTTCGTAATTAGACACCCGAAATAAGTTTTATTTTTCAATTTCGTTATTATAGAGCCTGGCGTGTCGGCTTGAATCGCGGCGGACAGATCATCGCCCGACGGAAATCATGGCGCACCGAACAGAACATCCTGTTTTTCAGAACCAGGTCATCTCGAATTTAAAAGATCGATTAAAATTATCAAAATATTTACAGGTTGTTGTATTGAAAAGATGGACTTAACATTAATCATGTTTTTAAAAGAATAGAATAAGATTACTACTTGTAATAACGACAGAAATATAAAGAATTATAATTTGTAATATAATACCGATTAACTGCTATCAACAGTAAAGAAAAATGTATAAAGGAAAATAAGAAAAATATTGATTGCATTTCATTTTCACCATATTTTATACTTTCGAGTCATCAACATCAATTATTGCCTTTATTTCACCGACAGAACGAGTCAGCAGTTGCCGATTATTCTCCAAAAAACAAACAGAAGATCGTTATCGAACCGAAAATACCTTAAATCTTTTTCGAAATATTATTCGAAAATATAAGATTGGTCAGCGGTCAAGATATCTTTTCATTCAACGAAAAAATATATTATTGTGCCAGCCGACGGAAGAACATGGCCCAGCACCCGTCAGCCCCTGGCGAATACGTGTCCTTTACCTGGCGGAAGCGACAAAGCCATATACGAAAGATACCGCGTTATACCTCGAGTTGTGTGGCCTCAGAGAAGAACATTATTGGCGAGTTGTCAGTCCGCCTTTGGGATCTCGTTTTAAAACAGAACTTGAAATAGCGAAAAAGATATTTATTCGGCAACATGCCAATAAAATGCCCACAAACAGCATGCACCTGGTTACAGATCAACACATCGCCTTTCAATATTGAGCGAACGATAATTAGTAACGATCATCGAACCGTTCGTAAAGATTACACATTGGGCAGTGGAGGTTCGATACCTTTGAGCGACGGAGCGACAGAGTTTCGCGACAGTGTGCGGGTTGAGCAATGTTATTTGACTGAGATGAAAGTGATTCTTGAGAGTCTCCATATTTTGTGAACGCAAGAGCAAAGATTATTTCAGTCACTGAACACGAGCAGGACACCGTTTGATATCTTCGAAAACATTGCGGAAATATCACATTTGTAGTCGCACATATAAAAATGATTGCCCATTCACCCACACAGAGTTATTACCTGAGAGGCCTGGAAATTAAAATCTGGCGCAACACATGCAATACTCCAGACATTTGCATCGAGCAGACAGCGAAAGTTGAATTTTAATATTACTTTCAGAGGTTACCGAAAGATCAGAATCATTGAGTCTTCACGAGATATGAATTCAAGAATTTATACTTAGGAGTTTAACAACGAATAAAATACAAAAATATTATTCCATCGATATTCACTTTAGTTATATCGATAATTTCAGCAGTCTTCGCCATCCAGCGAGTTATGAGGTCACCAGGCCTTCCATCAGGGTCAATCGGCAATAAACTCGTTATTGGTCATTTTACGTCCATATATTGGTCGAGTTATATAGCCCATATTTCACACACGTTCACAAAGGTCAGTTTCAAGAAGAAATAGTAACCAGCGAACGCTTGCGTCGACAGACAGACCTGAACAGATATCAACAAAAATAATAAATTGTTTTTTCGACATACCGTATAGTTTGCCGGAACGGTTATTGAGGCGCAGGCCTAACCGCGCCTAATAAGCAGAATTGTTTATCCTTTACTCCGTCATAATCATGATAAATGCAAAACAACGATTCTATAGCAATCTTTATTTAACGGACGCACATGGAAAATCAGCGAACATAGCCGGAAAATATTTCGAGTTATCGCAGCACAATGTACCGAAGAAGAACGCTTCGAAACCGCCGTGCGACATCTGCAACAAAGAACAACGCATCACAGCGGCCGACAGCACGAATATCTGCGGTCGGAGTAATATTAACCATAATAAAACATAACGACAGGCATTTGTAACATTCATCGAATTGTGTTGCTCACTCTTTGTTTCAATTTCATATCGAGGCGACCATGACGGTCGCAAAGATTAACGATGATGTCCACGAACAAATGTTTGAGCAAAATCGAAAAACTGAATTGCGACGACGTTATAATATCAGAAAGAATATTTTCATCAAAGAAAAAATTTTTCTAAATAATATAAATATAATATTTATGTCAAAATAAATGTAATACCAGAAAGCGGTAGTGGTCCGCATTACCGCATTTGCCACCGGGCCGAGTACTCGCTGAAAGGTGAGGCCATGAAAAATGCAGGCGCCATTTCAGTATAAAATTTGCGGGACAACATGATTTTCATTTATACACAATACCTGACTTTGTGTCCAGATATCGAAAATATGGGGCTCATCACACCGCCGGAGAAAAAACATTCACGCCCGGAGAGTAGTCAGGAGTGCCAGAAGAGCTCGTTTACAGGCCCCGCTGATGAACTTGTCGATGAACAGAAAAAATTGATATAGCGGAAACGAGAAAAATACAATATTTGTCATACGCCCGCCAGTTTATTGAGAGCCGACAAACCATTAATATAGTCAAAGATAAATTGAGCCTTGAAGCATACATTAAATGGCAGCCACATTTTCACCTTAACAACGCGAGTCATTAAATGAAAACATGATGTTATTGCTTTTAGGCAGGACAGCCGTTACAGAGGGCAACGTGTCAGCTGTTAACACCTGTTTTCTCATTATTACTGGTTGAGCATTCCGGGAAGAGTGATAAAGCTAATTTTGCCTCCTGTATTATATCGATTTCGCTCACCAAATTAATAACCATCGAATTGCGGATGATGCCCACTGTGAATGCTTATGCCCGATTTGCGCGCGCCAGCAATGAAACACACACCAAATATTCGTCGAATACTCCAGCAGTTTTAGCCGCGAAATTATCGACGGATTTATACCTTTTTCTCATTACTTTATTTCTTTCAGTGGCATTTCACCGCAGACACACATTACATCGGCACCACCGCGCGTTTTTTATTCGTGTCGCGGCGAAAACGCCAGCCAACAAAGCACCTCAAATACCAGGAACAAAGAACGTAGTTTTGGTTCAGAAGAACAGACCAGTTCGACTTAACGACGGAATAAAATCAGCGCAGCACCCTTGCGAACATGCGCTCATCACCTATTGTGTTATTGCGAGACAACTTATTTATATAGACACACAGCCGACAGCCGGAAATCGAAAACCGCATTTTATCAGTTCACCAGCATGATCAGATGGCGACAGTTTAGCGATCATGTCGTAAAATGTCATCAGGCCCAGCAACAAAATGGGCGATTATTAACACAGAAAGTTTGCGCGGTGACCGACAAAGAGAATGTGGAACAACAGTAATACATTGGAAATTGTATTTAACGCTATGTAGTGGTGCCGACGACACCACCTCGTTCGAAGAGAACTGTGCGAGCTGACGCATGACGGAAAATATTTCGAGTTAGCAAGAAGATGCCCGAAAGTTTTGACATATAACGTATTCACGTATTCAAAACGAGCCTTGTTTATTTCGAGGATAACAGCACGGAAAGCGATTTCAACGACGAAGTCAGGCAGAATTCCTGCGCAACAGCGCACAAATGCCGAAGAAGGCATCAGACAAAAACAGGTCTGAACGGTTTGTCAGGTGACAGACGAAGAACATGTACGGCACATTTGCCGTTACTGGCCGCATTTCTTCGACGAATAACGTCCCCACGATATAAAATACCGGAAGAATCAGGTAAATAAAACCGGTTGTCGCGAACATTTGCACCAAAAACAGAGCAGCGAGTTTGATTATTTTACAAACAGAGATCATTTTAAACAGCGAGCATTGTTTAGTCAGTTTGAGGTTTGCAACATGAAAATCAGCGATATCTCACTCACGAATATATATTCATTCTACGCCTTAACCGACAACCATCTCGAGAGCGGGCACGATCCTTTGCATCTAGTGTTTAAAGAATTGAAACGCACGACTTATCAAATAATGGAATTGCCTGAATGTGTCAGAAATTTGTTTCTTTCAGATAATAGTGACATTATTTTCGTGTTGAACATAGTACTGCCGTATTTCAACATCACGATGATGGTCAAAATACCAACAGCATGATACCTCTTTACACAAAGACCACAGTGAGAACAGACTATTACATCAATACATAACATTGGTGAATGGTTGTGAATGAATACGAAAATACGAAGATTATCATATAATTATATAAAGAATATCAGATGATGATTATAAAATAATTAAATATGTAATAAAAGTTTTTAACAAAAGAAGGAAAAATCATTACACCATATCATAGGAAAGATAAATTTGATATAATAATTACCATATTTTCTTTATTTAAAACTTATTTTATATTACATATTTTAATTTATTTTATAATCATCTGTTATTTCTTTTATATAGTTGATCATACCCGTAATAAACTCTTCATTATTTCAGTATTTCTGCATCACACAGCCATTTCCTGAAAATATTTATACTTGTTATTCTTAAATAGTCTGTTATATTGAATCTTTTATTAAAGGTATCAGTGACATTAATATTTTTTCACTAAAATCATCGTCTGATATATTTGAAATAAGGTAATTACTAATATGTTCAACGCAGCTAAAATATATCTCCACTATTATTCAAATAAATTTTGACACATTCCACATAGACACATCTCCGAATTTTCCCATTTATACCTCCAATAAGAGCGGATAAGTCATTGCATTTTCAATTCCTGTTTTTCAGAAAATATTTTCATTTTAAAAATCATCGCCACCCTCAGATGAAATAAAATTATCGTTATTTATTATCGATTAAATATAGAATAAGGTCTAGGCTTCTCACAAATTAAAGATATCATTATTTTAATTTTTATATTACCATAACTATAAACTATTTCGTATACTCTTCTTTAAAATAATCCTCTATTTTTATAAAGCTCATCAAAACTTCCCTTTTACTTCTATTTTTCCTTCCTTAAAATTATAATTTTAGAGGCATATGGAAGTATTTCACGACTGTGTGTGCTCATTAATATAGTTTTTATTTTTCATAATTCTTCCATTATTTTTCTCTCATTTTTCCTATCCAATGAGGACGTTATTTCATCAAAAAGAAATACACATGTATCTTTAGCCAATGCTCTTTTAATACATATTCTGTATCTGTCCTCCTGATAAAGCCGTTCCCTTCTTCTCCGATTACTGTTTTTATCCCGTTACATAACTCTTCAACTTCTTTATGCATATTTACTTTTTAGAATTCTGCCTATTTCCATCATTTGAAATATCACTTTTCCGATTCTTATATTATCCTCTATACTGAAATCAAACAAAAACTTCATTTTTGAGATACGTAAGATACATTATCTCTAATAAAACTTTTCGGAAACATCTTTAACTACTTCCTTTCCCCAAAAAGAAAATATTTTCCGTCATAATTTTCCATAAATCCGGAAAGAATTTTTGAGTAATGTACTCTTCCCACTTCCACTTTTTCCTATTATGGCTACAGTCTCTCCTTCAAAACGGAAAATGAAATATCGTCAAGCACCTTATTTTTCCCATAAAAAGCAGTTAAACGTTTTTAATTTCCAATGCTATTTTACTGCATTTGTTATTTCCACATTCTCTTTGCTCTGATCTTTTTCACTTTCAAACTTTCTGTATTTAATAAATCACTTATTTTTATTTACTTCATTTTTGATGACTTTATTTTTGCAATATGACTCGCTAAACTCTGTCAGTAAATATAATCATGCTTTTTGAGGAACTGTATTAAAAATGCAGTTTTTCCGATTTTCGAAGAGAACCTGTCGAAACTAATATTAATCCTATATAAATAGGAATTATCTCACACAAGTAGCACAATAAATTATTAAAAATTTCATAGTTCCATAAAAAGTTTTTCCATATTTCAACTGATTTTTACTATTCCATCGTTAAATTCCAGAACATTTCGAATATACATTTCTTCTAGACCGAAACTTCTGATTTCTCTTATTCCTGAAATAGCCTGAGCTCAAATAAAATTGCTTTTATTTTGTTATTTCTACTGTTTTCCATACCCATTTTTGAATAAAAATATATGAGTAATTGCCGATGCCAAAACTGTTAATGTGTATAATATTCCTGTTATATATCTACATTAGAAAATTACTACTAAAAGTAAAAGTAATATAAAAAGAAGACTATAAATCCATCTTGATAAAATTTCCGCATATAATTTCCACATTTTGCAAAATATTTGACAGATATTCGAAAGTATTTCCTTGAATTTTCTTTGAATTGTGTAGTGCTTCATTTACTTTAACATATAAATCTGATTTTATAAGCATTTCTAAATTAGGCATAAAATATAATTCCATTAAATTTATTATAAATTTAAAAATTAAAACTGAAATCAGATATAATACAGGAAAAGCAAAAAGAATTTAAGCTTTTTGCCATATTTACATAAAATTTCTCCAGTAAAAGAGCAGATAAATAAGAACCTGAAAACACAAAAATTGTTAACAACAACTGCATTTTTAACATTTTTTCTACTTGGCAACTTATTTATTATACCTAAAACTTTTAATAACATCATATTTTTCATTTTAATGGTAACTCCTTGTTTACTTTATTTAAAAATTTGAAAATAATATCTTTATACCATTTATTATATATGCTTCAAAAGAATCTTCTTCTTCAATTTTATCTTTTATTTTATAATAAATAGTTTATCAGCTCTCTCAATAAAAAGATAAACTGTGACGATGATATGATAAATGTTGTATTTTTCTCATCCACTATATCAATAATCTGTTTTCATGATCAAGAGAAGACGTAGGTTCATCCAGAAAAAGGATTTCAGGTTTTTCTTAAACAGGCTCTTGCACAGAAAAGCCTCCTGATTTCTCCTCAGACAATGAATGCGTATTTTTCTCCAATTACTGTTTCATAACCTTTGTCCAGTTTCATTATCGAATTATGAATATCAAATAATTTACATATTTCAACTACTTTTTCGATATCTATTTCTTTTGAACCTAAAGTCAAATTATTTTAATATTGTATCTATAAATAGAAAATCATGTTGTCCTACATATAAAATTTTTATCTTTAAAATTGTTTTTATATACATCCATCTGTATTTAAATAGTATATAACCTCACCTTTTTCAACCGAGTATATTCCCGATAGCAAATGCAGTAATGTAGTTTTACCACTACCGCTTTTTCCTGTTATTACATTTATTTTTGTTATAAATATTTATATTTATATTATTTAGAAAAATATTTTTCTTTCGAATAAGAAAAAGAAATATTCTTTCCTGATATTATAATATCTTTATCATCCTGTAATTCAATCAATTTTATAAAACATTTATTTTCATTAAAGATTTATCAACTCATTTAATCTTTTTATTTTGACAGCTTTCATCTCATGATACTTCAATATAAAAATTAGGAAAATAATCTAAAAATTTGAAACATAACTTCTGAATAAACACGATATGTTACAAATGTACCTAATGTTATGTTTTTATTATAGATTAATATTACTCCGACTATATAATGTATAATAACAGGAAGATAATTAATCACTGTCAGAAAAATTCTCTTTTTATTATTATTCTGTTATTCTTTTATTTTCTGATATATATCTTTTAGCGAATTTTTCAAAGCGTTTCTTTATATCTGCTTTTGTATATTTTTGTGTCTGCATTAACCTCAAAAAGTATTTTCCAGTATATTTGCTATTTTCCATAATATTCGTCCATTAAATAAAAATTCTTTTCCATAGAATCATTTATTTTACATTTATCATAATTATAAACGGGAAGTAAAATTCTAAAACAGCTAATTTCTGCTTATGTATAAATGCAGTTAAAACTGCACTTACTCCAATAACCATTCTCCGAACAAAAATATACAGTATGTCCGATAATTTATAATATTCAAATTTTTGTTAATCTTAAATGTATATCTCCTGTTTCAAATCTGTCTATATCTGACAGCAGTAGAAACAGATTTTACTATTTCTTCTCTGAGAATTTCTATTCTTTTAATGAACATTATTCTTTGAAAATATGGAGCAAAAACACTACTTAACCATTGTACTGTAAAACATAAAAGCTACTGTAATAGCAAGTTTATTTACCATTATTTTATTAGAAGAGCCTATTGTTATTACATCTATAGCTTTCCCTTCATAAAATGCAAGACCTGTTGAAGAAAAGACTTCAAAAATTATCAGGATAACTGTAAAAATTATTGAATATGCCGATGGAATAAGTATTTTTGTATTTTTATTCATTTAATTTAAAACTCCTAAGTTATATAAAATTTCTTGAATTCTGCTATACGGACCTCCGTAAGAGACTCTCAAATGATTCTGTCCTTTTATTACAACCCTAAAGTAGTATTAAAAAAATTCAATTATTTGAAATCATATCCATATTTTAAATATAATTCAAAATATTACATTATTTTTTCCGCTATAACCGGATTTGTAATTTTCCCATTTTCATCAAATATGCTCTGTGTAAATTTAGATAAACTTTATCATTTTTATATATGCATTTAAACTTTCAATGATACCCTTTCAATATTTTTAAGATCGTAAGGCGAATTATTTCTGCTTATGTTGTCTTGAAGCCTGACTATGGGAATATCAGTTAATCTTTTGCTCTGTATCGTCAAAATATGATTTCTCACAAATTCCACTTTTCATATCAGTCAAAATAACTATTTATAACTCTACTTTTTACAATATTCACTGGAAATACTGTCAACCTTCCATCATCATGCAAGCATCCTGAACCTTATATCTCCATCATTCACAATATTAATGAAACTTTGCAATTTTAGTTCTGATAATCCATCCATAATATTTATTTTCATTATCAATTTCACCAAATGACCAAAATATCTATGAACGATAAGTCCTGTAGCATAAGGAGAAAAAAAATATATGTACTGACTTTTCTTGTTTATTTTATTAGTATATTTGTTGAATAAAATATCTTCTTTATTTCAAATTTATATTTTTAAAAACAGAACTAAAAGCTTTGTTCCAATATCATAATATGTAATCAGTTCTTTTCTAAGTTTTTCAAAGTATAACTTATAATTATCTCTACTATATAATATATAATCTTTTATCACTTCCATAAGAATTAAAAATTTTATTCATAAGAATTTCTGCACAATTTCAAATTAATAATTTCATCTATTCTTCCAATAACTCTTGCAACTATTTTTATTATTATATTTTTTCATTTCAATATTATTGAATGAAAAGATACTCTTCTTGTTATATTGTCTATATTTTCAGAATAATATCAGAAAAAGAATTTAAAATTATATTTTTTCAGTTCTAATTAACTTCTTTTGATCTTATTTTTATTTATTTTGGAGAATAATCAACAACTATTTATTTCATTCTATCAGTTTATAAATAGAAAATACAATAATTAATTTTATTTGAATTTCTGAAAGTATAAATACTCAAATGAAAATATAAAACGCAATCAAATTCTCTTATTTTCTCTTTTTGCTACATTTTCTTTTCTATTTGTGCTGCAGTTTAAATAATTTATTATATTTTAAAATTTATACTCTCATCTGGTCGATTTATTTTAAAGTAAAATTCTGTCTTATATTATCGCCCTTTAAAAATATGATTAATATTAAGTCCATCTCAATACAGCCTTTATCCAACCTGTAAATACCTGGATGAGGTTTTGTGTCGGTCTGGTTTTAAATTCAGGATGATACTGGACTGCAAAAGAAAATAAGGATGTTCTTTACTCTCACTACTTCCACATACTCTCCGTCAGGCGATAATCCTCACTATGTCCATTCCCGCCTCGTTCAAATTCATATAGGTTTCTATAATATATATGGGGTGGAAAAAATAAAAACTATATTTCAAATTATCTAAATTGCAAAATTTAAATAAATTAGGAAATATAGTTTTTGTTCCACTTTGTAATGGTTTAACTCAAATTATATTAGATTTCTTTCAGGTAGGCATTTAACATCCACAGATTTTTTTCATAGTTAGATATGTATTCATCTACCATTGCTGATGTTCCATAGTCATTTCTCTTCATCTGCAGCTACTTTAATTTCTTTTTACAAGGTTTAACATTCCTTCAAATTCAGCCTTTACAGAAACTAAAACTTCATGTACTCCCAATTTCTTTATTTTTCAGCTCTTTAATTGTAGTTAATTCTAAATAATCCTTTTAATGTACCGTATGGTCTTCCTCCGATTGAAAGTATTCTTTCAGCTACATCATCTATCTGTCCATTAAGGTCGTTATAGAATTCTTCCAATTTACTGTGGATAGTAAAGAATCCTTTTACCTACTACGTTCCAGTGATAATTTTGTACCTTTTCTGTATAATACGTTTAGATTTACTAAATATAAGTTTAATTTTTCTACTGTTTTGCTCTATTGTAATTACCTCCTAAATAAAATTATTTCAATTTTGCAATCAACTGATTACTATTTTGTATTGATTACAAAGTTTATTATAATATAAAATAGAAAAGATGTCAATACTTTTTGTAAAAATGAGTTTTACTATGACCAGTCAAAATAGTTAATGAAACAATAATCGAAGGTCCTGATGGAATATTGAAGATGTATGAAAAATACAGTCCCAAAACAGAATTCCAAGAAAGGAAAAAAATACGAGATAAAAACAGTATTGATGAATATTTCCTTTGCAATAATCGAAGCAGTAGCCTGAGGTATTGTAAGGATTGAGATTATCAGTATGATTCCTATTGTTTTTTTATATTTATGATAATGGCAGAAGAAACAAGTATAATCATAAAATAATTTATGAAAGGTAACAGGTATGCCATATATTCTATAAAAAGTTTTCATCAAAAGCTTGAATAAACTATACCTTTATAAAAATACAATGATTATCGTTATGCTGTTCAGAGCAACCAATAAAATTATATTCAGTTTATTTGATAAAAGTATATTTCCAAAAAGGTAGGTAGACATATCAGCCTGATATCCAGGAGTCATAAAGGAAAAATAATTCCGACTGCCATTCCAAGAGACATCATAATACCAATACCAAGGTCACTGTCTACATTAAAAAATCCTTTAAAACAAGTATCAGTATACCTGAAAAAGATTGAAAATATCAGTCCAAAAATTAATGGATCCTTAACTTCCAATCTAAAAAAAGTAAATTAAAAATATTCCAATTCCAATTCCTCCATAGGAAGCATGACTGATGCTTGACGATATAAACACCATTTTTATTCACAATATATGTACCGATTATACCCACAGCATATACTGGAAAGTAATCCGACAATCAATGCATTCTGCATGAAGGAATATTTAAAAATTTCCAGAAAAGTTCATTTTTCCCCCTTTTAATGTCTATGTGTATGTTTTGAGTAGTATTCTTCTTTATTTTCTAAAAATTTTTATATTATTTTCCACAATAAATATAGTATCAATATAGTTATATATTTTTCTCCATTTCGTGTGAAATAATAACAAGTGTAGAATCTGAAAGCTGTTTTTATCTTTTCAAACAGCTGATATTCAAATTTCTGGTCAAGAAAAGATTCAGGCTCATCCAGAAAAAAATAATATCAGGGGAAGAAATAAGAGCCCTTGCAATTAAAGCCCTCTGCAGCTGACCTCCTGACACTTCGCTTATGAGCTTTATCTTTTTCGATTATCAATTCCAAATTCCTTTAAAAAGAACTTTCGGTCTTTTCCTTTTCCTCCTTGTTAAATCTCCGGAAAAGATTTTTCTGCTTGCCAGTCCGGATATTACAAGGTCGAATATATTAATAGGAAAGGAAGCATCAAATTCTCTTATTTGAGGAAGATAACCTATCTTTATTTTTATTAATAAAAGAATTCCACACTGCCCGAATTTTTCTTTTAGGAAAATCCAAGTATCACTTTAACAAGAGTAGATTTTCCACCGCCATTTCTACCTAAAATGGCTACATTTTCTCCTTTTATAATATCAAAAATTAATATCAGAGAGAATGATTTCTTATTATATTTAAAATTTAAGTTTCTTACGCTAATCAGTTTTTTTCCTGAGAATTATTCATTTGCATCCTTTCCGTTATAATAGTGTCAGTTATTTCTGTTTCTGAAGTTTTTTAGTCAAGATAATCTACAAATTGATTTTAAGTTTTTCAAATACATCTTCCTTGTCAACGTTAAATTCCACAATTTTAGCATTTGGAATTTCTTTAGCTATTATTTCTATACTTTGTTTAGGGAAACTGTGGCTGAACAAGTATTGTAGTTATTTTATGCTCCTTAGCTTCATCTATTATTTCTTTAATCTGCTGTGCTGTATGGCTCTTTTCCTTCATATTCCACTGCAAACTTCTTCCACATTATAGTCTTTTATGAAATAGTTCAGTGCAGGATGATAAATCATGTATGCCTTCTTTTGTTTTTGAAGCCATTTTTCTTATCAAGATCTTCTTTTACTTTTGCAAGTTCATCTAAAAAGGCATTATAATTTTTCGAAAAACATCTTTTTTATCAGGATAAAGCCTGAACCAGTTTATTTTTATTTCAAGAGCAGCTGAAGGCATTACTTTTAATGAGAACCATACATGCGGATCAATTTCCCATGTTCATCATGTTCATCGTGCTTTATCATGGTCATCATGTTTATCCTTGTCTTCGTGATGTTCATGCTCTTCCTTTTTCATCTTCGTGATGATGGTGATGTCCTTTAAGAAGCAATGCAGGATCAGCAGAACTGAGGACATTTACAGCTTTTATCCGAATTATTAAGACTTTCAGCTATCTTTTTTTCAAATCCCAGAAGATTATATGAAAAATAATTTTGAAGTTTTCCAGTTTTTCAAAGATCATCAGGTTTTGGCTCAAAACAGTTCATGGTTTTGCATTAGGTGGAACAATTGCAATTACATTGTAGTCATCACCGGCAATTTTTCTCAACAAGCCATTTGAGGGTGCTGTACTTGCACAATAGTTTCCTTGTTTTCAGTGTGCAGTCTTCAGTTTTTCCATTTTTCTTTTGGAGCTTTTTTTCTTCTTCTTTTTTCCACATGATAGGAAAAAGTAATCCTAAAAGTAGAACAGTTAGCAGTTTTTTCATGTTTCCTCCTTAAATAAGTGTATTTGTTTTATAGTATTATGAAATCATTTTACTATTATGATAAAAATTTTTATAATAAAAAAATAATAATTGTCAACGAAAAACAAAATATTAAACTATTATAAAAACATATGATTAATTAAACATGTATAGATACTATTAAACAAAGAAAAACTATGTATTGCATAAAAATTTTTAGACTATAATCAAATATAAAAGATATAGAAACTTTAAAAATAGCGATACTTTTTGTGATTGAAATTAATCGATTTAAGTTGAATTATACACTATTTGGATATAAATTTTAAAAGAAAAAGAAAGATAAAATTTTAACATCAAAACATATAATATATATTAGAATTAATAGAAAAATGTGCTATAATAAAAAAATAAAAGAAAAATGATGACGAAAAAATATTAAATAAAGGGTTTTAATATACTGGCTACTTTTCAATGATTGAAAAATATTACAGAATATAAAAAAATATTATAATGGAGAATAAATACATATGTGGAAAAATACAGAAAGTAATTTTTCATAAGACATGGAGAAACAGATTTTAATAGAGCAAAGACTTTATTTTTGGTCATTTCAGATCCTGATTTAAATGCAAACAGGAATAGAACAGCTTAGAAATACAAAAATTTTTACTTTGAAAAAAAGAGAAAAACTCCGGATATTGTATTTTCAAGTGATTTGAAAGAGATGCAGTCAGAGTATGGAGATACTTGAGAATAGATGAAGAAAGTAGAAAAATCTTACTGAAGAGCTCAGGGAAATAAATTTTTGGAATATTTGAAGGAAAAACTTATGAAGAAATAAAAATGAATATCCGGAGAAAGTGGAAGAAATGAGAATGACTGGAGAAACTTTTAAAGGTGGATAAAGGAGAAAGTATCAATGAAAATGATGCTAGAGGACTGCTGAAAAATGGATGAAATAATAAAGTGGACATATAGAAACAGAAAAGATTCTTGTTGTAGCTCATGCAGGAGTTATTCAGGCTCTGATAAGTTATTATCTTTTTGGAAATCTTGATGGATATTGGAAATTCAGAATAGATAACGGATCCATTACAAAGCTACATGTAATGGAAGATGGCTATACTTATTTCGAATATATTAATTTGACATAATAGATGAAAATATTGAAAAGTAAGGAGTACCATTTATGCTGATAAATGAAAAATATAGAGCAGTTATATCTAATGCTGATACCATAGAAATAAAAATTTTCAGATAATGATGGATTAGATAAGGATCATATAAATAAAATAACGACAGGGAATCTGAAGAAAAATAAATGAAAACCGTAAAGAAGAGCTGGATTATTACATAAGAGAAGCTTTCAACCAAAAATACAGGTCAAGGAGAAAGTTTTGACAGGGATTTTTCGGAAAAGTATTATTCAGAGAAGATGAATATGAGTTTTCAGATGACTATAATTTTTGACGATGAATATGAATTTGAAGATGAATATCTGGCAGAAGAGACTGAAATGAATTTTGAAAATGAAATTTATGAAGGTGTGCTTGATTTTTAATGAAAAATGTCCATCATGAAAAATGAAGATGAGGAAATAGCTATATGGAAAAATCTAAAGCCATATGATATTTATTCTGGAAGAGATGTCAGATATGCAGAATGGGATATGTTAAATGATTATATCGCCCCTCCTGACAGGAATATGAAAGACTGGAAACTGATTTCCAGAATTGGTTATTTCAGTAACTGAATAACAGGCTTTCTTTTGAGGACAGAACCAGGGATAAAATTATAACGTTAATGAATACGGCAGGAATAGGCATATATGCAAAAGTAATGTAACTGAAGAAGGAAATGTTTTTTGAAATGATGCCTATAACTGATTTTAACAGCAGTTTAAAAATAAATGAAAAGATATGATGATTGCAAAATTTTATGTGATAGAATAGCAGTTAGGAAAATAAACTTTAAAAAGATACTGTAGAAAAAGAAAGAAGGAAAAATGAAAATAGTAATAGTTGGTGCAGGAGTTGTAGGAGAGGCCTTGTGCAGTGAATTGTCAGAAATAAATAATGATGTCATTCTTATAGAAAAGGAAGAGGATATTTTAAATAAAGTTATCGAGAAGAATGATATAACAGGATTGGCAGGAAACGGAGCTCCTATGAAAAATCTTCTGAGGCGGGAGTTGATTCTGCTGATATTTTTATTGCAGTGACTGAAGCTGATGAACTAAATATTATTTCATGCATTATGGCAAAAGAAGCTTGGAGCAAAATATACCATTGCAAGGGTAAGAAACCTGAATATACTACAAATATGCGTTTTTGTGAGGGAAGAACTTGAATTTCAATGATGATAAATCCTGAAGAGGAAGCGGCAAGAACAATAATGAATACTCTGAAAATTCCCAAATGCTGAAAGTGTGGATACATTTTTTTCAAACAGGGCAAATATATTGGAACTTTGTAATTGAAAAAAGATAGCCAGCTGGCAGGAATGCAAACTGAAAGAATCTGGACAGTCGTTAGAAAGATAAGGTAATAATATGTATTGTGGAAAGAGGAAAAGACATAATGGTACCTACTGGAGATTTTATACTTGAAGAAGATGATGCTCATCTATGTAACAGGGAACAAATGATGCTGTAACAAATTTTATGACAGGATGGGATACAAAAATAAAGGATATAAATTCTGTTATGTTGATTGGTGGAGGAACATTGTCACATTATCTCCTTGAAAAAGCTTATGAAAGAAGGAAAAACAGGTTAAAGTTATAGAAGAAGAAAAGGGAAACAGCAAAGAAATTGAGTAATAGCTATCTTAATGCCATAGTTGTAAAAAGGAGATGAAACAGATCAGGAACTTCTGCTTAATGAAGGAATTGAAAAATATGATGCAGTTATTGCAGCAACTGATAATGATGAGGAAAATATGGTATTATCAATGTTTGCAAAATCTGTGAAAGTTCAGGAAAAAAATTATAACTCAGATGAACAGGACGCTTTTGCTTCCAATTCTTGAGAAGTATGAATTTTGTACACCTATTGTTCCCTAAAAAGGTAATTTCAGATATAATTATAAGGGTGGTAAGATCAAAAATGAACATAAAAAGGATCAAAAATGAATACTCTTCACAGATTTGGGAGATAACAGGGTTGAGGCAATGGTTTTTCGAAATTAATGAGAAAAAGTAAATCAATAGGAATACCATTAAAAGATCTTGCAAATATTACCAGAAGTAATAATAGCAGGAATTCTGAGGAGAGAAGAGCTGACATATCCTGGAGGAAATGATACGATAGAAGTTAATGATAAGGTAATGATAATAACAACTAGAAAAAGGAGTAGAAGATTTTTGATGATATTTTTAAGATAGCGATTTTTCGTGAGTTATCTTAAAACAGAAAAATCAGGAGAATAAAAGATGAATAAAAGAATGATAGGTTTTGTAATCGGAAGACTTCTTCTATTGGAAGCAATGTTAATGGTACTTCCTTTAGGAGTCAGTTTTATTTATGGAGAATCATTGAAAGTATAAAGGAACTTACTTTTGGTGTAATAATGCTGTTGATAGCCATAGGACTGATACTGTCCTTTAAAAGTCCTGAGATATGTCAATACAGGGAAGAGAAGGATGTAATAGTTGCGCTTTCATGGATACTAATGTCGGCATTTGGAGCATTACCATTTGTTATAACAGGAGAAATTCCTTCCTTCATAGATGCATTTTTGAAACAGTTAGCGGTTTTACTACAACAGGATCGAGTATTATAACAGATTTGAGTTTGATAAGCCATTCAAATTTGTTCTGGAGAAGTTTTTACGCACACTTCGTGGGAGGAATGGGAGTACTTGTACTTGTACTTGCGATATTTCCAAAACATTCACCTGGTTCAGTCCATGTGATGAAGGCGGAAGTTCCGGGATCCTACATTTGGAAAACTTGTATCTAAACTGTCTACTACAGCGAGAGTTCTTTATAAAATTTATCTTGTAATGACAGGAATAATGATTGTACTTCTTATGCTTGGTGGACTTGACTGGTTTGAATCTTCACTTCTTGCTTTTGGAACAGCAGGGACAGGAGGATTTGGAGCAAGAAATGGAAGTATCTTCCTTATAACAGTGCATATGTTGATATTGTTCTTGCTGTTGGGATGCTTGTCTTTGGAGTGAATTTCAACATATATTATTTTATACTTATAGGAAAAGTGAAGGAAGCATTAAGCAATGAGGAATTGAAATACTACCTCATAATAGTAGGGGCTGCAGTGGCACTTATATTTATAAATATAAGTACAACCTATAAATCAATGGGGCATGCATTAAGGGATATAGTTTTTACAGTTTCATCTAGTAATTACAACAACAGGTTTTCTCAACGGCTGATTTTGGAAATGGCCGGTATTTTTCACAAACTATACTTCTTCTGCTTATGTTTTTGGAGCATGTGCCGGATCAACAGCAGGGAGGACTGAAAAATTTCAAGAGTCATAATGATGGCTAAAATGTTTGTTGCAGAAATAAAAGCAGATGATAAGTCCCTAACAGAATAGTTTCCATAAAATATGAGGATAAAGCCACTTGATTCAAAGGGTAAAAAAAGGGAGTTGCAAACTATTTTATCGTATATATTGGGAATATTTACAGTACTTCTTTTAGTAGTTTCAATAACAACAGATGATTTTCTGACAGCTTTCAGTGCAGTTGCAGCAACATTTAATAATATAGGTCCGGGACTTGGGAAAAGTAGGACCTGCATTCAGTTTTGCCGATATGACAGATTTATCAAAAATATTTCTTTAAGCTTTTGGAATGCTTGCAGGAAGGCTTGAACTGTTTCCCTATGCTGATACTGTTTGCACCTGGAAACATGGAAAATTAAATAAAAATGAACAAAATTCGGCTTTAAATTTAAAAAGATTTTTTTAAAATTGTATGTTGAAAAGATATTTAAAAACAGCACCTCCTATCTTAAATTTGAGATTGAAGGTGCTGTTTTTATCTATTTTCTGAATGTAATACAATAAAATCTGTTATTCCATAAAAAGTCTGTCTTCTTTTCTTTTACACTTTCAGGTACGCATTCTGAATTTCACTTAAATCAAAAATCTGTATTCCTGTAGTAATTTTTTGTAAAAATACTTTTTCTTATATTGAGTTCTGATAAAATCTGCGGTTTCATCTGCTATCATTATTTTTGAACCAGGTTTTGATACACGAATCATTTCTTTTTATAGCCAGAGCCTTATCAGTAAAATTAATTCCTCCTACATGAAAAACAATATCAAAAAGCATTGTCTTTAAAAGGTAGATCTTCTGCACAGCAATTTACTAATGTGAGGTTTGTTCTTTTTCCAGATTGAATGACATTTTTTTAACATGCCATAAGAAATGTCTACTCCTGTAAAAGTCTAAAGATTTTAAATTAATATCATGTGGAATAAAATTTAAATCCTTTCCAGTGCCAATGGAAACATACAAAACAGAAATACCATTTTTCCATTCCAGATGTTCCATAAGATTTTTTTCTCATTTTCAGAAATTGTATTCCCATATCTGAGCAGTCCTATCCATTTTTCACCAAAAATCATACCAGAACGATAATTTATCATACATATTCATATATTTTTTTATTATCTCCTGAAAGATAATCCCTGTTTACATATGAAAAAAATTTTTCTTCTCCTTTTTAAGCTTTCAATATTGATATTTTCTTTTCAATTTTTCAGAAATTTTTCCTCATCGGTTCTTATCATAGCATTCTCCTTTAATTTTTTATTATATAAATTCAGATTTATTTATAATAATTTTTGAAATTAAGTAGATGATTACTATATAAATAAAAATAGATATTATTTTTAAAGTTTTATTTTAAGATATTATGATTATATTATATATTATTTTTTTATGAGAGCATTTTATTTTACAATCTATCATATCATGAAATATAAAGTAAAAAGTATTGCTGTAGAATTATTGATAAATATAAGTATAAACATATCTTTTTTAAAAAGTGAAAAAGACTGTAAAAATAAAAAAACTTTTTAACCAAAGTAAAAAGTTGGGTATACTTTGTATTAATATAGACAGGTGAGGTATCTACATACTGATAGGAGAATGTCAGAAAAATTTAAGGAGGAGAAGGGAATGAAAGATTTAAAGGAAAAATTCCTAAGTTATTTGGTATAAAGCATGAAAAGGAATTCTTTTCACCGGGAAGAGTAAACTTGATAGGAGAGCATACAGACTACAATGGAGGTAATGTATTTCCATGTGCAATAGATAAAGGAACCTATGCCCTGGTAAGAGAGAAGGGATGACAATAGATTCAGAATGTACTCGGAAAATTTTGCTGAACTCGGAATAATAGAATTTACTCTGGATAAACTGGTAAATGAAAAGGACACAGATGGGCAAATTATCCTAAAAGGAGTAGTTAAAGATGTTTATTGATGCAGAACAGAAAATAGAAAAGCGGATTTGATATTCTTTTTATGGGAAATATTCCAAACGGTGCCGGACTTTCTTCATCGGCATCAATAGAGATTCTGACAGCAGTAGTTTTTAAAGGATTTGTTTAATTTTGGACATTGATATGATAGAAATGGTTAAAACTCGGTCAGAAGACAGAAAATCTGTTTATAGGAGTAAACTCAGGAATAATGGATCAGTTTGCAGTGGGAATGGGTAAAAAGGATCATGCCATTCTTCTTGACTGCAATACACTGAAAAGTATGAGTATGTTCCTGTAGTACTGGAAAGATGAAGTAATAGTTATCTCGAATACAAATAAGAGAAGAGGACTTGCAGATTCTAAATACAACGAAAGAAGAAGTGAGTGTGAAAAGGCTCTGGAAGAACTCCAGACAAAATTGAATATAAAAGACATTGGGAGAACTTTCGACTGAAGAGTTTTGAAGTAAACAAGGAGCTTATTTCAAAATGAGGTAAACAGAAAAAGAGCAAAACACGCAGTTTATGAAAAATCAGAGAACGTTGAAAGCCCAGAAGGAACTTTTCAAAAAGGTAATCTGGAAGAATTTGGGAAAACTTATGAACCAGTCGCATGAGTCGTTAAGGGATGATTATGAAGTGACAGGAGTGGAACTGGATACATTAGTGGAACTTGCATGGAAAGAAGATGGTGTAATAGGTTCAAGAATGACAGGTGCAGGCTTTTGGTGGATGTACTGTAAGCATTGTGAAAAAGGATAAAGTAGATGATTTTATAAAAATGTCGGAGAAAAAAATATAAAAGATAAAGATAGGTTATGATGCTGATTTTTTTATGTAGTTGAAGTCAGTGAAGGAGCAGGAAAGACTGTAAAAGGGAGTAATAGCTATGATTAATGTAGAGAAAAGCCTTTTTGGAAAATATGAAGGACAGGATGTATATAAATATGAATTGAAAAATTCTGATGGATTTCAGGTAAATGTCTCTAAATTTTGGAGGAATAATTACTGAAATATTTGTAAAAATAAAGAAGGACAGCTTTTAAGAACGTAGTTCTTGGATATGAGAATTTTGAGGAATATGTAGACAATGCTGCATATCCCGGTTCAATTATAGGAAGAACTGCCGGAAGGATAGAAAATGGAATTTTTTTCAATTGACGGAATAATTTATGATTTAAATAAAAAAATAACGGAGAGAATTCATTACATGGTGGAAATAAAGGTCTGAATACTAAAATTTTTAATGTCAGGGAACTGGGAAATGGATAGAACTTTCATATAGAAGTCCCTCACATGGAAGAAGGGTATCCGGGAAATGTGAAACTTTTGAAATATGCTATCTCATAAATGAAAGTAATCACCTGACAATTGAATATAAAGGCAGTTTCAGACAGAAAAGACTTATATAAACTTTAACAAATCATACATATTTTAATCTGTCAGGGAGACATGGAAAAAATGGAGATGAACAGGTATCTAAAGATAGATGCAGATCAAGTATGCGAACTTTCAGAAAAATATGATTCCTACAGGGGAATTTTATAGATGTTACAGATACTGTATTTGACCTGAGGAAATGGAAAGGTTATAGCAGACGGTATAAATGAGAAAACATCATCAATTTGATATAACAAGGGCCTACGATCATCCTTTTATGCTAAACAGAATTGGAGTGAGAGGGAGAACCTGAAATTGTCCTATATTCAGCATACAGTGGAATAGAAATGGAGGTCTGTACAACAGAAAGGGTGGCAGTTGTCTATACTGTAAATTATCTAGATGATGTTCCTGTTTTTGACAGCGGATACAATAAAATCACTAAAAAAGGAAAAAGAATGAAAGATATCTTGGAGTAGCAATAGAAACACAGGATTTTTCCAAATGGAGTTAATGAAAGAAAATTTCAGTAAAATTACTGGAAAAAGGATAAGAATATCTTCAGAAAACAATATTTCAAGTTTAATATAAAGATAGAAAATATTTAATAAATAAAGCAGAGTATTTGATAAAAAGATAGCAGGGAAGTGGTCAGATGGATATATTTTTGAAGTTGAAAAGCTTATTGAATATTCAATAAAAATGGACTGGTGGAAAGGGAAGACAGACTTTCTTGTAACTAATCTTTGTACTGGAATGTCTGGAACTTGATACATACAAGGAATTTTTCACGCATCGAAAGAAAGAAAATATAATAAAAGAGATAGAAAATGCAGATTATCCTTCGAGATTCTTGATAATATTGTAGATTGGGCTGCAGAAAATGGAAAAATGAAGGAAACAACAGCTACTTTTTAAGGATTTGCTGAATTCAAGAGATAATGGGACAGATAGTTCCGAGAACATCACAGGTAAGACATGAATTCTGGAATGAATATGAAAATAATGGAATTGATAAGTCAACAGAATATTTTTATGAATCTGTCTAAAAAAAGTAACTATATAAGAACAGACAGGATAGCAAAAATATACACTGGAATTATGAAAAATAATTATGGAAGTCTTGAAATAACAATAAATCTTTCAAAACCTGAAAAGATCCTAAAGGAAATTGCAATGCAGAAAAATATCGTATCAACAAACTATCCTAAATGTCTTTTATGTAAGGAAAATGAAGGATATATGGGAAGGATAAATCATCCGGGAAGACAGAACCATAGAACGAGTAAAAATGAATTTGACTAATGAAGACTGGTATTTCCAGTATTCACCTTATATATATTATAACGAGCATTGCATAGTGTTTTCGGGAGAACATCGGCCAATGAAAATAGACAGGGCAGGATTTGAAAGACTGTTTCAGTTTGTTGAGAAGTTCCCCCACTACTTTATAGGCTCAAATGCAGATTTGCCAATAGTTGGAGGTTCTATTCTTTCGCATGACCATTTTCAGGGCGGAAGACATGTATTTCCCAATGGAAACTGCAGGAAATAAAGAGAAAAAAATAGAATTTAAAGGTTATGAAGATGTGGAAGCAGGAATTGTGAACTGGCCTATGTCAGTAATAAGAATAAGAGGTGAAAAAGACAGGCTTGTAGAGCTTTCGGAAAAAATTCTGAATAAATGGATAGACTATGATGCGGAAAAACTTGATATATATTCACATACAAAAAGGGAGAAAGACATAATACTGTAACACCGATAGCAAGATTTAAAAAGGGAAAATATGAAATGGATCTGGTTTTAAGAAATAATCTTACAAACAATGTTCATCCTCTGGGAATATTTCATCCACATGAAGAACACCATAATATAAAAAGGAAAATATAGGACTTATTGAAGTAATGGGACTTGCAGTTCTTCCTGGAAGACTGAAGGAAGAAATGTCTGAAATAAGAAATTTGTTACAGCAGGTCAGAGAAACTTCAGAATTTCAAGAAAACAGGAAGCTACGAGTGCTATAGTGACAATGGAACATAATGAAGAGTCTGAAAACATGTGAAATGGTTAAAATACTATCTGGAAAAACATGATTTGAAAACAGTTGCTGAAAAGCGATATAGAGCTTTTTATAAAAAGTGCCATAGGAGAAACTTTTTCAAAGGTTCTGGAAAGATTGTGGAGTATTTAAGAATAATGAAGATGGAGAAAAAGGTTTCAGAAAATTTCATAAAAAAAGTAAATGAAGAATAGTAGTTAGTGTACAGCAAATAAATTTTTTTCTGTAAATCTAGTTTTATAAAAATTTTAAAACAGCCGTTAATTAGGAAAAATTATAAATATAATAAAATATATTTATTTAATAAAAATGATAAATAACGATTTTTCCTAAAAATAACAGGCTGTTTTTAATTTTTTATCTTTCAAATAATGTACATTAATTGATATAAATTTTTCTTGATTTTTTTATTTTGGCATGTTATATATATAGAAAATGAACATTAATTTAAGGAGAATAAGAATGTTGCTGACGAAAAAGACAAAATGAGATATTAATGATGATTAAAGAAAAATCACCAATTTCCGGAGATGAAATAGCTAGAAAAAGACTTTCAGTTACAAAATCTGCACTGAGAACAGATTTTTCAATATTGACAGGGTTGAAATTAATAACTTCGAAAGCCAAACAGAGGATATATTTATAATGGATGTACAACAAATGTGGTGAAAAAGATTTTATGAGCCCACAAAATTCAATTGATATAAAAAAACAAGTGTCTATGATGCAATTATTCATCTTTTTCAATTATGATCTGGGAACTTTGGTTGTAGTTGAAAGACGGTAAGCTTGTTGGAATTATATCGAGGAAGGATTTGCTGAAATCAGTTTTAAATGGGAAAAAAATATGGAGAAAAATTCCTGTCAGCATGATTATGACGAGAATGCCGAACATAGTGTACTGTTTTTGAGGATGACAACGTACTTGAAGCAATAGAAAAATTATTAGGCATGAAATTGATTCACTGCCTGTATTAAGGAAAAGAAAATGGGAAAATTAACTCTTGTTGGCAGATTTACAAAAACCAATGCTATAAAATTGTACTATCAGGAACTTAAAAAAATAAAAAAATATTTAGGAGGAGAGAACAATGAAGCAGGTTTACGAGTTTAAGGAAGGCGGAAAAGGAAATGATTCCAATATTAGGGAGGAAAAGGGAGGAAATCTGTCTGAGATGGTGAAAGATAGGTCTTCCTATACCTTATGGAATTATAGTTTCCACAACAGCATGCAACCAGTATTTTTAAAGACGGAAAAGAACTTTCCGAGTCATTGAAGAAAGAAATTTTTAAAAACATTCAAATTTTGAGAAAATGAAACAGGAAAAAAATACAGTCTGAAAAATCCTTTTGCTGGTATCAGTAAGATCAGGTGCGCCAGTTTCAATGCCTGGAATGATGGATACAATACTGAATCTGGGGTTTAATGACTATGTTGCTCAGAAAAATGCTTGATATAACAGGAGATGAAGAATTTTGTGTACTCTTCCTATCTTAGATTTGTTCAGATGTTTTCTGAAATAACTGAAGGAATTGACAGAAAAAGATTTATGGAACTGAAAGTCTGACAACTATAAGGATCAGATCAAGGAAGGAAAACAGATATATAAGAATGAATGCGGGAAAAAGATTTTCCTGAAAATTTTGAAGAACAGATATTCTATGCAGTGAAAAGCCATCTTTGAGTCGTGGAATAATGACAGGGCAATATTATACAGAAAAACTAAATAATATTGATAATAATATGGGAACAGCTGTCATCATTCAGGAAATGGTGTTCGGAAATTTGAATGAGAAAATCAGGAACAGGAGTCCTGTTTACAAGAAATCCTTCCACAGGGGAAAGATAAAATTTTTGGAGAAGTTTTTGCTTAATGCACAGGGAGAAGATATCGTTGCAGGAATAAGAACACCTGATGATATAAACCTTTTAAAAACAACTATGCCGGTCATATATGATGAACTTGTCAAGACTACTAAGAAAACTGGAAAAAGCATAATAAAGATATGCAGGATATTGAATTTACAATTGAAAATTCCAAACTGTTTATTTCTGCAGACAAGAAATGGAAAAAGAACACCGGAAGCTTCCCTGAAAATTGCAATGGACATGGTGAAGAAAATATTCTTACAAAGGAAGAAGCTATCCTGAAAGTTGAGCCTTCTTCAATAAAATAAGCTTTTTGACATGGAGATTTTTGATGAAAAAGTTCACTGAAGGAAGCGGTTTTTCTGACAAAAAGGGCTTGCAGCATCATCAGGAGTGGCTGTAGGTCGTATAATGTTTGATTCAAAAAAGAGTAAAAATAAGGGAAAAACTATACTTATAAGGGAAGAAACTTCACCTGAAGATCTTCAGGGAATGGCACTTGCCCAAGGAATAGTGACATTAAAAGGTGGAGCGACTTCACATGGTGCAGTGGTTGCCAGAGGAATGGGAAAATGCTGTGTAACAGGATGCTCAGAGATAAAAATAGATGAGATAAAAAGAACGATGACAGTAGGGGAACATGTACTGAAGGAAGGAGATTTCATATCAGTCAGTGGACATACAGGGGAAATATTTTTAGGAAAAAAATACCGTTTAAAGGAAAAACAGTTTTTCAGATGAACTGAAGGAATTTATATCATGGGCGGCAGATATGAAAAGAATGGAAGTCAGAATGAATGCCGACACACCTGAAGATGCAATGCAGGGAAAATTATTCGGAGCGACAGGAATAGGGCTCTGCAGAACAGAACATATGTTCTTTAAGCATGATAAAATATGGGCAATAAGAGATTTTATACTGAGTGACAGAGGAGAAGAAAAGAAAAAATCACTTAAAAAATTATTTGAACTTCAGAAGAAGGATTTTCTGGAAATATTTGAAATACTTGATGGAAGTGAAGTAAATATAAGACTGCTTGATCCGCCTGTACATGAATTTCCTTCCAAAAAAACAAAAGGAAGACAGGAAAAATGGCAGAAATTCTTGGAAAAGCCTGTGGAAGAAATAGAAATAAGAATACGTAAATTAAAAGATGAAAATCAATGCTTGGACATAGAGGATGTAGACTGGGAGTAAGTTATCCAGAGCTTTACAGAATGCAGGGAAAAGCTATAATAGAAGCTGCCTATGAATGTTCAAAAAAGGAATAAAAGTTCTTCCTGAAATAATGATACCATTTATAATGGAGCAAAGGAACTGGCTTATCTTAAAAAGAGATAGAAGAGAAATCGAAAAATCTGTTTGAAGAAATAGGAGAAAAAGTAGAATATAAGCTTGGGAACAATGATAGAAATACCAAGAGCATGCCTGCTTGCTGATGAAATAGCCGAACATGCGGATTTCTTCTCATTCGGTACAAATGACCTGACTCAGATGTCAATGGGACTTTCAAGGGATGATTCGGTAAAATTTCTGGATGACTACAGGGAAAAAGGAATATGGGAAGGAGAACCTTTCTATTCCATAGATACAAAAATCAGTGACTAAACTTGTTGAAAATTGCCACTGACAAATGCAAAACCTGTTAAAGCCTGATTTAAAAAAATAGGAGTATGCGGTGAACATGGAGGAGATCCTAAGAGTATAGAATTTTTCGAAAATAATAACTTTTAACTATATAAGCTGTTCACCCGTTCAGAATACCTACAGCAATACTTGCTGCGGCACAGGCTTATTTGAGAAAAGAAAAATAAATAGAAACAGCTGTTATAATTTTACTTGACTGAAAGGACTGTATGTATTAAAATAACAATGTATATTTTTTTATATGTTGGAAATTTTGTTATGTGCAGTTCTTTTTAATTTATAGATACAGGCAGAAATACCAATATAAATTTTTATTTCAGGAGGTAAAAATGAGTAATAATGTGAATATTGACAAACTCAAGAGTAAGAAAGGTTATAGAACCTAAATTTCAGCATAAGTATACAGTGCTATAATTCTTCCAGTAGTCTTTTTTTCATAGTTTGTTTGCTCCACTTTATATGGATGACTGGTTACAACTCTTTTTGATGCTGAAAATACAAGCTGCAAATAAACCGGCACTGGTGATAGTTCTGTTAGTAGTACTAGGGAATTTCTGGTGGAATAGGATTTTTTTAGGAAAGATGGATTAGGAAAAAAGCTTATAAAAGGGTATATCTTTATGATAAGGGATTTCAGACAAATAAAGGATAATCAGGAATATTATTATAAGAAATCTGAATATTTTCTATCTTCCCTGGAGTCAAAGTCAAAATACTTTTTTTCTGCAATTCTGTATGGAAATAGCAGGGTCAGATGGAAATTTTATACCTGGAGCAGCATTTCAAAAAAAATGCTCTTTTACCCATGGCAGGATGATTATATTAAAAATGTATTTCCTGATGCTGTTGCCAACATAGAAAAATGGAGGAAAATGAAGAGTTCCATTTAAGAAATCTATAAAGGAACTCCAGAAAGATGCTATTGCTAGGAGTAAGTAAAAAGAAGAGTGAAAAACAGATAGGAGAGAGTCTTCCTGAGCTTGAAAAAAATAACTATAACTAAGGATTATATTGCCTTTTGACGAAATGAAATATATAACTGGGAAAATCATAAAGTTGAAGTTACTCCGCTTGCTATAAAAGATATCAGACTTTAGGTGGAAAAGTAATAGTAAATTACGGTAAAATTTGCCGCTTCAAAGCTTGATCTACTTTCAGCTCTGATTAGTAGACTGAATAGAAACTAATTTTTATAATAAATATGTTATAAAAATAAGGAATTATCTGCAAAAATGTACGGTATTTTTATTTGGGAATCATTATATAAATACAGTACAGAAACAGCTTTTAGTTCCTTATTTTTTTATTGGGAAATAAATTGATTTTATCAGTAATGAAAATAGATATAAAAATGATATATAAATTTAAAATAAAAAAAGTAAGTTTACTTTTTAATAAACTTACTTACAGAAAAACAGTGCTTTTGCTATTTTTTTGGACTTAAATTTTTCTTTATTTTTCCAATAATATTTTTCTAACCTGATCAACATTTTTCCTTTTTAATGTTTTCATAGCTTTAGTACAAACTCTTACCTTTTAGTTCAGAACCGTTAACATTCAATGTCATAACTTGAAGGTTTGGTCTCCATATTCTTTTAGTAGATCTATGAGAGTGGCTCACCATGTTTCCGTGTCCTGTACTTTTTCCGAAAACTTCACATCTTTGCATAAATGTTCCCTCCTTTACACATATCGAAATTTCATTTTATCATATTTTTCTAAATTATTACAAGTCTTTTTCGTTCGTTTTCTGACTGATGCTTTTTATCCGCTGTTACGTAGTCCAGTTGCAAGTCCGTTTATGGATATGTGGATAGCCTTTTTCAGTTCATCAGATTCATCACCGTTTTCTTAATCTTTTCAGAAGTTCTATCTGAAGATAGTTCATGGAATCAAAGTAGGCAAGACGGTTTTCTAAGGCTGCTTGCAAGCTCAGGGTTATCCGCCAGCAGGACATCATTTCCAGTGATTTTTTTCAGGATATCTACAGTCAGCTGCCATTCCCTTACAATTTTTTCAAAAATTTCCTGCGCAGTTTTCTGGTCACTTGCAAGTTTTACATATTCTGAAGCAATTGTTAAATCAGATTTTTGATAAAACCATGTCTACATTTGAAATAACCGATCTGAAGAAAGGCCATTCCCTTGTACATATTCTGAAGGACGAAAAGATTGTCTTTCATCCTCTTCTATCCATTTTGTAAAAAGGCTGAACCGACACCGTACCATCCTGGAAGCATTATACGTGTCTGTGACCATGAAAATACCCATGGTATAGCTCTTAAGCTTTCCAGTGTCTGGTTTTTCTTACGTGAAGAAGGTCTGGAACCTATGTTTAAGCCTGCGATGGCATTAATAGGTGTCACTTCAAAGAAAAAGTCTGAAAACCCTTCTGTATTGTAAACTAAATCACGGTAGCATCATAGCTGAAATCAGAAATTTTTGAAATAATATTTTTCATATTTTTTTCCCAGTTTGCATCTTCTTCTGTTAAGGCACTAGATTCCAGAGCAGCTGAAACCAGAGCTTCAAGATTTTTCAAATCCCTAAGTCAGGATTTCATATTTTGCACCGATAACTTCCCCTGTTCTGTAAGACGGATAGTTCCGGCAGTACTTCCTTCAGGCTGTGCAAGAATAGCTTCATAGCTTGGTCCTCCTCCACGACCGACAGTTCCTCCTCTACCATGGAAGAATGAAATCTGGACGTGAAATTTTTTTACCTATTTTTGTAAGCTCTTTCTGTGCCTTATATAATGACCAGCTTGAACTCAGATATCCTCCGTCTTTGTTACTATCTGAATATCCAAGCATTACTTCCTGTTTTTCTTCCTCTTTTTGCCATCCATTTTTTTCAACTAACGGCAATGAGAACCATTTTTGTCAGTATTTCAGGTGCAGCTTCAAGATCTTCAACTGTTTCAAATAAAGGTACAATTTGAAGATCACAGAATTCGTTTCTTTCATTTCCCTTTTTGCGAGGTTAGCTTCTTTTCAGTAAAATTGCTACTTCCAGCATATCAGATACACTTGTTGCATGAGAAATAAGGTTCTTTTCAACAATTTTTTCTCCAAATCTTTTTCTCAATGACTTAACTTTTCTGAAATATTGCAAGTTCTCCTGAAAGCAGTTCGCTCTGAGGTATTGTTTCATCACTCAAAATACGTGGATCGTGTTCCAGTTCCCTAAGCAGTACTTCACAACGTGCATCTTCAGAAAGACTTAAGTAGTCGCCTAAAATATTTGCACTTTTTCAGTAGTTCAGCCACACAGACTTTCGTGTACACCTGAATCCTGTCTCAAAGTCAATTGTTGCAAGATGGAATCCAAAAATATTTTAGTTGCACTTATAAGATTCTGGAGACTTTACCTTTTACTAAAAATCCGGCATTGTTCTTAACAAGTGAATCAGCTAATATTTCTAAGTCCTTAGTAAATTCTTCCGAACTGCTGTAAGGATTGTCAATTACGTTCTTTCTTTTTGGTGGCAGAACTTCCGTATTTTCGCATAAATTGTAAGCTGTAGCCAGAAGTCTGTCGTTTATTGCAGTCAGTGCACATCTGTATGGGCTCGTTTACACGATGCGGGAAACTTCTCCTGCCATATCTGACAGATTTTTCGAGGCCTTCTGATATATCTACCATGACATTTTGATATGGATAAATCACGATATATCAGTTCCACTTCTTCAAGATAATGAAGGAAAAGTCTAAGAGCCTGTGCCTGAGCCGATGTTTCAAGAGTATTTACAGTAACATAAGGATTTCCGTCACGATCTCCTCCAATCCACATTCCCATAGTAAGTGGAATTAGATTTTTCAGCAGTTTCATTATCTTTCACCAAGTTTTTTTAGAAATTTCTGAAATTTATTTGTTAAATTTGAATTTCGTTAAAGAAAGTTATATTGTAGTATCCCAAGTACATTACTTATTTCATCAACAACTCTTAGCTTTTGAAGTTCTTAACATGGAAGTCTGCCATAAAATCTGCACACCTCTGTTTAAATCATCAATCCACTGCATTTCATCAATCTGGTGATTTTTACGCTTTCATGTAGATCCAGGATATTTGTAATTTTTTTCTTATCATGTCAAGAATACTTTTTTTCTTTGAACCTGTGTAGGGATGTGCTGTCAATACTGGAACAACATCTACACTTTTCATTGCATTTAGTATTTTTTTCGTTACTTATTCCTTTTTTTCCTTTAAGTTTTTCAGTGATTTTTTTCCAATGTGCCTATCTGGATCTTTATTGGAAAATTTTTGCATTTCTATGCTGATGTGTCTGATACACATCTTCTGCAATATTAGCTAAAACTGAAAAGTGACTGAATCCCCTGATTACACGTAGGATTTCATGGTCGCTCAGCTGGCTGCAGAAAGAGGATAAATTTTTACGGCTTTCCTGATTCTTTTGTTTTATAATACTGTATGGAAGCCTCTCTCAGACTTTCAGTAGCCCTGATAAATATGTAATCCGGCATAATTAAAGATCGATTCCCCCAGAAGTGCACCGAAAAAGCCTGTTATGTTCAAGAAGTGTCTGCTGTTCATCAAGCTTTTACAGTAGGGTAAGGGAGTAACAGGTAAATTTTTAAATCCATGTAATGATACCACCTTTTTTTATTTAATTTATATATTCTTTAAATTTTATACTCATATCCAAACATTATAGATTATATCATAAAAATGAACTTTTATTTAAAACGAAAACGAAAAATATAAGTTTTATATAGGGTTAATAAATGGTATTAATATTTTGGCAAAGAGAAAACAAATGGAAAATATTATAGGATATAGTTTAATTGAAAATAATTGTTAATAATAATTTAAAATAAATAGGGTAATTCTAATGAAAAATATTTATTAATATTTTTGTATAATACTTCTAACATTAATAGGAATATTAAAATTCAAAAGTTTTTACAAAAACAGTATTTTCTTTCAAAGTTAAAAAGGAAATATTTTTATCATGATAGCAGACGAAAAATTAAAGATCCTGATAAAAGAAAAATAAAAATAATGGGTTATGACGGAAAAGAGAAAAATAGGTTATGCAAATACAGAAAAAAATAGGAGTCAATTTTATCATATGAAGATGGAAAAATCTTTTTATTATAAAGAATTTTGGTACTTCAGAAAGAGAAATTGTTGAATATGATTTGAAAAATCAAAAAAATAATTAATAGTTTTCCTTTTCCTGATACTGATTATAGCTTAAAAATATGATTAAAGTAGATGATAATCTATATTTTACAAAATTATTATTACTATGAAGGAAGTGAAATAGAGAATAAGTTATATGAATATAATTTAAAAACTAAAAATATAAGAAAAATATTAGACTATAATGGAGAAGGATTACCTTTAATAATGAAAGAAAAATATATTATTCTAAAGACAGTAAAAATATATATTTTTAATAAAAATACAAAAAGAAATAAAAATATTTATGTGAAGGAATAAAACCTTTTTGCTTATGATAATGGTTATCTTTATTATATGGATACTCAAAATAATTTAATTAAAATATCAGAAAAAGTAATCAAAAAGAAAAACTTTACACTCTTTGAAAAAGAAATATAAAAATAGGAGGAAAACCAGAAAAATAGCTGATGATTTATATTTGTTTATAAAACTGGTTCCTAAATTTATAAAAGTTGAATTTGATGTAGATGACACAGAGCTGGAAATTGGTTGATATAAAGAAAAACAAGAAAATAAATTTAAAGATTTATATTATAGAAATAATTTTTTGAAAAAGAACAAATAGAAGAAAATATACTTTTTACTAATACAACTTTTATGTTCATTGATAAAAATAAGTAATCTAACAATTAAATGTTAACTATAAATGAGTGTTAAAATCATATACGGAAGAATGAATATAGAAAATGCGATATATTTATATTTACCTTTTTCAATAATATTAGTATTAACATTACTTTTTGTATATTATGATGACATAAGAATGATTGTTTTTGGTTTAAAAACAGTTAAACTGGATGCAAGAAGGCAACGAGATTAAGGAGGAGAGAGAAAGTAGAAGAAGGGATGGGCACCAAAAATAGGGAATGATTGTGATGGAGGAAAACTAAAAATTAAAGAAAGATGATACTGTAGGAGTATATAGATTTAGAGATAATGATTTTATAGTTGGAGATATTTTAAAAATTTCAGATAATTATTTATTTTTAAATTCTATTGATGTAAAATGGTCAAAAATAATGGGATAAAAGGTTATACTGTTAGATATAATTGAAAGAATAGTATTGAATTCAGATTATATAGAAGAATTAAAAAGAAATTAAAAACTGTGGGACATATAAAATAAATAAAAATATATCTGCTGAAAATTTTCCTATAATATCATTATCGAAGATAAAATGTTGGTTTTAATAGAACTTGAAGATGGAAGTACTGAAACAGGGATATGTAATAAAGAAAGAAAAAAAGAAATTTATATTTTTAATTTTTGTAGATGATACATACAAAATAACTTCTAGAGAAATAATTAAAGAAAGATATATAAAAAATAAAAATTTTAGAGAAAATTAAATTTGAAACAGAAAAAGGACAAGAAAAATCAAAAATAAGAATGAATACAGGAACAACATATTTTGGATATATAAAAGAAAAAGCAAAAGATTATCTAATGTTTCAGGAAAAACCCGAATTTAATGATGAAAGTTCAATTTCAATTGTAGAAAGCAGAAAAATTGAAGAAATAACAGAAATTTTAGAAACTGTTGAATTTCAGAAAATAGAAATAAAAATAAGATAACAGAAATTGGATTTAGTGAATTATTAAAAGTTAGCATGGAAAATCAGCTGTTAGTATTTATTGATAACGAAGACTATGAAGAAACTAAAGTAGGAATGGTGATTGAATTATCTGAAAAAAATTCAGATTAAAAAGAATTTAGTCAATATAGAAAAATTTTCAGAAATTTCAACTATAAAAATATTCAGAAGTACAACTACTATATATTTATAATTACAGAATAGAAGATAAAGAGACAGTAACTAAATAAATGAAACAGCAACAGAAGAAAGAAGATATAATAATGAAATAGAGTATAACAGAGAACTTGTAAAAAATATAAAGTATATCCTAAAAAGTGAATAGAAATTTGGAGGTATTCGGATGATCTACGATTATTGTGCTTAGTTATTTTTGGATTTATATTGATTTTTAACCCTAAATTGCAATATTAATTGCAACATTTTATCAAATTTTTAAAAAGTTAATTTCGTGTAAAAATTTTTCAAATGGTGTCGCATAATTTAAACATTTTTCTTGGTCTTGAATTTATTAGCATTAAGTTCTTTATCAGGTCTTCAGTCTCTATTTTTTTGATATATCGGTCTTCTTTGGATAAAAATTCTCTCAGAAGACCGTTGCTGTTTTCGTTACAGCCTCTCTGCCAAGAGCAGTACGGATCTACAAAATAGAAATCTATTCCCATCTTTTCCACCTCTTCCCAGCATGAAAATTCCTTTCCCCTGTCTGATGTAAAAGTCTTGAATGCCTTTTTTGGAATAGTCGATGTTAATTGCTTTATTGCTTCAAGCATTGAACTTTTACTTCTGTCTTCCAGCTTCATTGCTACATAAAACCGTGTCTTTAACTCCACAAATGTCGCAAAACAGGCTTTGCTTTCCCCTCTTGATGAAACTACAGAATCCACCTCCCAATGCCCAAAAACTTCCTTTGTACTTACTTCAGACGGTCTTTCTTCAATTGTTTTTCCAATATTAAATTTTCCTCTTGTCTCTTTAGTTTTCGCTCTTTTTCCCTTTCTTCTTAAAACTTTTCAGGGAAACATCCGGAAAATTGCTGTACAGCCAGTTATAGATAGTTTTTAAAGAATAATCTTCCCTTTTAATTCCCTGCCAATAATCTGTTCAGGTGACCAGGTTTTGCAGAGCCTGTCTTCTATCATATTTTTCAGTTCGGGAGTAATCTTTGAATTTCTTCCTTTATTAGCAGCTTTTGTATTAGCATCTGCCTGAGCATTTTCAGAAGAGTATTCACCATTAGTCCTCTTTATTTCACGGTAAATGGTAGCCCTGTGTCTATTAAGGTTTCAGCAATTTCAGAAATTTTGTAATTTTCCTTTAACAGAACCTCTAGTTTATTTCTTTCATTTATGGTAAAATATTTATGACTCATGATATATTTCCTTTTGTTAATGTTTTTGTGGTACTAACATTTTTAACACGAAATTATCATGAGTTTTTACATTTTCTAATTTTGTCGCAATATATTATACAATCTATGTCTTTCAAAAAATAAATTTGATTTACTTATAAATAAAAATACCTCCTATGATGATTAAATTCTACTATAGGAGGCTATCGCTTTATTTAATTTACAGATTTTTCTCACACTCTCAAAAAAATTAATAGATATAAAAAGAAAATAACAAAAAGAAAAATAAATTTAATAAGTCAATTATTAAAATATTATTTATTATTTTTATAGTAATTGTTAAACTTGATGTGTTATAATTTATATATATGTAAAAATACATATATATGGAAGTATTTTTAATGAAATTTAACTATAACAGATTATGGAAAATGCTTATAGATAGAAATATGAATAAAACGGATTTGAAGGATTATGTCGGTTTAAGTACAACAACAGTAGCTAAATTAAGTAAAAATGAAACTGTTAATATGAACATCCTTGCAAGGATATGTGAATATTTTTAATTGATGAAATAGAAGATATAATAACCATTTAAAAAATAAGAAGGTGATGAATTAGATGTTTTAATGAATATGATATAATGTTTTATATCCCAAAAATGAGAAAGGACATACAATAGTTTGTTAAATTATTCTGATGATTTATCAACATCAAGACAAAGATGGTATAGATATAAGGAAGGTATATTCGTTAGAATTGGTATTATTAGAGAGTACAACAATAACCCTAGAAGGAACTATATTGGATCCTTTTTAGGTAGTGGGAGTACAATTTGGCAGCTAATGAAATGGGTTTAAGAGGGATTGGTTTTTGAAGTGAACCCATTTTCATATAACTTAGCTAATGCAAAAATTAAAAATTACACTATAGAATTTTGTACTGAATTTGAAAATATCATAAAAAGATATAACGATTGATAAAAATTCCTAATGTTGAATATAAGCTACCCAATCTATCAATAAGTAAAAAGTATTTAATAGTAATGTTGAAGAAAATTATGATGTCTATAAAGAAATATATATTAGATTTAGATATAGATGAAGATATGAGGGTCTTTATTAATGATTGGTTGGATTTCTAATATAGAAAGATTATCTAATTATAGGAAAGCAGGCAATGGTTTTAAAAAGAAAATATGTAAAACCAAGAATTATAACAGATGAGGATGTTTATAATTCTTTTGAATGAAACTATATATATCAATATTATCTGATATTAAAATAAATAATGCTAAATATAAATCAAAAATATAACGAAACTTCTCTACTAAAGAAAAGATAAAAAGAATCAATTAGCGGGATAATCACCACCATGTCAAAGGTGTTTTTGACTATGTGAAATTTACTAAATTAGAATTATGGTTTGGGTGATTTTGTTGATAGTTACGAAGAGTTATTGAGAGAAGCAATCTGTGAGATCTAATCTTAATAGTGATTTGAAATCATATGATATGGGAGAAGAAACAGTTTCTAATATTTTAAGTCAACAACTTGAGTGAAATAAAGGATATTAAATTATGGGACAAAAGAATACCTGGCTATGCTTTAGTTATATTATCAAGATATGTTTAACATAATAAAAATAGTTATGAGGTTTTAGAAGATGAAAGGGTTTTGTGCTATTGTAGTTGGAAATTCTGCTTATGGTGGTATAATTTTTCCTACAGATCTAATACTTGCTGAATATGCTGATTATATAGGATTTAAAGTAGATAAAATTGAAGTGGATAGGTATATAATTACAAGTTCGCAACAATATAAAAACGACAAAAATAATGAAGTAAATATCTAAGGGAAGTATATTATGTCTGAAAAATGTAAATATAATTAATGTGACTGAACTGCCTTTAGATATTAAAAGGTCAAGAACGATATATAATTCATCAATCAAATCCAAACTCTTTACTCACGGAATGTTTTTAAAATATCCTTGTAAATTTATACCTGAAATACCGAAGTGGGCTATTAATAAGTACGCAAGTAAAGATGACATAATATTAGATTGTTTGCCGGAAGTGGAACAACCCTGTTAGAAGCTAATATAAATGGTTACAATGCAATTGGATTAGAAATAGATTTTATAGCCAAATTATTGATTAAGGTTAAAACTACTAAGCTTTCAAAAGAGAAAAATCTTAGGACAATAAAGAAAATTTTTAATGAATGTATGGAAACAGTAGATTCACGTAAAATTAATCCTTATATACCTAAAATAAATAATTTATATCATTGGTTTAAAGAAGATGTAGTAAGAGATTTGGGTATTATAAAAACATTTATAGATAGTATTGAAGATGAAGATATAAAAAGATTTTATATCTGCTTTGTATCTATTATAAAAAGGGTTTCTAATGCTGATAATACATCGCCAAAGCCATATGTGTCAGGTAGAATAGAAAAGAAAAATCTTACCTGTAAGAGAAAGAGTTTATATCAAGTTTCGATAAAAACTATTCAAGAATGGAAAAACTAAGTAATGTTAAAAACTTGGAAAAACAGAAATATTAAATGGGGATGCTAGATTTTGAAACTAAATAGTAAAGTTAATTTAGTAATAGCTTCTCACCCTATATAAATGCATTTGATTATGGAAGAATTAAGAGGTTAGAAAAATCTTTGGTTAGATTATGTAACTGAAGAAGAGTTAAGAGAAAGAAAAATCAAGATATGTAGGTACAGAAAAATCAAGGTTGATATTGAAGAGAGTAACAAAGAAATTTTAGAAAAAGTATATTATTAAAAATATACTTTAACAGTATTTCGAAAGTTGATAATAAAAGGGCCTTAATTGTTAAAAAGTTTTTGAAGATATGTATATAAACTTGAGCAAAGTCTATCAAAATTTATATAAAATGGACATTATATTATTGTTATCGGAAATAGTAATATAAGGAAAAGTAAATATTGAAAGTTGGAAGGTTTTAAAAAGAACTCGCTTTGATATTGGATACACTGCTGAGATGGATTTTAATTATAGTTATACAAAATCCTATTTAAGAATTCCTAGAAAAGGAAAAGGTGGAAAAATAAATAATGATTACATTTTGGTTTTATCTAAGTAAAAGTGGAGGATATAATAATGGCACAAAAATAGAACAAAAGAAATTTGGTTGATACCAAAAGAGTTAATTTACATCAAACAGTTTGTTTGATTGATGGGATAAAGAAAGAGGATATGATGGTAAATCATGGAATGAAAGCAAGCAAAATAATTTAGGGTTAATCTTAAAAAATGGGGTGCTACAAAGAAGTGGAAAAATATTTCTTCTCAACAATAAGGACTTTAGTTGCATCTATCCCACTAATACTTAGGGTTTCTATATATAAATACAGAAACGACACCAAGCACTATATGTTTGACTGAAACGGGTCAAAAATTATGGGAAAAACATAGAACTGATTTAGTGAAAGTTGAAAAACTTGTTAGTGGACACAACAGAATTAATAACAGAATCAGATTTAGTTTTATTGCAAATGGAAAAACTTCAAATCACTAATCCTATAATAAATAAAGATTGTGAAAAATATATGTATTTCCTTTTTAGGTTTATGTTAAAAGTATTATTAAAGTTAAATTATTTTAGACCAAGAAGAAATTGCATATTTTTCTTTTCAAGGCTAGAAGTGATGATGAAATAGATCTTGTAGTTAATGAAATTATTAATTTCAGAAATCTTAAGCCTATTGAGCGTAAAAATGATAGATATTTTTAAAGATACACACATTGGTAATATTACGTTAGTTAAAAGCCCCATCATCAGTATATTATATGTCATTATGTGAAATTACAGGAACTATTGAAAAATATAATATAAAAGCCTGAAAAACAAAGAATCTAAAATAAGCGCAATTAGAATTAAAGATGAATATGAAACTTATATTACTGAAATGTTAAATTCTAAATATATTTTATCTGAAGCATATGATTTTTAAAAATGATTTAAGATTATGGATAGATTATTTTGGAGATATTAATAGATTATATCCACCAATTGATATTGAAATATTTAATGGCTCTGAAGAAGATTATTTAATTTTAATTAAAAAGATGGTCGTATGAAATATGGTAATCTTATAGAAAGTAATTGTAGTGTATTATATCCAGCGTTTATAAATGAAGAATATATCATTCAATTTATTTTCTTCAGAAGATGGAAGTTTAGTATGTGAGCAGAAAAATAGTACCTACTTTTAATCAAAAGAGAATTTACAATTGTATCAGGACAAAAAGGAAGTGTAACAAAAAGTAAAAATCTCTGAGAATATATCTGAAAAATATTTTAGAACATTGCAGTGAAAAATATTTTAATACTATGGAGTATTTAAAAATACTAGCTAATATAACAGGTGATGATAAGACAAGGAATTCTTCATTAAGAGGTGCTTTTTAGAAAGTTATTTTTTATGAAATGCTTACAATTTTAAAAACGAAAATATTATTGATGATGTGATCTGGAACGGGAAGAAAGGGATTATGGACTTCCAGTTCAAGCACCAGGAGGAAAAACAGGAACTCCTGATATATGTTTTTATAATTGAAAACAATCATTATGTTTTAGAACTTACAACTATAAAAATCAAAATCTACACAATTTAGTGCAGAAGGTTCATCTGTCCCAGATCATATTAGACTTTATAAAAGAAGAAAAATAAAAGGAAAGGAAGTAATTGGTATTTTTCAGCACCTATTATTCATGAAAGAAATGTTCATATTATGCAGTCAACAGCGAATAGCAATGGAATAGTATTGATTTCTTTTAGCTATAGATAAACTTTTAGAAATTTTTACTTACAAAAGATAGAATAAAAAATAGAAAATAGATTAAAAGAAAATTATGTGAATGTAAGATCAGAAAAGTTAAGTTAATGTTTAAAGAAATCTAAATTTTTGAATAGATAAGTTGGAGCTGGAATCAAAAGTTTTTTACCAATTCAATGTAATTTTAGAACAATTGCCTTTATCATCTGATAACTGTTTGATTACAATTGAAGGTATTGAAGACATAGATGTGAATACGCGTGACTGACAAAAACAATATAGTGTAGTATCATGAATCAATTAATAAGTTTAGTGTGTCATCAATAACTAAGCCTATATTACAAATATTGCAACATTATTCTTAGAATCAAGACTCGAATATTCAATATATTTTATATGCACATTTCCCAAATGAAAAAGCGGAGTGAAAAACTTTGCAAAAGAAATATTGAGAGTATAGTTGCTACAAAGAATAAAGAATTTATTGCAAAAATATATCTCTAAAAATAAGACCTCCTAATAAAGAGGAAATAATAGGTTTAGTTAGCTAAGCCTATAAAAAGATTTTGATACTATTAAAAATATTATTTGGAAGATGAAGATTTTTAAAAACTCAGAGTTAAATATAAATATTGATAATTTTTAAAGAGACAAAGTTTAAATTTGTTATTAGAGAATCGTTTGATTCTTTTAATAGAGAGTACAGAGACAGCTTTTTTAAAGACATAGATTGTATAATATATTGCGACAAAAATTAGAAAATGTAAAAACTCATGATAATTTCGTGTTAAAATGTTAGTACCACAAAAACATTAACAAAAGGAAATATATCATGAGTCACAAATATTTTACCATAAATGAAAAGAAATAAACTAGAGGTTCTGTTAAAAGGAAAAATTACAAAATTTCTGAAATTGCTGAAATCATAATAGACACAGGGCTACCATTTACCGTGAAATAAAGAGGACTATGGTGAATACTCTTCTGAAAATGCTCAGGCAGATGCTAATACAAAAGCTGCTAATAAAGGAAGAAATTCAAAGATTACTCCCGAACTGAAAAATATGATAGAAGACAGGCTCTGCAAAACCTGGTCACCTGAACAGATTATTGGCAGGGAATTAAAAGGAAGATTATTCTTTAAAACTATCTATAACTGGCTGTACAGCAATTTTCCGGATGTTTCCCTGAAAGTTTTAAGAAGAAAGGGAAAAAGAGCGAAAACCAAAGAGACAAGAGGAAAATTCAATATTGGGAAATCAATTGAAGAAAGACCGTCTGAAGTAAGTACAAAGGAAGTTTTTGGGCATTGGGAGGTGGATTCTGTAGTTTCATCAAGAGGGGAAAGCAAAGCCTGTTTTGCGACATTTGTGGAGTTAAAGACACGGTTTTATGTAGCAATGAAACTGGAAGATAGAAGTAAAAGTTCAATGCTGGAAGCAATAAAGCAGCTGACAACCAGTATTCCCAAAGTAGCATTTAAGACTTTTACATCAGACAGGGGAAAGGAATTTTCATGCTGGGAAGAGGTGGAAAAGATGGGAATAGATTTCTATTTTGCAGATCCGTACTGCTCTTGGCAGAGAGGCTGTAACGAAAAACAACAACGGTCTTCTGAGAGAATTTTTATCCAAAGAAGACCGATATATCAAAAATAGAGATGGAAGACCTGATAAAGAACTTAATGCTAATAAATTCAAGACCAAGAAAATGTTTAAATTATGCGACACCATTTGAAAAATTTTACACGAAATTAGCTTTTTAAAAATTTGGTAAAAATGTCGTAATTAATATTGCAATTTAGGATAACAAAAATTAAGTAAGATTTTGACTTATTCTGGACAAGGATTGCCAATAATAAAGGAAAATGAAATTATATATTCTAAAGACAATAAAATTTATCTTTTTAATAGACTAACAAATAAATCAGAATATCTTTTTGATGGAAAGTTACCATTTAATTATGCAGATGGAAATATTTTTATGTAAAGAATGGAAAATAATGAAAAATAAAAATGGAAAAAGAAATAATAAAATATGAGTTCAGAAAAATGGAATTAGGAGGTTATCCTGTAAAAATAAATGAAGATTTATTTTTAGCAGTTGAATTAAAATGGACTGGAGATAAGTTTTTATACTGATTATGGTGAATTGAAAATGATGGATTCTAAAAATAGAAAGGAATTTGACATGTATAAAACTGTACTATAAAAATCTGGAGAAGTTTCCTTTTTAAAAAAATGATACATTTATGCTGGTGGATAAATCCTTGCTAAAAAGAATATTTGGAGTGAGGAAGAAGATAAAAAGAAAAAGGTGAAAAATATAATGGAAATAGAAATAAAGTGAAAAGATATCTCCGATAAAGATGACAAAGTTTAATATATTTACTTTATTGTATTTGTTAACATGTTCATTTATTTTTACTGTTTATAATAAAAATATGTTTTTCATTTTTGTTAGTTATTTTGATAATAGCCTCTCATAATTTATAGAAAAATACTTATAAAAAGATAAAGGGTAAAAATTAAAATTTTTATTACTGATTCGGGGATAGAAATGATTTCTCCAAAGATAAGAAAAATAAACTACAGTGATATTAAAAATATAGCTTATATACAGAATAACTCATACGGAAATGGAGATGTAATAATTAATATATCCCCCTTGAAGATTGAGAACAAGTATATTGACTTATTCTCCGAAAAATGACTATACATTTTGCAGAAAGTATTAACTATAGAACTTTTATTATTCCTGATGCTAAAAATGTGAAGGAAATTTTCAGAAAATAACTGAGAAAAAGAGAAAAATGAAATACTTACTAAAACGATCTGAAGACAGAAAAAGAAGAATAGAAATATATTCAAATAATGTTATAGTACTATCTTCAAAAGTAAATGATTCAGAAATTATATTTTTATGATGAAGCTGAATATATTGAAGAAAAACATGAAATAAAAGTTAAAAGAATGGGATTAACAGATAAATATTTAAACGAAATGAGGCTTTACCCTCCCTGAAAAGATAGAAAAAGATTTAAAAGGGCTATCTGCTTTAGAAGTTAAGCAATATCTAGAATATATGGAAAAATGGAGGTAGAAGAAAGAATGATAATAATTTATTTATTTTTGCAATGATATTTTTACAAATTATTTTAAATGGAATATTTGCTATAACATCTGAATTTAAAAAGTTTTAGTTTTTGATGAATTATTTTCTATACTGTTAATAGTAATTTCATGTTTTTATTTTTGTACATTTGGACATTATTATATGAAAAATGAAATAAAAAGATTGGAGGTTTTTCAATTCATTATATTTTACTTTCAATGGCGTTAATACTGACAATAATATTTTATATTTTAAAAATTATTGTATTAAGAAAAAGGAAAAAGTAATACTAAAAATTTTTATTTCTTTCTATTTCAACTTTTTATTGAACTGGGTAATTATGGTATTAATTGGAATAGATACTTTTAATATATTGTAAAATAAAATGCAACAAATTTAAAAATGAAAGGTGAAATAATGAAGAAAACAAAGTTAGTACTTATATTATCATTAATACTGTGTTAATAGCTTTTTACATGCTCAGAGGTGTCAAGAAGAAGAGAGATCCGAAAAAGAGATGAGGAAATAGGAAGAAAGAATTTTCTGAAACAGTGAAGGAAATAAGGGAAAAATTTTAATGTGATAATAGATGAAAACAAGTATGTAGTAAAAACAGGCTGAAAGTCAACCAGGAATGATGTTTTCAGGTCTATTTTATAAAATAGCTGAAAAATCCTGTAAAAATAAATCAAAGTATTTTTCAAAATGAAGCTATAACAGAATATACTGCTGAAGACTTAGAAGTGAAATTAGTGAGGAGAAGAGTATAGTATTCACATTTTGAATAATGAAAATTACATACCATTTTTCGATGATAAGAAATCAAGGATATTTCTTGAAATAGCAGGAAAATATAATTTCAGGAATTATATATTGAATAATTTTCTCTATGATAAAATCGAAGGGAAATGATTTCAGTAAAATAGAAGAAATATTGGAAAAAAATATGGAGATAAGAAAATAAAATGGTATTTGGAAGCATATTGGCGGTGTGATTCTGGAAAAGAATTAATCTCCAGTATTTTTCTTTGTACCAGATGAAAAGTGTGTTATTCATAACTATAAGGAAGGCACACAACAGTATTCGTATAATACAGTATTAGAATACGGCATAAAATTAAAAATATTTTAGTCAGCCTAGAAAGCTGGAAGAAATAGACTGGTATGAGTTTATGAAATATAACAATATACATCCAGTTATATATTTAAATATTGAAAATATATCACAGGAAGAAGCAGAAAAATAGTTAAGGAAATAAGAAATATTATAATTCGGAAGATATAATAATTATTATTAATGGAAAAAGTTAGTAATGTAGGTGATAAATGAAAAATGCAGTATATTGATAATATTATCCTGTAAACAGTAAGAAGGAAATAAAGAAAAAAATAACCTTAAAAAGCACATCTGACAGGAATATTCTAAGTCAAATGTGCTTTTTGATATTGTTTTATCATAATATTTAAAAATCTTATTATTTGTAAAAAGTCTGATTTCGTGTTATAATAATTCTGAGTAATATTAGAGTGTATTTTCCAGCTCGGAAAATATGGAAAAATATTATTCTAGAGTGAAAAATAAATAGAATTAAACAGAAAAGAAGGAAGAAAAAAATGGAAAAGAAATATGATGTACTTGAATTTTTATAAAATAATAAATGAACTTATAAATCTATCAAAACTTGAAAAACAAAGGAAAAAAATTTATAGATACGGATATCATTAAGGATAAGTCGACACTTGACAAGGAACTCATGCTGATGACAGATCTGATTGATTTTTACAAATTTGATGACGGATTTGAGCTTACAGGACTGTCAAATATACAGAGATACATAAAGCTCAATCGAACTGATAGGTTCATATCTGAATGCTGAAGACCTGGCAGATTTAAAGAAAAACCTATCTGTATTTAGAATTTCCAAGAGCAGGGCAAAAAATGTGAGGGATAAATATAAAACAATATGGGCACTGCTTTACAGATGTTGAGGAAGTGAAGGAAATAGAGCAGTTTATAGGAGATGCCATAAATGATGATGGAAACCTGAAAGATGATGCCTCAATTGGACTAAGAGATGTGAGAAGGCAGAAACAGAATATAAATGCCAATATAAAAGAAAAATTTGATGACCTTATGAATAACAAGGAAACACAGAGGGCAATTCAGGAAAGAATAATTACTCAAAGAAATGACAGATATGTAATAGCTGTAAAGACAGATTTTAAAGGTCTTATAAAAGGAATAGAACATGACAGGTCAGCAACTGGAAGTACAGTGTATATAGAACCTCTAAATGTCGTTTCCTTAAATAACAAACTTAGGGAATATGAAGCACGTGAAAGGGAAGAAATAAGAAAAAAATACTGTTAAGACTTACAGAACTCATAAGAACTAAGAAAGGAAGAAATAATCAGAATTAAAAGAAATACTGGAAAGACTGGATTATTTGAATGCCAAGACAGTGTATTCAATAAATAAGAAATGTACAGTGCCTAAAGTTATAAATAAGGAATACTTGAAACTTGTAGAGGCGAGACATCCTCTAATTGACGAAAATACAGTTGTTCCTATAAATTTTGAATTGGGAAACAGTGAAAATATAATGCTTATTACAGGACCGAATACAGGAGGAAAGACAGTTACTCTGAAAGGTGGCCGGATTGCTGACGATGATGGCACTATCAGGAATTCCGATACCAGCAAATGAAAACGGAAATAGGACATTTTGGAAGTGTCCTCGCAGATATTGGAGATGAACAGAGCATAGAGCAGAACCTGTCTTCCTTTTCAGGTCACGTGAAAAAAATAAAGGAAATAATGGAAGAGGCAAACAGCAGTTCCCTTGTTCTGATGGATGAGCTTGGAAGTGGTACCGATCCTATGGAAGGTGCTGCATTTGCAATGGCGATAATCGACTATCTGAACGGAAAGAACATAAAATCAATAATTACAACACATTACAGTGAAGTAAAGGCTTATGCCTTCAATACGACAGGCATAAAAAGTGCATCAATGGAATTTAATGTGGAAACACTTTCGCCCGACATACAGACTTCTTGAGGGAGTTCCGGAGAAAGTAATGCCCTTATAATAGCAGGAAAATATGGAATAAGTGAGCAGATAATAAATACAGCCAGAAGCTACATAAGCGAAGATAACCAGAAAGTGGAGGAAATGCTTAAGTCCATCAAGGAAAAGAATGATGAGCTTGAAATACTGAAATTTGAGCTGGAAAATACAAGAAGGGAATTTGAAGAACAGAAAAATTCCTATGAACAGAAAATAACTCAGGTTGAAAATGAGAAAAATGAAGTTATAAAGGAGGCATATGAAGAGGCTGACAACTATCTGAAGGAAGTGCAGTCAAAGGCTAAAAACCTCATAGACAGAATAAGTCAGGACGAAGTGAAAAAGGAAGAGGCAAAAAATGCCCAGAGAAGCCTGAATATGCTGAGGGAATCATTTATTGCAGATAAAAAGCAGAATGTAAAAGATAGAAAAATAGTTGCTAAAAACATTGATGTTCAGGAAGGGGAAGAAGTCCTTGTAAAAACATTGAACCAGAATGGAAAAAGTTTTACGTATAATACCTGAGACAAACAGTGTCCAGGTACAGGCGAGAATATTGAAACTGGTTGTTTCCATGGACGATATTGTAAAAATTGAGAAGAAAAAGTGAACAAATTTAGAAGCTTTTGCTTCACTTAAATCAAGTCAGGTAAGAGGGGAAATAGACTTGAGAGGAAAGAATGTCGATGAAGCAATAGCAGACCTTGAAGTGTACCTCGACAGGGCAATGCTGACAGGGTATCACGAAGTATATATTATTCATGGAAAAGGGACAATGGTTCTCAGAAAGAAAATTCAGGAATTTTTGAGAACATCAAAAATATGTGACAGAATTTTAAGGACGCCAATCAGAATGAAGGTGGAATCGGCTGTACAGTGGCTACTTTGAAAATAGAACATTCTGATTTAAAGGAGAATGAAAAATTTATGAAAATCAAAAATCTTCATATAAAAAGAATTTAAAGGGATTGAGAGATATATCTATAAATTTTGAAAAAATGATGAACCGTTAGATTTAGTAGTTTTAGCAGGTTCAAATGGAAGTGGGAAAAACTAGAATATTAGAAAGTGTTTTTAAGATATTTTTCAATATGATATTAATTATAAACGGAATAATATTGAAGCTAGGAATATTTTATGAAGAAAAAGATTGTATAAAGTAATGTTCAAGATTTTTTACGGATTAGAATATTTTAGTTATCATGAAGTTAATAATCCATTATATGAAAAAAACATATTGAAATAAAAAAATAAATTAGATATTTTTACCTAAAATAATTTATGTTCCAACAGAAATAAATTTTCAGAAAAATGGATGTAGCTTCGACTACTTTGGTTCAAGAATATAAATTTATTAATATTGTGAATACAAATTTAATAAAAGATATTCAGTCTTACATAGCTACAAAAATGATTTCAGCAATGCTTAAAAAATAAAAATAGAAAAGTTGGAGACAATAAAAAAGTTTTTAATGAAATAAATGAAATATTTGAAAATTTAAAGTATAGATGTAAAAGTTGAAGATATTTCACAAGATGGTAGAAATATTACACTTTTTCACAAATTCTTTAGGAGATGAATTTGATATAAACGAATTATCTTCTGGGGAAAAAGCAGTTATTTTTTTACGAACTTTGGCTATAAAAATGTTAAATCCTGAAAATTCTATTATTTTTGATCGATGAGCCAGAACTTTCGTTGCATCCGAAATGGCAGCAGAGAATTGTCGATGTTTATAGAAAAATTGGAAAAAAATAATCAGATAATTATTGCGACACATTCGCCACATATTTTTAGGAAGTGTGAAAAAGAAAAATATTATGTTGCTGGATAAGGATGATGATGGGAAAATTGTGGTTAAAAACCAGGGAATGAGTGTATAATTCTTATGGACAGCCGACGGATAGAGTGTTGAAGGATATTATGGGTTTGGAATCTACTAGAAATCCTAAAAGTGTTTAAAGTTGTTGGAAGAAGCTGGGGAGTTAGTGGATAAAAAATGAATATGAAAGCGAAGAATTTAAAAACTAAAGTATAAAGAACTGAGAGATATACTAGGTAATAAGGATGAGGATTTGCTCTTAATGGACATGGATATCCAAATTAGAAAAACGAGGTTTGAAAAATGTTGAAAGTGAATAAAAAGATGAACCAGAATTTTTCAGAGTTTAAAAAGAAAAGAAAAACCTAAAGATTGGAAAGACTTAGATTTTGAGATATTAAAAAAATACATGCTGGACAATGAGCAGAGAATAGACAATAAAAGCTACTGTCCTTATTGCGAAATAATATTATTTTTCTGAAAAATATTGATTTAAAAGAAGATAAGGACTGTCACATTGAGCATATAAAACCTAAAAAGTAAATTTGGAAACCTTACTTTTGATTACAGGAATTTTTAATATCATGCTCAGAAAAATAAAACTTGTGGTCATAGTAAACAATCAATATGGGATGATAAATTATTTATAAACCCTGTTGAAGAAAAATCCGGAAGAATATTTTTTCTTATAGTATAAGCACAGGGAAAAATTATTCCTAAAAAGGAAAAATGGATTGGACTATGAGAAAGCAGTGAAAACAATTGAAATTTTAAATCTAAATGAAGATAATTTATGTGAATATAGAAAAACCTATATAATTAATATAATAAATACTATCAGAAAATTAAATGATGATGAAAAAAATAGAAATTATAAATTATTTTGATGAATTTCCAACACTAAAAAGTTATTAATAGAAAATATAGGAGCTTTAAAAGAAATGATTTAAAAACAAAAAGATTGTTCAAGGGAGATTAAAAAAATGAGATTTTACAACACAATGTCAAATAAAATTGAAGAATTTAAGACGATAGAAGACGGAAAAGTAAAAAAATGTATGTCTGCGGGCCTACAGTATACAACTATATTCATTTGGGAAATGCAAGACCTATCATCGTTTTTTTGACACATTGGCAAGATATTTTTAAATATAGGGGATATGATGTAACTTACATTCAGAAATTTTTACTGATGTGGATGATAAAATAATAAAAAGATCAAATGAAGAGGGAATTTCGGTAGAGCAGGTGACTGAAAAAAATATAGAAGGTTTTTGAAGATATAGAACCTCTGAATATATCAGATGATATAATACGCCTAAAGTAACAGAAAATATACCTGAAATAATAGAAATTATAAAGAAACTGATTAATGAAGAGTTTGCTTATGAGAAGGACGGAAATGTATTTTTTGAAGTGAAGAAATTTGAAGAATATGGACATCTTTCAAATCAGAAAATAGATGAGCTGGAAATAGGTGCGAGAGTAAATGTAATGGAAGAAAAGAATAATCCACTGGATTTTTGCGTTATGGAAAAGAAAGAAGGAAGGAGAGCCCTACTGGGATTCTCCCATGGGGACAGGGGCCGTCCGGGATGGCACATAGAATGCAGTGCAATGGCAAAAAAATATCTCGGTGATACATTTGATATTCATGGTGGCGGACAGGATCTGATTTTTCCTCATCATGAAAATGAAATAGCCCAGAGCAGATGTGCATATCATGGAAATTTTTGCAAATTACTGGCTTCATAATGGTTTTATTCAGGTAAATGGTGACAAAATGTCAAAATCACTTGGAAATTTCTTTCTGCTAAAGGAAATATTAGGAAAATTTTCTGGAAATGTGGTAAAGATTATTTATATTAGGGAACTCATTATAGAAAAGCCGATAAACTTTTCTATGGATAATATGGAAGACAGTAGAAAAACACTGAAAAAAATATAGTAACTGCAATGAACAGCTTTTTCAGAGATAATTGAAAAATTTTTCAGGTGAAAGTGTCTCATAAAGGAGAAATTTCAGATAATACTGGAAATAATGGTGAAAATAAAGGTATCAAGGGTTTTAAAGAAAAAGTAGATGAACTTGACAAAAATTTATAGGGAGCAATGGACGAAGATATGAATACACCGCAGGCACTGGCAGTAATATTTGATCAGCTAAGGAAACAAAGAAAGTTTTCAGTGAAATATTTCAAATAAGGAAGAAACTGAAACTTTACAGTATTCGTATAATTCATTAAAGAAAAAAAATAGAAGATGTCCTTGGAATAGCGATAATTATGGAAGAAGAATCTGAAAATTTGAAAAATAATGACAAATTAACTGGAAATTTGATTGAATTACTGATAAAATTAAGAGCAGATGCAAGAAAAAGAAAAGAATTTTTAAATTATCTGATGAAATTAGAGACAGTCTGAAAGAGCTGGGAATAGAAATACAGGATAACAAAGATGGGACAACAGGTTATACGATGCAGTCAAATAATAATGAAATATAAAAAAATAGGAGGAAAAAAATGGGAATATTTAAATTTTTGAGGGGTGTTTAGGGTTAATAAAAAGTATATCGATAGATCTTGGAACAGCAAATATACTGATATATGACAAACAAAGATAGTGCTGAAATGAGCCGTCAGTTGTGGCTAGGGATAGAAAAAAACAAGAAAAAAATAATAGCTGTAGGGAAAAGAAGCAAAGGGAAATGCTTGGAAAGACGCCAGCAAGCATTGAAGCTATAAAACCTTTACAGGAAGGGGTTATCGCGGATATAGATTCTACAACAGAAATGATAAGCTATTTCATACATAAAATTTATGGAAATTCCTTTTTAAACCTGAAGTTATGATCTGTGTTCCTATAGAGGTTTCAGGAATTGAAAGAAAGGCACTTTTTGATGCAGTAAAAGGTGCTAAAAACGTATATTATAGAAGAAGGAAGAGCCGCAATAATAGGGTTCAGGAGTAAATATTTCCAAAGCCGGAAGGAAGCATGGTAATTGATATAGGGTGGAGGTTCTACAGATGTGGCGATACTTTCACTTGATGAAATAATAGCAAGTAAAGTCAATAAAACTGCAGGAAATAAATTTGATGAGGATATTGTCAAAATACATTAAGAAAAAAATATAATCTTCTGATAGGAGACAGAACAGCTGAAAAATTAAGAAGGAACTGGCAACAGCATTGAAAAGTGTTAATCACTGAAATAATGGAAATAAAGGGAAGAGATCTGGAATCAGGAATTCCCTAACACAATAGAAGTAAATGGAAATGAAATATGTGAAGCAATTGAAGAATCATTGTATCAGATAGTAAATTCCACAAAGTACTGGAGAAATGTCCACTGAACTTGCGGCAGATATACTTGACAATGGTATAGTAATGACTGGTGGAGGTTCATTGATAAAAGATTTTGTGGAAATGATGGAAAAAGGAAATAGGAATAAGCGTTTACTTGTCACAGAATCCTTTAGACTCAGTAGTTCTGGGTGGAGGAGCGGCTTTTTGACAATAAAAACTGCTGAGAACTCTGCAAGTAAGGGAAAACTAGTCTGTCAGTAAAATTTATAAGGTGATTTATGAAAAGTAAGGAAATATTGTCGGCATTTGAAAAGGAAGTGAAACAGAATAAGATTTCTGCAAGTTATCTTTTTATGGAGATAAAAGAGTTGACTTACTTTTCTATGCACTTGAATTTTCAAAAGATGGTAATGACAAAAGATGTAGAAGATGAAGAGAGAGAAAAGAATATAGAAAAAGAATAGAAAAATTTTCAATATTCTGATATTGAAGTTATAAATAGAAAAATGAAAATATAAAAAAATAGATGAAGTAAGAGAGCTGATTTATGATGCAATTGAATCAGCTTACAGTTCTCCCAAGAAAATTTTTATTCTCTGCGGAATAGAAAAATCTAAGAAAAGAATCTTCAAATGCATTGCTCAAGATTCTGGAAGAACCTCCGAAAGACGTCTATTTTTATTTTGCTTGCGCGAAGTCTGAATATTATTTCAACAATAAAATCCAGAACTATAAAGTTTCATCTGGAAGGTGAAGGTAATGAAGAGCTGGGAGTCAGCAAAAGAGATTTACTATTTTTTTGATGGAAATGAAAATAATATAAAAAAATATAAAAATGGTATTTCATTGGAAGAATATGGAGACAGTATAAATTCAGCCGAAGATGCCCTGTTTAATATAAAAGCAATGAAGGAATATGAAAAAGAAAAAAAGACAGAAAATGGTGAAAACAATTCAGATGACGAGCTGAAAATAATAATAAATTATAACAGGAGCATAGAATACATAGTAAAAAATAAGATTTTTTTCAGTTTGGAAGAAATTTATATAATGATTAATGAAATAGAAAGCGGAATTTAAGCAGGAAAGAGAAATTCTCGGAGATCTGCTTGGGAAAAATAATAATAACGGCAAAAATGAGCGACAAATGGAGAAAATCTGAAAAAAATGATAAAGTCTGAAAAAAACAGTCTTAGAAACAATGTAAATGTAGAAGTATTTTTATTTAATTTTTTTGACACTTTGCAGGAACTTGTCTAATAATCAGAATATAAAAATGAATTAGGAGGAAAAGTTATGGATTTGAAGCATTTAGTAAGTGGAACAGATATCAGGAATTGTTTCAGAATTTGAAGGCAAGAAAAGTAAATCTGACAAAAATGAAGTAGAATTTATAGGGAAAAGCTTTTGGAAACTGGATTACAAAAATATGGAAGAAAAATCAGAGCTTGAAAACAGGAAAAATAAAAAGTTTCCATAGGATATGACGCAAGACATACAGGGCCTGAATTTTTCAAAAAAATATTAAGAAATGTTCTGAAAAATATGGAGATAGATGTATATGACTGCCAGATGTCCATAACACCTTCATTATTCATGACTACAATATTTGAAAATTATAAGGCTGACGGAGCTATAATGATAACAGCAAAGCCATCTGCCAAGCTATTATAACGGGTTGAAAATTTTTTTACGACAGAAGGTGGACTTGAAAAACTGATGTACTGGAAATGCTTGAAATGGGAAATAAAAAGCTGTCAATGTGGAGGCTAATCTTAAGGAAGCGCTCGAAATAGAAGAGGAAGAAGTTCAACAAAAGAAAATTGGCAGAAGATTATGCAGAATATACATGTGAATTTATAAGAAAAAGAAACCGGAGGAAAAAAACCGTTAAAAGATCTTAAAATAGTAATTGATGCAGGAAACAGGGGCAGCGGATTTTTTTGCCGATAAGGTGATTAAGGAGCTTGGTGGAAATCGGAAGGAAGTCAGTTTTTAAAATCCTGATGGAGATTTTCCTAACCATATTCCAAATCCTGAAGCTAAGAGACGATAGAATCAGTAAAAAGCAGTTCTGGATAATAATGCAGATTTTGGAATAATATTTGATGCAGACGGAGACAGAAGCGCCTTTATAGATAATACAGGGCGTGAAATAAATAGAAACAACCTGATAGCGCTATTGAGTGACATACTGCTAAAACAGACACTGGGAGCGACTATTGTTACTGATTCCGTAACTTCGGCAGGGACTGAAGAAAATTTATAGAAAATCATGGCGGAAAAACATCATAGATTTAAAAGAGGATATAAAAATGTAATAAATGAAGCCAAAAGACTTAATAATAAAGGAATTTACACACCGCTTGCAATAGAAACTTCAGGACATGCGGCCTTTATAAATAATTATTTCCTCGATGATGGAGCGTATATGGCGCACTTCTTCTAATACAGCTTGTAAAAGTAAAAAGAAGGTGTAAACTTTACTGATATATTGAATGAAGTTGAAGAACCGGCAGAAGAAAAGGGAAATAAGATTTACGATAAAGACTGAAGATTTCAGAAATGAAGGGAAATAAAAGTACTGGAAGCATTGAACGTGATATGTTGGAAATGTAGAAGGATGGGAAATAGAAACTCCAAATTATGAAGGTGTGAGAATTATCTGTGACGGAGATAGCTGGTTTTTATTAAGACTGTCACTGCATGAACCTCTGCTTTGCCTGAAATATAGAAACAGGAGAAAAAGGAAAAATAGAAGAGATACAGGAAACAAACTTCATGAATTTTTTAAAATCATTTTGATAAGATAGATATTACATCAATATAAGTATAAGAGGATGGATTGTAAAAAGATGAAAAAGAAAGAAAATCTTAAAAAGGTGAGTCAGAATAAACTTTACTCAGTTATTTTTATGCTCTATTTGCCGGTAGTTTTTATCGGTAAAAATGCAAATGGCGATAATGACAGCATATTCTGACGGCGGCAACGAGCAAAAGTTATAAGAAAAATAACTACAGGCATAAAATTCAGGAAACAGAAATAAAAATAATTCTAAAAAGAGACAAAGAAAAACAGAAATTTCGGAAGAAAAAGTCTAATAATACAGGAAACAGGAAAATACAAAATAGATTATGACCATATAATCGGAGGAATATTTCATCAAATGGAGAAAAAGTTACAGGTGGACATACTCTTCTGAAAGGGTGATGTAAGGATTGTAGAAAAAATCGGAGCTCCTTCCAAAAATGGTGTATATAAAGTGAGCGTTGAAATAAGGAGACCTGACGGAACATGGCAGAGAAAAACCAGCAATGGTGGAGTAAATACAATGTTTCCTGCAAGCTGGGATGAAGCAAGAGTAATTGATGAAATAAATTCTGCATGGGAAAACAGGAAGGATTTAAAGGGAAGAGATAGTAACATGTGGCAAGGTATAAGTAAAAGCGGAGTTCTTATAAGAGGATATAAAAGTCCAAGAATAACAGCTTATCCTATTTTTGAAGGTGATAAACAATGAAAAATTATATTTCGGATACTATGAAGATGAGGATTTTTGGACTGATACCATATCCTGATATTCTCTATCTCAGATAAGGAAAAATTTCGACTCTTTTGAAGAATACAAAAGGAAGAAGAAAAAGTAGAAGAATATAGAAAATTTCTAATAACAGGAATAATGGAAGATTTTTCAGTATGTAGAAATGCTGGATGATTTTGATGGAAATAAAGAAAGTGGATACACGAAAAACAGAAGGAAACGGAATGGGACGGACAGGCATTTTCAACATAAGATAAATAAGGAAAAAGTTGAACTTTACACATACTATTTTTGGAGAATGCGAGGAGTATCCAAAAATGGAGCTGTAAATTTGACGACTATAAAAAAGTTCTTTATGGATGGGCTAAGTTTCTGAAAAATGCCTGAAAGCATAGAAGACAAAAATGGAAATAGAAATTTAGATAGAAAATGTGATATAAATACTTTGTTGTAAATAAAAGTTTATGACAAAGATATTTTTAGAATGGAGGAAGTATAAATGGAGTTTACAGTCGAAGTTATCTAGAAAAACTATAGACTAATTGAGATGGAGTATCCCTGGTATTATTATTTGGGAATGATACTGTTTTTCGGATTTTTAATGTTCAGATGGTTTAAAGGGAGCATTTCAGTAAGGGGAAAACAGATCAGTCTATTATTTTCTAATACTTGTATTGCTGTTTGGATTATTAAAGATAAGTAATTTCAGGATCGAACAATCAGGATAAGTAAAGAAATACAGCTAGTGTAATAAAAGGTCTTTCAGAAAAATTTAATGTCAGTGAGAGATGAAATATATGTGAATACAGGAAATAACAGAACATACAGTTTACAAAATAAAAGATAAGTTCTATCAGATTCACTGGGTAAATAATTCGATACTGGTGGAAGAAATGAAAGGTGCCATATGTTGATGATATAAAAATACTGGATGGAAATGGAGAATAATAAAAATAAATTTTACTTTGAAAGGGAGAAAGTATAGAAATGGAATTTATAATACAGATAGCTATAAAAATTGACAATAGGCTTTTACGGCATTGCTTATATATATGAATATAAATGGAAAAAGGTCAGCTGGCACCGGTAACGGCGACAGATCAGATAGAGACTATGTTTTAGGGGAATAATCGGAGGAGTTATTTATAATCCGAGTATAACAGTTGTACAGTTTCTGATAGTTCTTCTATATGGATTTCCCTTATGACGGCTGATCAATTTTCTGAAAAATTCAAGCGAAGGTGTAAAAAGGTATTTGATGGGAAATGGTATTTCTTGTTAAAGGACGGAGAAATAATAAAGGAAAAATTTTTGCGAAAAGTAAATTTATCCTTGTGGATTTTATACGAAAAATGCGTATGAAGGGTGTAGTCAGAGTTAAGGATATTGATAAAGCGTTTGTTGAATCTAAATGGACAGATTACAATTCTTCAGAAAAATGACAAAAATCTCGCGATACCTTTGGTTGCTGAAGGAAAAATATTAGAAACAGGACTGGAACATATAGAAAAAATTCAAAGTGGTTAATGGAACAATTAAAGGAGAAAAGAATAAATGACCTCGATGATGTTTTTCTGGCCGAATGGTCTGAAAGACAAACTATTTGTCGTAACAAAGTAAAGAGTAACTAATCAATTAGAAAACTTTATCAATTAAAAACTTTGAAGATGAAAGCTGGAAATAAAAATGATAGTTATTTTTAAGGTGTATTTTAAATCTTAAAAAGCTGTAACTATCATTTTTATTATTATAGAATATAATTTTTGAAAAACTATTCTTCAACTTTTTCAGCTTCTATAAGCTCTTTTTATCTTTTTCAGTAGTAATCTTTGGGTTTTATCAGACATAATCAAGAAAAGCCGAGAAATTAAGTAAGTTAGAAACTCCATTCCACCTGATAGTGCAAGTGAGACTGCAACAATACGTATTATAGTTGAATCCACTCAAAAATATTCTGCAAATTCCTCCACATACACCGAGTATGTCAGTTGACGACTTATATAATCCATCATAATTCCTCCTTTATAATTCAATTAGGTATATTATAAAATAAAATAAAGTCAATGGACTGCGCTCTGTTAATATAGAAAAATAAAAGTAAAATAAAGCCTAATTGAAATAAAAATAGAAGATAAATTTTATGTAGATAACTATGAGAAAAATAACATTAAGTAACACGTCATGACAGATCTACAAAAACAGCAAAATAAAAAGTTTACTAAACGAAATATTTATGATAAAATAAATTATAATAAGTCAATTAGGGATGGACAAAATGTTAGAAACATTAATTTTTAGAGAAATAAGATATAATGAGAACAATGAAAGGTTTCTAAAGAAAATTCAGCAAAAAGTAGCAGAAAATCCTGAGGATATAGATGCACTGGAAACTTTGGCATCAACTTATCATGCATTAAAAGAAAATGAAAAAGCAATAGAAATATATGAAAAATTGGTTAGATTAAAACCAAAAGATCATGAAATACGTGCGTTTTTAGGATATCTTTATTATGAGAATGAAGATTTGGACAAAGCTGAAGAAAATCTGAATAAGTCACTTGAAATAAAGTCAGCTGGAGCCTTTTGTTTTATTTCTGTTAGGTAATATATATTTCCAGAAGAGGTAGAATATCGGAAGCGGTTGATTGTTATGAAACAGCCATTTTTCCTTGATTTTGACATGTATAGTCGCCCATATTGATTTTTGCAAGAAAAATACAGAACATATGGGTGAGACATAAGAAGGCTCTGAGAGAGTATAAGGCTGCTCTTGAAAATTGATTCAAGGGATGAGGATTGCTGGAAAAATTAACTATATTGAAAAAGAAATGTAAAATGACAAAAAGCCTGTGATTTTGAAAAGGAAGAGCAGAACCACCTTATAAATGATCAGCTGGCATTGAATTTATAAATCAGGTAAATTAAAATATAGAGTTGTCTTAATTTATGACAACTTTTTCTATCACTAGAAAAATAGATAAATTAATAGAACTAATGGAGGAAAAAGTGGTAAATTTAGTATGTGAAGCAATTATTCCTGATGGTCCGATGAAGGAAGTAGGGAAATAGAAACAACAGTATTAAGAACGGTATATAGAAAATCTATATGGAATAAATTTATAAAAGCTATAAATGATTACAGTCTTGTTGAAGATGGAGATAAAATTGCCATTGGAATATCAGGAGGAAAAGGATAGCCTTCTTCTGCAAAAGCTTTTCAGCGAACTGAAAAAGGATAAAGAGTAGAAATTTTTGAATTTAAGGCAGTTAGTCTGAACCTGGATTTAGACAGTCAGATCTTGATAATTTTAAGAATAATCTTGATAAATTGAATATAGATTGTGAAATTATAGATACTAACATATGGGAAATAGCTAATGAAAAAGGCTCAGGATTATCCATGTTTTTATGTGCAAAAATGAGAAGGGGAATTTTGTATAAAAAGTGGAGGAATTTGGATTTAACAAACTGACACTAGGGACATCATTTTGATGATGTCATTGAAACTACAATGATAAATATGCTTTATGCAGGAACAGTAAAGACGATGACTCCAAAGGTTAAGTCAACTTCCGGAAATTAGCACTTATTCGTCCGCTTATTTATGTAAGGGAAGCTGATATAATAGAATATACAAAGAAAAAAACGGTATAAGGGCAATGAACTGCGGATGTACTATAGAAGCAGGTAAGACTTCAAGTAAAAGGAAAAGAAGTTAAGGATCTTCTGGCTACGCTGGAGGAAAAAATCCCGGGATAAAAGCAGAGTATTTTTAATTCCATGAAAAATATAAACTTAGACTATGTTTTTGGACATACTCATGGAAATAAAAAGGATAGTCAGATTGAAAAATGACGAAGATTAAAAATTATAATTAAAAAGAAAAAGTCATCAAAAAGAATGTATTAATGATAACATATGAAGAAATATTTATAAGGTATTTATGGATAGTAATATGTAATTAGTTAATGAAATCTTTAAAGATGACTTTTTGATATAATATTTACATATAAAATGAATAATTTTTAAATTTTTATTTGCAATATAAACAAAAATGAGGTAAAATTATTTTGACACTAAAAATTTATTATATTGTATTTCAAATTTTATGTATAACATAAATTTTGTAACTATTTTAAAATAGAAACATCAAGAAGTTTATGGATAAAAAGGATAATGAAATCAATTAGTGAAAGAAAAGGAAGAGAGGTGTTTTATGAATTTATTGATGGCGCCAATTAATACACCGTTAAAAATTATAAAGGTAAAAATGGAAGGAATTCAGGAAAGACAGCTTAGTAACATGGGGTTTGTGACAGAAAGTGAGATTATGATAATATCTGAGAGCTCAGGAAATCTTATCGTGAATGTTAAGGACTGCAGAGTGGCGATTGGGAAAGGAAATTGCTCAAAAAAATAGTGGTCAGAACAAAATAACCATAAATGATAATTTTTGTTTTTCAGATATCATAAAATAAATTTTTGAAATATTTTAATATAAATTTATAGGAGGAAGAGTTTAATATGACGTTAAAAAGAATCTAGAGTGGATCATAGTTATAGAGTAGTGAAGATTCATGGTTCAGGTCCATTTAAAAGAAGAATTATGGATATGGGAATAACGAAAAATGCAGAAATCTACATAAGAAAAAGTAGCTCCTCTGGGTGATCCTGCTACAAATATCCATAAGAGGATACAGAATTAAGTCTTAGAAAAGAAGATGCTGAATGTGTGGAAATAGAACTTATAAAATCATAAATTTCTACTATCATATGACATAATTGCAGATTAAAGAGTGAAATTATCGGAGAGAAAAAGAAAGGAGAAAAAATGGGCATAACAATAGCTTTAGCAGGGAAATCTAACAGTGGAAAAATCAACTTTATTTAACGCTTTAACAGGATCAAATCAATATGTAGGAAACTGGCCGGGTGTTACGGTGAAAAGAAAACAGGTGTTTATATATAAGGAAATACAGATAACTGACTTGCCAGGAGTATACTCGCTTTCACCTTATACATTAGAGGAAGTAGTGAGTAGGAATATCTAATAAATGAAAAACCTGATGTAATAGTGAATATAATAGATGCATCAAATATAGAGAGAAACTTATATCTTTCAACTCAGTTGTCAGAAATTGGAATTCCAATGGTAGTGGCATTGAATATGATGGATGTTGTTGAAAGAAACGGGGATAAGATAGATACTGAAAAATTGAGTAAAATATTAAACTGTCCAATTATAAAAATTTCAGCATTAAGAAATAAAAAATAGATAAAGTTATAGAAGTTTCACTTCAGGCAGCCAAGGAGATATTCTTTTATAAAAGCATTTAATCCTGAAGTGGAAGGTATAGTTACAGATTTGGAGAATGTTCTTTCAGGTGCAGGTATTTCAGAATATAAAAAGATGGTATGCCGTAAAATTACTTGAAAGAGATGAAAAGTCTACAGCAATGCTTAAATTATCAGAAACAGATAAGAAAAGAAATAGAAAGTCTTGTAAAAAGCAGGAAACTGATTTTGATGATGATGGTGAAGGAATTATTACAGATGCCCGTTATAATTTTATATCAGGGATTATCAGTCAGACTGTAAAAAGGAAGAACAGGACTGACAGCAAGTGATAAAGTGGATAAAATTTCTGACTAACCGTATATTGGCACTTCCTATCTTTGTTGTAATAATGTTTTTATCTATTATGTTTCAATAACAATTGTAGGTGGGCCTATTACTGACTGGGTAAATGACACGTTCTTTGGAGAAATTATAGGTGGAAATTTAAAAGTTTTCTTGAAACTGCAAAAGTCGCTCCCTGGCTTACAAGTCTTGTAGTTGACGTGTATAGTTGGCGGAGTTGGAGCGGTACTTGGATTCCTTCCAATTATAGCAACGCTTTACTTCTTTATGGCAATACTGGAAGATATAGGATATATGTCAAGAATAGCATTTATTTTTAGATAGAATTTTTCCGTAAATTTGGACTTTCAGGAAAATCTTTCATACCCTATACTGATAGGTACAGGATGTTCAGTTCCTGGAATTATGGCAACAAGAACTATAGAAAATGAAAATGACAGAAGAATGACAATTATTGTAGCATCGTTTATGCCATGTGGAGCGAAAACAGAAATTATAGCACTGTTTGCGGCAACTATTTTTATTGGTTCAAAGGGTTGGTGGTTTTGCACCGGTATGTTACTTTGCAGAATTCTAGCAGTAGTAATTTCTGGAATTATGCTTAAAAAAACGAAAAGCTTTTCCGGAGATCCTGCTTCCTTTGTAATGGAATTACCTGAATATCACCTGCCATTACCATCAAACATAATAAGAACAGTATGGGACAGAGTAAAAGCATTTATTATAAAAGCTGGAACAATTATATTACTTGCAACTGTAGTAATATGGTTCCTGCAAAATATATCAACAAAATTTGAATTTGTGGAATTCTCTGAAGACAGCCACTCAATTCTGGAAGGTATTGGAAGAATTGTTGCTCTAATATTTAGTCCTTTAGGATTTGGAAACTGGGCTTCTACAGTTGCAACAATAAGTGGACTTGTAGCAAAAAGAAGTTGTTGTATCTACATTCGGAGTAGTTGGAGGATTGGGAGATGCCGCTGTTGAAGATGCTTCATGGATAAAATATACAAACGAATTGTTTACTTCTGTATCAGCATTGAGCTTCATGCTGTTTAACCAATTATGTATTCCTTGTTTTGCCGCAGTGGGAGCAATGAGGGAAGAAATGAACAGTGCGAAATGGTCATGGTTCACAGTAGCTTATCAGATAGGATTTGCTTATGCGATTTCATTGATTGTATTCAGTTTGGAAATGTATTTGTACTGCATCAGGCACCTACAATATGGACTGCAGCTGCAGGATTGAGTACTAGCACTTATACTTTACATGATGTTCAGAAAACCCTAAGGAAGTAAAAGAAGATGTTAAGGAAGCAGTAGCAGTAAATAATAAATAATAATTAATAAAAATACAAAAATTAATTTGTTCTGAAAAGGGATGAAAAATATGTCAACAATAATCGTGTTAGCGTTAGTAGCTGCAGCAGTTGCATTTGCATTAGTAAAGAGTAAAAAAACATGGTGGATGTAACTGTGGTAAGAAAGATTGCCATTCTTCCTCATGTGGTAAACGTATAAACAAATAACTAGAATATATGCAAGGCCGATTTATAAAAAGTCAGCCTTGCTTTTTCATTTATTTCAAAAATAGTGGAATATATGGTATAATATATCACATTAAATTTTGGAAAATCTTAACATTGAATAATGATTGCTATAATTAAAAGTAAGATTTTAAATAGAATAATTATATTTTTAGGAGGAAAATGATATCTTTAATCCCTGGCGCGGAAAAGGTGCAAGAATGAAATCGGAAAGGTCAAAGGTTGTACATGAAGTAAATGGAGTTCAGATGGTAAAAATGGTTTCAAAATTATTGAAAAATGTAGGAATTGAAAAAGTATCTACATTCTGGGACATAGAAAGGAAGAGGTTTTAGCTACAATCGGAGAAGTTGAATATGTTGAACAGGCTGAACAGCTGGGTACAGGACATGCAGTCCCTGATTGCAAAGGAAAAATCGAAGAAAATAAGGATGATGTTCTTATAACATATGGAGATACACCATTATTGACGAGAAGAAACTATAAACAGAATGAAAGAACAGTTTTATAAAGAAAATCTTGACTGTATAATTCTGTCATGCAACATGAAAGATCCTTTTTGCATATGGAAGAATAATAAAAAGATGGAAATGTTGTAGATGTTGTTGAAGAGAAGGAAGCGACAGAAGAACAGAAAAATAAAGGAAGTAAATACAGGAGTTTATATTTTTAAATATAAAAGTCTTATAGATGCACTTGGGAAAATAAATAATAACAACATAAAGGAGAATACTACTTAACTGATGCAATTAAAATTTTTATCTGATGGCGGATATAAAGTAGGAAGTTATAAGATAGATGATGAAGATGAAGTGCTTGGTGTAAATTCAAAGGCACAGCTTGCACAGGCAAATAAAATTTTTAAGAGACAGAAAAATCTTCAGCTGATGGATAATGGAGCAATACTTATAGACCCTGCAACTACTTATATAGAAGAGAATGTTGAAAATAGGGAAGATACTGTTATCTATCCTAATGTAATTATTCAGGAGATACAAAAATAGGAAAAAATTGTGTGATTTTTAAGTAATACCAGAATTGAAAAATTCAGTTATAAAAAGACAATGTAAGGATAGAATCTTCACTTATAGAAAAATCAACTCTGGAAGAGGGTGTTACTGTAGGGCCGTTTGCTCCACTTGAGGCCTAAAGCCCATTTAAAAGAAAAATGTTCATGTAGGAAATTTTTGTAGAAATAAAAATGCTGTACTGGAAAAAGGTGTAAAAAGCCGGGCATCTCACATATCTTGGTGATGCTGAAGTAGGAGAAAATACCAATATTGGAGCAGGAACAATTACATGTAATTATGATGGAAAGAATAAACATAAGACAAAATAGGAAAAGAATCCTTTATCGGAAGTAATTCAATTATAGTAGCACCTGTTGAAATAGGAAAAGAATCCTTCACAGCGGCAGGATCGGTAATAACAAAAATGTTCCTGACAGTACATTGGCATTTGGAAGAGCTAGACAAATAAATAAAGAAGGTGGAAAAATAAATGACAGCCTTGAGCGAAGAAGATAAGAAGAAGATTAGAATTTTTGCAGGTTCAGCAGAGTGCAGATCTGGCAGAGAAAAATAGCAAAGTATCTTGAAATTGATCTGGCACCACTTCAGATGAAGATTTTCTGACGGAGAAATATTTATAAAGTCAGAAGAAAGTGTAAGAGGTTGTAAGGCTTTTTATCATTCAATCTACTTCACGACCTGTAAACGAAAGTATAATGGAACTACTTTATTTTTATTGATGCCTTAAGAAGGCATCAGCCGAGGAAATTATAGCAGTAATTCCTTATTATGGATATGCAAGGCAGGACAGAAAGGCAAGTCCAAGGGAGCCGATTACTTCAAAACTTGTTGCTAATCTGCTGACGGTTGCAGGAGCAACAAGAGTTGTAACTATGGATTTACATGCTAGACAGATACAGGGATTCTTTGATATTCCTGTTGATCATATGGAGCATTGCCTATTTTGGCAAAACATTTTATAAAATATGGATTTACACCTGAAGACACAGTTGTAGTGTCACCTGATGTCGGAGGAGTAAAAAAGGGCGAGAGGATTTGCAAAATGGCTGCACACTCCTCTGGCGATTATAGATAAAAGACGTGCAAAAGCTAATGTTCGAAGTAATGAATATCATTGGAGATGTAGAAGGTAAAAAGCCATTCTGATAGATGACATGATAGATACTGCAGGAACTATGCAATGCAGCTCAGGCACTGATTGAAAAAGGGAGCTAGAGGTTTATGCCTGCGCAACACATGCTGTTTTTCAGGCCCGGCATTGGAAAGACTTAAAAATTCAGCATTTACAAGAGTTGTTGTAACAGACAGCATTTACTTACCGGAAGAACAGAGATTTGAAAAAGCTTAGAATACTTTCAACAAGTAAAATGTTTGCTGAAACTATAAAAAGAATAACTACGGGTGAACCAATAAGTAACTTGTTTGAAATGCCGCTTGAGGAAAAAGAAAAGTGAATAATCTGAAAATAATATAAATGATATAGTTGAAATTTTAAAAAAAGGAGGAGTTGCTATTTTCCCTGACAGATACAGTGTACGGAATAGGAGCTCTTCTAATAAGGAATCTCTCAGAAGACTATATAAAATGAAGAAAAAGGGATTTTTCAAAGAAGATAATAGCACTTATTGATAATCCTGATAAGTTAAAAGTTCTAACTTCAGAAACAGAAGAAAAATATAAAAAAAGATACAAAAAGTAATAGAAGAATACTGGCCTGGAGAACTGACCATAATATTCAAGGCAAATGAAATGTTTACGGAAAAATTTGATGATGGACTGAAAACGGTTTGGAATAAGAATACCTCAAAAACAAGACAGCTATTGAAATTATAAAAAAATACAGGAGGTATTGTTTTAACAACAAGTGCAAATATTTCAGGAGAAATCCGTTACAGATATAAAGGATATAAGCGAAGTTCTTTTAGAGGAAGTTGACGGGATAATAACTGACAGCTCAAGGCTAACAGGAGTTCCTTCCACAATTATAAAAATATGAGGAAGGAAAAATAGAATTACTGAGAGAAGGAAATATAGACATAGAAAAATAAAAAAAGTTAATGAAAAGGATAATGAAGATAATGGCAAAAATGGTAAATCCTAATACTGTTACAGATATGGCACTGGTAAATGCAAGAGCCCAGATGAAGACACAGCAGTTACTGCAGAAGGTCGGAAAAGGAAAACGTAAGGTACAGGTAACATTAAGTAAAAATGTAAGAAGTTACCTGTCAACAATGACTAAGGAAATGAAAAAGCAGATAAAAGGCACAGATCGGAAATGAAAAGCAGGTGGCAAAATCTGTTTCAATTTTTAATTATTTTGAAAAGGAAACAGAAGTAACAAAACAGAATAAAAAGATTAAAGAAAAACAATACTTTTATCTTATGAAGAAAATGGATTATCTGAAATTACAGCTGAGGAAACTGTAAAAAAAGAGTGGAAGAAGCAAAACAACCATTGAAATGGTATCAATTTCTGCAAAAATTAAGATTCAACTTTGTTAAAAAAACAGAGTGAAATGGCACTGGAAGAATTGGGAAATCTACAGTTGTTAAAGAGGGGAAAGAAAAAGAAATAGAATTTTAAAATAAAAAGGGAAAAAGAGGGAAGGTTGAGAAAATGAAAAATAGTCTGGTTTCAAACAGTACGGTTTTCATATGTAAATGAAATAATAGAAACAGGGATAAGTGAAAAGAGCAAGTGATATCCATATAAGTTTTGATGAAACTGATGGAATGGAAATAAAATATAGAATAGATGGTATTTTAAAGGAAAGTGAAAAACTGTATGTAAAAATTGACAGAAAAAAATATTGTCAAAAAATATAATAGAAATAATTTCAGAATAAAAATACTGTCTAACATGAATGTGGCTGAAAGAGAAAACCTCAGGATGGGAGTTTTTCTTTTTTTATTAAAGAAAAAAATACAATATAAGGGCGGCATACGCCCTCGACAGTTGAGGGGAAAGCATCGTACTGAGAATACTTGAAAAATTATCTTGAAAATACAGAACTGAAAACACTTGGATTTTTCAGAAAAAGTATAGGAATGCTTGAAAAAGTCTTAGAAAGGAAGTTTGGACTGATACTTGTGAGTGGGCCTACAGGCTCGGGTGAAAGTCTACTACACTTCTTTCGATAATTGATATTCTGAATGACGGGAAAAGAAAAATAATAACAGTAGAAGATCCTGTAGAAACAAAAGTGAAAGGACTGGTTCAGATTCAGGTGAATGAGGAAATAGGAGTAACTTTTTCCGAAGTTCTGAAAAGTACTTTTAAGAAATGATCCTGATATTATTGTAATTTCTGAAATAAGAGATGAAATAACTGCTGAAATTGCAGTAGAGCAGCCTTGACAGGTCATCTTGTAATATCCACAATACATACAAATGATGCTGTTTCAACAATACTAAGGCTGACAGATATGGGTATACCTAAGTATCTTATACTGGATTCGCTTATAGGAGTAATAGCTCAGAGGCTTGTAGGTAAAAATGTGATTACTGCAGTGGAGAAGGATGTGAAGAATGTTCAGGAGGATACAGGGAAGAACTTCCATAAATGAAGTCCTTATTGTTGGAGATGAAGTAAAGAATATATTAAAATCAGAAAATTTAGGAAGAAAAGTCCAAGGAAGAGCTGAAAAGAAATGCAGAAAGATATTTTGTAGATTTTGATGGGGATATAAAGGATAAATTATCTAAAAATATGATTTTTGAAAAAGATGTATATGAATTTATAGATTAAATTCGGAAGAATTTATATGAAAAAGAAACTTATTGTATATGATTTTGATAAGACAATATACGGTGGTGAATCAGGGACTAATTTTTACTTATTATTTAAAGAATTATCCTTTAAAAGGATTGCTTTTTGGATTGACATATCTGAAGGAAGTTTTTGTTTTATCTGATAAAAATTACAGATTTGAAACGTCTTAAGGAAAGATTTTTTCATATTTCTGGAATCCCATAGCAATGAAGAGATAGAAAAATTGTAGACGGATTCTGGAAAGAATATGGTAAAAATGTACAGCTGGACACAGGAGGAGCTTCGGAAAAATAGGAAAGAGGCAGACATGGTAATAGTGACTTGGCAACTCCTTTATTCCTGCTTGAAAGGCTTATTCCTGAAATGGGGTATGATATGGTGTTTGGTACAGAATTTCAGGGAGATGGCGAGGAAAAATTTGTTGCAGAGATAAAAGGGAAAACAACAAAGGAATGGAAAAGGTTAGAAAACTTGATAAGTGGGCAAAAGAAAATAATATAGAATATGAAATAATAAAAATTTTTATTCAGATAGCCTTGCTGATAAGCCTCTTTATGATATTGCTGAAAAAGTACTGGATAGGAAAAATTGGAAGGAATGCCTGGCAGAAAAACGTTACTTGATATATTTTTCTGGGATTAAAATAAATTTAAACAAGATATGGATGTGGGGAAAATGAAAGATAAGGGAAAAATGAATGTCAATAAAAGGAAAAAAACAGGATTAGTACTGGAAGGCGGAGGTCTGAGAGGTATTTTTTTACAGCAGGGGTACTGGACTTTGGATATTGAATTTGATGGCTGTATAGGAGTTTCTGCCGGTTCATGCCATGCCTGCAGTTACTTATCAAAACAGTATAAAAGAGCCTTTTAATGTATCTGTGGATTATCTGGATGACAAGAGATACTGCAGTATGCACAACCTTATAACTACAGGAGATCTGTTCGGAGTTGATTTTTGTATATGGAGAAATTCCGGATAAACTGAATCCTATTGATAATGAAACCTTTATGAAAAGCAGGACAGATTTCAGGCAGTTATTACAAACTGCCGTACAGAGGGAAGCTGAATACCCTGATGTGAAGGATTTCAGGACAGATACAGTTTATATAAGGGCTTCAAGTTCACTGCCTTTTCTTTTCAAAAATGGTCAAAATAAACGGAGAGCTCTATCTTGATGGAGGAGTATCTGATTCCATACCGATAAAAAATCAATAGAAAATGGTAATACAAAAAAATATAATTATAATGACAAGGGATAAAAATATAGAAAAACAGAGTAAGCTTGGAAAGATTTCGGCAATAAGATATAAGAAATATCCTAAATTTGTAGAGCTTATGAATACAAGATTCAGCAGATATAATGAAATACTGGAATACATTTATGAACTGGAAAGACAGGGAAAAAGTGTTTATAATTCAGCCTGAAACTCCGTTAAACCTTGGAAGAATAGAGAAAAAAACAGGGAGAAACTTACAAATGTGTATAATATAGGCTATAAGGAAGCTGAAAAACGGTACAGTGCAATGATGGAATATCTTACGAAATAAATTTTATTTTTAAAAGGAATTTCAGGAGAAAAAGAGGATTTAAAGATGAAAAACCAGAAAATATGGTATAAACTGGATGCTTTTGCAAAAACATATTCTTCAATAATAAGCGAAGGAAGGACAACCTGTTTCAGGCTGTCTGTTTTGCTATATGAAAAACATAGAGGTGGAAATACTTAAAAAGCCACTGAAGATTTGCAGGAAAAGTATCCTTTTTATAATTCTGAGCTGAAAAAGGAATTTTCTGGAATTATCTGCAGCAGAAAAAAATACACCACTTCAGGTAGTATCCGAGATAGCCTATCCTTGTACAGAAATAAAGAAAAATCCACTTAGGATATTGTATTATAAAAACAAAATTTCTGTTGAAATAGCACATTTTCTTACAGATGGCGGAGGAGCATTGGCGTTTTTCAGGAATCTTATTGAAAAATATCTGGATTTAAAAATATTTTGGACAGAAAAAAATAGATCAGAAAAATAAAGATATAAAACATATAGAATATACTGATTTATATACAAAATATATGAGTAAACAAGGAGAAAACTGTAGCTTTTCATCTTCCTTTAAAAATATTGGAAAAGGGACAATATCACATAACCACAGGAAATAGCCACAGAAGAACTAAAAAGAAAGCGGAAAATATAATACGACAGTTGGGAAATATCTTCTGGCAGTTTATTTTAAAGTTCTGTATCAAGTATTCCTATGCAAAAAGAAGTAGTTATAGGAGTGCCTGTGGATCTTAGAAAAATTTTTATGGAAGAAACTTATAGAAATATAAATATTACTCCATCAATAGATCCGAGTCTTGGTAATTTTACCCTTGAAGAAATCATAGAATATCTGGATAATTATTTCAGGATGAAAATAACACGGAAAAAGATTTTTATAAGAGCATCTACAAGGCAATGAATCCGATAAGAAATGTTATGATAAAAAGTAGTTCCGTATCTTATAAAAAGAATATTTTTCCATTCATATTTGATTACTATGGTGAAAGGTTATACTACAGGATTTTTCAAATCTTGGTATTTTTCCGTCTTGATGAAAAGTATATAAAATATTTGAAAGGATTCAGATTCCTTCCACCTCAAGTAAACGATGCAAAATAAAAATTGGAGTAATAAGTGACACTGAAAAAGCATATGTCACTTTCGGCAATCTGACAACCAGTCATGAAATAGAAAGGAGTTTTTGTATATTTAGGAAAAGGGGAATTAAGTCAAAAATAATAACAAATTATTAAATTATAAAAAGATAAGGTGGAATATATATGTATTGTATAAGATGCGGTATTGAACTTGAGGAAAATGCTGAGAAATGCCCATTATGTGAAAACAGCTGTTCCAAAAATGGAAAAATGAAGATAATGAAATTTATGATGGGGAATATCCTTTTGTAAATATAAATCTATATGAACTGAGAATGAGTCAGAAAAAGCGATATTTATGTCATTTTTACAATTTCCATAATTTCCATACTGGAAGTATTTTTCAGAATATAATAGTGTATGGGCATATTGGCTGGGCATATTATATATATTCCTTCCATTCTGCTGTTTGATCTGATGCTTTTTGTACTGCTGAATTACACACTTTAAGACAGAATCTGTTTTTATTTTTTCTTGGACTGACAACATTCCTTCTAATAATTGATTATAGCGATAAGACATTAAGCTGGAGTCTTAGAAGGGGATACCGATAACGGTGGCATTCTGCTTTTGTTGGACTTGTATTTTTCCTTTGTCTGGGATAAACATAAAAGTGACAGAATAAAAATATTGAATTTTCTATTTTTTTGTAGGAGTTTTTCTTCTGATGCTGGAATTTATAATAAGAAAAAGATTTTCATGGTCAATCTGGGCATCAATACCTTTATTTGTATTAAATGTAATGTTAAGATATACGTATAAATCGTATAAGGAAGAATTTAAAAAGAGATTACATTTATAAGGGTTAAAACTAGTTTTGCAATGAAAAGTTCTTTAAAATTTCATAAACATCATATAGGGATATAAGAAAATAAAGCTAGACAAAAATTGCAAATGTTATATAATACTATAAATATTATATATGATTGGAGAAGTAAAATGGATATACATCATTTAAAAATATTTTTGAAGCCTGTAATGAAAAAGTTTTACAAAAGGACAGCCAAAAATTATTCATAAGTCAATCAGCCGTATCGATACAGATAAAGAAATTAGAATACACATTAGGTCTACAGTTAATTGAAAGAAATTCAAAAATTTCAAGCTGACATTTGCAGGAAAAGAACTTTTTCAAGATGTCTCAGGATGTATTTGAAAAATTTCCAGAATGGAAAAATGAAATGAAGAAAAATTCTGCAGTATAAGAAAGGAAAAATTTCAATAGGTGCAACTCATAATATTGGAGAACCTATGCTTCCTAAGATAATGGTGGAATTTAGCGAACATAATCCTGAAATTGAGTTTGACCTCTATATAAAGAACAGGGAATCACTTGTAAAAAGCATCTTAAGGAAGGTACAGTGGACATAGCCCTGATGGAAGAATACTTCATAGAAGACAGGAAATAAAAGTTATAGAAACAGAAGAGTATCCTTTTTGTCGTAGTAGCAGGAAGTGAAATAACTGACTACAAGGAACTTATAGATGTTCCATTATTAAAAAGGGATACAATGCTCACAAAACAAATATCTGGATCAATTTGAAAAAGATGATAGGATTCAATCTGGACAAAAGAATATCCATAAATGGAAGTATAGAAACAATGAAAAACCTTAGTAAGAATGGACTGGGTTTGCGAGTACTTCCTTATTACAGTGTATATGAAGAAGTTATAAAGGGATCACTGAATGTAATTCATAGTTTTTGATAAATCAGAAGATGAGATTTCAGATTGTACTGATAAGGGAAAAATGAAGACAAGGAAGGAATAAGTAAATTTATAGACTTTCTAAAAATTATAAATTAAATAGGAGCTATTTTCAGAGAAAAATAAGACAATTATAGTAAAAGTATATAATGTAAAAAGAATGTAAATTATATAACGAGGTGATAATTTTTGTTGAAAGATCATATTAAATATTCGTATTTAACTGCTTATGAAACGGTAAAAAAACTTTGTTGAAAAAGATGAAAATATTGAAAAACTTTAAAAAGTTGCAGAAGAACTGGCAGAAGCCTATAAAAAGGGAAATCACTGATAGCTGGAAATGGTGGGAAGTAACTGTGATGCAATGCATTTTGCTGAAGAATTTACAGGAAGATTCAGAAAAAGACAGAAAAGCCTTGCCATCTTTAAGTATAAGTGATTCCTCACATATAACATGCGTTGGAAATGATTATGGATTTAACTTTATATTTGCTAAAGGGAGTGGAAGCTTTTGGAAAGGAAGGAGATTTCTTTTTGGAATATCTACTTCGAAATTCCGGAATATTATAGAAGCTGTAAAAAAATAGCAAAGGAAAAAGGTCTTAAGACAGTAGGAATTTTAGGAAAAGATGGCGGTAAAATGAAAGGAATGTGTGATTATGAATTTATTGTTCCTGGAGAAACAACAGACAGGATACAGGAAGTTCATATGATAATTCTGCACATAATTATTGAAGGAGTGGAAAGAATACTGTTCCCTGAAAATTATTAAATATAAAAATAGAAATTATATAAAACATGTCAATTTTTTATGACACGGCAATCACATATGAAGTTATTTCTGTGTTTGCGTATTTTATTATCTATAACATATATTTATTTAAAACTTAAATCTAAAAAGTAGAATAAAAATTTTTAATTACCTCAATAAATTGTATATACAAAATTAAAAATATGCTAAAATAAATTATACAGGAAAGACAGTTAACATAAAAGTAATCGAATAAGGAGGATAAAAATGAAAAATATGATGCAGTTATTATTGGATTTGGAAAAGGTGGAAAAAAACTCTGGCAGGATTTCTTGCTGGAAAAAGGGCAAAATGTAGCATTGATTGAAAAATCTGATAAAATGTATGGAGGTACGTGTATAAATGTAGGATGTATCCCATCAAAGAAATTAGTGAACAGTACAAAAAGTACTTAAAAATAAAGGATTGGACAATGTTGAAGCGAAAGAAAAATTTTATGCTGAAAGTATAGACAATAAAAATGCCTTAATTGGAGCATTAAGAGGAAAAACTATGAAAATGCTTGCTTCAAAAGATACAGTTACAGTTTATGACGGAACAGGAAGTTTTGTTTCAAAAATGTTGTAAATATAGAATCTAATGGAGAAAATATTCAGATTGAAGGAGAAAAATATTTATAAATACAGGTTCGACTACTATAACTCCTAATATAAAAGGAATTTCAGAAAGTAAGCATGTTTATACAAGCACTTCACTTATGGAATTAAAGGAACTTCAAAAACTGACTGTAATAGGTGCGGGATATATTGGACTTGAATTTGCTTCGATGTATTCTGAATTCGGATCGGAAGTTACAGTGATTGACATGGCTGACAGATTAATGCCAAAGGGAAGATGAAGAAACTGCCGAGAGGTAAAAGCAATACTTGAAGCAAAAGGAATAAGATTTCTTCTGAAATCAAAAATAGAAGAAATTTCTGACAGAAATGACAAGGGATATGTAAAAATTTCAGGAGAAAATGGAGAAAGCGAAGTTGAATCAGATGCTATTCTTGTGGCAATTGGAGAGACCGAATACAGATGGGCTTAACCTGGAAGCGGCAGGAGTGAAAACTGACGAAAGAGGAGCAGTTGCAGTTGATGAAACATTAAAAACAACAGCAGATAATATATGGGCAATGGGAGATGTAAAGGGTGGACTTCAGTTTACATATATTTCCCTTGATGATTTCAGAATAATAAGAGACAATGTTTATGGAAATGGAAATAGAACAGTAAATGACAGAAATGTAATACCTTACAGCGTATTTATAAATCCACCTTTATCAAGAGTGGGAATGACTGAAAAAGAAGCTATTGAAAAAAAGGGTATGAAGTGAAAACTAGGGAAAACTGAAGCCATGGCTATTCAAAAGGAAAAATAGAAGGAGTAACAGATGGTCTGCTTAAAACAGTAGTGGATGCCAAGACTGATAAAATACTTGGATGCACTTTACTGTGTAACACTTCCCATGAAATGATAAATGTTGTAGCTGCCGCAATTAAAGCTGAACAGAAATATACATTCTTAAGGGATATGCTATTTTACACTCAACAATGACTGAAGCATTGAATGATTTATTTGGCAGCGTGAAGTAGGAAATTTTATAAATTTTCTTGACATATAATCAAAATCGCTATATACTTGTTATAAGAATAACCGAAGATTAAAAATACCGGGAGCTTTTATTGCTGAGAGTAGTTGTCAATGGCAACTTAACCCGTCAAACCTGATTCGGATAATACCGACGAAGGAGTATCTTTTAATAATCAAAATTACACTAATTGGAAATAACTGCTTCGGAAAAATTAAATATAGAATGCTCAATTATTTAAAACAGAAATTTCCAATAGAAATAAAAATAAATATAAGATAGATGTTAAAATACCTCCTTTGTCAAAAAGGAGGATTTTTATGTTAAAAATGAAATAGATGCAAGTGTTGCAATTCAGGTTTTGCCAAATGTTCAGGAAATGATGAAATTGTAGGAATTGTGGATGAAGTAATTGCATACATTAAAAGCAAAAATCTGAATACTCATGTAGGACCTTTTGAAACAACTATTGAAGGAAAATATGAGGAACTTATGGACATTGTGAAGGAGTGTCAGCTGATAGCTGTAAAGGCTGGAGCACCAGGAGTCATGTCCTATGTAAAAATAAATTATAAGCCGAAGGGAGATGTACTTACTATTGAGCAGAAAAATCTCAAAACATTCTGAATAAAAATAATGGATAAATCAGCACCATTTATTATAATATTTTTATTCTTATTTTTATGGGAAATTTTATCAGCAACAGGAATTGTGCCAAAATTTATGCTGCCTTCACCTTTGATGTAATAAAGGCATTTATTGATGATTTTCCATTGCTGATGCATCATACATGGATAACACTGGTAGAAAGCATTTTAGGATTGGGATTGGGAATAATACTGGGGTTTCTGATGGCATTATAATGGACAGATTTGAATTTGCATATAAGGCGATATATCCTGTACTTGTAATAACTCAGACTGTTCCAACTGTGGCAATTGCACCGCTTCTGGTATTATGGCTGGGATATGGAATAATGCCGAAGATAACGTTAATTGTCATAACATCATTTTTTCCTATAACTATGGGACTTCTTGACGGCTTTTAAGTCGGCAGACAGGGATGCGTTGAATTTATTGAAAAACAATGGGAACAACACCTTTACAGAATTTTATTCATATAAAATTTCCAGGCTCCATAGGATATTTTTTGCAGGGCTTAGAATATCAGTTTCCTATTCAATTATAGGAGCAGTTGTGGCAGAATGGCTCGGAGGATTTTGATGGTCTAGGAGTTTATATGACAAGGGTAAGAAAATCATATTCATTTGATAAAATGTTTGCAGTAATATTTTTTTATATCTGCAATTAGTCTGTTTCTGATGTATCTTGTAAAAAGATACAGAAAAAGGCAATGCCGTGGGATAATAATATTTAATTTAAAAAAATTTATGTAAAATAATAAAATAAATAATACAAGAAGGAGTGAAAACAAATGAAAAATTTTTGAGAGTTCTGTTATTTTGTCTGCTGGTGATATTAGCTGTGGCGTGTGGAAAGAAAGACAGTCAAGGTAATGGTGGAAATGGTGAAAAGAAAAAGCAACGAAAGTCCTTCATAAGTATAGTTCTGGACTGGACACCAAATACTAATCACTACAGGATTATTTGTAGCAAAGGAACTGGGATATTTTTAAGGAAGAAGGGCTGGAAAATGTGGAAATAGTTCAACCACCTGAAGGAAGTACAACAGCATTGATAGGAGCCGGAGGTGCACAGTTTGGAATAAGTTTTCAGGATACATTGGCAAAAATCCTTCTCAAGTGATAGTCCTGTACCTGTAACGCAGTTGCTGCAATTATAAGTCACAATACTTCAGGAATAATATCGTTAAAGGATAAAGGGATAGACAGTCCAAAAACTTGAAGGTCATAAGTATGCAACATGGGATGATGAAATAGAAAAAGCAATACTAAAGAAAATCATAACTGATGATGGAGGAGATTTCAAAAAGTTAAAATGATTCCAGATACAGTAACAGACGTAGTTACAGCACTTAAGACAGATATAGATGCTGTGTGGGTATATTATGCATGGGATGGAATTGCAACAGAGCTTGCAGGACTACAGACAAATTTTCTGAACTTTTGCTGATTATGGAAAGGAACTGGATTATTACAGTCCTGTTATAATTGCAAATAATGATTATCTGATCCTGAAGAAGCAAAAAGTTTTAAAGGCATAGGATATGAGTATTCTATTAAAAATCCTAAAGAAGCAGCAAAAATATTAGTGAAAAATGCTCCTGAACTAAAACTTGAACTTGTTACAGCAAGTCAGGGAATGGCTGGCATCAAAATATACATCATATGCTACTGAATGGGGAGTAATAGATCAGAAACGTTGGGATTTATTCTATGAATGGCTGTTTCAAAAATGGTCTTATTAAAAAGAAATACCTAAAGGATACGGATTCTCTAATGACTATTTGGAAATAAGAAAATACATACAGTAATAAATCAGTAACATTAAGATTTATTCTATGAATGATATTTATTTAAAATAATACAGAAAAATATCTTTATTATAAGTAGTTAAAAACAGTAAATAAATGAGAGGCTATATTAAAAATGACAAAATCAATTACAAAAGAAAATCAGAAGATGAAGCTCGAAACTAAAAATATTTCAGTGCAGTTTGAAGGCAAAAATTATAGAGGATATTTCTGTCAGGCTTTAGTGAGAATGAGTTTGTGTGCATTCTGGGACTGAGCGGAGGTTGGAAAAACTACACTTTTAATGTTATTGCAGGTCTGATTTCTCCGAGTGAGGGAACTGTAGAAATGAACAGTACTGATATTACAGGGAAAATCAGGAAATATAAGCTATATGCTCCAGAAAGATTTACTTCTGCCATTTAAGACAGTGATAGATAATGTCTCCTTCCCCTTGTAATAAAAGGAGAAAAAGAAATTTGCAAGGAAAATGCAAGAGAAATACTTTATGCAGTTCGGTCTAGAAGGAACAGAGAAAAAGTATCCGAATCAGCTGTCAGGTGGAATGAGGCAGAGGGCCGCACTTCTGAGAACATACTTATTTTCAAATGAAACTGCATTGCTTGATGAGCCTTTCAGTGCTCTGGATGCTATAACAAAACATAGGATGCATCTCTGGTATCTTGACATAATGAAACAGATAAAAATGTCCACACTATTTATAACTCACGATATAGATGAAGCGATAATTCTGTCAGACAGGATTTATATACTGTCAGGAAGTCCAGGAAAAATAACGGCAGAAATAGAGGTTGATATGAGACAGATGTGGAGATAATGAGGAACTGCAGCTATCAGAAAAGTTTTTTAAAATATAAAAGGGAAATACTGGGATATTTAAATAGATAGACTATAAAAGGAACTATCTCAAAAATATAAATACAATAAATGGAAAAACTATATTTTAAATAATTCAAAAATATAGCTTTTACATTATTTTTCAATTTTTGAGGTAGTTCCTTTTCAAGATCAAGAAGGAATTCTTTTATTTCAAGCCCTCCACCATATCCCTATAAGTTTTTGTTGCTTCCTATAACCCTATGGCATGGAATGAAAATAGAAATTTTATTCCTGTTATTTGCCATGCCTACAGCTCTTACAGCTTTTTTTCATTGTTAATTGCAACTGCGATATCCTTGTATGAGCGAGTTTCTCCATAAGGAATCTTCAGAAGTTCATTCCAGACAGATATCTGAAAATCAGTGCCATCTTTTAATAAAGGCAGATCAAATTCCTTTCTTTTTTTCCATTCAGATATTCAAATAACTGAGATGAGGCTTTTTAATTAAAAGGAGTTTCCTTTATAATGTAATTTTTATTCTTTTTAACATTTTCCATTTCATATTCAAAAATAAATCTGTTATTTTGTCTTCACATGCTCCAATTCCTAATGTTCCTAACTCTTTTTATTCCGGTATTGTAAAAATATACATATCTCATTTATTTTATCACCTCGTATAATTTCACTATATCATAGTATAACACAGCTATGTCAAAAAGTCATAACTAAAATAATTTTTCAAGATCCTTTTATTTTAGTGATTATTAAATTTTTAAGGAAAAAGGCTTTTATGGATAAAAATATTTTTTCCATAATTCATAAAATATCCTGTAATAAAATTCTCTTCTCAGCATTATAAAAACCACGAATAAAGTATTTCCCATTTTTCATGAAAAAGTTTCATTGAAGGGTAATTTTCTTTATAAAAAAATATCAGCTCAGCCTTTGAAATTTCAATTTCAAATTTCTGTATATCCTTTCTTTTTAATGAAATATCATATGATGTCATTAATTCAGAAAGAGATTTTGAAGAATATTCAGTACTTTCCTCCATATTCAGAATTTTTGTCACATCTAAATACTTTGTAATCCTCTGTTTTAAAATTATATCCTATTGCATACCATTGGTCATACTTTTGAAGAAATATTAAAAACTGTATATAATATTGTTCTATTACATTATTCTTTGAATATTTTATTCTACATATTTTTTTCATCAAGGATAAATTCAAGAATATCCTTTAGAAATTCACAATGATTAACCTGTTTTACCGTTCCAAAACTTAAAACTTTTTCTGTTTTATGAATAAGTTCGATTTTATCTGATGGAAGACATCTTTCAAATTTTTTTCCTTTAATTTTTCAATACTTAAGTGAAAGGGAGTAGTTTCATAAGCTTTTTCAAAGTAAGCATCGAAAAATAGAGGAAAAATATTTCATCAGTATTAAATACAATGGGAGAAAAAGCAGTTTATTGGGAAGTATCCTATAGTAGCCATTTCTTCCTGTTTGTGAGTAGATAGGCATCCCTATTTCTTCCAGTGATGAAATATCTCTGAGTGCAGTACTTCTGGATATATTGTATTTTTTCCATAATATCTTTTAGATTAAATGAACTTCTGTCATTCAGAAATAACATCATATCATTAATTCTTTTCAGATTTATTCATATTGCTCCTTTTTAAAAATAATATAAAACAGTATCATAAATTGACACTTTTTATATTATACTATAAATATAAGAAAATATAAAATATGAAGAGGAGAATATAAAATGAAAAACTTATCAGGGAAAGAAATTGTTCCTATGTTCATCTTTTGCAGATGTTGCAGGATTACTGAATATATTTTGAGAAAAATCTTAAGGGGAAAATAGTAACTTTTATTCCAACTGCGAGTAAAGTTGAAAAATAAATTTTTATGAAAAGATGCAAAAAGAACTTGAAAAAGCAGGTATGATAATTGATACTTTTAGATATTTCACAGGCTACGAAAAGTGAAATAGTAAAAATAAGAAAATAACGATTTTATTTATGTGTCAGGAGGAAATATTTTCTATCTTTTACAGGAAATGAAAAACAGGTGCGGATGAAATAATCGTAGAAGAAGTAAATAACGGGAAACTTTATATTGGCGAGTCAGCAGGAGCAATGATTGTTTCTGAGAATATAAAATATGCAGGACTTATGGATGATGAGACAGAATATATTTCAGAACTGAAAAATTTGAATTCACTGAATCTGGTTGATTTTTATACAGTTCCACATTATGGATGTTTTTCCCTTTGAAGAGAGTGCGGAAAAAGTAATGGATGTATATTCTTCATTAAATTTAGTACCAATAACTAATAATCAGGCTATACTGGTTGATGAAGATAAAATTGATGTGTTGAAATAAAAAACAAGAAACTATTTTCTAAATAAATTGTTATATCAAAGAAACAATAAAAAAATTATATTTATTTGTTTATTGTACTTTTACTCATCAAAAATAGAAATTTGTTAAGAAAAATCATAAACTCGCTTTTTAAAAGCTCAGACAATGATTTTTTCTAGCACTCATTAACTATTTTTTTAATTGTAAAATTATTAAATAACTTATAAATATAATTTTTACATTGTATAAATTAGCTATTTAGAATAGTTTCTGTTTTTTATTTTACATTAGTCATAAGTTCATCAATCAGCTCTTTCACATGCACAATTTCTTTTTAAGCTTGTATCCATTTGCACCTGAGAAAAAATAGACCTGACTGCAATCTTCCCAGATAGGCATCTCCAAGACTGTCTGCAAATACAGTAGCCCTACCCTTCTTTGCACCTTCTCCTCTGTTACAAGGAAAAATACAGTTACTGATACATTGTATTTTGTACCTGGTTCTAAAGTTTTTATTAATTCTGTTTTTTTACTGCTCTTCCAGGATAACCTACAGGCGAACTTACTATTACTATATCTTCTTCTTTTTGCATTTATAAGAACCTGCTTAGTACAGGGCTTGCATCACATTCATGTGTTCCGATAAACCTTGTTCCCATCTGTACTGCATCTGCACCCTAAATCCATAATCTTTTTCAATGTCATTTCTGTCCCAGATACCACCTGCAGCAATTATTGGGAAATTACCCCATTTATCTCTTTCTTCTTTTATAGGTGGCAGGATAGCTTCAAGCTGATGTTCCGGAGCAAACAGTTCATCATATTTTTGCACCCTGATGCCCACCACTTTTAGGTCCTTCCACAATAACGGCTCCAGGGTTCTTCCTGCTGCCTTCCATTTTTACATATGATTTTTAGAGCCCTTTGCAGATGAAACAATAGAACTATTTCAACATCAGGATAATTTTCAGTAAGTCTTGGCAGCTCAAGAGGCAGTCCTGCACCTGTTACAATAATATTTGCACCTGCTTTGAGAGCATCAGTGACAACCTCTCATAATCGTTTATTGCATGCAGGATATTACAGGCAAGGGGTTTATCTCCACATATTTTTTTCTTGCATTTTTAAAAAATTTCAAATAAAGCTTCCCTGCTGTAAGCATTTTTCAGTACCTAACGGTCTTCCATTTACTTCTTTTTACAAATTTCATATTTTGGTAATATCCTGTACATATAGCGCTTATTGTTCCTAATCCACCATTTTAGAAACATTTCCTGCAAGCTGATCCCAACTTATTCCTACTCCCCATTCCACCTTGTATAATGGGCTTTTCAATATAATATTTTTCCTATTTTTAATTCCTTTTTAATTCCCTCATTGTGATTTTTCCTCTCTTCATTATTAGTTAATTTAATTAAAACAATAATGAACAGGGTGGAGCTCTCACAATTCTTACATTTGATGAAAAAGAAGTATAATTCAGCATAATGCCTGAAAAACGAGACATGTATAAACCATACCGTTTATAATCTTTTTAAAAGCTTTCAATAACTTTTTTCTAATGTCATTTGTCATGAAACTGATATAACTGTTGGAACAGAGCTGTTCAAATTTTTATCAGAAGTTCAATGTCCATATTTTCAAGAAAGGACAGATCAAATTCACATTAGAAATATATTTATCAAGAAACTGAAAAAAATGTATCACTTTTATTTAATAAAAATTTTTTATTCTGACTGTAAATGGAGCATATATTTTCAAAGTACACAAAATTACCGTTAATAAAAACAGTTAAAGGATTTTTGAATAAACGGACTGAATATATTTGAAACTATACACTGAATAATTTCAGATAAAACATTTCTTCCTGATTTTCCTAACATTGAATTCCTCTCCTAAATAATGATAACATTTGTTATATTATATCAAAAAGAGAAGACAAAGTCAATTGATAAAAAGTTAAACTGAAAGTTATATTTAATTTTTCTATTTTCAGATTGTTCATTTCTTAATTCTTTATTATCTTTTTAGCATCTTTAATTGTACCGCCTTTTTCCACCATGTCCACTCCAATATTTGCTCATAGGATTTTTCTGCTTGTTGTTGGAATATAGGCTACTATTGCTCCTTTTCTAGCTTTTAATCTGTGCTATATAGTCTTGCGACTGTTTTTTTCAATTTTTTTCAAATTCATCTTTATATATTGCTTCTATTTTATTTTTCTTTCTTCGCTAAGCGCTTTAAGTTTTTAGACACTCTTCCGTTACTTTCATACAGTCCGGCATATTTAGGATCATTTGAATAGCTTTTTGACCCATACATTATAAGAGAGCTCATATTATTTTTCTCCCAGAGATCTTTTCTATGAGAAATTGGTTCATTAACAGTGTCAAATTATGAGATGCTATTATTTTATTTATCATATAGTCATTTAAAGGTTCCCATTTATAGTCAGAGAAAGCTATTTCATGTATTCTCTGCAGTTCTTCTGTCAATTTAGCGGCATCATTTGCTGAAGAATAATAACCATTTGCGGCATTTGCAATTTCTTTCAGCACTTTATTCTGGTGAGCATCTACATTAAATCCTATTATTCCTAAAACAATATCTGTATTTTCATTTTTAAATTTTTTTGCAGTTTCAACAGGATTGCCGTCGCATGTTTCGATTCCGTCAGTAATGATATACAGGATATTCAATGTCTTTTTCGCCTTTTTAATGCTTTTAAGTCATTTGTTCCGTTTTCAATCGATTTTGCTATGGAAGTCCATCCTGTAGGCTGAATAGGAGCTAAAGAGCTTTTCAGCTTATCTTTTTTTAAAGTTTCAATCGGTGAAATCAGTTCGTTGGCAGAACATGATTCCTGTTTTTTACTTGCCGTATTGTCGTCCCTTATGGCCGAAAAACCCTCAGTCCTACTTTTTGTGTTTGCAGGCATTTTCGGAAATAACTTTCTCATAGATTCCTTTGCGATTTCCATCATTGTTTTATCGCCTATTTTTCTGTTTTCATTGAACCGCTGGCATCTAAAATGATTTCAAGATTGACATTCATATTTTCTTCAATTTTTGTTTTGTAAAAAGGATTTACCATGTCGTCCTTGAAGATTACATATGAAAATCTGTCAAGAGTTTCAATCGGCTCATAATCATAGCCTGCTATGTATAAGAATTTCTTGAAGAGACGTTCGATTTCTTCATCGAAGCATCTTCACCTAAGGCAGGTTTAATTTTTAAGTTCATTTCTGAACATTTTTCTCCAGATATCTGATTTTACTATATTTTCTTCATAAGTATCAGAAACTGGTAGATTCCAGGTGCCGCATCTACTATTCCCTCATATGTACACAATATCAGGCAAATCCCCGTTAACGCCTTTTCCCTTTTTGGAGTTCTTCTTCTGAAAGCTGTTTTTCTGATTCCTTTTTCTTGTCTTCCTTTTTGTCTATATCTTCTTTTTATTGAAACAGGCTGTTAAGAGTAAAAAGTACAATACTTAAAATTAATAATTTTTCCCATTTGTTTCTTTTCATGAAAACCTCCCTAAAAATTGGTTGTAAATTGCAGTTCTTTCTAAAAGTTTTATTTATTATAAATTATACCATAAAAAAATAAAAATTGTAACTGAGGTTACATATCTATTTATATGATATAATCTCAAAAATAAAATGAAAAATAAAGAAAAATATAATCATAAAAATAAAGATAAACAGAAGGAGAAGATTATGAATAAGTTTTTAGTTTAACTGATACATTCAGCCAGCTGGTGGAAAAATATCCTGAAGCAATGGACTTTCTGGTGGCAAAATGGATTTGAACAGTTTAAGGATAAGCAGCTGTTTGATACTATGGGGAAAAACAATAAGAATAGATATGGCATTGAAGTCATAAATCCGGAACTGTTTGAAGAAAGATTGGTTGCATTTCTGGAAAAAGACAGTGCTATGGACATTTCCTGCTGAAAGTAAGAAGGATGCGGCAGGAGATGTTCTGATAGAAGGAGTTCTGCCTTGCCCAATAAGAATACCTCTTCTAGAAGGAATAAAGGAATGGGTAGATGACCAGAATGCAAAAATGACTATAAGATAGCGTATGAACTTCAATCGGCAAAATCTGGGGCTTGACTGGGTAGTTGATAAGGTAAAGACAGGGAGATGCTGATAAAGTATCGGATGTTCTTCTTTCGGCAGGATTTGAACTGTGTTTTTGATAAGAATCTTATGGGACATTTTATGGATGAGGGAGTATTCGAGACATATCTTGAAGAAATGAATAAAGATTTCTGCAATGACAGAATTGATCTGAGGGATCCTAAAAAGAGATATGCAATAATGGGAGTTGTACCCTGCAGTATTTCTTATTAATAAAGGAGTTCTCGGAGACAGAAAGGTTCCTGAAACATGGGCTGACATTTTGAGCGAGGAATTTGAAGATTCTGTAGCATTGCCTATGAATGACCTTGACCTGTTCAATGCCCTTGTCATAAATATATACAAGGAATTCGGTTCAGAAGGAATTAAAAATCTGGCAAGATCATATAAAAGAATTTACATCCTGCACAGATGGTAAAGGCAAAAGGAAAAAAGCAAGGATGCTCCGGCAGTGAGTATAATTCCTTATTTCTTACACAGATGCTTATGGGAGCAAGTGACCTTCAGGCAATATGGCCCAAAAGATGGGGCGTTATTAAGTCCAATATTTATGATTACTAAAAAGCAAAACAGGACAAAATAAAGCCATTTATCGACTTTTTCATGTCTGAAAAATAGGGACACTGTTTTTCAGCAAGTGGAAAGTTTCCTTCGACAAATCCTAATGTTGATAACCATCTGGATGAAAACCAGACTTTTCAAATGGATAGGATGGGACTTTATTCATAACAATGATGTCGGAGGACTTGTAAGACAATGTGAAAAGGAATTCACGATGCAATAATGGATTTATAGAATTCAGATGGAATATAGAATAATAAAATGGGAAGGAGACCTTCGTATTTAAAAATAAAACGGATTGATGAGAGAAAAAGTAACGGAAAGGAAAAATTATGAATTTAGTAGTGTTTTTCAGGACCACCATCATCAGGAAAGACAAGTGTGATACTTAAAACTGTTGATGCATTGAAACAGCAGGAATATCAGTTGGTGTGTAAAATTTGACTGTTTATATACAGATGATGATATATTGTATGAAAAAGCAGGAATTCCTGTAAAAAGGATTGTCAGGAGCATTATGCCCGGATCACTTTTTGTATCAAACATTGAAGAAGTTGTGCAGTGGGAATAAGTCTGGGACTTTCAATGCTTATTACTGAATCGGCAGGACTTTTGCAACAGATGTTCGCCATATATTAAGGAAATAAAGGGAGTATGTGTCATAGACAACCTTTCAGGAATAAATACACCTATAGGACCAATGCTTAAGTCTGCTGATATTGTAATTATAACAAAAAGGGGATATAGTTTCACAGGCTGAAAGGGAAGTATTTGCTTCAGGGTAAAATTCTGTAAATCCCTACAGCTGTAACAATGCATGTGAACGGGCTTACAGGACAGGGAGCTTATGAACTGAGTACGCTCCTTTTATGAAAAAGGAAAAAGGAAATTGATACGGTTCAAGGGAAACAGCTAAGATTTCCTATGCCGTCGGCATTATGTTCGTACTGCCTAGGCGAAACAAGAATTGGAGAAAAATATCAGATGGGAAATGTCAGAAAAATGAATTTAGGTGGTAACAGACAATGAATAAGAATTTGATAGAAGGTATGAAAATAGAAGAACTTTTAGTTAAATATCCTTTTGCGGAAGCTTTTTTCAGTGAAAATGCAATAGAAGTGACAGGACATGAAGATAAAACTTTTTGCTGAATTTCTGGACAAATTTACTGAAGAAGAAATTGAGGACATGGCTCTTGATAAAGGAACTCCTGAAAAGAGGGCTTTCAGAGTATATAGAACAGATGAAGGCTTTTCTTGGAATGGAAGAGGAAAAAGGAGTAGAAGTATTAACAATACTTGCTGGAAATGACAAGTCAGGTAATCCTGAAGGATTTGACAGGCTTGACATAAACAAGTCGGAAATAATATCAATAGTAGGACCTACAGGGTCAGGAAAATCGAGATTGCTTGCAGATATTGAATGGACGGCGCAGAGAGATACTCCTACAAAGAGGAAATACTTATAAATGGAGAACTTCCTGATAAAAATGGCGTTTTTTCTTCAAACTAATAAAATTAGTTGCCCAGTTATCACAGAATATGAACTTTGTCATGGATTTTATCTGTCAGGGAATTTTCTGGAGCTGCATGCAAAAAGCAGAATGATTGAAAAATATAGAAGAAGTTACAGATAAAATAATAGAAGAAGCAAATAATCTGGCAGGGGAGCAGTTCAGACTTGATACACCTGTCACTGCACTGAGCGGTGGACAGTCGAGGGCACTTATGATAGCTGATACGGCTATACTGAGTTCTTTCCCCTATAGTTCTGATAGATGAAATAGAAAATGCGGAATCTGACAGAGCCCTTGACCTGCTTGTTTCATCTGACAAGATAGTTCTTATGGCAACTCATGATCCTACGCTTGCACTGATTGCAAATAAAGCGTATCATAATAATGGTGGAATTGCTAAAATCATTGAGACAAGTCAGGAAGAGAAAAATACTTTCAAAAGCTTGAAGAAATGGATAATGTAATTCAGAAAATGAGAACAAATCTGAGACTGGGAAGAATATTGACGGAAGAATAAAATTAAAAGGTTTTTGTCAGTATATTGTAAAAGAAATTCGATAATCTTAAGAAATAAGCTTAATAAGTTTTTCAGGTTGTCGAATGTGTTATGAAAATATATATTTATTACTTTTATTCTGTTATTTTTCCATTTAGTAAAACCTATTGCTATATTATATTTTTGAATATTTAAGCATTATAGAGCAGAAATAAAAATTAAGACATAAACAAAAATATACTATAATGTTAAAACAAATTAAAAACAAAGAGATATCTATAATTTTGTATATCTTTAAAAATAATGAATTAATTAAAGAAGAAAATTTTTATGTAATTTAAAAGTGTAGAATAATGAAAGTGAGAAATAACTGTGAATAATAATTTGAAGAGAATAGAAAAAGAACTTGAGAGGATTTGCAAAGAGATGTAAGGATGTAAAGTATAATGCGGCATTGCTGTTTTTCGTTTCTGGTGACAGGATTTTATCTCTTTTTCGGAAGGAAAAGCAGATGGTGCAGAAACAGTGAAAAAGAGCTTAAGACATCTGTAACAGATATGAAAAAAATTGTCAAGGAAGCAAAAAGCTGAAATGACAGGCTGATGAAATCGTCAAATCTTGAACTTGTACAGTTAATGGAACAGGAGACCATGCGGTAAAGTCACCGTGGAGTTCATGGCAGTTTGGGATGAACTACTTCTATAATAACGGAAAAGGAACATATAAAGGTAAAGGAGATAAAGAAGGATAAGTACCCATATGAAGGAATTTTGACAAGAGATACAAATTTATTTAATAGATTTGTACCTGTGACAAGCGACAACTACAGTACACTTACTTCCAGTGATCCAACGTCTGCTTCATCAAATTCAAGAAACGGAATGAAGAGTTATGGTATCTGCAAGCACTAGACTGGCTCCGGAGCCTCCTGTAGAAATATCAATAAATGCAGGAATAAGCCCTAAAAATGTAAATAAAACACCTTTAAATATTATGGGAAAGTTGCAAATGCAGTTACATTGTCCTGAGTCTGTAAAAATTTAGTCCTATTTCACCGGAAATACCGTCTATAAATTCACCAAATGTTAATATTAAAGACATAACATTGTCAACATTGTGGAATACTGATAAACCGGCAAATTCACTAATATGCATATTTTACATGCGACTAAAGTTATAAAGCAGGGTTTCACTTATAATCTTAATACTGACTATGGTTCAGGGATTACAGGTTATAATAAAAATAAAAACTTTTTCTGCTACAGAAGTGGTAAAAACTTCAGATGGGATAGACTATACAACTATACCCTCAGTATAATGCACAATATTTGTAACGAGAGGAGGTATGAGGATTATACTTATGGTGCGATTTTTGAATTTATATTTTGGAGAATATACACTGGAAGATTTGACAATAGAAGTAGATGAAGTTAAAGATAGAAATGGAAATATAATACGTGGAACCAGAGCAATTTCAACAGACGGAAGCTCTGGTGTAAAAGTTCACAATCAAAATCAAATATTAAGTTATCGGCAGATGGTGCTGTGGGATTTGCAACAGATGAAGATGATGGTGGTGCAGGTAAATTACGTCAAATGACAAATGAAAAAGAAGGATTGATTTATGCCACTGGAAAAAGGAAATGTTGCATTTATACTTGTAAAAGAGCAGGATAATCCTGAAGCGACACACGAGCACATAAATAATGGTAAAATAATTATGGATGGTGATGAAGCTATGCATATGCTTTCAGTAAAACAAATGGTGTGAATCCTAATAAATATATAACTCATAATGTAAAATAACGGTGAAATAGTAATGGCAGGTAATGAAAACTATGGATTTGCGCTTGGGAAAAACAGAGTTTATAAAGTGGCGGACTCATATTTAAAAACTCTGCAGATGGTATTATTTCAATGTTGAGGGATAAGTCCATGGCAATTATAACTCAAAGTGAGATGGCTTATGCTAATAATGAAGGAACGATAAATATTGCCGGAAATGAGTCTTACGGTATGTATACTGAAAAGTTCAACCAGTATGGAAAATAAAGGGTAATTAATGTTACAGACTATAAAAAGAACTTTACGAGTAACAATGCCGGAGGAAAATGGCTGGATAATAAAGAATATTCGAGATCCAATGCTGAAAAATCAATAGGGATTGCTTCCGGAAAATCAGGATCAATAATAACAAATAATGGGGATATTAATTTAAAAACTGGAAAAGATAATATAGGTGCCTATACAGAGTACAGGAACTGTTGTTAACAATAAAAATATCAGTGTAACAAATGGAGAAAATATAGGAATGTATGCGGCAGGAACAGGAACAGGAAATAACACTGCTACTGGAATAGTTAAAAGTAAATTCAAACGGCTCTATTGGATTGATGACAAAAGGGACAGGAACAATAAATAATAGAGGAGAGGTTAATGTTACTGGAGAAATAACACATCAAATACAAGAGGAACGATCAGTTTAAGTGCTGGAACTGGCTCCACTATTGACAGTACAGATGGTAAGGCAATAATAGATGTAAGAGAAGATAAATCTATAGGAGTTTACTCTGATGGGACATTAAAAATTAGGAGAATCAACTATTACAGCAAATAATCAAGCAGTAAACTATTTTTCAGATAATAATGGAAAGATTGAAAATTGTTGCCGGTAAAAATTCAAAAAGCGACTACAGAGCAATCATCTTTACTGTTCTATACAAAAGGAAATGGAAAGGTTATTCTTAATGGAGAATCGGAGCTGTGATAAAAAGGTGGAGCTACTCCGAGGAACAAGAGGAACGGCTTTCTATTACTATCGCCAACAAGATATGGCGTATTTGATACATGTCTGTTCAAGATTATTTTAATAATACTTTTGGTAATGGAACAAGTACATTAAATAATTTAAAATTAAATATGGAACAGGGATTCAAGATTGTTTGTAGCATCTAATCGTCGGAATGAATTTATCAAATACATCTGCTAGATAACTTTAATGACTGGTATAACAAATGCTCCCAACAATAACTGGATCTAATGATTATAAAACATTTTATGCTATATTTAAGTAAATTTGACTATAGATCAGGCTGTTGATTTAAATAATCCAAATGATAATTATTCTAAATTGGAAATTGCAAATTCGTCTATTGATAATGAAAATGTTATGACAGGAAAGTAAAAATAGACAGGTTGCCATGGCACAGGAAAATGGAAATGATATAAGTGGAAACGGATATAATGCTACTGAAGTGACATTGATTAATAAAGCAACAGGAATAATTAAATTTAACTGGTGAAGAAACAACAGGTATATATGCTAAAAGAGGTGCAATTTTCAATGAAGGAAAGCATATCTGTAGGTAAAAATCTACTGGAATATATCTGGTTGAAGATGACTGTAGTCCTGCAACTGCAGTTGCAGGAGCAAGAGCTGTAAATGAATCGACAGGAGTAATAACAATAGGTGAAGATTCAACAGGAATTTTTCTATAAAGTTGATCCTGATAATGCTGATGGAAGAGGAACAAATACAGCAGTTGGTGGTGGAATAATTAATGATGGTAAAATAGAATCAACTGCCAATAATGTAATAGCGATGTCATTTGACAGTCCATATTCTTCTAAAACTAGTGAACAATTCACAGACAGGAGTAATAGATTTACAGGGGCAGAATTCGACAGGAATATTTGCAACAGGAACAGGAACTTATACAGCTGCAAATAACGGTAAAATAAAAACTTGCTTCATCGTCAGATATTGATAAGCCTAATATGGGTATGTATACGGATAAAGATACAATAACACTGAGAAAATAATGGAACAATAGAAGGTGGAGATAAAACAGTCGGTGTTTATGGATTTATAATGTTGATTTAGGAGCAGGTCTGCTCTAACTAAAAATTGGTTCAGGTGGAATAGGAGTATACTCAAAAGGTGGAAATGTTACAATAAATGGCGGAACATTGTCTGTCGGTGAAAATGGAACGGCTGGTTCAAATGAAGCAGTAGGAGTATATTATGTTGGAGCTGGCGGAACAATAATAAATAATGCAGATGATGTCAAAATAGGAAATGGTGCATATGGATTTGTTGTTCAAAATGAAAATGGAGCAGGAGTATCATTAACAACAAACACACCGAATGTTACATTAAAAAATGATTCTGTCTATGCATATTCAAATAATAGAGCCGGAACAGTTATAAACAACACAGTCTTAAATTCTGCTGGTGATGGAAACTACGGAATTTATGGAGCAGGTACTGTAACAAATAATGCACAGATTAATTTTGGAACAGGAATTGGAAATGTTGGAATGTACAGCATACTTGGAGGAACTGCAACAAATAATTCTACAATAACAATAGGTACTTCAGATGCAGCAGGAGAAAAATTTGGAATAGGTATGGCGGCAGGATATAAATCAAGTGACTCAGGAAATATAGTTAATATGGGAACTATTAATGTAACTGGAAAAGATAGTATAGGAATGTATGCGACAGGGACCATCATCAACTGCAATAAATAAACAGACAATAAATCTTAGTGGAGAAAATTCAGTAGGAATGTACCTTGATAATGGAGCGACAGGAATAAAATGAGGGACAATAACAACAGTTGGGTCTCCAAAAGGCGTAAAGGAGTCGTTCTAAGCAATAATTCCAAAACTGATAAATAGAGCCGGAGCAAAAAAATAAATATAGATTCAGCAGAAGGATTTGGAATATTCAGAGTAAATTCTGAAGAAACAAATGTAACAATAGCAAAACTATGGAGATATTACAGTAAGTGGCGGAGCAGTAGCAGATGGGGAATATGATCCAACAGGTGGAAAGGAATTAGAAAAAACAGTTGGTGGAATAACATTGAAAATCACCTAAAAGGTACTAATGATGTTAATATAACAGTAAACGGGAACAGCAGTGCCGAATGTTGAAAAAGTCACTAATCCGGTAGGTCATAGAGGAGATGCATTAATATCTTCATTGGGAATGTATGTTGATACATTAAGAGGAACTAATCCCGATTAATGGATTAGATAAACCTAAATGTGAAAAAAAGCAGAACTGTTGTATGGAGTTGAAGCCGCAGAAAATTCGACATCAAAATATTTTTGAAATTTCAGGAAATATTTTAAAACCATATCAGGATGCAATGAAAACAGCTCCTCAAGGAATAAAGATGGAATCATAATTCAGCTTCTTTAACTTGGATGGCATTGCCTACAGTTGATTCAAATGGTATACCCTCTGAAAGTTGCTATGGCGAAGATGCCGTATACAGAATTTGCAGGAAATGAAGCTTCACCTGTAGAAGTAGCAGATACATATAACTTCTTGAATGGACTGGAACAGAGATATGGAGTAGAAATGAAACTTGGAACAAGAGAAAAACAGTTATTTAACAATTGAAACTCATATAGGAAATAATGAGGAAAGCATTATTCTATCAGGCAATAGATGAAATGATGGGACACCAGTATGCAAATGTACAGCAGAGAACATATGGAACAGGAAGACTTATAGATAAAGAAATTACACATCTTTCTAAAGAGTGGGATACTAAGTCAAAACAGTCCAACAAGATAAAAGCCTTTGGAATGAGAGATGAATATAAGACTGACACTGCAGGAATAATAGACTATACAAGCAATGCATACGGATTTGCATATTTACATGAAGATGAAACAGTTAAACTTGGAAACAGCTCAGGATGGTATGCAGGAGCGGTACATAACAGATTCAAGTTCAAGGACATAGGAAAATCAAAAGAAAACCAGACAATGTTAAAACTTGGAATCTTCAAGACAATGTCACCGGCTGCAGATCATAACGGATCATTGAGATGGACAATATCAGGAGAAGGATATGTATCAAGAAATGATATGCACAGAAAGTATCTTGTAGTTGATGAAATCTTCAATGCGAAGTCAGACTATACAACATATGGAGTAGCGGTTAAGAATGAACTGGGATATAACATAAGAACAAGTGAAAGAACAAGCATAAGACCATACGGAAGTTTAAAACTTGAATATGGAAGATTTACTACAATCAAGGAAAAGTCAGGAGAAATGAGACTTGACGTAAAAGGAAACGACTACTACTCAATAAGACCGGAAGTAGGAGTGGAATTTAGCTACAGACAGCCTATGGCAGTTAAGACGACATTTGTGACAACATTAGGACTTGGCTATGAAAATGAGCTGGGAAAAGTAGGAAATGTAAAGAACATGGCAAAAGTATCATATACGGATGCAGACTGGTTTAATATAAGAGGAGAAAAGGACGACAGAAAAGGAAACTTTAAAGCGGACTTAAATATCGGAATAGAGAACCAGAGATTTGGAGTGACATTAAACGGAGGATATGATACGAAAGGTAAGAATGTAAGAGGAGGAATAGGATTCAGAGCTATTTACTAATAAAGATAAGAGAGATTAATTAAAAAGAAGCTGTATCAAGATGAAAATTTTAAAAATTAATTTAAAAACTATGTTTTTGAATTATTTAAAAATTTTACAATTTGAAACAGCTCTTTTTAGATGAAATTATAATTTATCTTTAAAACATTACAGTAAAAACAATAGATAATATGCCACAGCAAACTAAAAAGAGCCTTTTCTGCAAGAAGTTCAGACGAACCTGTTATTGCCTATCATAAAAAGGCTATTAAGCCATAATAAGTTAAAAAAGTCATGTTTGAAATTATTATTTTTTTGTTGTTATATAGTAATACAAATTTTTCAGTTCCGCTTCTGAGGTTTCCCGTGCACATTGTTGTTGCTGAAATATTTCCTCGTGTCTTTCTGAAAGCCTGTACCTGAAGGGAACAGACAAAAGAAACGGCGATATTTACATAAACATTCAGTTCGCCTTTTAGGCACGAAAAGAAACAGCAAAAAGCACAAGTATTTCTATAAGAATTATAATCTGTCTCCAGTGAATTTTTACTATGACTGAACTTTCTTCTTATAAATTCAGCAATTAGAATACCTAGTGCAAAAAGCTGCAATTGGAAGGAAATAGAATATTGCTTTCATCCATTTCATTTCAATAAGTCTGAGGGCAAAAAGACCATATTTCCTGTCTGTGCATTTGCAACACCTTTCCTCTTATAATAAATGTGTAGGCGTCGGTAAATCCACCTACAAGACATAGCATTAAACTCAGTCTGAAAGTTTCAGAAGTCTGCTTTTTCTTTTCCATATAATAATACCGTATTATTACAGAATGATTCTTACAAAGTCATTTTTCTAGGTTTAGGGAGATGGAAAATCACAGTCACGATAACCTAAAATACAAAATCCTATTCCTGCATATTTATCGTCAACTCCCCATTCACGTGCAAGTTTTTCTGCCCTCTTCAGATTCGAAAACCTGTTTTTGCCCTGTAGAATCCAGCATGAATCAACGCCCAGTGCGTAAGCGGCATTCATAAGGTTTCCTATTACAAGACTTCCGTCTTCAACAAATGTAGTTGTAGAACTATCACCAAAAACAACGACTACAGTAGGTGCGTTGTAAAAATGGCTTTGCATCTGGATTTCCAATTACTTTGCATTCATAATTTCCAGTACAAGCTCAGCATTCTGTATGGCAACAATGGATGTACCCTGAATTCCTCTACCATTTGCGGCATATGTTCCTGCTTCAAGTATTTGATTTTAAAAAGGCCTGTATCAATTTTTATCAATTTTTATATATATGCTTCTTCTTTCAATCAGATTTTTAATGTTTCATTCATAAGATTTCCTCCTGCTGATAGTAAATGTTTTTTTATAATATTATAACAGAAAATTCTGAATTTTAAAAGATTGACAATATGAATTTTAGAGTATATAATATAACTATAAAATCAGGGAATTAATATAAATTCCAGATTTCTGATCTATTTGTTACCGACAATACAATTTTTGGGCTTTACTCTATTATACTGGGGTCATCTCTTTATATGCTGAATCAGGAAAATCACGGCGGTCAAGACTTAGCACGGATTCTGTACATCATTGTAAACATGACTACCACCTGTACATTTTTACAGGCTACCAAAAATTAAGTCGAAACTAGTAGATCGGATTTTTATTAAAAATTTATATTTAAAAATAATATTGATGTGAATATTTTTGCTATAAGTTTAAAAAGATTTGAACTTGTAAAATCCAATTTTATCAATATAGGATAAGAGAAAAATTTTTAAAATAATTTTAAGTTGAAAAAGATAAAAAATTTTTTTGAGAAGGTATTGCTTTTTGTCAAAATCAGGGTATATTTTATTAGTACTTTTATTTTTAAAAAGATTTTATCTTTTTGTCTTTTTCATAGCGTTACTTGAAGAGTGGATCCCCAACCACTCTTCTTCTTTTATCTAAATATTGTCAGAATTGAACTTGTACTTGCCACTTTTTATTTTAGTGAGAATTCCCTTGTCGCACAGGGAAGAAATTTCTCTTGAAAGGGAAGGTCGTGTGACTTCAAACTTTTTAGCAAGTTCAGAAATATTAGGTTTAAATGAGATATATCCGTTTTTCTGATTTTCCTTGATGTAACTGAGGACTTTTTCATTTATAGTCTTATTCATAAAAGTTGAACCATATCCTTTTTGAAAGAAGCTGTCCTTTATTTGAGATTTCATCAAGAAAGTTAACTAGAAGTCTTTTCATCCTTCTGCATCACATCAAGAAAAGCTCTCCTTATTTAAAAATACAAATTTAGAATTTTCTGTAGCAATCAGATCTACAGGAAAAGTTCTGTTACTTCCAAAAATAAAAGGCGGGAGCAATGAGCTGATACGGAGTAATATAATCAATAGTTATAGTATCTCCATTGAAATTTCTGCATTTCTCCTTTAGAAGTTCCTGACAGAATAATGATAATCTGTTCCAGAGAATCTCCTCTAAAAAACAGTTTCACCCTTCTTGTAGTTTTTAATCTGAAAATTCAATTTTCAGAATATTTTCAATTTCTTCATATTAAAAACCTTTAAATAAAAGGTATTTTTAGACATTATTTCATAAAGTTCCTGAGGTTTCATAAATTAATCACTCCCTGCACTGGATTTATATAAAATATTTTTCTTAAGTTATCAAATTATACATAATATTACATAAAAATTTATATTTCTTATAAAAATGATTTTTCTATTTGAAAAAGATCAATACAGGTTATAATTGCTATGTGAAATTTAAATGTAACCGGAATTTTAAGAATGGGGAAATATAGATGACTGAAGAAAAAGTTCTCATAATAAATACAGGGGGAACTATAAGTATGGTACCTTCAGATAAAAATAATCCTGAAAGTGCCTTAAGACCTTCAAAATCATGGAATGAAGTTGTAAAAATTATCAGTTTCTGAAAAATCTGAATGTAGGATATGCACAGATAAAGGATGTTATAGATTCTTCAGATATGAATCATGAAATATGGAAGGAAATAGCTGAAATTATAGATGAAAAATTACTATAAATATAAAGGATTTGTTATTCTTCATGGAACAGATACAATGCCTATACTGCAAGTATGCTCTCATTTATGTTGAAAAATTTAGAAAGACAGTTATTCTACAGGAGCACGAGACCAATCAGGAAGTCGAAGTGATGGTCTTCAGAATCTTTTAACTTCCATTGAAATAATAGAAAGACAGAATAAAATTCCAAGGGGGAGAAGTGAATACAGTCTACCATTAATACCTGAGGTATGTGTCTTTTTCAGAGATTACCTTTTCCGTGGAAACAGATCAAGAAAAGTTGAATACATCAAACTATTTTTGGATTTTTCTTCTCCAAATTACCTGTTTCTTGGAGAAGCCGGTTCAAAAATAAAAGTATACGAGGACAGGTTATTAAATTGCCTGAACCTAAAGAAAAATTTTACGTAGATTATAAAATGGATACTAATGTAGTAATTCTTGATGTTTTCCCAAGTTTTAATCCCGAAATACTAATGAATATTTTTTTCAGGAAAAGGAAATATGAAGGGTTTAATCTTAAAAACCTATGGTAATGGAAATGCTCCACAAAAATAAAGGGATTTTTAAAAGGCGTTAAAATTTGTGATAGACTCAGGAGTAGTAGTACTGAATGTTACCCAGTGTAATGAAGGAAGTGTGAAATGGGAATTTACGAAAAGCAAGTTCAGAGCTTGTTAAGCTCAGTGTAGTAAGTGGACATGATATGACTCCTGAAGCCGCCATTACAAAATCTATGCATATTTTAGGTAAGTATAGTGATATTGAAATAATAAAAGAAAAATTGAATGAAAATATGGTAGGAGAACTTTCAGGACTGTAAAATAAGGTGTTTTTAAAAAGAAAGAAAAAATTAAAAATTGTACTTGTTTAATTTGAAAATATGATAGAATATCACGTACATTAAAAAGGATATTCCGCTTTTTGTTGTTGCTGCAGAGGATAGTCGGTATAGATGAAATGAATATCGCATAAAGAAGGGAGTGGATTTCTTGAAAGAGAAATTAATCAATTAGTAGAAAAAGATTATCTAAAATCTGATGTTCCTCAATTTAAGGCAGGGGACACAATAGCTGTTCACTACAAAGGTAAAAAGAAGGAAATAAAGAGAGAATACAGATTTTTGAAGGTGTAGTTATTAGAGTTTCAGGTGGAAGCGTAGCTAAAAACTTCACTGTAAGAAAAAGTATCTTCAGGTATAGGTGTTGTAAAAGAATAATACCTATTAATTCTCCTTTAATTGAAAAATAGAAGTTAAGAGAATAGGAAAAGTAAGAAGAGCAAGATTATATTATTTAAGAAACTTATCAGGAAAAGCTGCTAGAATTAAAGAAATCAGAGTAGCTGTAAGCTAGCAATTGCTAGCTTTTTCTGTTTATTGGAAAGGAAAAATGAATATATTGTTATGGGGATATTTTATTTTAGTTACAGCTGCGTGTCTTGTATATTTCTTTTTAAGGAGAGGAAGTTATAGATTTTGTAAAGGCAAAAGGAAGATGCGTGCTAAATAAAATTTTCACTGGAAGAAAAATGATAAAAAAATTTAATGATAGGAAATGTCGTTACTGTAATAGGATTATTAGTAACAGCTCTATTTTTACATTTCAGACAGAGCACCTGACCCTAATGTAGGAATAAAAATAATAGGTGTATATGGAATGTTTGCATTGAATCTTATATTTTTGTGCTCCGTGAGCAGCATGAATGGATATTTATGGGAAATATTGTGATGCTTATTCTTGGTCGTTTGATGTTTAATATAATGGATATGAAATTTTTATGTTTTTAGTGATAAATGCCATATTGGCAGTAATTCTTATTTTTATTTAGACGTCCTTCTAAAAAGAAATTACAGAGAGAACTCTTATGGAGGAAATGAAGGAAGATAAAAGAAATGGCGATAAAAAGATTACAATAGAAAATCTTGAGGAAAAATAGAAGTGGAAAAGAAACGTAGAAGCAGTTTTGGTAAAAGCTCTTCACAGAGTGGATATGTCAATAATGGCAGTAGTACTTGTACTTCTTATACAGACTTTTTATCTTGAAATTATGTGATTCCTACGGGATCAATGGAAGAAACGATAAAAAAATAAAAGACAGAGTTTTTGCCAATATGATAAAGTACAAATTTACATCTCCAAAAGTGAATGACATTGTGGCGTTTAAAGGAACCTGTGACAAATAAGCTTATGTTTACAAAAAGATTGGTAGGAGTGGCAGGTCAGACTTTACAGATTAAAGATATACAGGAAATGAATCTGACAGATCCTTCAACAGTGGATGAAGCAGGGAATACAAGAGTATCAAATATTGATGCAGGAAGTATCTATTTAAACGATAAAAAGCTGAAAAATTGAACAGACCTTATAGTAAAGACGGTTTTTATTAGACAGCAAGATATATATTCCTAAAAGGGGATAAAAATAAAAATCGATAAAATAGTTATAATTCCTAAAGGAAAAACAAAAAGTGACAGGAACAGATAACTTTGTTACTGGAACTTACTAGGCAGGATATAGTGATGGAAATTACAAATTTCTGACTCCGGAGGAATTTTTTTAGCTAGAATAGGTACTGATAAAGGATTTAAGGATATAATAGAAACGAAGATCATTATGAGGAAAATAATCCAAAAATATGATGTGTATTATACATTCTTTCTTAAAGTGGAAGGAAGACAGAAACTGTACTTCCTATAATGGATTTAAAAATATGATGATGCACTGTTTTTGAAGCTGTTAAAGGAGAAACTTTGACTCTTGATAAGAACTATTATATTGCTATGGGAGATAATACAACAAACAGTCTTGATTCAAGATTTTTGGATATGTTTCAGAAGATAGAATAAAAGGGAAGTTGCTGTTCAGATGGTAGCCATTAAACAGACTGGGACTGATATAATAAAAATTGAAACAGGTGCTGCATCTTCTGAAATAGTTGAAAAAAACTCACAAAAATTCACAATGAAAATTTTGAAAGAAAGAAAGAAAAATGGGAAACTTATTTTTAGAAATTTTGAATGATGATTTGTACAGTGTTTTCTATCTGAGTGAGGAAGAAACTTCAGAAATATCAGGCTATGCAGTGTTTTATGATACTTTGACAGTATTGACCTTTTTGAGATAGCTGTATTAAAGGAAAAAGCAGGGAAAAGGATATGGAAATATGCTGCTGAATTACACAGTTGGTATTTTTGTAAAAATGGAAGGAAAATATTTCTGGAAGTTAATGAAAACAATGAGAAAGCAATAAAACTTTATAAAAAGAATGGTTTTGAAGAAATATCGGTAAGGAAAAATTATTATGGAAATCATCAGAATGCACTAATTATGTTTAAAAACAGTTAGATACATATTAGAAATATTTAATCGTAACAGGAAATATAATATAAAAAGGATTGGAGGTAAAAGAATTTCTCGGGATTATTCTGAACTTATGAGAAATTAGAAAAATATGAAAAAGAACTGGATAAAGTTTATTCGCCAACTGAAATAGAAGACAGATGGTATAAAAATATGGGAAGAGAATGGGTACTTCAGCGCACAGCACAATGAAGAAAAGCCAGGTTATTCAATAGTTATCCCGCCTCCTAACGTAACAGGGATACTTCATATGGGACATATGCTGGATAACACTATTCAGGATACGATAATAAGATATAAAAGAATGAGCGGATTTGATACTTTGTGGGTTCCGGGAATGGATCATGCAGGAATTGCCACTCAGAACAAAGTTGAGAGAATGCTTAAGGAACAGGGAACTTCAAAAAGAAGAAATCGGAAGAGAGGAATTCCTGAAAAAAACGTGGGAATGGAAAGAAAAACATGGAGGACTTATAACTAGACAGTTAAGAAAACTGGGAGTTTCTCCTGACTGGTCAAGAGAAAGATTTACAATGGATGAAGGACTTTTCAAGAGCTGTAAAAGAAGTTTTTCATAAAACTTTACAATGATGGACTGATTTACAGGAGAATACATTGTAAACTGGTGTCCACATGATAAAACCGCCCTTGCAGATGATGAAGTAAATCACTTTGAAAAACGGGAAAATATGGGAAATAAGATATCCTGTAAAAGACAGTGGTGAATATGTTGTAATTGCCACAACGAGGCCTGAAACAATGCTTGGGGATACAGGTGTGGCAGTAAATCCTAATGATGAAAGATATAAGAATATAATAGGAAAAAAAGTGATACTGCCATTGATGAATAGGGAAATACCTGTAGTTGCAGATGAATATGTGGATATGGAATTTGGAACGGGAGTAGTTAAAATGACACTCTTCTCATGATCCTAACGATTTTGAAGTGGCCAAAAGAACAGGACTTCCTTTCCTGAATATATTTACGGAAGATGCAAAAAGTAAATGAAAATGGTGGAAAATACTGTGGGCTTAGAAAGATTTGAAGCAAGAAAAGGCTATACTGAAAGACCTTGAGGAACAGGGATACCTTGTAGGAGTGAAGGAACACAAAAATGCTGTTGGTCATTGTTACAGATGTGACTCAGTAATTGAGCCAAGAGTGTCTACACAATGGTTTGTAAAAATGAAACCTCTTGCTGAAAGAGCTCTGGAAGTAGTAAAAATGGTAAAAATACAGATAACTCCAAAAAGATGGGAAAAAGTGTACTACAACTGGCTTGAAAAATATAAGGGACTGGACAATTTCAAGACAGATCTGGTGGGGACACAGAATACCTGCCTATTATACAGAAGATGGTTCAATATTTGTAGCCAGGGATTTAGAGGAAGCAAAAGCTCAGGGCAAGGAAAAATTTGGAAAAGATGTTCCATTAAGGGAAGAGACAGATGTACTTGATACGTGGTTTTCATCAGCTTTTATGGCCTTTTCTCGACAATGGGATGGGCCTGACAAAAACAAAGGATCTTGAAAAATTTTTCCTACAAATGTACTTGTAACAGGAGCAGACATACTGTTCTTCTGGGTAGCAAGAATGGTAATGATGAGTTTATACATAAATGATGAGATACCTTTTGACTATGTATATTTACATGGACTTATAAGAGATGAACAGGGAAGAAAGATGAGTAAATCACTTGGAAACTCACCTGATCCTCTGGATCTTTATAGATAAATACGGAGCTGATGCAATAAGATTCAGTTTCCTTTACAATACATCACAGGGACAGGACATACATTTTTCAGAAAAACTTCTTGAAATGGGATCGACTTTTGCAAATAAGGTATGGAATGCATCAAGATTTGTATTATCTAATCTTGAAGATTTTGATGATAAAAGTATCTGTAATGGATCTGGAATTTAAGCTGGAAGACAGATGGATATTGTCAAAAGCTTCAGTCAGCGTCAAAGGCTATAAATGAGAGCATGGAAAAATATGAGCTTGACAGTGCTGCAAAAATAACTTATGAATTTTTCAGAGGAGATTTCTATGACTGGTATGTGAAATTGCTAAAACGAGAGTTTATGGCGGAGAAGGTACGGACAAAGTGACTGCCCAGTGGGTATTAAAAGCATGTGCTGGATAATGGATTGAAAATGCTTCATCCATTTATGCCATTTATTACAGAAGAAATATGGCAGAAACTTGAAATAGATGAACCTACTATAATGCTTTCAGAATTTTCCTAAGGAAGACAAAGCATTTAGTAAATGGTGATTCTGAAAAGGAATTTGACTATCTGAAAGAAGTTGTAACAGCTGTAAGAAATATAAGAGGAGAAAACAATGTTTTCCCTTCAAAGAAAATAGAGTAATATTTAAGACAGTCAATGAATCTGAAAAAGAATACTGGAAAATAATCCGAAAATTTTAGACAAAGCTTGCAAAATATTGAAAAATATGATTTCACACCTGATATTGAAATTCCTGAACTTGTAGGATTCAGACTTGTTGAAACTACTGAAATTTACGTTCCGCTTGCTGATCTTATAGATAAGGAAAAGGAAATTGCAAAGCTTGAAAAAGATATAGAAAAAAAGCTCAGAAGGAACTGGATAAGGTTTTAGGAAAGCTTTCAATAAGGCATTTCTGGCAAAAGCCCCTCAGGCTGTTGTGTGACAAGGAAAAATGCAATTAAGGAAGAACTTGAAACAAAAATTGCAAAATTCATGGAATCTATAAATTTATACAAATAATTTGGATAAAAGATGAAATTTCAATGAAGTTTTATATTTCCGCTATTGACTGTTAAATTTATTAATCTTTTAAAAAAATTAAAAATGTAGTATAATATAATAGAAAAATTTATACAGAACATATGAAATGCATAAAAACAAAAAAACTTACGAATGGATTAATTCGGGAGGGAGAATTTTAAATGGGAGCTATGTTTTTGGGCAATTGCTACGACAATTTTTGCTATACTTGAGATTGTAATACCTGGTCTTGTTACAATATGGCTGGCTCTTGCAGCTTTAATTGTAACTCTGCTGGCAGGATTTATAAACAATCCTAAGGTAGAATTTTTAATTTTTGCGGTATTTTCATTGATTTTTGTAATATTTACAAGACCTGTCCTGAGAAGATATATTCAGAAGACAGACAAAAATTTCAGTTCTCAGATGAAAGGTTATGAAATTAAAATTGAAAAAGTTGTAAATACTGACAAACTGAAAAAGGAATATGAAGTAAAAGTTTAAAAGGTTCAATATGGACAGGGAATAAAGTGAAGAATTTTTAAGGCAGGAGACATTGTAAAAAATAAAAATTTTTGAAGGAAATGAAAATTGTACTTGATAATAACAGAAAATAACTGAAATGAAAAATTAGGGAGGAGATAAGTATGTTTTTTATTATTACCATTTGGAATAATAATAATAGCTGCAGTATTAATAATAATATTTAAGGCTATTAAGATTGTTCCTGAATCAAGAGTTTATATTATTGAAAAATTAGGAAAATATGACCAGTCTCTGTCATCAGGACTGAACTTTATAAATCCATTTTTGACAGGGTTGCAAGAGTAGTTTCATTGAAAGAGACAGGTTGTGGATTTTCCACCTCAGCCGGTAATTACAAAAGATAATGCCACTATGCAGATTGACACAATAATATATTTTCAGATAACTGATCCGAAACTATATACTTATGGTATTGAAAGACCAATATCAGCTATCGAAAATCTTACTGCAACAACATTGAGAAATATAATCGGAGACATGACTGTCGATTCGGACACTGACTTCGAGAGATGTAATAAATACAAATATGAGAGTTGAACTTGATGAGGGCTACTGATCCATGGGGAATTAAAGTAAACAGGGTTGAGCTGAAAAGTATAATTCCACCGGCTGATATAAGATCTGCCATGGAAAAGGAAATGAAAGCAGAAAGGGAAAAAAGGGCAAATATACTTGAAGCACAGGCTAAAAGAGAATCTGCAATATTAGTGGCTGGAAGGAAAAACAGGCCGCAATATTGAGAGCAGAAGCTAAAAAGGAACAGGCCATAAAAAGAAGCTGAAGGGAAGCAGAAGCTATTCTTTCAATTCAAAGGGCAAAAGCGGAGGCATTAAGACTTCTGAACGAAGCTAAGCCTACACCTGAAGTACTTTCATTAAAAAGGAATGGAAGCATTTGAAAGAGTTGCAGATGGACAGGCTACAAAAATTATTGTTCCTGCAAATTTTCAGAATCTTAGGAGTACAATAACTGCATTTGCAGAATTAAATGAAAAAGTGAAATGACAGGTAGAAAACTAGAACAGTTCAGTATTTTTGAAATGTGTTTTTTTAAAGCTGATATTTTTCAGAATATAGCAGTACTGAATAAATATTAATTGTTAAATATAATAAAGTATGTTAAAATATCTAGGAAAAATAAAAAATATGGAGGGAAAAATAATGAGAAAAAGTAATCGTAGTGAAACTGGAAATGAATAAACTGCAAAAGAAGCGGCAGAATTTTTGCAGAATTTAAACCTCTGGTTGCAGATGTTGAAAAATGCAGGAATAGTTATAGGGTACCGTTTACAGCTTTAGAAACAGCAACAAGAGAAACAGCAGGATCAAATATTAAAAATAGCTGCTGAAAACATGAATGCAAATGACAGTGGGGCTTATACAGGAGAAGTTTCTCCATTGATGTTAAAGGATTTAGGTGTTGAATATGTTATTTTAGGACATTCAGAAAGAAGAGAATACTATGGGAAACTGATGCCATAGTTAATGAGAAAGTAAAAGCGGCACTTAAGCATGGATTGAAACCAAATTTTATGTGTTGGAGAAAAAATTGGAAGAAAGAGAAAATGGAACTACTGAAAAGTTGTTGAAGAGCAGATAGTAGGTGGATTAAAGGATGTATGGCTGAAAATGGCAAATGTAGTAATTGCATACGAACCTGTATGGGCAATAGGAACAGGTAAAACAGCAACTCCTGCACAGGCACAGGAAGTTCATGCATTTATAAGAAATTTACTTGTAAAGCTGTACAATGCTGAAGTGGCTGAAAAATGTAACAGTTCAGTATGGTGGATCAATGAATGATGCTAATGCGGCTGAGCTTATTGCTCAAAAAGATATAGATGGTGGATTAGTTGGAGGAGCAAGCTTAATTCCTGAAAAATTCACTGTAATAGTAAAAGGGAGATTCTGCAGTTAAGTAGTTAATGTATAATTTGCCATAAATTAATAGGAGGAATAATGTTAGAAAATTTACTGGTAATAATTTTAGTAGTTTTTAGCTATAATTATGATAGCTGTTATCCTGTTACAGCCTGACAGAAGTCAGGGACTGGCTAAAAATGCCAATATAGTAGACGAGGAAAAAGGAAGGAATTGAAAAAGTTTACTGAATGGATAGCAACAGCATTTCTAGTTGCGGCGATACTGTTTCAGATAATAAGATAATAAAAATAATCAGCTCGGTTTTACCGTGATTCTTTTTAAGGATTTGGTAGCTGAGTTGATTTTATTACATACCTGAAAAGTTATATAGAAATGAAAGTACTGTAAAAATGGAAATCAGGGTCAGCACTTTCAGTTGTAAATAATTGAATAAAGAAGTATAATGTATATATATTAAAAAGGAGTGAGGAATTTATAATAGAAATAACTTATCTTGGCTTAAAATCTGATTTAAAGGAAATCCTTTCTGAAGAATTTGATAAAACGAAGAAAATTTATATGTATTTGAAAATTCATCTTCGTTTTTCGAAATAAAAAGGGTAGCACTTAAAACATATCAGAACATTTTCAATAATTTTAAATTACTGAACAGCTATGATTTTATGAAAAACTTTTTGAAACGGATAAAATTGTCATAAAGGAAGAAAAACAGGTTGTACTGTTCTATAATTCATTGAATGACAGCATAAAAGAACTTGAAAAATAAAGAAATTATTATGATGCAATAGATATTGCATACAATTTTTATGCACTTTTTCTGAAATGCAGGAATATAAGGTAGATTATTCAGATAAAGAAAAAAATAGGACTTGAAAAATGGCAGGGAAAAATATTTGATACGCTTATTAAGATAAATAAAAATATAGAAAAAGTACAGGAAAAAGAGCTTATTCTGCCTTATATGCTTAGAAGAAAAAGAAAAATATTTCAGATGCTTTTTATAAAGAAGTATAAAAAAATATGTTTTATAAATAAAGTTAAATTTACTCCATTTGAAGAAGAAAATGATTGAAATTCTTGAATCAAAGGAATAGAAGTTGAAAATAAGCTTCAGCTGGGAAAAATGACTTTGATGAGAAAAACTACAGATAAAAAGATAGCTTTTCACTGCCTGAGAAAAGAGGAATTTGAAAGAAATTTCAGTGTAAATATTGAAATTCATGAATATGAAAATAAATTTGCACAGCTGCTGGAATGATAAAAAGCTTTCTTTCAGGGATATTTCAGAAGAGGATGTAAACAACTGCAAAAATATATGATTTACAGGGAAATATTGAAAATAATGAGACAGATTATCATCTTCTTAACCAGTCTAAAATAAAAATATAATCTTGAAATAACAATGCAAAAACAAAGATATATAAAGTTCTGGAACTTTTGTAACAATATTCTGAAAGTGTGAGGATAGTTCATAAAGAAAATGGTAAAGAAACTTTTACATGTTTAGAGTAAAGGAACTGTATAGTGCATACAAATCAGATAATTTTTAAATACTTTTGGTCTTGGGAAAAACTTATTCCTATTTTCAATCTTTTGCAAGAGAGGATTATAAATATATTTTCAGAAGGAGCAGTTAAATAAATTCGCTGAAGAAAATGAAGACTGGAAAAATTTTCTATATGAAGATGAAGTTAAAACTACTTACGGAATTTATAGGAGAACTGGAAAGAATATTAAATTTTTCCACTTTAAAGGATTTTTGAAGATTATCTTTTCAGAGCTGTTCAATAAAAATGATATTGAAGGAAGCAATGTCCGTGATAAATATTTTGAAGCTCTTTCAGAAATGACAGTTCTGGAAGAATTTGATTTTGATGATTTGTGGAAAGGATTTTTGGGAAAAATATATCAGCGAGCCTGCTAAAATTATTTTTGAAATATCTCGACAAAAAAAGCGATAAGCCTTGATCTTGAAAAATAAGTGAAGAAAATGCTGAACAGTACAGTATAAATGATTTTTCCTCAATTTCAGAAACTTCTAAAAAATCTGATATTTTTAAATCTTCAGGATACGTTTCCTGAGGTAAGGGTGAATAATTTCTATTGTCAAAAATACAGAGGGAAAAAAATAGGACTTCCTGTCTCAGAAGAAGAAAAAGATTGAAAACTTTAAAGCTTTATTAATAATATTTTTAAACGCGGAAAATGTGTATCTGTCGTATATTAAAAATATAGATGAAAAATAAGGACTGCTCAGGAATTGTTGAAGAGATCAGACTGAAATATGGTAAGGAAGTAATAAAAAAATGAAAATACTGGAAAAAAGGATGAACTTGAATTTGTAAAAAGATACTTTACAGAAGATAAGTGGAAAAAGAAAAATAGGAAATTTATAAAGTCGAAGCTGAAAAAGGATTTGGAAAACTTAAAAGATGCAAGATTGAATTTAGGTATTATTCATTTGAGAAAATGGAAAAAGTTTGAATATGGATATTATCTTGAGAATATGATAGGAAAACTGAAATAGAGAAAATTGATGAAAAAGATTAGCCCTCTGATGTTTGGTAGTATAATTCACTCTGTTTATGAAAAATTGTAAAGGAAAACAAGGAAAAAGATAGAAAGTTTTTGAATATGATGCAGATATTGATGAAATAAAAATACTGAATGAAGTGCTTAGTTTCTATGAATATAAGATGCCGCAGGAATTTATTAAATTTTTACAGCGAAATATCATTTGAGGAAATCGCAAGGTCGGTCAAAAACTTTTTCAGGCAGTTAAAAGGAAGAAATGCTTAATCAGTCTGAAATAGAGATTTATTCTGAAGAAAAAGTAAGACTTGATAAAGATATTTATAAAAATGTATATATAAATGGGAAGGATTGATTTATATATAAAGACAGCTATGGAAAAAAATATTTGTAGATTACAAGTCAGGAAAATTAGAAAAAGAGAGTAAAAGTAGAAAATGCACAGAGACAGCTTGACTATTATTCGATAATGCTGGAAGAAAAATGATGGAAAAGAAATATGGATAGTGGATACATGGAATGGTGAAATAATAAAGGATGAGAGAGGTTCCTCTCTGACTGAAGATGATATAAAAATGTTTTAAAAGATATTATGAAAATGAGTACTACAGTCTCGGAGAAAAAGAAATACATATGCTCATACAACGTATAAGAATATATGCAGATGGGAGGATGAAATGGATGGAGAAAATGAATAGGACAGTATTGAAGGCAAGTGCCGGAACAGGAAAGACATATAGACTTTCCCTGGAATTTATAGCTAATCTTATAAAAAGGGACAGATTACAGAAATATAGTTGTAATGACTTTTTACAAAAAGCAACTGCTGAAATAAAAGGAAAGAATCTATGATTTTCTTTATCAGATTGCGTTTGAAAAAATATAATTGGCAGGATATTGAAAAATCTTAAAGGAAATCTATGGATTAGAAGATTCCCAGATAAATAAGGAAAACTTCAGGAAATATATTTTAATATTATAAGAAACAAGGATGAAATGCGTATTTATACAATTGACGGATTTACAAACAGGATATTTAAAAAAATACGATAGCACCTTTTTGGAATATATAATTTTGAAACTATTGATGAAGAGGATGAAGAATTTTATGGAAATATTCTTGGAAAAATTTTTAGAGAATCAAGAATATTTTGAAAAAAATTTCTATTTTTTTAGTAGAAGAAAAGAAAGAAAAAGGAAATAGGAGTATATAGAATTTATAAAGAATATACTGAAGTTACAGAATTACTTTTATTCTGTCTGAGGAAAACTGATTTTAGTGAAAAAAAGGAAGATACAAGTTTTGTAAATTATCTTGAAGAAACATTTAAAACAGATTGAAGCGATAGCTGAAATAAAAATAACGGAAAAAGGGTGAAATTAAACCTGTAACAAATTTTATAAATGATGATTTTTCATATTATTTATAAAGAATTTAAGAATATTGATGAAATGATGAAAAGATAAAATTGAAAAATAAAAGGGAAAAGATAGAAATTGTAATTAAAAACTGGGAAATTTTCTATAAAGGTGAAGGATTCAAAATCAAAAATGGAAGAACTGTAAAGGGAAAAGAAATAGGAAATTTTATTGAAGAGATAAACAATCTAAAAGGAACCTTTCATGAAAAAGTCTGTCAAAAAAATATATTTACAAAAAGGTAGTTCCACTGCATGAAAAAAATGACAGAAATTGCAGAGATAATCTACAGTATTGCTGAAAATGAAAAAGAGAAAATCAAAGAGATTTACACATAATGATGTTTCAGTTTATACATATAAATTTATTTTTGACAGGGAACTTAATTTTTGTTCAGGAAAATGGTGTTACAAAAGGATTTTTCTTGAACTGATTGGTGGAAAAATAGAAACAATAATGATAGATGAGTTTCAGGATACAAGTGTTTTTGCAATGGAAAAATTTTTGAGTCTATTAATGGAAAGTGCAAAAATATAATTTGTGTTGGAGATGAAAAAAACAGAGTATATACGGATGGCGTGGCGGAGAAAAAGAGCTGTTTGAAAAACTTGATAAAATAATAGACGGAAAAGTTGAAAATCTTGATAAATCTTACAGAAGCTATAAAACAGGTCATTGAAAATGTAAACAGGATTTATGAAGGATATGATAAAAATGGGAGTATTTACCTGTAAAAATACAGGGATGACGAAAGATTATCAGGGAGGATATTTTAGCTATTGCTTGAGAGAAGTTCCAGGGGTTCAGGAGTTGCCAGAACATATGAAGATATAGTGTACTTAATTAAGGAAGGAAAGATAAAAATCTTGGGAAAAGCTGTATTTTATGTAGAACAAATACTCAGATACAGAATATTGTAAAAAGACTGAATGAGGAAAAATATTCCTTATACATTAAATAATAATGCGTCTATACTGGATCATGAAGCAATAATTCCATTATACAAACTAATAAAATATTTTTGTATTTCATAACTTTATATATTTTTTCTCGAATTTATGAGGTCTGACCTTATAGGATGTCTGAATGACCATGTGGGATATCTTCTTGAAAATAAATCAAAAATAGAAGAATATATGAGGGATGGAAAAAGAGAAACTTTTTCAGAATATGTTAACAGACAGGAAAGGGCTACAGCAGAAAAAAACTAAAAAATATGAAGAAATAGATAAAAATGAATAGAAATAGCCTTCTTTTTTTCAGATGTACTGTATAAAATAAAAGAACTAAAAAAGTTAGCAAAAATTTGAACAGTAAATATGAAAAAGGAAAATTTTTCTCAAAAATAATAGAAAAATTTCAATGTGACAAATTTTTATCCTACAAATAGTGATATAAAGAATATATTCAATTTTTTTCAATATACTTAAGGAAAATGATGATTTATTTGAATTTGTAAGTTTTATGGAAGAGGAAAAAGATAAAAATAACTCAGGTGAGCAGCAGTGACGTGGAAGCAATAAATCTAATGAGTATACATAAATCAAAAGGACTTGAATTTGATACTGTTTTCTATTATAAAAAGTAATACTGAGTCAAATAAAAACCGATGATTTGGAAGTTTATTTTCGAATACGATGAAAAAAATATACGAAACTGGATAAATTTCTGTTAACATTTGGAAAGTATAAAAAGACATTTATTGATGGATATTATAGCAATATCAGGGAAAATAATGAATATAAAAAGGAAATGGAAGAAATAAATGCGGATTATGTGGCTTTTGACAAGGGCAAAGAAAAATTTGCTACTGTTTTTGATACAAAACAAATCAGGAGGAAAAGGTCTAGCTAAAAGACTTATAGATGTTTATGGAAAAATGAAGGATATGAATGTGGAGAAATTACTGAAAGTGAGAAAAAACGGAAGACAATTTATCTGGAAAATAATCAGCAGACAGATGAAAAAGCTTAACAGAATAATGCTTTTATTTTTCAAACAGCAAAAGTAAATTTCCCTGTAAAAGATTTTTAAAAATAACTCTGAAGGAAGAGTTTAAGAGAAAAAAAGGGTCTTGCTATACATTATTATTTTGAGTATATACTAAATAATCCTGAGGAAGATAGAAATACAGCAAGATCAGCTCTTTTAAGCAGATATGGAAATATGCTTGGAAAGACTATTTTTAATAGAAATTATTTCAGACTGGAAGAATTTATTTCTAAAAATAGGGATATTTACGATAAAAAAATATAAAGTATATACAGAATTTGAAATATATGATTCAGAAGGAAACAAGAAAATCATGGACAGAATAAATATAGATGAGGAAAATAAAAAAATATATTTTTGACTATAAGACAGGATATGAACCATTAGAGAATGAAATATATATTCAGCAGATTGAAAAATTATAAGCAAATACTGGATAAAAAAACTTGCCGGAGAATATGAAAATTTATACAAGAATATTAGAAGTGTAAAAATAAAATAATCGTTACGAATCATAATCTGATTCATAACGATTATTTTAATCCTAGTTTCTATACAAGAAGAAATACAGCAAAAGAAATGAGCGATACTTCCCATAATTACAAAAAAATATGCCATATCATGTGGTTATACTTACAGATTTTCCACATATAGAAAATAGTTCCCAATGAATAAAGTATTCCTCCTGCTATAAGGAAAAGCCAGTGAAATATTACTTATGTTTGCCCTGTAATTCTCCCCATGAAAATACAATCATCCATCCCATGAACAGATAAAGGAGGGTGGAAAACAGTTTAAATCTTCCCTGTAAAAAAAGCTTTAAATGTTATACCTATTATACATATAATCCACTGAATCCAGAGTACAAGCATTCCTGCTGGAGATTTTACTACCAGAATCAGAAAAGGAGTATATGTGGCTGCTATCAGGATATAAATGGCTGAATGATCAAAGATTTCAAAAAAACCATTTTTGCAGTTCCAGGTTTTTAGACCATGGTATACTGATGACATAGTATAAAGAGTTATCAGTCCAAGTCCAAAAATAATAAAGGAAATAATAGCGGCAATATTATTTACCCAGCTGGCTCTTATTATAAAGCAGAATGAATCCAAGGATTGAAAGTCCTGCACCGACAGTATGACTGACAAAATTAGCAATTTCTTCCTCACGGGAAGTTCCTTTTTCGAGTCCTTTTCTTTTTCAGTTTAGTATTTTTGTTTTTAAATCTATATTATTTAAATTTTTTTCATTTTCAGTTCCTTTCATCAGATGCGAAATATACACACCTGATTTCTTTATTTTCTACTATTCTATACCTTTTTAAAAGAAAAATCAAATTTAAAAAGGAAAAGTTAAATTTTTAGTAGACAGTTTAAATTAACAAGGTCTTCTTTTTGTAAAATCAGAAAATATTTCATTGATTTTTTTCTATTTGTAAAGGAAGTATCTTAAAAATAGTTTTTCCCTTTTTCTGTGAGTCTTATGTTAGTAATACGCTTATCTGTTTCAGATTTATTTCTACAGATGAGTTTCCATCTTTTCAAGCTTATTTATTATATATGTAATACTTCCGCTTGTAATTAATATTTTTCCCCTATTTTCTGTGTTGTCTGTTCTCCTTTCTGAAACAGGAGATCAAGAACAGAAAAAAATCTGTTAAATTAATCCAAATTCTGAAATATTTTCATTTAGAACTTTTGTGAAGTAACTATTTACCTGAGTAAGTGTAATGACAGTATCTAGAAGCTCCTTATGTTTTTAACATCCATATCACCTTATTATCTTGATTTCAAGATAATATTATCAAATTACATGTCAAATGATTATATGAGCAAATGTCTATAAAAATTAGAAAAATAAAGTCCTGAAAAAGATAGAAAAAAGTATAAAAAAGCTTTTTATTAATTTATTTTTATAGGGAATAAATTTGACTATTATAAATTTATACGCTAAAATATTATCGTTATCAAAGTATATTAATTTGAAAGGAAAAATAAGCATGATACATTATTTTATTGCAGGTGGAATATTTATGTGGGGGAATATTGCTGGCATCAATATGCGGTTTTGCAGTAGTCCTTGAAAAATTATGGCTTTTTCTTACAAAGGAAAAAGACTATACAAACGAGTATAGAAGACAGTTATTTAAATTACTTCTGACAGAAAGTAAAGATGAAATAGTAAGAATTACTAAGGAAAGAAAAGATTCTGTATCGAGATGATTACTAAGACAATGAATAGTATAGACTGGATTTGGACGGAATAGAAGAATCGGAAAGGGAATATCTTGAAGAAATAATACGGGAAGCTATTCTGGCACAGACAGGAGAGCTGGAAAAAGGAATGTGGCTTCTTGGGGCAGTTGTAAATACTGCACCGCAATTAGGACTTCTTGGAACAGTTACTGGAATGATTGCTTCATTTTCTGCATTGACGGCAAATAATGCCGACAGTGCAAAAGCTGTTGCTGCTGGGATATCTGAAGCACTTTTATACAACTGCTTTTTGGATTGATTGTAGCTATACCTTCATTAGTTTTCTATAACTATTTTAACAGAAGAATAGATGCAATAATTCTCGAAAATGGAAAGAGCTGCCCTGCATTTTCTTACTAGAATTAAAAAGCATGAAACTGTTTGTAGAAGATAAATAGTGGAGTATGTCATTAGGGAATAAAAATATTTCTATTTGTGAAAGGAATTAAAAGATGAAATTTGTCAACCGAAGAAGTAAGCAGAATACTGAAATATCAATGTTAAATCTAATAGATGTAATATTTATGTTCTTATATTTTTATGATTGCAACTACATTTAATAAATATTCACAATTTCAGCTGTCCATGCCTAAATCTGATGCAAAAATTTGATAGAAAGGAAGAAACAAGGATAGAAATAGTAGTGATAGAAATAAGAACTACTATATAAAAACAGGAGATAATGTAAAGAAAATTTCTCTGAGAGTATTCCTGCCGAAGTAAAAATTCCAAAAAGAGCTTTTTAGGGATATTACAGTTACTGCAGATGAGCATCTGGAATACGGAGTTATAGTGGAAAACAATGGCAAAGATTAAGAGACCAGAATATAAAGAATATCAATCTTAATATACAAAAATAATAGATAAAATACAACAAATGAAGAAAGGAGAAGTGTGACTGATGTATATTAATGTCACACACGGTGAAACTATGTTATTGCAATTTTTCAGCTTGATTTTAGCTGTTTTTCTCTATATGCAGAGGGAGAATATGAAGGAAAACTTCAGGAAACAGTTGTTACAGCAACAGGATTCAGTGATAATATTGAAAATCAGATAATATTACTGTTATTACAGCATGAAGATATTCAGGAAAAAGGTTATAATACTGTAGAAGATATCTTGAAACAAGCTCCTGGAGTGAACATAACTCAGACAGGATTTGGATCTGCTGTTGATATAAGAGGACAGGAAAATTTGGTCTTGGGAACAAGTGGAAATGTTTCTAAAAGCAGTTTCTTCAGTAAAAATTTTATTGATGGTGACATTGCGATGGACACAATTGATACTTCTCATGCGTACGTACCTTTAAATACAATATCAGTTAATGACATTGAGAGAATTGAAATAATAAATGGTGGAGGAACTGTACTTTTACGGAAGTGGAACTAGAGGTGGAGTAGTAAATATTATTACTAAAAATAGAACAAAAGAGGGAGCATCAGGAAAAGTATATTACCAGAACAGTTCTTACGGAACAAATAAACTTGGATTTGATACAGGAATAAATTTCAATAATAAATTTATCATAGATTTGGGATATGAAAATACTAATGGAAAAGGTTACAGAAAAGGTGAAAAGGAATCGTATGATTATTTAAAAAGGTGGTTTAAAATACAATATAACAGATAATCACAGTTTGAAAATTTAAAGCGGCAAGATATAATGCTGAGAAACTTTTTGCAGGTGCATTAACTGAATCACAGCTTTTAAAGGATAGAAAAGCAGTCAGGGATTTAAGTCGTATTGAAGTTGAAAAGAAAAAGTATAGTTTAGGTTATGATGGAAAATTAACAGATAATTTTAAACTTTCATTATTAGGTTATAGACAGAATACAACTAAATTATCTCCAGGAGTACTGGAAACAAAATTTAAAGATACAGGTATAAACTTTAAAGGAAATTATGAACTGGAAAAATGGAAATATAATTTTCGGATATAATTATGTTGATCATGAGGGAAGTAGAAAAACAGAGCGTTTTTGGAACTCCAGATGATAAGCGTGGATTTATCTAAAAACAAATTCTTTTTCTATCTGTTAGGACGTCATAAAAATAGTTGATAAATTAGGAAGGAACAGCAGGATACAGATATGAAAGGGCAGAATATGAGACAAATAGAAAAGTTCCTGCCTCAGTAATGAGAGCAAGAGGAAGAATAATTAATGTACCAGGAAGGGAAACAGTAGGGACTAGAAAAGACAGTAACAGTGCTATGAATTAGGGTCTTAACTATAAATATTCTGATACAGGAAATGTATATGTAAAATATGAAAGAGGATTCAGATCTCCAGCAGCCACAGAATTTGTTGATTATGCTCCGGGAGCTGCAACTTATACATTAAATAATATAAAAACAGAAAAATTTGATACATATGAATTAGGATTTAAAGACATGTTATGGAATTCTTTCATAAGTGCAACAGTATTCCATACAAGAACTAATAATGAAATATATTTAAATATGGATCATGGAGCAGCGGCAGGACTACAACAAGATGGACTTTCCATAATTTAAAAAGCAACAGAAAGAACAGGAAGAGAATTATTTGCTGAACAGTATTTTTGGAAAATTAAGAGTAAATGAATCCTTCTTCATATGTAAATGCTAAAATTAAAAAGTTGGGTGATGATGTATCAGCATCGACAACTCATAAATTTAAAGATGATCAGAAAATACCAGGAGTTCTTCAGTAAAAGCAACATTGGGACTGGATTATGAAATAGTTGACGGTTTAAAAGCGACAGCTAATTTAAACTATTATTCAAATGCTGTGGATAACTACAATAAAAATACCTTCTTATTCTACTACTGATTTAGGATTAAAATATAAACATCAAAGTGGATTTGGATTAACTTTACGGGAGTTAAAAATGTATTTAATAAAAATATACATATAAGTCAGACTACAAATACTTTTACAGGAGTTACAACTTATTCTCCTGCAGATGAAAGAACATACTTTATAGGAGCAAGCTATGAATTCTAATATAAATATGAGAAAAATATACTTAGGATTGTCATTTCTTCTATTATTCATATTTATATCACTTTTCCTTGGAGATACAAAGATATCAATAAAGGAAATAATGGGTCTTTTGACAGATAAAAATTTTATAGATGAAAAATATAAGATCAATACTTTTTGATGTGAGATTGCCTAGAATATTTATGGCAATCCTGATAGGAATGCTACTGGCAAGTTCTGGGACAGTCGTACAGACTGTCTTCCAGAACTCCTCTGGCAACCCTTATATAATTGGGATATCTGCAAGTGCCACTTTTGTGAGTAATTGCATATATGCTTGATTTACCTGATGTAATGTACGGAATATTGGATTTGTAACTTCAGTGAGTAGTTTCCTTATTATATTCAGGCTTTCAAAATCTAAGACAAAGACTGATATAACGACGTTACTTATCGTAGGGATAGCTATTTCATCCTTTCTGGGAGCATTTACTTCTTCTGTACTTTATATGATAGGACAGGATTCCTCTCAGGATAGTGACATGGATGATGGGATATATAGGAGCAGCATCATGGCTGAAAAGTGTCCATTCTTATAGTTCCCCTTGTTATATCAATTATGTATTTTTATCTGAAGAGACATGAACTGGATCTTCTGCTTAGTGGAGATGAGGAAGCTCATTCCCTGGGACTGAATGTAGGAAAATTAAAGAAAAATATGCTTATTGTTTCATCCCTGATTGTAGGATTTTCGGTAGCATTTACTGGAATGATAGGCTTTGTAGGACTTATTGTGCCTCATACGATAAGACTTCTGGCATAAAAGCAGCAGTAATACAAAAATCTGATACCTTTTGTCTACATTAGGTGGAGGATTGTTTTTACTCATATGTGATACAATTGGAAGAATGGTGCTGAATCTTATTGAAATTCCGATAGGTGTTGTAACGCATTTTTGAGCCCTTTTTCTATATCTTGCAATAAGAAGAAGAGGTGTATAGAATTATGAAAAAGATATTTCAATAGAAAATGTCAGCTTTCAGTTATGGATTAAGTGAGGAAAATTTATTTAATGAAATAAATTTTTAACATAGAAAAAGGAAAATTTATAGGTATTTTTAGACCCAACGGATGTGGTAAATCAACGCTTCTCAAAGTAATATTAAAATATTTACATCCAAGACAGGGAATTATTAAAGATTGACAATAAGGAACTGAAAGGAATACAGTCAGCCAGAGCTTGCTGAGATACTAAGTTTTGTTCCACAGAAATCAGCGCTTACAATGCCTCTGATAGTTGAAGATGTTGTTTATATGGGAAGAGTTCCTTATATAAAAACAGGTGGATAGGATTTGACAGGAAGACAGGGAACAAGTGGAAAAATAATGCGGATGCTTAAAAAATAGACCAATTTAAAAACAGAGTCATCACTGTCGGAGGAGAATTTCAGAGAGTTCTTCTGGCAAGGGCACTTGTTCAGAATACGAATATAATGCTGCTTGATGAGCCTACTTCAGCTCTTTGATATGAATTATGCACTGGAGATAATGAAGCTGACTTCATATTTTGTAAAAATGAAAAATCTTACTGCAGTAATGGTGCTTCATGATCTGAATCTTGCTTCAATGTACTGCGACAGCATAATATTGCTGAAGGAAGGAAAAATAGCATATGAAGGCACTCCAAAGGAACTTTTTAAACCTGAAATTCTGGAAGAAATATATGGATTTAATGTGAAGTGATAGAAAATAACGGTTTTTCTTATGTGATACTGAATAAGATTTAGGAGGCAAAAATCAATGGAAAATATTAAAATAAGAAATTTAACGAAATATAGCTTATTTATTTTAGTCTTACTATTTATGGTTTTTTCATGTGGTAAAAAAAGAAGAGGAAAAATCTAAAGCAAATGCTGAAACCAAAGTAAATGAAAAAGTGAGAAAAATATGACAGAATAGTTGTTCTGGATCCGGCAGTTGTAGAAATGGTATATCTGCTTGGAGGAGAAGACAAGCTGGTCGGAATTGCCAAACTGGAAAGATCGAAAATCTACCTGAAGAAAAAAACGGGAAAAGTTGAAAGTGTTAGTACATTTATAAATCCTTCACTGGAAAAATAATAGCGTTGAAACCTGATTTAGTAATTGAGTCCTTTCATTCATCAGATGCCATTGATAAAAGCTTAACTTCCAATAATATTGAGATTATAAAGATACAGGCAAATTCAATAGAAGATATATTTAAGAATTTTCAGAAAGTGGCAAAAATTCTGGAAAAGAAAAAGAGGCAGAAAAATAATAGCTGAAAAAAAGACAGAAAATAGAAGAAATATAGATACAGCAAGAGAAAAAGGTCTGTTTATACTTGCACCGACACCAATGAGAGTCTTTGGTAAAGGGACATTGCCTAATGATATTATGGAAATGCTGAATATAAAAATATTGCTGCAGGAATGGAAGGGATGAGCCCTACTTTGACACCGGAGTATAATAAAAAGGAAAATCCTGATATAATTCTGACATTTGTCAAGGATCCTCAGGAAATAGTAAAGGCAAATCCTCAGATAAAGGATATCAGTGCAATAAAAAAATAATAAATTTGTTGTTCTGGAAACAGGTCAGATATTAAGGGATCGCCAAGAATGATAGACTATATAGCTGATGTCTATCAAAAGACGAAATAAATTTTATTTTGAAGTCATAAAGAAGGGGAAAAATGAAATTTTTACATACTTCAATCATTTTAAATATTATGGTTCTTTTTCATTCCTGTGGTTTACTATACTTCCAGTGGCAGAGAAAAAAAGAAAATGAACGAAATGAAAACGATGACTGTAGAATCTGAATGAAAGTGTATTTAATGATACTCAGAGAAATCGGGACAGAAAAGTGAAGGTCCGGTTTTTCAGGTAGAAATAAAGAAAATACAGAAGTTCAGGAGGTAAGTGCATCTTCTCAGCCACAGCAGAATAAAAAAATATCGTCAGTAATCAAAATATGCAGCAAAAATAATCAGAAAGTTGAAAATACATCAACACTTCTACAAAATAAGACAGAACAGCCAAAAGTTTCAAATTCTGATAGCAAAGCTCATGTTTCACAAAAATTCTTTGCCAGCGGTTCAGCTTCAGGAAATACGGGAAAAACTGTCCAGAGCAGTGGAAATTGTCAGGAAATACAAAACAGTTCTAGTTTCAGGAAGTGGAAAATACAGCAGATGCAAGTCATTCAGGACAGATAAGCGGAAATCATGCGACAACTGGCAGTGTAAATGGACATAGCAAAGGTTCCGGAAAAAGTTCTAGGAGAATCCGGAGAAGGTAAAAATACAAATGTATGTAATGAAAGGAAAAAGACTTTACAGTATCATATAATCCAAAACCTGAAATTATCCTGTTGCAGGCACAAAGACTTGGAAATAAAAGGAACTGTTGTGGTTATGGTAAGATTCTCGTTTCTCAATAGCAGTGGTTCAGTCAGCGTGATTTCAGCTTCAGGAGGAAGTGGAGTATTCCAGCAGGAGGCAAAAAGTGCAGCAAGTAGAATAAGAGTAAATATAAAAAACTGATACGCTAAAAATGTACAATATCAAAGCCGCTTTAAATTTGAATTAAAATAATTAAATATATTAAAAAATAAAAATCTAATAAAAATGGAGGAAGGAAAAATGATGAAAAGAAAAATTTTAGAACATATGAATATGAGCATAAGGATGTACTTTCCGCTGTATGTACGTCACTTCAATAACAGAGGGAAGAAGTTAAGGAAGCTGAGCTGCTGGATGTAAATGAAGAAGAAAATGACTTTAAAAGTGAATGGCAGTGAAGAAGTAAAAGCAAAACTTACAAAAGAAGACAAAGCTTGAAGATTTACATATGGAACTTGTAAAATGGCTAAAATGGCAAGAGAAGCATTGGGAATACCGAGAGAAGTTCCTGTAAGCATGCAGAAGAAAAATAGCAGTCTCCGGAGTGGGGAAATTCTCCAGGAGCGCTTAAAAACAGGAGAGAAAAAGATGTTAAATAAAATTTTAGATCATATGAATAATGATCATAAAGAAATATTACCATTATATGTCAGGCATTTCTGCAAGAGGGATGATGTAACGGGAAGCAAAGCTACAGATGTAAATGAAGAGAAAATGACACTTCTTGTCAACGGAAATGAAACAGTCAGCATAAAAAGTTCACACAAAGGACAGAACTAAAGAATATTCATCTTGAAATGATAAAAATGGCTAAAATAGCAAGAAAAATCTTAATGTTGATACACCTGAAAAATTCAAGGAAAAGGGACATTCTGAAGAAGAAAGGAATAAGCTTGAAATAAGTGGATTTATTGATAATTTCAGTTCGGTTATTTTTAGGAACAGTGTCTTCAGAAGGAAAACTCTGTTGTAGGTTATGCTCCATTTTTCAGATATCAGGAGATAACTATATTTTTATCAATGAAACGGAAGAATATTTTTCCAGTTTGAAAAATAACGGAAATTGACACTCTGTTCATAGAAGATGAGTCTTCCGCAGTTATGGTTTTAATGAGAAAAAGATTGACATATAAAGTGGAAATTGAATTTGTGGAAAAAGGTGAAAATACGAAGAAATACTGGATAATTTTCAGAAAGTGGATATGGCAACTCAGATGACCAGAAATATACCCTGTCTTCCATCTTCTGAAGGTAAAATTGAGCGGAAGATATATAAGGGACCCAAGAACAGCCTTTGATATAAGTGAAGACAGAAAAAGTTACTGAAGTGCAGCTTGGAGCTTCAGGACATCCCAGTGAAAAAGCAGGATGAAAATGTGACTGAAGATGAAGAGAAAGGAATTTTCACAAAAGATTTAAATCTCATGCAGATTCAAGCGGTATCGTTTCAAATTATTTCCGAAAAAGTAAAAATGATAACAGAAAGAGAATCTGTTCAAGCTGCTGGAAAAATCCTGCAGAAGAAAAAGAGGGAGTAATATATGTACATGTTCCTTATTGTGATAAAATATGTTCCTTCTGTAATCTTAACAGAAAAAGTAGATAATGACCTGGAAGATTATACAAATTTTCCTTGTATCAGAATTTGAAAAGTATGGAAAAACTCACATATGAAAAGCAAGGAAATAAAAGTTGTATTTTTGCGGAGGTACTCCTACAATATTGAAGGAGCACCAGCTTGAAAGGATATTCAGAAGCACTACATGAAAACTACAATTTGTCAGCTGATCGCGAATTTACCCTTGAGACGACGCTGCATAATCTGAATCTGAATAAAAATAAAAATTCTGGAAAAATATGGAGTAAATAGGACTGAGTGGTAGGAATACAGTCGTTTGCTGAAAAGGGAAGGAATATACTGAACAGAACATTTTCAAAGGAAGAAACGGTCAGAAAACTCAAGGAACTAAAAGGAAAATTTCAGTGGAATGGTCTGTACGGATATTATATACAATTATCCCTGAAGAAACAGTGGAAGAGGTTATAGAAGATGCTGACATTATTGCTGATCTGAAAATAGACAGTACAAGTTTTTTATTCACTTATGATTCATGAAGGTTCGAAAATGTCAAAAGATATAAAGGAAAAATACACTTGAACTGAACTATCAGCTGGAAACTGACAGAAAACTTCATCATGCTTTCCTTGAAAGACTGTTGGCAACAGGAGAATACGAAGTAATGGAACATACAAAAATTGTCAGAAAAGGAAGAGATAAGTATAACTACATAAGATTTACACACAAGGGAGCCGATATACTCCGATAGGAGTTGGAGCCGGAGGGAAAGATTGTAAACACTGATATATTCAGAATAAATAATGAAAAAGGCATTTTTATATGATGTCAGAAATGCAAAAGAGGAAAACAGATTTAAAAGAATAAGTGGATTATTTCAGTATCCCTGAAGTATATTTTTCAGAGTTGAAGAAATATGTTTCAGAAGAAGTATTTGAAGAGCTTTATAAACTATTTAAAAACTTTGAAGCAAAAGGATATATGAAAGTACATGAAACACATACAGAACTCACGACAGAAGGAATTTTCTGGGAAATACAATATAAGCAGTGTTGTTCTGAAAAATGTCTAGGAGGAAACAGGAATGAAAAAGCTGGTAATATTTTTCCACATTGACGGGAAATACGGGAAAAAATAGCTGATGCAATATTTTCAGTAATTGAAGGAATAAGGAACTGTTAAATGTAAAAGATTCAGATAAAATAAATCCTGATGATTATGATAAAAATAATTGTTGGATACTGGGTTGACAAAGGGATGCTGATGAAAAAAATAAAAGCTTTCATGTCAAAAATAAATAATAAGACAGTAGCAACTTTTGGTACGCTGGAGCGAAAGCTGATTCTGACCAATGCAAAAATGTATGGCAGCAGTGAGGGAATTTCTTGAAGCCAATGGCAACAAAGTTGAAAGGGAATTTATATGTCAGGGTGCACTTCGCCGCAGCTGATTGAAAGATTCAGAAAATGACAAAAAGAAGGAACTGTTACAGGTCATCATGCTGCTACTCCTGAAAACTGAAAAAGATGGGCAGAAGCTGCAAAAACATCCTGATGAAACAGATATTGAAAAATGCAAAGAAAAATATTTTTAGATTTTAATTACTAAATTTTTAAATAAAAAGGCTGCTAAAGATAGTAATATATATGAAAAATATATTTATTCATTTACTAAAATTCCACTTTCATGTAAAAACAAGCATTCATTAAGAAAAAATCAAAATTTGCCTGAAGAATCAGGCGGATGATTTTTCTAAATTCATTTCCTGTTTTTACATTGTGAAATTATAAAAACTCATAAATATAATTTCTTTCATATTATTCTCAAATTTCTATTTTTAAATCAGCCTTTTTTTATTTAAACCTTATAAATTTAGGAGGATAAAAATTTTTCCTGGTTGACAATTTTGAATATTAATGGTATACTCATAAAGTAATTTTATGACATGGTCGAGGGGCTTAGGCAGAGGTCTGCAAAAACCTTGTACACCAGTTCGAATCTGGTTGTCGCCCATATTTTTAGAAGCTACTGACATCTGTTAAGTAGATATAGAAAAATTGAAAAATTTTGATAAAATATAGATTGACAAGTTACTATGAAAAAATTTAATATATTGAAAATCTTGTAAAAGAAAACAATATAAATATAGAAAAACAGGTAGGATAAAATGGGAAAAACTTATAATTATAGAGGGTACTGACGGAAGTGGAAAAACAGACGCAGACAGGACTTTTATATGAAAAATTGTGTGAAATAAAAAGGCAGGGAAAAAGTAAAGGAAGATATCTTTCCAAATTATGAAAGTAAAAGCTTCGAACCTGTAAAAATGTATCTTTGCAGGAGAGTTTGGTGAAAAGGCTGACAGTGTGAATGCCTATGCGGCTTCAGTTCTATTTTCAGTAGACAGGTTTGTTCATTTAAGACAGAATGGGAAGAATTCTATAATAATGGCGGTGTTGTACTGAGTGACAGATACACTATTTCCAAATATGATTCATCAGGCATCTAAAATTAGGACAGGGAAGAGAGGAAAAATATCTGGACTGGCTGATGGATCTGGAATGGAATAAAATAGGGATTCCAGAGCCGGATTTAGTGTTTTTCTGGATATACCTTTGATTTCAGCCAGAAACTTATGAAGGACAGAAAAAATAAAATAACAGGAGAGAAAATAAAGGATATACATGAGCAGGATGTTGAATATTTAAGAAATGCCTACAATATAGCAAAAGAACTGGCAGAAATGTATAAATGGCATGTTGTGGACTGTGTTGAAAATGAAAAACTGAAAAGCATTGAAGAAATAAATGACAGAATGATGAAAATTATTCTGGAGAAAGGGATATAGTCATGATAAGTGTTTTAAAGGGAATGAAGGACAGACATTCTGATGATGTGAGAAAATATGATTTTATAGTTGATACAGCAAAGGAAGTATTTTTCAAAATATGGATTTCGAAAGAATAATAACCCGATTCTTGAGGAAACGGAACTTTTCAGAAGAAGTGTCGGAGATGAAACAGATGTAGTGTCAAAGGAAATGTATGAATTTAAGGACAAGGGAAACAGAAGCGTGTCAATGCGTCCGGAAGGGACTGCAGGAGTTGTAAGGGCCTACCTTGAAGCCGGTCTGCACAAATCAGATCCGATTGTAAAATGGTTCTATAATGGTCCTATGTACAGATATGAGGCACCTCAGAAGGGAAGATACAGGGAATTTCATCAGGTGGGAGCAGAAATATTTCGGGATAAGAAGCCCTTATCTTGATGCGGAAAATAATAAGAATGGGATGCGAATTTCTGGAAAAACTGGGAATAACAGGATTGACAGTTGAAATAAACAGTCTTGGAAATATAGAATCTAGAAAAAAATATATTGAAGACCTGAAGGCTTTCATGGCTGAAAGACTTGATAAACTGAGTGAAGATTCAAAGAAAAGATATGGGAAAAATCCTTTGAGAGCATTAGATTCCAAAGATAAGGGAGATCAGGAACAGTTTAAGGATGCTCCGAAATTGTATGATTATCTCGATGAGGAAAGTAAGAAGTATTTTTGAGGATACAAAAATATCTTGAACTGCTGAATATAAAATATATTGAAAATTCTAAAGCTTGTAAGAGGACTGACTACTATTCAGATACTGTATTTGAGATAAAATCTGATAAACTTGGAGCACAGGCGACAGTCCTTGCAGGTGGAAGATATGACAGGCTCCTTGAAATACTTGATAATGTAAAAATACCTGCGATAGGATTTGCGGCAGGAATGGAAAGAATAGCAATGCTTATGGATGAAAATCTTATTGGAAATAAGGAAAATGGAGTATATATGTATATTTTGATGATACGAAAGGAATACTTTATAAAAACTCTGGAAGAATTAAGAAAAATGACATTAAGGCAAGTTTTGACTATAATCCGAAAAGCTTTGGAGCCCAGATGAAAAAGCAAATAAAAATCAATGCGGAATATGTGCTGATTTTTAGGTGAAGAGGAACAGAAGGAAAATGTTGTCACATTGAAAAAGTTCAGTACAGGGGAACAGGAAAAGTATTCCCTTGATAAAGTGATAGAAATAGTTAAAGATTAGCAGGATATTAGAAATGGTATCTTTGAATATTATATTGAGAATATATAGTTAGATGAAGAAAAATAAAGGTTTAAAAATAAGATAGAGGTGAAGAAATGTATAGAAATTATAAACTGAAATGAATTAAGGATAGAAAAATGCTGGAGAAGAAGTAGTCCTGTCAGGATGGATTTCAAAGATAAGGGATAAAGGGACATTTTGTGTTTATTGATTTAGAGGGATAGATACGGAGTTACACAGATATTTGTAAATGAAGAAGTTTCAGGAAAAGAAATGCTTGAGAAAAGCAAAAATATAAAAAATGAATGGGTAATAAAAGTAAAAGGTACAGTTGTGGAAAAGAAGCAGCAAGAATCCCTAATATTCCTACAGGAGATATTGAAGTACAGCCTAAGGAAATAGAAATTCTGAGTCAGGCAAAGCAGCTTCCTTTTTGAAATAGATGAAACAGGAAATCTGAATGAGAATATAAGACTTACTTACAGATATCTTGATATAAGAAGACCGAAAAATGCTGAATAACATAATAAAAAGAAATGACATGCTCTTTTCTCAATAAGAAAATTTATGAATGAAAAGGGATTTCTTGATGTGGATACTCCAATACTGGCAAAGGCTACACCTGAAGGGCAAGAGACTTTAGTAGTGCCAAGCAGAACAAATAAGGGGATTTTTATGCACTGCCTCAGTCACCGCAGCTGTTTAAACAGATTCTGATGGTTGCCGGAATTGATAAATACTACCAGCTTGCAAAATGTTTCAGGGATGAGGATTTGAGGGCAGACAGACAGCCTGAATTTACTCAGCTTGATGTGGAAATGTCCTTTTGTGGAGCAGGAAGATGTAATAAATGTCAATGGAAGAACTGGCTAAAAAGAGTATTTAAGGATGTAACAGGACACGAAGTAACGGAAAAATTTGAAAGAATGTCCTATGACGATGCAATGAACAACTACGGTTCTGATAAACCTGACCTGAGATTTGACATGAAACTTATTGATTTGTCTGAAGAAACAGCAAATGCAGGCTTTTTCAGTATTTGAAAAATGCAGTAAAAGAAGGTGGAAAGGTAAAAAGCTGTAGTAGCACCTGAAGGAGAAAAATTTTTCAAGAAAACATATAAAGGATCTGGAAGATTATGTGAAAAACCTACTTTCAAGGCAAAAGGACTGGCTTATATAAAAATAGATGAAAAAGGGAGAAAGTGAAACTCTCCTATCGCTAAATTTTTCAGTGAAGAGACAATGAAAAAGATTATTGAAAAACTTGGTATAGAAGAATAATGAAATTGCACTGATTCTGGCAGACAGCTACAAAAACTGTACATGACGGACTGGGAGCATTGAGATTGAAACTTTGGAGAAGATCTTGGTCTGATAGACAAAGATGCATACAAATTCTATGGGTAGTGGACTTTTCCAATGTTTGAATGGAGCGAAGAAGAAAAACAGATATAAGGCTCAGCACCATCCGTTACTTCCATAAAAGGCTGAAGACAGAAAGATATCTGGATACAGATGAACTGGATAAGATAAAGACAGATTCCTATGATATGGTGTTAAATGGTTATGAAATCGGTGGAGGAAGCATAAGAATCCACGATGAGGAAATTACAGGAAAAGGTATTTGAAAAACTGGGGACTTGGGAAAGAGGAACAGCAGGAAAAATTTGGATTCTTCCTTGAAGTGCTGAAATATGGGAGTTCGCCTCATGGAGGACTTGCATTTTGGTATAGACAGATGGCTTATGGCAATGCTGAAGGAATCTTCAATAAGAAGTGATACCGTTCCCTAAAACAAACAAAAGGACAGGATCTTATGACAGGGAGCACCTGCAGGAGTTGGAAGAAAAGTACTTGAAGAAGACTCTGAGACTGAAAACTTATGGAAATAGAAAAATAGAAATTTATGATTAGGCATGACTAACTTAGAAATATAGGAGGAAAATATGATAATTCTTTTTGGAAGCAAAACAATGTATAAAAAAATATGGGAACAGTTGGTTCTATTATTGTGAAAGATGCCATAACACTTCTGAATGGCAGTTTATGCAGTATAGAACATGGTTCACACTGTTTTTTTATACCCTGTATTTCCTATAAGTGGAAAAACATGAATATTTACAATGTCCTATTTGCAGTCAGGCATATAAGGTTCCTGAAGAAAATAACTCTGAAATCAGCTTTTTTAAAAATATGGAAAAAGAGGAGCAAAAATGGATAATATTGAGATAGCGAAGGCGAATAGTGGAGCTTTCAGGCGAAAGAGAAATATAGTTTCAAATTCTGTCTATAAAGACAGAACTTATTATAAAAGTAAAAAGCTTAATAAAAGTTGAAATAAGCAATTTTTATGGAGATAGGGGAAGCTCTTGGGGTTTCCGCTGAAGAAGGAATATAATTAAGATACTTTTTCAGGGCGGACAGAGTAAATCTTATAGGAGAAGAGCTTTCTAAAATAACAAGAACAAGATTGAATGAAATAACAGAAGAGGAAAGGAAAGAGAAGAGAACAGAAGGAATCAGCAGGAAATACAGAAAAATAAGCTCTGAAATTTCCCAGAAAGATTGATTGAAAAGGAAAAAGTTAAGGAAGAAAAAGAGAAAGGAACTGGAAGAACTTAAGAAAATAAGTCCATTTTCCAGATTTCTGAGAAAAATTCTGAATGTATTCCTTCCTCTGCTTCCTGTACTTGTTGCGGCAGGATTTATACAGGGAGTTACAAATATAGCTGATGTTCTGCCTGAGGCAAAAATCTTCACAGGAAACATGGTGGTATCAGGTTTTTAAAGACAATAGGGCTGGATGGCATACACATATCTTCCAGTTTTTGTATGTATGAATGACACAAAGGAATTTAAAGGAAATAAGATTTTTAGGAGGAGTTATAGGACTGCTGTTTGTAGGTAATTCAGCTATGCCTTTACTTGGAATGGTTAACAGATTGTCGGTAATACTTCCTTTCAGTAATAAACCTTATTTTCCTGAGATAGGTGACTTGCTGATTGCTTTCTAGTTGCAGGAATAATAGTGGCTTTTATAGAAAGAGGACTGACGAAGAATAATGCCTGGAATATTGAAAGAGTTTTTGTACCTCTGATGACATTAATTATTTCAGTATTTACTGGTTATTTTTATTACACAGCTATTTGGAGGACTGTTAGTAAAACAGATATATGAAAGCTTAAATGTCTTATTTGAACAGAAGGAAATTTTAGGAGGACTTGTACTGTCTATTCTTTATTTTCCTTTATCGCTGGTTGGTTTGCAAGGAGCACTTATCTCAATAAATAGCATATTAAATGATCCTGAAGGGCCTACAAGAGGATTGAACTATATTTTACCTATTCTTATGATGGCATCAGGAGGACAGATAGGTGCGGCATTTGCAATATTTATTAAAACCAAAAATAGAAAAATGAAAAAAATAATAAGAGGTGTTCTTCCAGTGAGTATACTTGGAGTGACAGAACCTCTTATATATACAGTGACATTGCCTTTGATACGGCCATTTATTACAGCATGTATAGGGGCAGGAGCTGGAGGAGCTCTGGTTGCATTTTTTAATCTGAGTACAGAAAAGACAAGTATACTGGGATTCTTTTGGATTTTTAACAGTTGCAAAAGGAACTCACTTCTTTTTTATAGCCGCAATGATGGGGGCATATCTGGGAGGATTTATACTGACTTACTTTTTGGGAATAAATGAAAAAGGATAAATGAGGTTTATGGAAGTAGAAAAACGATAATGGGGAGAATATTCTCCTATTGTTTTATCCCACTCTTGACAAAGAGCCAAAAATAAATAGAAAAATTGTAAATGAAGATGGATATGAAATAGTACTCTTTCAAATAATTTATCGACTATTATTAAAAATCCTAGAGTTTATGGAACCTTTAATTATTATACTTATAAAGGGATTGAATATGATACACTAAATCACACAGTAGATATAAATTTATGGCAAAAATATGGAAGTGGTCCAGATGATTGGACAACAGAAGTACAAAAGAGCTAATGCATTAGCACAAAAACTATCTAAAGTTCCTTTTAGTGATCATGATTTAAAAATTATTAAATTAGCGAAAAATTACTAAAGTAACTCCTGATACATATAAAAATTATTTAGAAATTATAAAGGGGGCTATATGATGTCAAGTAAAAATATTTAAGAAATGGTATGGAAATAAATATTTATCTTATCATACCGTTTTCAATATGGATATATCTTCTAATGAACGGGGTCTTATTTGTACCTTATAAGTATTATTATTACTCTACAGCTGTTGAAAATACAAGTATCTATGACGTAGAGACTCTTAATATTTTTGAGTATCTTTGATGACAGCCGCTCTGCCATTCCATTTAGAAATAGACAGGCAATGACATTAGAAACTTTGATAGACAGGAAACTGAGAAAACAAAAACTGATATCAATTGTTATGACAAGGTGAAAGAGAAATAAGATATATGATTTTAATGAAAAATTTTAACATTGAAAAATATATTTTAGAAAGCAATATATCAAATAAAGAGAATGGACAATATAAATACGACCTCATATTCAAAAATAAAAATTTAAAAGCAAGATGGAATAAATTTATAAAAAGTGAAAGTAACATTTGAAAGTGGGGAGAAATTTTTACAAAAGAATTTCAATTAGATAGAAAAGTTAATGAAAATACAGCTGTAATAATCTATTAGAAGGATTGTGGTAGGAATGATACAGAAATTAAAAATTTTATTTGGTATATCAGTTGGATTCATGATATGATTTGTTATTATTAGTTTTAATAGGCTACTGGTTTTATTTTTGAATATTTTTAATAATTTATTATTTCAATATTATATTGGAAAATTAAAAAGGAAATGGAAGGTATACTTAGTGGAAAAGATAGAAAAGAAAAATCAAAAATATACTGGAGAAAAATGAAGAAAGAGGAAATAAAGAAAAATTTTAAACACATATAGAAATATTTTTATTATTGGATATTACATTTTTATTAACTATTTATTTGATACTTATATTAATGATTTTAGAATAGTTTTAATATTATGGATAATATTTAAAGTGATAAATTTTATTTGTTATATCTACTATTTCTTATTTCTTTTATGTGTAGAAATTTTTATATGAAAAGATAAAAATTATAATTGAAAAATATCTACATATTTGTATTTTATAGTTAGTATTAAAATATTATTTTTATCTATAAAATGTATTTTTTAACTGTTGGATAAAAAGGAGACTATGTATGAATTATTTTGATATACTGTTTTTAGTAATATATATGAATACTATACAAATTATGGATTTTCAAATTTATTAGAAAAATATTTTCTAATAAATTTACCATTTTTATAGTAGCATATTTATTAACTTTATTATAACCAAATATAAATTAAAAATATACGAAGTTTATAATATATACGATGTTTATTTCAATTTTACAATATTTAAAATTTATAATAACAAAGTTGCTATAGTAACATACATAAGCGGATTTTATGGAAGTGAATACTCTTGACAGGGCAGGATTTAAGGAGGACTGAACAGGACAAAGTTTTAGGGATGGCTACTCATGAAAGCTTGCTTTGTAGAACAGATGCTTACTGAAAAACTTGGGACAAGATATATAAACGGAATGTCAGGAAGCGAACTCATGAAGAGCCTGATAGACAATGCAGTCAGTGCAGGGAAGGACCTGAATCTCAGACAGGGAGTGGCACTTACAAGGGAGCAGATAAACGGACTGAAAAATGACATACCTGGTATGAATATCAGACAGTAAACGGAGTAAGAACACTTGTGCCTAAGATATACCCGTCAGAGGCGACGCTTGAAAGACTGGAAACAGACGGAAGAAGCAGAATATATGGGACAGACTTTACTGTAATAAGTTCAGGAAAGGAAATAAACAACAGGGGACAGAAGATAGGAAGGATACAGGAATTACCCTGATAAAGGGAAGCAGGGTAACGAATGAAATGCTTGCAGGTGAAAGAGGAGAAATAGTAGGAAGGCAGATACAGATAGAGGCATCTGTTGGAAATATAGAAACATAGGCGTGAAAGATATCAGGAGAAGAGATAAACCTCATTGCGAAGAAGGGCAGCATTGTAAATGACGGAGTGAAGCAGACAAACGGATATCAGATTGATAAAACAATCATACACAGTATGAGACTGTATCTAATGTAGGAGAAATAACAGGAAACAGTGTATACCTTGAAGCAGATGACTACAATACGACAGGAGGGGCACTTACAAAGAACCTACCCTGAACCTCAAGGGGGATATAAATGCCGATGCTAGGGAACTTAAGGGGAATGACGGTTCGGAGACAGCAGGAACTACCAGAAGTACAGCTCAAAGGAACATGTAGGCTCTGCAATAGTAACAGAAAATGTTACAGGAACTGTGGGTAATATAAACTCAGAGGTTCTGCATTCATAGCTGAAAACGGTGACAAGATAAATATAGGTACGTAAGGGTGGAGTCTGCAGTAAATGAATATGACACTGAAAGCAGAAGGAAACAAGGGCATGCTTTCAAGCAGAAAGAGCTATACAGAAAGCCACACGGAAGAAAATGCCGCAGGGAACTTTTAAGATAGGCTCAAATGCCCATATATCAGGTACAGTTACATCAGTCGGAAGTAATGTATATCTTGGAGATAATACCATGTAGGTGGGAAAAGTTACTACGGATTCAAGACAGCTCCATAACAGCTACTATCATGAAGAAAGCAGGAGAGGGTTTAATGCCGGTGCAGGAAAGGGAAGCGAAGTGCAGGATATGGAAAGAATGAAAGCACATACAGGGAAACAGGGACATTGAATGCAAAATCGACACTTCATGTTGGCAATAACTCGGTGCTTAATAACGGAGCTGAAATAACGGCAACAGACTTTGAACATGGGAAGATAGAGATAAACAATGGAAATGTAATATACGGGGCAAGAAAGGACACAAAAGATGTAACATCCACATCAAAGAGTACAAACATAGGGATAACAGCAGGGTAACAAGCCCCTGCACTGACAGGATAAAGCAGGACGGAAGGGTGCAGTGAAGCAGGCTAAGGAAGGTGACATACAGGAGGCACAGTAAATGCCATAAATTTTGTTACCGGGACAGTGAAGGGACTAAGGGATAATATAAGGTCAAAAGATGGAAAACCTGCACGGATGGATGATATCAGGAACGGTGAATTCAAGGTAAACAATGACTTCTATATTTCAGGAAGTGTAAACGTGGCCTTCAACAAATCAAAGTCTGAATCGTCATCCATACAGAAAGTGCAGTGGTAACTACAATAACAGGTATTGATAAGGATTCGGGCATAACGTACAATAATGTTGATAACATAACTTATCAGGGAACACAGGCAAAGGATACGAAGTTTGTATACAATGACGTAAAGAACATAACGAAGGAATCAGTGGAACTTCATAACTCCTATAGAAGCAGTTCCAAAGGAATGGGAGTAGGAGTAAATACATCCTTCGGTTCAGATGGAAAAGGCGAAAGGTACAATCTAAACGTATCTGCAAGCAGAAGTAATTCAAATACGGATGAAACGATACATCATAATGGAAGTTTCAGCAATGTGGATGAAGTACATAACAACACAGGAACAATGATAATAAGGGGCTTCAAACCAGGAAGGTGGAAAGGTAACAGGAAACATTGAAGATTTGAAGCACTTCATTACAGAATACGAGACAACGACAGGAAGCAGCAGGGGTGTAAACATAGGAATAAGCTCCTCAGGAGTGCCAACATCAGGAAGCATAAATGCGAGCAGAACAAACGGAAGCAGAGCCTATGTAGATAAGCAGAGTTCATTTGTCATAGGAGAAGGAAGCAGTTTAACAATAGGAAGAGTAGAAAATACAGGAGCTATAATAGGCAAGGAAGGGAACCTCAAGCCAAAGATAAACGAATATACAGGGAAAGATATACATAAACTATGACACAATGAAGACTGTGGAATAATTGTAGGAACAGATGGAGCAGGAGTAAATTATGAAAACAGCTTAAAAAGAAGGCATAACAAGAAACACTGTCATAGGAAACTTAAATAGGAAGAGCTGAAGGAGCACCTATAAATACTGACATAAGTAAAGCCAATGAAACAACAAGGAAGAGCATAGAAAAACGAATGTATTTTTGGAGCCGCAGACGATAGACTATGCACGAATTCAGGCAAGTTCAAAGAAGACTTTGAAGTTGCAGTTCTTGAAGGGAAGGCGACAGGGGAAGGATACTGAAGACAATAGAGAACCTTGTGAACGGAAGAAAGAGCAGCGACATGGCAGACCCTGAAAGAAGGACCTTAATGAAATAAAGGAAAGCATAATAAGGGTAAAGACGGCACTCTCAGATGGAAAGTAGAAGGGAAGCGAAAGACCTTAACTCACCTGATGTACTTAAACAACTTGATATAGCTGCGATAGAAAAATATGACCTGTAGTGACCCTAATCTTCCGATAAAAGTAAGACAGAGAGTGGAAAAGACACTTGAGGATGGAAAAGTTCCCGGAGTATTTTTATGACGAGATTACAAACAAGATATTTGTGTACAAGGAATGGAAGATGACTTAGAAATACGTGCAGGAATAGCAAGGGAATGGAAAATATCTGAAGACCTTATGATGAGAAAGGTGCCGAATGAAGAAGGCAGAGTGAAAGCGACGGTAGCAGGAGAACTGGCTTATGATGACATGATGAAGCGGGACGTGAAGGAAGATAGGAAGCATAAGCACAGACAGGTTTGCAGATGCCGTAATGGATGAAGACAGTGAGGTTACTGCGGACAGTTTACATTTAAACAAGGCTGAAACTCAAGGTTCAACAGGTACAATCTTTAACATAGCAGGTTTTAGAAGAAAAGAAGCTGAAAAGTATAGAGAAATACAAAAAGATGAGCAGGCAAAAAGAAGAAAAAGCAGAAGTGGACAAATATAAGAACGGAAAGAAAAAGAAAAGTGTTCTGAGAATGCAGAGGATTTCTTCCAAAATCCAGAAGGGTATCTTTTAGCAGTCTGAAACAGACTGGAAATAATATCAGCTATGGATGGACAAAATTTATAAATGAAGGGAAAAAGATTTTTGCTTCGTCAGATGATGAGAGACATAGAATTGATGCTGAAACAGAATGGGCAAAAAGGAGAAAGAGATGACAGAAACACAGATTCAATCTATAGGGCAGATACTCCAAGAAGGGAAAAATGGAAAAAGTAGATAAAGTAAAGAAGGACATCTCAAAAAGCGAAGAGTACAACGGAAAAGAAGGCACTGGAAGAAAGACTTGAAAGTGTAGAGGAGTAAGTATCTCGGAAAAAGCGGATAAATTTGTAGAAGGCGGACTCGACAAGTGCATCAGTTACAACGATAGCAGGAGAAGCATTGAAAGGTGTCGGAGTGGCAGGAAGTATTGGTCTGGCATGGCTTTTAATCCTGCACCCTTAGGTATAAATGACAGGATAATACGTCCGAATATATATCAAAGGAAGAAGCGGAGTATATTAAGGAAACGTTATCCTGAAGATTATTTAACTGTATGGAATGACAGGTATTTTTGGTAGATGACACCAAAAAGTACCATTGGATAAAGACTGGAAAGAAGAAATTAACAGGAAAGCATTGTATTTTATGCAGAAAAGAACAATAAAGAACTGGAAACGCAAAGGAAATAGGAGGAGTGGTTGGAACAGCTGCGTAGTAGGATGGAATGTGGCAAAATCTTCATCAGCAGAAAAATTAGGATTTAAATCAGAAAACTATAAAGGAAATAATTTTAATGAGAAACCCATTGAGCTGATAGATAGATGGTGCCCATCAGTTCCTCAATATCCGACAGTAGTTTCAAAAATCTGGCGGAAGCCTTTGTGCCAGTGACAAACACAAATACTTCTCTGGTTCTGTTTAATCCGAATGCATCAACAGGAATGTCAGTAACAAATCTGTTCTCTGCAGGAATAATGGAGGAATAGTTGGTCCAAATCTGATTACATCAGTAAAGAGTGCAGGTCACCGGAAGCACCAAAGAATCCCTGTAGTTAAACCATTTATTAAACCTAAACAGATATAGAAACAGTAAAGCAACCAGCTGTTACTCTGGAGGAAACCTAAAACAGCAGAGAGAAGTCATCCCTCAGGAAGTGGTAATCAGGAGAGTCATAAAGAAGATTTCAGTCAGAAAAAGAAAAACAGGAGAAAACAAATCTGATAATGGAGATCTTTACTATGAAGGACGGAAAGTATATACTGGAAGTGAACTTAACCAGTTAGGAAGAGGGAGCAATGCACTCCTAACAGAGGGTTGAGTATATATTTGAAAAACCTGCAGGAAAGTTTCTTGAAGCACAGGAATTTCAGTGGGGAACGACAGGAAGTATGATGCAACAGACCCCAGATGGACCGAAAATGTACTCCGGCTTTAAGATATGATAATCCTAATTTCGAGGAATGAATTTGCAAAATTTGATGGAATTGAAGTATGATGGCAGGCAACTTATCTGATTGATGCGAAAAGAAATATTCTCTATTGGAATAAAAAGTGCTATGAAAAATTTGACAAAAACATTTGATAGAATAAATGAAGCTAAAAATCAAAAATCCAGAAAATTAAAGTAATATATGAATTTCCAGGCGAAAAAGCAAAAGGACATTTTGATAAATGGCTGAAAATAATAAATTTTATGAAGATACGATTGATGAAATAAGAATTAGAAAATAATTTATAGAAAGGGAAAAATGAAGGAAGTAGAAAGAACAACTCATTTATACAGAAAAGTAGATGTAAATGAATCAATGGAAGAAAGACATGAGAAAGCTAGGAAGGACTGTCAAAACTGGAAGCACCTTTAGGATTGAAAGATAGTGAAATTCCTGAACACCTGACTTTGGGACAGAACTGGTATGTTTTTATGATGCTAAGAATATTAAACTAAAGGTGTTTTAATAGAAGGTGTATATAGGTGAGAGGACTTAAATATGTAATTTGGGATGAGTTACGTTATGAATTTAAGATAACATATAAGCTAACAGACTATAAGAAAATAATATATGAAGACCTTCCAAAAGTGATAAATATTTTTGATCCTTATGTTGTTGATGTTTTTGTTTCTCCAAGTTACTGATTGCTTATAAAGAAAGCTATAAATCAGAAATTTTAAAATTAAAAGGAAAAAGGGGAAGTTAAAGATAGGAGAATCCTCAAGATGTATTATTTACATTATCCCCAGTGATGTATTTCAATGAAGAGAGTTATAACAAGCTGATAAAAAGTACCAAAGGAAGAACTTCTGGAAAGACTTATGGTGCCAAAGGGAGGATGCTACTGAAAAGGGTATATATATATCTTTAATGACAAGGCAGATATTACCTATGAAGAATTTGTAGAAATGAATAATACATTTAAGCCATGCTATTGGGATTAATTTATTGAATATCAGACAGTCTGGATTCTGGACTGTCTGTTTTGTATTTTATAATGTGTATGGGTAAAAACAAGAAAATTTTTAACTTGTATGAAATATTTCCATATATTGAGTTATATAAACAAGGAGCATACTTTTTAAAGATAAAGCCATATAAAGAATATCTAAAATAAATTGAAAATGAGTAGTTTTCAAAGGTATAATGAAATTAAAGTAAAACTGTAAGGAGGTAATTACTTTATGCAAAAATATTTTATGAATCCCATGACAGGAAAAACTATGAAAGAAATACTCATCTTTCTCATATTGTAAGTTATGGTTTAAACAGAGAAGAAGAACATTTTATATTTACAAAGATAGAAAAATTAAAGGCAGAAAAAGGAATTTTTTTGATTATATTATTTGTAATGACTTTTTCTGAATATGATTGCTATGTCTGGCTTTATCATAATAATAAACCGGAGGCAATGTCAGATGAAGAAATTAAAAGTTTCAACGAATGCTTTGAAGAAGCTGAAAAATACGATAATTGTTTCAACTAGAGATTTTAAAAAGAAGAAAAAATTCTTCCAATTTATTTCAATATAGCAATTGACATCAGTAATCCTTTATGTGGAGAAACTTACTATAATCTGATGAAATTTGGAGTTGAATATATGGAATATAAATTTTTACTATGATTCATCTAAAAATCGTTTTTAAGTTGATTTTATATGTGTCATAAAAATTTATTCTGAGAGCTATAACCACTATATTTTTGTATAGAACATGATTTAGAAATGTATTTAATATCATGTTTTAATGTAATAAAAAATATAAATATATAAAAATAATTAAAAATAATTTGACAAATAATAAAAATATAGTATAAATAATTAAACAAAAATTAATGATAAAAAGGTGGGGATTATTATGAAAAGTGAGGTAAAGAAAAGAAAAAGTTTCAGAAGGGCTTTACTCTGGTTGAAGTTATTCTTGTTGTGGCTATAATTACAATAATATCAGCGATAGCAGTGCCACAGGTGGGAAAGTACCTGAATAAGGCAAACAGGAGTAAAATAATAGGTGCAATAGCAGAATTAAACAATTCATCAACATCTTGGAGTATCGATCATGGGGAGATATACCAAATAGTTTACAGGACATATTCAATGAACAGGAGATTTTAAAGAAACTGGGAATAGGAGCAGATAGCAGCGGAAATTTCAAGATTGGAAATATTCATGGAAAAATTTTTATATAGCAATGGGGAAGTATATGCAAAGACAGATCCTAACAGCAAGGTATTTCAAATGAGGAAATTAGAAAATAATGTATGGTAATGATGCTAGTTCATATATTAGAAATTATTGAATATATTACTTTTATATATGCATAATAGATATAAGAAAAGAAAAATAATACCTGACAGAGGATTTATAATACTTGTAATTATTGGATTATTAAAAAGGTATGATAAAACAAATATAGAAGGATATTTTTAGGAAATGTGTGTCTATCCGATGCCGTTAATAATTCTCTATATACTGGAAGATTATTTTTAAGAAGGAACTTATAGGATTTGGAGATATAAAGCTAATGATGGAATTGGTGGAAATATGGGATATAAAAACTCTGCAGAAAGTGGTGAAAATTTCATCATGTAGTATATTTTCTTGCTGGAATTATAGTAATCCTATTTATGCTCTATGCTAAAAATATAAAGGAAAAAGCCGAGTATATTCCTTTGCACCCTTTTCTTACTACAGGTTTTATTATGAGAGTGTTTAATATTCAAATATAGGAGATGGTTTAATTGTGAAAAATAAAGGGAAACACTGGTTGAAAGTCTTTTATCCATATTTTTGCTGCTGTTGTCCTGACACCTGTTTCAAATTTGATTTTTAAAGACTTTCAGAACGGACAGTAAAGATTGACAGGAAAAATATTTTTAACATGGAAACAGAAAATATGTCAGAAATATTGAAAAACAAAAGATTACGCATTTCGTACAGTCGCATTGGAAACATGCGATACAGAATAAAAATGACTTTTACAGTAAATTTGCAATAGAAGGAAAGTATCAGATACTGAAAGGATGCAGTTGCAATGGAAAGAGTCGTAGTCTGGAAATAAAAGCAACTGAAAAACTACTATCTGAATGAAAAGGGAAAAGGAGCACATACTGAAATAACTATAGACGGGAAAAAGGATTATTATTTTCCTGAAACAGTAAAAAGAGGGGATTAAGTGAAAGGGGATAATGCGATACAGGAGGATATCTGCTTGGAAATACTGATGTATGTCTGTTTCTCGTAGTTGTATTTGTAATTTCTGTGTATTTTTAAAAAGAACTGTAGTGATAGAAAAGAAAAGTCGAAAAACTCAGAAAATTGGAAGAAAATATACACTTTCTTACAGATAAGATTTCTGAAGATATATCAAACAGGGACAGGGAAGTTTTTGAGTATGAAGGAAGATGGATAATTTCATATAAAAGGAAATTATGTTTTATTTAGAAAGGACAGTTTATTTTTATAAAGCTGGAATACATCAAATAAGAAATTATACATATCAGAAGGAGTAAATTTCTTTAAATATGGGAAGAGGACGCTACTAGGCGAATATGAGAATCTGAATTTAAAAGAGGACAGGTTGTTTATGGTTATAATGAAAATGGAAAGATGAAGAAGTTAAGATAATTAATTTAATGTAGGGGAGGAATCTAGTGAAGAATAAAAAGTGTCTTGTCTATGTTCTTATAATTTTATCTGTAATTCTGACCTTTTTCAACAGGATTTATCTATTTTGTGCATGAGCGTGAAAATAACAGTTTTAAGAGAGAAAAAGTGATAAAAGCAGGAAAATATCAGACAGTTATCTGGCAGGTATGGAGAAATAAAAATGCCGAAAGATTAGGAAAACAGGGGTTTAAATGTTAACGGAAATCAGAAGTTATAAAAGGGAAAAGTGATTATTTTCAATAAAAGTTCATAATAAGCACATCTCGTCAGAACGAACTGAAAAGGCTCTTGTTTTCAGGTAATCTATGAAGAAAGCATAGGAACTTTAAATAAAGGAAATAAAGGATTTTGCCGAAACGGACATTCCCGCCGCTTGAAGAAATACAGTTTATAATAATCTGGAAAATAATATATTTTAAGGAAGTGTTAGGTAAAAGAGGTGAATTACAGGGAAGAGCTGGAATTTAAAAGAATAGATTCCATGACGGTGGAGATTCAGGAAAAGAATGGCGGGTTGTATTTTAAATTGAAGTTATTAGGTATGATTGAGGTGAAAGATGCTTTGATAAAAGCTTTATATGGAGAAGTAGATAAAGTTTATATTTACATGAATGGATGAGCTCCTGTGAAAATCAGAGCTGTCATCCATTCTTGAAAATCGGAAGGAAGAAGTTGAGACAGAGGATTCCAGTTTACAGTGTTCTGCACTATCTTGATATATATTTGAGGAAGACCTGAAGGATAAAAGGAAATTTTGATATATAAAACTTGAGCATATACGTAAAGATATTATTGAAATCATCTGGAAAACAGATACATTAATCTTATATTGTTAGCAGAAACAAACTAAACGTATATACCTTTTTAGCAATCTGGATTTAAGCTTATAGACATAAAAACAGATTTTGATATAATATGGTTTTCAAAGGAAGAAGATGTTGAAATACTAGAGGTTGGAGAAATCAAACAGTATAAGAACGCTCATATGAGAAAATAGGAAGAAATTGAAAAACTGGATTTAAAGCTGAAAGATATGGGAAGACAGGGAAAATTCTTGATTTTAGCGATATGAAAACATGTGAGGAAGCAGGTATAAGAAAGATTTTCAGAATGAGGAACTGAGAGAATATAAATGAGCAAAAATAATAGGATTGAGCTTGAGACGATTTAAAGGACATAAAATTAAGAGATACTGGCTGTGGTTATTCTAATAGGAGTATGTGTGTGTAAAGGAACGATTCCTTTTGGAAAAGCAGGCTTGAAAGAAATAAAACTTCTGAAGAAACACAGGTTAAAATCTGGAATCAGAATATTTAAAGCAAAGAAAAACGTGAAAAACTTCGGATTACCTGAAAGAACTTGTCGAAATTAAACAGAAATTGATAATGGAATAAAGAGAAAGGAATACTATTCGTTTATAAAATTTCTGGTAGATAACAGTATTACTGAATAGATTATATACCAGTGAATTATAATAAAAGATGGCTGATACAGGGAGAGATAGAAAAATTTGATAATTTGAAAGTTTGAAAGCAATGGAGGAAAAAATATGAAAACAGCGAACTTGGAGATATAGACGAACGTCAAACTGCTTTTTGGAATATATAGTCAGTGAGAAAAAGAATAGTGTAGGAAGGTTAAAATGGAAAAGATTAAAATAAAGGGAATTATACTGGTGCTGTTATTAGTGTCAGGGATATTGGGATTGGAATAGTAAATATCAGAAATACAGGAATGAAAAAATAATGAAAATTACTGAAGGAGAATAAAAAGTAAACTGAAGCAAAATAGGAAATGCTTATTTGGGAAAAAAGAGGAAATACAGAAAGGAAATACAGTCTGATTATGAGCAGATTCAGATAATAATGTAGTAAAATTAGGATTGCTTTCCATGAAAATGAGTCTGAATTTAAAAAAAGATGATTTATGTTTTTCATGGAAAGCGGGCTTAAATGAATGAAATATCAAAATCGGAGAAGTTGGGGAGAGAAATGATATAAACTGAAGATATTCATTTCACATTGTACGGCCCACTGAATACCGGAAAGTTTCTGGTATTTTCATATTAAAAGCAGAAAGTTTATAGATACTTCCAGAATGTATATTGACCTTACGGGTGAGGGATTAAATTTCTGGGATTTATTGAAAAGGGGAAAATAGCTGTAAAAATTAAAAGGAAGATACAGGAAAATGTTGTTCAAGAGTAAAAGGATAAAATAAGTTTTCAAAAAAAATATAATTATGTTTTTACTTTTACATGTAATAATCTGTTTTTGGAAAAGACAACAGACTATGTAAATAAAAAGATAGGTACAGAACAAATAAAATATTTATTTACAGAGAAGAAAAGAAGGTGAAAAAAAGAAGAAACAGAAAAAAGAAAGTGTAAAGAACAAACTGAAGACAGGCTGAAAAAATCGAAAACAGAAGGAAAAAGAAGGGAAGGAAGCTACCAAAAGGAAGTAATGAAAAACAGGGTGAAGTAGAGCTGAATACAGGGATGCTGAAATATCAGAAAACTGATGGACTGAGCGGTTTAAAAATGGTAGGAATTGACAACAAAGTTATTCTGGGTATGAGATGAAAAGAAATAAGTGAAGTTTCAGAAGAATAATAAAAGATTTGACAAACCGAAAGAACAGATAATAATAAAAGGAAGAATTATTGACACGAGTTCAAATTCTATTTGAAAGGTTTGGGGTGACTGGACTGCCAGTAGTGAGACCGACTTTCAAACCGCTTTAATAGCAAAGTTTCTAAATGGGGAAGTTTACAGGATCAATTTTTTCAAGCGGGAGGAAAATTCTGGAGTTGACTTTAACCCAAGAGAAACGAGATATAAAATAGAAGCAATGCCAACTTATGATAATGAAAAAAACAGAGGAAGGGAGCTCAAAGTTACAGAAGAGGTCATTGTAGGTGAAAAAATAACAAAGAATAATACACAGAGAGCCAATATTCTCAGGAAGCCGAATAGTTTTTAGCCACTGCCTGAAAGAAAAAGTGAAACAAAAGAAAATTTTACTGAAAATAGACACGGGAACAAGTAATTTTGGCTTACATCCAACTACAGCACCACATCAGAGCGAAACAGAAAATCAGACTAAGACAATATTACTTTTGAATGACGAGGTTCAACTTTATAGGCGGGATTAAACAGAACAAATAAGGAAACAGTGTTAGGAAGTTCTGTACTGTCATAATACTAATACTGGTCCACTTTTCAAATATAAACGGAAAATAATGAAACAAGGGATATTTATATCGAACAGAAGCAGTAGTTCAGAAAAGAGAAAATAAAATATAATAGGCTTTATAACCTTAGAGATTCACTTAAAAATTATTAATCTGAATTAATAAGAATTCTAAATATATATAATATATAAAATGCAAATAATTTTATAAATGCAAAGAAAAATAATTTAGATTAATTTGCAGAGGATAGAGTATGATTTCATTTGAAAGACTCTCGAAGGAAATACTGAACGTTTTAGTAAAGTTAAAATTGCTGTTATTGGTGACATGATGGATTTAATATTTAATAGGAAAAGTATCAAGAATATCTCCTGAGGCGCCTGTCTTGTAGTGAATATTGAGGAGGAAAGATTTACCTTGAGGTGCTTGAATGTAACAACTTGAAAGCCTGTCAGCACAAGTTTGTTTATGGAGTTATCGGTAAGGACAGTAATGGAGAAAATTTGTGAAGGAATCTGGGGTCAAAACATAGATTCGTCAGGGATTGTAATAGACAAACAAGACCCACAATAATAAAAAGCAGGGTACTTTCAGGACAGCAGCTGTTGAGGCTGACTGGGAAAAGGATACCGATATTACTGAGAATACAGAAAAGATTATAGAGAATGTTGAAAGAATATCGAAAATACAGATGCAGTACCTTCAGACTATAATAAGGGTGCTGACAGAGTTTGTTTCCAGAGCATAACAAAATAATGTGTTACAACAGGAAGACAGATCCTAAACTAATAATTTTAAAATTATATGGGTGCTACTGATGACACCCCAATAGAAAAGGAAATTTTGATTATTTTGAATGAAAAAATTTCAGAATGAAGAGGAAATTGCACAAAATGTCAGAACTGAAGGAAGAACTTGCACTTGATAACGTAGTTCTGACAAGAAGTGAAGAAGGAGCTCTCTTTAAAAGTGAACATAGAACACCTACTGTAGCCAGGGAAGCTTATGATAACAGGCAGGAGATACTATCAACATTCCTGCTGCAAAAGTAGGAGCAGATTTATTTGAAGTGGGAGCTATTAAAAATATACCTCGGCACAGAAGGCAATGGAACAGCGACAGCTATAAAAGAGGAAACTGAATTTTACCATAATGTTATAGAGAATAACTATGAAAAAATATAATATATGATGTACTTATTTACATAATTAAAAAATACTATAGGATAAATTACAACTTATTAATTGGAAATTAAATAAAATTAAGAAAGAAGGAAGTGAAGTTATGGCAATAATTGCTGCAGTAGAGGCTGGAGGAACAAAACTTATTTCAGGACTTGGAACCGAAGACGGAAAAAATAATAGACAGAATAAACATTCCAACAACTACACCTGAAGAAACAATTAAAGTTATAGAGTATTTCAAAAATAAGAACGAAGTTATGGGGTGTTGGAAGCTGGTCCTATTGATCCTGTAAAAGGTTCAAACATATGAGAGCAACAAAAACTCCAAAGGCATACTGGAGTGACTATAATATAATTGAGAACTGAAAAACACATGATGTTCCAATGGAATTTGATACAGATGTAAATGGTGCGGCATTGGCTGAATCATGGTGGGGAGCCGGAAAAGGCTTAAAATGTCATGTATATAACAGTTGAACAGGAATTGAGCAGGAGCTTGTAAACGGAACTATGCTTCAGGGCTTACACATCCCGAAATGGGACATATTTTATAAAAGACATCCGAAGATGCCTATGAGAAACTGTCCATTCCATAAAGACTGTCTTGAGGGAATGGCCGCAGGTCCTGCAATTGAAAAAGATGGGGAAAAAAGGGACATGAACTGGCTGACAAATGAAAGAGTATGGGATATGAAGCATACTATCTGGCACAGGCCTATGAACTATAGTATATTGACTTATCTCCCCAAAGGATAATAATGGGCGGGAGGAGTAATGAAACAAAGCAGCATTTATTCCCACGTATAAGAAAAAATATGTACAGGAATTTTGAAATTGTTATGTACAGAAAAGAAATACTTGAAAAATTGATGAATACGTCGGTTATCCTGACTGGTGATGAAGCAGGTTTTAGGATCATTAGCTTAGAAAACTGGCTCTGAATGCTAAATAAATTTAAACAACTTTGAAGGGGTAGGGAAAAATGTGGATATAGAACATTCAATAAAAATACTAGAAAATATGCGATATCAGTTATGTCTTTAATGGCTTTTCAGTGGGAATGCAAAGTTTCTTGTGTTATTGGGCCTGGCGATATATTTTTAATATGAGTTCTTTTTATATCAGTAGTATCGTCTTTGCCGATACGGATATTTATTGCAGGTATTTACTAAAAAGTAACACCATTTTAGGAGGAAGAAGAAGAACACTTGTCTTGTCAGTTACAATATCGAGGCTAGCAGGCGGTTTATCGGTTTCCTTTGCAGTGTTATTTTGGATATGAGGAAACTAATCTGTATATTTTATGATAATGTTTATTTATGGATTTATCGTCTCCTTTTGTAAACAACGTATGTATGTTACAATGGTAGAAATTATAAATAAAAAGGAAAGAGGAAAATATTTGGGAAACGTAATTTGTTTTCATCATCAACGGTAATATACACATTGTTTTATGGATTATTTTGTCTCTTTGCTGATAAGAAAGCTCCATATTGCTGCTTACATCAGTAATGGCAGTTTCAGCAATAGATTCGCAAGACAGGGAATACTATATTCCGGATTTAGGGAAGAAGTAAAAACATCAGTATAAAAAACTGTATTTAAAAATAAAAACTTTGTCCTTTATCTGAAATTTGCATCTATATGGTTATTTACATGGGAATTTTTAAAACCTCTGACAGAGTATTACAGAATAAAGATACTTGGTAAATACTATGTTTATTTCAGATGGAGTAGTTATCGTAATACTGTCAAGTGTACTTTACATAATATATGGTAAATTATCTGACAAATACGGGAACAAGACCATGTTAAGAATGGGGATATTCTTTACAACATATTATGTTCTTACATATTTTCCATGGACAAAGGATAATAAGATGTCTAGTTTTGCAGCTGCAGTAATTGATGCAGTAGATTTGCAGCAACAACCTTAAGTCTCTGAATTTAATGATGGAAGTTTCTGGAAGAACCCGTCGTGGATGCTTATGTAGGGCATATGCTATAGTCTGTGGAATTGCGGCAATACTCGCAGGGTATTTGGAGGATCAGGGAAATTCTATAACAATGGAGTTATTTATTTTGGAGAAGAATTTACACAATAAGTTTGTATTTGCAAAGGATTTGTTTTGGCTATTTTCGGTAATTGACTAGGGATTCATTGAAAAAGATTATGAGGGAAGTCTTCTCTCATAAAGAACTCAAAAAGAATTTTACATGTAGGTGTGTTATATTAATGATGTAGAAGTGAAAGGGAAAAGCCAGAACACACTCAAAATAGAAAAAGATAACTATATAAATGTTGACAGCAATGAAACAAAGAATGTAAAGGAAGAAAGGGAAATCAGGAAAATAGAAACAGGATGAAATTGAAAATTTTTGAAAAGAGGACAGAAGAGAACAACATGAATAAAACAGTGTGAAAATCAAAAGATTAAATTGATCATGTAGCTTGATTCTAATAATAATAATAAAAATAACTGAAAAGGAACTGTGCTCCTCTATCATGGAATGTACTATCTTTTAGGAAAGATAGAATTGACGTGAAGCCCTAAGAATTATTTCGAAAGTTACAGTGTTGAGAAATATAGGATAATGAAAACCGTAAGAACAATAGAAGAAGGTAATCTTCTTGAAAAGCTTTGGTAATCTTTACCCAAAGTAAGGAATTTCTGAATTAATAAGAATAGGAGAAAGAAAGAGGAAAATCTGGAAATAATATTTAAAAATTTGTTTGAAAAATATAAATTTAGGATAGACATCAGGAATTCGTCCATCTCCACCCTGTGACAGTTATTACAGCATTTATAATAGTAACTGTTCTGCTTAAAATAGTTGTTCCAAAGTTTACCGTCATATATCAGATTTGGACTGGTAATTCCGGAATTAACAAAAACTATAGTCAGAATACGTGAGGTTATAGATAGATATGGTCTTATAATATTGATTTTATAATTTCAGATTTTTCTATTTTATTTTTAAAAGAATAATCAGAAATACTTGGAATTTTGCTAAAAATATTTATATTTGAGAAATATACAGAAATATAGTTGTTTTGAATTTTCACCCAGAATATGTACTCACTACAGATGCCGGAGTTTTTTCCTTGAATCATTGAAAATGTGTATAAATTCAGGAACATACTTTAAAATGAGGAAATACGCAAAATAATTTTTAGGCTGGAAAAAGGAACAGGCATAAAGAAATCTTTTGAAAATCTCAATTTTTGATGAAGAATATAAAGGTTTTTAAGAATAGGTGAAAACAGGAAAAATGACAGTATCTTTTGAAAAATCTGACTGGTATTTACTCTGAAAAGGTGCAGGAAAGAACTCAATTACTTTTTAAAAGTCATGGGCTCATTATCTATAATTTTGCTGAATTATAATAGGAATTATACTGCAATAATGCTCCTGATATTTAAAACTAGGAGAAATGATATAATCCAATATGAAAAATAAGAGATACTATAAATAACAGTCGCTATGAAAAATATTAACTATAAACAAAGGAAAATAAAAAGATTAAATAGGGAATATGGTAAAAGTATATGATTGAGAATGTGCCAAATCATCAGAATATACACAGAAATTATTTGAGGCTATTGATGACAAGCAATGAAAATATGGAAATAGAAAGTTTAAATGATAATGTCCCGATAATAAGCAGGAAGTATTTGACCTGATATTCAATGCAAAAGGAATCAGAGCAAAATATTCTGGAAATAGAGTACGCAACAGGATATTCAGGTTTATTTCTCGCGCAGATTGCAAAATGAAAATGGAGGACAGCTCACAACAATTGAAATTGATGAGACATAGCCATTGAAAATTTTAAAAAGTTGAATTTTTGATCATCTGATTTTTAGGTGATGCATTGGAAGAAATACCTAAATTGAATAAAGATAATAAATTTGATTTTATATTGATGCAGCAAAGGGTCAGTATATTAAATTTTTACATGTGCTGGAATCTGCTAAAAATGAAAATGGTATAAGTATTTATCGATAACATAATGTCCAGAGGGTGTGCAGCAGAAAGCGAAGCTGAGGTTCCAGAGGTACAGACAATACGAGTTCAAAGACCAAAGGAATTTATACAGAAAGTGTGAAACAATGAATTTGATTTTTGTTCTGCTGCTGCTTGGAGATGGAGTAGAGTTGGTTAGGAAGTAATAAAAATAGATTTCTTTATATAATATCTGATATGGTACAGGAAAATATTTGAACCAGCCATTGAAATATTTGAGGGTATTTAGGTCTTAGATCACATTCACCGTATAGAATGGCAAGGAACAGAAAGCAGATATTGTATGTCTTGTAGAAGTGGATTTAGGTCATTCCGGACAAAAGAAGCAAATCAGGGCAAAACCGTTGGGGAACTGACTGAAAATGGTGTCGCAATATAAATACGAAGAAAATTCTAGGTATATGAAATTTGATTATACGAAAACAGGAAATGCACTGTTATCAAATAGTAAGATAATAGCACAGATTTCATTATCTGGAAAGAGGAATGAAAAACTTGTAATTGAATAACAGAAGAAGTTACAATTTTAGTTCATCTTGCTTAGAGGGAAGACAAGACTAGGCAAAGGCAGAATTAAACATTATGATAGAAAATCATAAAAACCTTTATTGTCGCAGGAGATTTTAATTGCTGGGGAAAAGAAGAAATAGAACGTTTTAAAAGTCGAAAATTATGTTTCAGTTTGTCCTGGCAATGTGTGCATAACTTACAGAATTATATACTCTAGTAGCCACAGATCAATCAAGGTCATCTATATATTTCACCTGCACGTAGGCTGAATAGCTCATCTATTGCTACTATCAACTGCTATTTTAAATTATTTTCCTTCCTCGACATGTTATGATTACATAAAGTAATTAAATGAGTATTTTGAATAGAAAAGATTAAATTTTTTTTCTAATTTGACTGGAGCCTTTTTCTTGAAAAGCTGAGGAGCATTTATAATGAACATGTAAATTCTGAAAATATAAATAGAAAAAAATTATTTATTTAAAAATTAAAGTTAAAACGATTTTGCATAAAATTATTATAAATACGCATGAGTGATTTCTATGAAAAGAAAAATTTAATCTCCTCCGCATTTGCTGGTGTTGTCATTATACCGCTTTAGCAGCAACATTGACTTATCTGATACCATCAGGAAGATTTTCAAATTAACATACAGCAAGGAGAGCAACAGAATCTGGCGGATAACGGATGAAATGAAAAAACATATGCACAACTCAGTAGTTCTGGATAAATTGAATATTAATCTTCCGTCAATAAATTTACAGAAGAAATTATTATAAAAACCTATAGCTATTCCAAGTATAGAACTTATAAAAGAATCTGCAAAGCCCTCGTATGAATAGCGTTGAAATTATAAAAGTCACCTGTTGCTGGAGTAGATTCAGTTGATACTGTAATTTTGTGTTAATTTAGGTGGAGTAATTGGAATTTATAAATAAAAGGGTGTTTTGATGGCAATAGCAGCTTCTTCAAAAAAAACAAAGGAAAAGAATTTGTGGCCTCTGTAACTCTAATATTTTCATTGATAACATTAGAGGAACAACATTGAATGTCAGAAGAAACTATAGCATTCTATCATCTCATTCGATGCTGGTTTATTTTTTAGCAGCGGATTTACGCTATGACATGTATTGCGGCAATTTCTAGGTTCAACAATAGAAACAATTATGTTTTCTACAGTGCTAATCCATTTTCACAGTTGGCTGTGATCAAATGCAGCAGGAATATCCCTTACAGAAGGACTTGCATTCCTGTGTGGTATGCTTATTTGCATCAATTTACATATATATTTGAGATGTACGCTGAAAGTTAAGAAAAGATAGAACAAAATCCGTTGGTTTATGATCGGGAAGAGGAAATCCGTGAAGAAAATTCTTTAGACAGTTTGAAAAAGTTTAAAAATCAGACCTTTACAATGAGATTATGCCTTACTATATTTGGCCTTGCACTTTCCTACCGCATGCAATTTGAAGTTTCTAACACAGGATGTGGTGGGTTTGCGAAATGTCATCCTTTTCTTGCGGTAGGAATTATAATAAATGTCTATCAGGACTTCCTGATCTATAAATTTCAGCATAAATGACTGCATGAACTTACGCAGGGTAGCACTGCGGTGTAGGACTCCTGCACGTGCAGTAAATATTAGCTAATGGACAATGGTTTTTGATATCAGATACATTATTGTACTATTCAGAGTCAGCTCGTTGCAAACATGAGTCATACAGTATTTGCATTATTTCAGCTTCATTTGCTTGCGCCCTAGGGTCTTTTATTCAATCTTCCTCAGGACTTGCAGGTACGTCACTGCCGATTACGGCGTACCGCTTGCAGATGGCCAGCTGGAGTTTCAAGAGAAATTATAATTAATGCGTACAATCGACAAGGTCTGATGTCTTTTGTCACACTCTAGGAGTGACCCTCTGCATTTTCTGAAATGGCAGTAGTTACTTTTTGATAAATGGCCGAAATTTGTACTCACCTCTACTGGGATAATAGCAGCTCTGAGTAGTGGCAACAAAGTTTGTAATCAAGGTACTGATGTAAAATTCTTAAAATAGAGATTGATTTTATGTAAAGAAAAATACTTGACAATTTTTAGAGATTGGTGTATAATGTCATAGTAAGTCACATGTATGCTATCTAATAAATAAAACCTAGAGTGTAAATTCTAAATGGTCATTAAGCACGATTAACAAGAGATTAGAGCGAAAGAGTTCCTTCTGCTAGAAGTTAGCTGCAACGAGGTGCCTTTCTATCAAGAAGAGACGGAAAGCACTAGCTTACCTTGGGAAACATACAATCCTTTTAGCAGAAGATGGAAATGAGCGTTGTATTGAAGGAAGAGGAAATTCTTAAGATTTCTTTCAAATGGAGCCTCTCAAATCCAACAGAAACTGTGTAAAAGCATCTCAACTAGCTGGAATATGGGATCAAATTTCGCAGGAAACTAGAAATAGTAGGTAGGATAGAATATATTCAAGGTGTTTGCTCTAAAAAGAGAAAATGTGGTTGAATGTAAAAACTGAGTATTTAAAATAGTAAATGATATAGCTGTGAAGTATTATATTTAACTCTTTACCTATTTTGAGACACATTCTTTTCTCTTTACCGAAAACACATATCCAAAGACAACTATCTATTACCTGAGGTAAAATATGATAAAATCTTTCTAGCAAATAGCGTAAAAATGATATTTTATAGGGAAAACATTACTATACAAAAGTTGTGACCCAAGATAGGTTTAAAGATAATAACCGCTATAAATGATTAGGTAATCGGTGAAAATGAATGAAAAAGACAAGAAAGGAAATATCTCTTTAAAGAGTACCGCTGACTACCTCGACTGCTGTACTTCTTTGTGGTTAACATGATAATAGGATCGGGGAATATAAACCCAGGAGTGCTTTGAAATAACTCAGGCTACCCCTGGATCGGCAGTACCCTGGCTGGGCATGGGCTCTGGCAGGCAGGCTAATTTATGTGGAGGACTTACGGGTGGCTGAACCCGTCTGGAGCCATTCCAGGAAACAGGTGGGAACATGGTTACGCAGCTAAAAAGAATATTTGAGAGAGAGGGATATCCGGCAGGATGGACATATGCTTTTGTATTCTGGGCCTGCATATATGCCAGCACAGGCAACGTTATTTCATTAAGTTAAGTAATTTTTATTATGAATCCTTCCTATTGGAATTTGGTTGCAATTTATAATATTTCGTTTGTATGAATTTATGGGGCAAAGCTGAGGAATAATTAAATATATTGATGGTGGCAAAATTAATGCCAATAATTGTTATTGTTATTTCGGCTTTCTTTTTTTACAGAGGTTCTCATCAAACTTTAACTCCAGTTCTTCCAGCGCCGATGGAAGTGCTGAGGAATTCATCAACATTTGCGTGGCAATTTGTCGTATGTTTGCTTATGACGGATGGCAGTACGTGAAGAACTTGCAGGAGAAATGAAAAATCCGAGAAAAGATCTTCCAAAAAGCAATGGCAGTTGGAATAATAGGATTGCATTGGCTATTTTATTATTAATCTTGCGTATTTATATGCTCACCCGCAGGAATTCCTGGTAAAACTTCTACCCCGCCGCAGATGTGGCTCCACACTTTTGAAAGGAATAGGAGCTAAACCATAACGAAGAGAATATTTTTCTGTTTTTTGAACATTGAATGGAAGTGTACTTATTTCAACAAGAATAACATGCTATAATGGCACTCATAATCGAACTGCCATACAGTATTTACTAAACTTTCATCCAAAGTTTAAAGACATCCTTGCAAGTTTTGGCCTTTATCGTTTGTATTAGAGGACTATGACATTTTTAGGAAAACATTTAATATATTGGCTGATATGGTAATGTTCAGTTGGTGATTTTCTATGTATTTGCATTTGTGAGTAATAATTCTGTAAAGACTGTCCTGACATTGTTAGATCATATCGGGTTCCGTTGTATCCTTTTGTACCGGTAGTGGCTATAATAGGAGGAATAGTTGTTTTAGTATGCCTTGCTTACGCAGACTGCACTGGTACTGACAGTGGACTGGCTTTGACAGGCCCAGGAACGATAGTGTATTATTTGTGAAAAGGAATGAGACATATGAATAGATTAATTTGAAAAAGAATTCCTATGAAAAGCTGAAGATGACGAGGAGTGATTCAGAGTATTTAAGGACAGACTTGGGCAAGGGAATAAAAGGAAAATGCTGAACTGAAGTTATTACCAAAGAAATTACCCCTGAATAAAAGAACTTAGGATTATCATAAGGGAAATCAGTTTTGAAATATTTTCGAATATTCTGATGAGTTGAAGAAAACCCTGCCTCTTTAGCTGCTTTCAAAATAAGAGGAACTGGAAAAGAAAATGTCACATATTTATTTTTTGCCAAGAAACTCCTGAACTTAGTCATGTCTCCAATCTTGAGGAAATATATTGAGGCGAAATTGGAAGAAGAAGGATATAAAATGGAGGTGTTAAAAAATAATAGTTTTGAATGGAATTCATATAAAAAATAGAATAACTTTCAATTATAGGGTAGGAAAATTTCATTTTGGAAAATGAAATTTTTTTTTATTAGGTTATTTACAAAATGAAAAATGAGGTAAACTTATAATGTAAACTCAGTAAAATTTAATGGAGAAAATATAAATTAAGTGATAAAAAAATATGGACTGCGGAAAAAATATTTGAATTATAGAGGAATAAGCCCTTTCCTAATGACTTGATGAATTCTGAAATCGAAGAAATCAGAAAGGCTGATGAGTTTTTTTTTGAAAAGGAATTGAAGTACGAAATGATTAAAAAGGATTTTGGTATACCTTTTGGCAGCAGAATGTTAAGATCGGTACTTTTAACGGAACAGGAGGAGCCAGAATTTATTCAAACTGATAATTCCTTGGAAGAAGTGAAGGATAAAAAGATTCCGTTTATATTGAAATCGCGGATATCAGGAAGTCAGAGTTCAGACTGGAGCAGAAATATAGAATTTGCCGTCGGAATGGGACTGGCACGATGGATGAGAGGTCAGCCGCTGAAAATCCGCAGGATAACGGCATTTTGATGGAATAACAGTTAGAGGACTATACGGTAAAAAGGGTGTTGAAGGAAGAGATAAACTTTTTACAAGGACGTTTATCTGACACATATCTATTATCTAAAATTATTGAAATTTTAAATTTACTGATAAAGCAGGCCATAAAAGCTATTTGAGAACCTGTGGAGGAGCACTTTCCTAGTGTGCAGTACTAAAACCAAAATATAATGACAGTTTTATAATTTATCCTTTCTGAGCGATTATAAAAAAGCGGGAAGCATACACCACAGAGGTTTATGTGGAACTCTTCTTACAGATATTTTAAATTTATAGACCTGTTTCATGAGACGGAGGAAGAGTTTTTACCACACTTACACATTGATGTAAAGAATTTTGCAGCCATAGGATAAAAGGAAAATTAGGTTATATTGCGAGTCTTATGGATGATGGTATGTCCGCCCGAACCCAGTTTGCAGTGGTTAGCCACCCTGAATGTGATGAAAAGCCTTGTAATGCCTGAATATTCTCATGAGGCAATGAAATGCAAAGGTGAGTATAAAATATTCAACTGGGCTGTGAAGAAAGGACAGTAGTGGTTATTAATGAAATGATTTATTTAATAATAAATTTAATTTAGGTTATAAAGAATAAAGGAGTAATGAATCAATGGCAAAATAGGAAATCTGATTTAAAAAATCAAAGGTATCGAAAATCCCCTGTAACTGATATTTATTTTTATTTTTGCCACAGTTAATTTTATTTACAGTATTTATACTATATCCACATTTGAAGGACTTAAAATGAGTTTGTCTAGATCGACTATGCAGAAGAAATTTTAGGTCTGGACAACTATAAGGAACTGTTTTAGATCCTGTTTTATGAAATCAATGTTAAATACACTTATTTTGCAGAAGGAAGAAATTGTTTTTCTGACAATTGTTTTTGACTATGCTGCAACAACTGTGGTTATGATAAAAATCCAAGATATATTTCATTTATAAGAGAAGTTATTATTTACCGGTAATGCTCAATGGTTGTAATGAGTATGGTATGGAACTTTTACTTAATCCTGCCATTTATTCATAACATATTTATCTGAATGGAAATAGGAATAAAAAAAATGTAAGTTTACTAGAAATGCAAAAAATAGTATGTATACGATTATTTTTAACCTCTTGTGGTGGAAAATGGGACAATCATTGACTTTATATATTGCAGCAATGATAGGAATCTTTCTGATTATTATTGGTGTCTGCAGAAATAGATGGAGCTTCAAGATGGCAGAGAATAACAAAATATTAATTCCTCCTGTAAAACCTTACAACGGCTTTATTTAACAGTTATAAATATAATCGTGGTATTGAAAATATTCGTAGTAACTAGTTATTAACAGGTGGTGGACCCATAATGTGCTCAGTTACGTGATGATGTACTATCTGCATCAGAATGTTTAGATACAATAATAGAGGAGTTGGTGCAGCTGTAGGAGCAAGTAATGTTTATACTTGCTGTATTACTTTCAATACCTCAGTTTAAAGTTATTGGAGATAAAAAAAAATATGATAAGGAAAAAATGATAAATTTAAAATCTAGGATAAAAAGAATGGGAGCACATGATGTAATTCGCTAATGCTATAGTTTTTGTACTCGGCGATAGTTGCCCATGCCATTAGTATGGCTGATACGACCCTGTAGGAAAACATCTGCAGATATTTCATGCGATGCCCAGACTGGTTTCTATATCCATTCAGGAAGCTGCAAGGAACTGGTTTCACAACTGCGCCTGCAACGAGATGGCTTTTTAACAGTTTTGTATCATTTAAATAACGGTGCCGATAAGTTATTATTTACCACTGGCGGCCCATGCTTTTGGTGTAAAACTTAAATTTAAAGGGAAGTAATTTACATATTATGGCGTTTGTAGGGTTCTATGATACCGAAGGAAAACATTTATAATTCCTTTGTCAGGGCCAGTTACCACATTTAATTGATGAATACTACCAGTATCTGGTGCCGAATCCGGCGGGTATGTTTGGGGTATTCCTGCTTGTGCTGATTTGAACAGATTCCTGATTCAACAGCGGGAATCAGCTGTACAGAGGGAGCAACAGAATGGCAAGTATTCTGGCAACAATGCTCCAATATAAACTGGGAATAGGTGCACTGTTTATTCTAAACTTTGTAATCAGGGAATGATTATCTGGCAGTTGTTGATGTCAGTAAACAAAACAACAAGCAGCCACTGACAGTTGGAGTGGTGAGACTTATGCAGGATTTCAAACCGAACTTTGATTGAAGGTTGCAGGAGCGTAGTTATCGCTCCCTATGATAATAATAATATTTATTCTGTTCCATAATATTTCACAAGAGGAATATTCCCAGGAGCAGTTAAGGAATAATGCATATTAACATGAATTTATGTAATAAAAAAATAATAAATAAAACTGGAGCAGTAAAAGAATGTTAAAGAATTTTCGTTTATTATTGGTAATGTCTTTATTATTAGTTGTAAGCTGTGGAGGAAAGAAGGATGCCGGTGGTGAAACTGTTGACGACCTGTAACTAGTCGACATATGGCTTACCCTCAATGGAAGGGTGTTTATGGATGCTAAAGAAGAAGGAGCTGACTATGACAGTTTTTAAGAAAGGGCAGAAGAATTTAAGAAGGAAAATCCTAATATTACAGTTAATGTTCAGGGTAATACCTGGAGATCAGCGTTCAGACAAGTTATGTTGCAATACAGACAAAAACATTGCCTGATGCATCTTTGAATCAATTTTGCCGCGACACAGGCGGTCATTACGAGTACTTGGTAACCTATTGATGATATAATTGATGAAGAAACCAAAAAGATATCTTACAAGCAATATGGGGATAATGTTCAGATAGGGTGGAAAACATACCTCTATCCATTTGGAAACAACTCGAACATTACCGTACAATGCCGATGTCATGTTCAGAAAAGCAGGACTTCATTTAAATACATTAAAGGAGAATATGAAATAGGCTACATGGACTTTGAAGAATATGAAGAAAATGTCAAACACATTAAGGGAAAAAATTACCTAAGATGTTGTTCTATAATTGTATGCTAAAAATAACCAAGCTGAGGCATGGAATGTAGCATATTTGGTGAAATGGCGGTTCGCCTGGAGTTTCGGTGAAGATGGAAAACTTGTTGTAAAATGATAAAAGCCGAGTAAAGCCTAAAACTTGATGACTGGAGGTGCTGGTGTATACAAACAGTGGTCCTGAAAGCCTTTCAAAATGATGTTTGGATTATTCTAAAATCAGAAGGGTTGCGTCCGTTTTGCAAATAATAACCTGGCGATGAATATAAAAGCAGATATGGAAAGAGGTGGTGCTGGAAAATTTGATGTAAGACTTGCAAATATTCCTGAGAAAAGCGGAACCTTATCAGTTACTTATATATATTGAGCAGGAATGGTATTTAATATTGGTAAAATAAAGCTAAAATGTGGTTCTGCTAAAAATTTGTTAAATTCTTCAGCTCTATTAAAGAACTTGTAAAGTGTTATTCCGTAGAGATTCAGTCGCTAAGGAAGTTGCTGAGAATTACCATTCTAAAAGCTACTGAAAATGCAAAATATATCTTACTAAATACACACCGTGATATTGCCAACTGAGGAACTTGTTATTCCCTTGAATTACAAGCAGCGTTTGATAGGAGCAAAAAATCCTAAACAAGCTTTAGATTCTTATGCAGAACAAGGAAACAGGGTAATAGAAAAGAACAGAAAATTCCTCTTGCATTAAAAAAAATAGAATAGAAAATTAAAAGTTAAAGCTTTAGAAAGAAGGAGAATATTGGAGCTACTGACTCTTAGGTAGCTCCATTGAAGGACATTTAAAATGAAAAAATAATATCTCAGTATTACAGAAATTGGTAGGGTATTTATATACCATGTAGTGGTATTACCAATGGCGGGAATTACTTTTGTGTTAGATCTTTTACTAATCCAGTTTTGCATTGAAAACTTATATCTTACTTTTTAGAAACTGAAATACCTTTTAAACCATTCACGCAGCTGTTTTCAACACAGGATTATTCGTTTTGCAAAATTTACCCTTATTGTTTGCGGTAGGAGTTGCAATAGGACTCAGTAAATAAAATAAAGAAACAGAAATGGTAATTATCGGCAGTTTTAGATTTTACTTTTTCATACTATAATAGAAACGATTAGATTTAAAGGAATAACACCTGATTCCGTAACTTGCGACGCACCTGTTGCTGCTGACCTTGAGCAGTGCTCATGTAAGCAAGAGAGGAACTGGTGCAGTAATTTTTATGCAAAGAACTTGAATATTTACATCAAGATTGTGAGTTTTTGGAGGAATTATATATGTGGCGGCAGTTGCACTTCCCATACCAACAAATTTTCTGATAAAGTTCTTCCTGATTATTTGCAGCATTCTTTTTAAAGGGGAACAGATTTGTACCTGTAATGACAATTATTCTGTTTATTCCATTGGAAGGCATTGTTTCCATTCATCTGGCCAACAATTTTTATGGAATTGGAAGGCTGGAGAAATATTTGCGGGCAACAGGAGCAGTAGGAACTTTCTTCATGGATTTACAATGAGATTGTTAAATGTATTCGGATTACATCACGCAATATGCATCCACTGTTCTGGTATACTCAACTTCGGAGATATCAGGAAGTAGCAGGAAAATGGCTGGTGGACAGAATATATTCTTTGCACAGCTTGCGGACTGTCTATAAAATACTTCAGTGGCACAACAAAAACAATGACAGGGGATTCCTTCCTATGATGTTTCTGGATTCCATACAGCACTTGCAATGTACAGAACTGACGATGTTGAACATATAAGGTAAAAGGAATACTTATATTCGGTAGTATTCACTTCATTCCTGACATGAATAACTGAAATCCATTGAATTTACATTCCTTTTGTGCAGTAATTCAGGCATTATACAATTCACGCAATACTTGAAGCTGACTGGCATATGCTTACAAGGTGCTGGAATGTAAAGAAGGGGAATTACTTTCTCGAGAGGTATACTGGACTTACATTTTTTGGTTTTACAAGGACTGGCAAAACTTCACATTGATAATTTCTTATTAGACCTGAGGCGTGGTAATTTATTACTTTGTATTTAAAACATTATTAAAATTCAATATCTTTACCTGTGTAGAGGAGATTCTGAAAATAACCACACAAGAAAAAGATTACAAATGAATCTAAGAATAAGGGAGAAGAAGGACAAGGGCAGGAATCATTGATGATATTTTAACTGGTATCTATAGGTGGAGTTGACAATAGATAAATATTGATGCATGTATTACAAGATTGAGAAGCTACTGCAAAAGACATCTCCTTTCTGTGTTTCTGATGAGGAAGATGGAAGAGCTCAGGCAAAAAAGGAGTACTCATAGTTCAGGAAATGGTGTACAGGTAATAGTTTATGGAACCTGTAGGCTGAAAACATGGGACAAGAACAAGATAAGATAGTGTGTATAAAGTATAAGAGATAAAAATTTGAAAACAGAAAATGAAGTTTGATAAAATAAATGGTACTATAGTCATTAAGAAACAGAATACAGGGTATTAGCAAATTAGGTGGTAACGTAAATAGAGCAAAAAAATTCTCTTATTTGAAATGTTTAGAGATTCTTATTAATAGTACACATTGTATGGATTTGTTTTATTTGAAAAATATTTAGAATGAGTAAAATATGAGACACAAAGATAAGTAAGAAGAGAACAGTGAAAAAGTTGTGGGTAAAAATAAATATTATGTGCTACAAATCGCAAAAAAATATATCTGATAAGGGAGTACCTGAAGGAAAAGAATTGATATTGTATGGTTGGAATGAAAACATGGTGAAATAAGATGATATGGAGTGAGAGTAAAAGATTTTAGAATGCCATTCTTCTCATATATGGGGATATCAAAAAAAAGGCACACCTGAAAAGAGGCATTATTTATCATATTAATGAATATATGGAAGGAAAATAATCAAATGCTGTAATTGAACACATTAACACTTTACTAAAGAAATAATTCATCGAATATTTAGAAAAACTGAACCTTATTAACAGAGAACAACAATATGAGACTATGGCATGAAAACTTATCCACTTACTGGCCAAAATCATTGCTTGGCTGAATATAGAATGTTGTGCCTGAGGGCAATGGATGGAAAAAGAAACATAAACGGTGGACTATGTGGCTTTTCATATTCCCATATCATCTTTTATTTACCATGGTATTAGTTGCTATAGCGAGATGGAAAAAGAGGATAACAAAGTTTCTACAGAATGGAAAAGATAAAAATTATAGGGGAGGACAAGGTAAAAATCACGATAATCTTAAAGAGGAAAACTATAGGCAAGCTCCGATTTACAAAGAGCATAATAAGGAATATCTGGCTGAATGTATTAGAAAATTTAAGAACAGGGTACACATCTAAAAAATATAGAATTTATAGGTGAGATACTACATCGAATATTATAAAAAATAACTGAAAAGGAGAGAAAATAATTTTTAGACAGCAGAGTTCGTTTTTATTACTGTAAAATTTTTTTCCATATTTTGAAATTATATATAAATATTTTTATACATGGGTTAAATTTTTCCCGGTATGATTTGTTGTCAAGGTTCTATACTTTTAAAAAAATATATCATAAAATAACAATATAGATTTT
>BNJV01000432.1_pt1 | contig 159098 bp, 198 predicted proteins | sample 8540591 | NCBI WGS metagenome assembly BNJV01 (sample SAMD00202457, study PRJDB9452) | human saliva metagenome | host: Homo sapiens
GCAAACTATATATGGTAAAAATACTATAAAAATAACAATATAATAAATATTTTTAATAAAAATAGGAGCATTAAGAATGAAAAAAATAGTTTTTGACTTCTGTTGTTTTACTTTCACTTTTGACATCTGTTGGCTGCTCGAAACATAAGGAAGAGGCGAAAGTAGCTGAACCTGTAACGACTGAACAGACTACGCAGGATAATACAAAGTTATACGAGGAAGCTGGCTTACTTACTTTTAAAAATGAAAAGCAGCTAGAACTCGGGGAACTTGATTCAAAATCCCGTGCAACTTATGCTCACATTCAGCTAAAAGATAGTGATGAGCCTAAAGAAAAGAGAGAAGCTAAATTAACCTTTGATCCAGTTGGATGGCATAACTATAAATTTTACTACGGAGATGGTTCTAAAGAGGCTTGGCTGATGAATCGCGGTCATTTAGTTGGTTATCAATTTAGCGGACTCAACGATGAAGGCCGAAATCTAGTTCCTATGACAGCATGGTTAAATACAGGTGCCTTTACTGGAACGGATGACAAAAATCAAAGTAGCATGCTCTATTATGAAAATGGACTTGATTCATGGCTTGCAAATCATCCAAACTATTACCTTGACTATAAGGTGACAGCTGTCTATAAGGATAATGAATTGATTCCAAGACAGATTATCTTACAATACGTAGGAATTGATAAGGATGGAAATTTGCTTGAAATTAAATTAGGTAGTAGCAAGGAAAAAATTGATAAGTATTCCGTAACCCATGTCGCCTTGGATAACGTTTCAGCCAATGCAGAGATAAATTATGCTGACGGTACTGCAAAGAACACAGTCAAATCAGCTGAAGAACGTGCTGCTGAAGTTAAAGCAGCCGAGGAAAAGGCTAAGAAAGAGGCTGAAGAAAAAGAAGCACAAGAAAAAGCTAAAAAAGAGGCTGAAGAGAAGACTAAAGAAGAACAGACACAGCAGGAAACTGAAGTACCAGCAGAAGAATCACAAAGTAGTAATACAGGTGGTTACTTTAGAGATAGAAAAGGAAGATGGCATCGTCCAAATGGGAAATTTGCCTCTAAAAAAGAAATCAGAGAAGCCGGATTACAGTGGTGATTTAGTAAACCTAGAGAAATCATGAAAAATAAATGTCAAAAAGCCGTTGAAAAACGGTTTTTTTGTTATAATAAGACAAGAGAACGATTAAGGAGAGAAACATGACATTTGAAGAAATTTTACCTGGACTAAAGGCAAAAAAGAAATATGTACGTACTGGATGGGGTGGGGCTGAAAACTATGTGCAGCTTTTTGATACCATTGAGCAAAATGGCGTCGCCCTTGAAGTGACACCCTATTTCCTCATCAACGTATCTGGTGAAGGAGAAGGTTTTTCTATGTGGAGTCCAACTCCTTGTGATGTCTTAGCGACGGATTGGGTGGAAGTCCATGACTAAACGTGTACTGATTACAGGTGTTAGCTCAGGGATTGGTCTGGCGCAAGCTCGACTCTTTTTAGAAAAAGGTTATCAGGTTTTTGGAGTGGATCAGGGTGACAATCCTGATTTACAGGGTGACTTTCACTTTTTACAACGTGATTTAACGCTTGACTTGGAACCAATTTTTGACTGGTGTCCTCAGGTGGATGTTCTCTGCAATACAGCTGGAGTTTTGGATGACTACAAACCTTTACTAGAACAAACAGCCCAAGAAATCCAAGAGATTTTTGAAATCAATTACGTAACTCCAGTGGAGTTAACCCGCCATTATTTGATGAACATGTTGGAAAATAAGCGAGGAATCATCATCAATATGTGTTCCATTGCTTCAAGTCTAGCAGGTGGAGGTGGTCACGCCTATACCTCTTCTAAACATGCCTTGGCAGGCTTTACCAAGCAGTTGGCTTTAGACTATGCTGAAGCTGGGATTCAGGTCTTTGGCATTGCTCCTGGTGCAGTTAAGACAGGTATGACCTGCACTGACTTTGAACCAGGTGGTCTGGCAGACTGGGTAGCCAGTGAAACACCTATCAAACGCTGGATTGAGCCAAGTGAAATAGCTGAAGCCAGCCTCTTTTTAGCAAGCGGAAAGGCAAGCGCCATGCAAGGACAAATCTTGACTATTGATGGTGGTTGGTCTTTGAAGTAGGAGAATCTGATGAAAATCAAAAAAACACTTTGGAGTATACGGAGTCTGTCTTCAAGAGGGAAAAACTGCTCTGTATTGAAAAACAAGAGGCCCCTATCAGCATCGTTTTTGATTTACCTGGTGGTAGTCAGGAAATCGGTGAGGGTTTGACAGAAACCCTCAAGAGAGAAGTTTTGGAAGAGACAGGTTATATGCTTAGCAGTTATTCAAATCCTAGGATTTATGATGTAATGGTTCAAGAAGAGGGGCAAGATTTCGCCGTACATCATATCATGGCCTTTTATGATATCGTACTTGATTTAGAACGCCCTCAAAAATCCCTTTCTCATGAAGTTCTTGATGGAAGTAACGATTCAGCAAAGGCAATTTGGCTTCCTCTTGAGCAGATTACCGAAGAAAATGCCTCGCCTTTAGTATTAAAGGTGAAGGCAGAGTTACGAGGATTTCCTGAATTGGACAAGACCTCTTACATGAATTGGAAGGTAAAACATGCAAAATCAACTAGCTCTTAGTGGCGAAAAAATTGTTGAAAAAGTTTATCCCCATTTATTGCACCACGTCGGCTTGATTCGTGGGGAATACTTGTTGAGAGAACTAAACCAAAACATACTATTACCAAATTGTCAGCAATTTGTGAAAGATTATCTAGACACTATTTGTCATTTGTACTCAGATGAAGAGGTTTGGTATCGCTTTTCAGAGTTAACAAATGCAGAAGCAAATAGTCTAGATGGGACAAAAGAGTATTTTGACGAACGCCACCCATTATTTGGATATAGAGGGACTAGGCGTTTATTGGCGTGTTTGGATGAATTTCAGGCTGAGGCAAATGTTGTTACAAAAGTTTATCAAACCAATCCCAATCTGTCTGTTATTTTTCCTTTTGTCAATGATGCCGACCAATTAAAACAAGCTATTAGAGTATTGCGTCAGCATGGTTTTACTGGAAAAGTCGGTACAATGATTGAATTACCGTCAGCTTATTTTGACTTAGACAGGATACTGGAAACGGGCATTTCAAAGATTGTAGTTGGAATGAATGATTTGACTTCTTTTGTTTTTGCGACTGTGAGAAATAGTCAATGGCATGATATAGAAAGTCCCATTATGTTAGAAATGCTGAGAAATATGCAGGATAAAGCAAGGACGAAAAAGATAGATTTCGCCGTAGCAGGATATCTGAATGCTTCTTTTATACAAAAAATGAATCAGATGGGTATCAAATGCATTATCCACTACAGTTCTATTCCAGAGATTTTTGATTTAGAGATTGATTATCCAGACCACCTCAAACGTGTAAAAGAAGAAAGTAAAAAAATACGAAGGAGCAACCCATGACACCTCAAGAAATGTGGAATGCATATAAACAAATCAACCCCTCTATCGGAGATGAAATCGATGCTTGGGCTTTTGGAGTGGAGGCAGATCTCTTGGCTGACTTGGTTCTAAGAGGCGAAAAAACAGCAACAGCCTCAGCTTACGACCTTTACGCAGTAGAGGACGAACCCCTTCCACAAGAAGGGACTTTCGATGTCATTTTAGACAGTCAAAACCAGGCTGTCTGCATTGTCGAAGTTACAAAAGTTTCTGTTCAGCCTTTCAAACAGGTTTCAGCCGATCATGCCTACAGGGAAGGTGAAGGAGACAAATCCTTAGCCTATTGGCGTCAGGTTCATGAGGACTTTTTCACCGAGTGGATGAGGGAAGCTGGACTGACTTTTACACCTGACAGCAAGGTGGTTTTTAGAAGAATTTCGCAAGGTCTACCCTCGGTAGACTACTAAAAGGAAGAAAGTTTTGGAAATCACTGTCCAAAGCTTTTTTCTGACTAAAAATATGATAAAATAGGTATGTTTGAACTAGAGCGTTCGCTCAGAAATTTAGAATAGGAGAATATGATGCAAGCAGTAGAACATTATATCGAAAAAAATTTGTTCCTGAACATTATGATTTATTTTTTTAGACTTGAGTCGTGAGACCAAGACGTTTTTCAGGAAAAAGTAACCATTACTGGTCAAGCCCAAAGTGACCGTATTTCCCTTCACCAAAAAGACTTGGAAATTGCTTCTGTTGAGGTAGCAGGCCAAGCTCGTCCATTTACAGTTGATAATGAAAACGAAGCCCTTCATATCGAACTTGAAGAAGCTGGTTCAGTCGAATTGGTTCTTGCTTTTTTTCAGGTAAAATCACAGACAACATGACGGGGATTTACCCTTCTTACTACACAGTTGTTGGTGTTAAGAAGGAAGTCTTGTCTACTCAGTTTGAGAGCCACTTTGCCCGTGAAGCCTTCCCATGTGTGGATGAGCCAGAAGCTAAAGCAACCTTTGACCTAGCACTTCGTTTTGACCAGGCAGAAGGTGAAGTTGCCTTGTCAAACATGCCTGAGATTGACGTTGAAAACCGCAAAGAAACAGGTATCTGGAAATTTGAGACAACACCTCGCATGTCTTCTTACTTGTTAGCTTTTGTGGCTGGTGATTTGCAAGGAACTACTGCTACAACTAAAAACGGTACTCTCGTTGGTGTCTACTCAACCAAAGCACACCCACTTTCGAATCTTGAGTTTTCACTAGACATCGCTGTTCGCTCAATCGAGTTTTACGAAGATTACTACGGTGTAAAATACCCTATCCCTCAATCTCTCCACATCGCCCTTCCTGACTTCTCAGCAGGTGCTATGGAAAACTGGGGTCTCGTAACCTACCGTGAAGTCTACTTGGTTGTGGATGAGAACTCAACCTTTGCTAGCCGTCAACAAGTAGCCCTCGTCATTGCCCACGAGCTCGCTCACCAATGGTTCGGTAACCTCGTAACTATGAAATGGTGGGATGACCTCTGGCTCAACGAAAGCTTCGCGAACATGATGGAATACGTCTGTGTGGATGCTATCGAGCCAAGCTGGAATATCTTTGAAGATTTCCAAACAAGTGGAGTGCCAGCCGCTCTTAAACGTGATGCAACTGATGGTGTTCAGTCTGTTCACGTCGAAGTCAAACACCCAGACGAAATCAATACACTCTTTGACTCTGCTATCGTTTATGCCAAAAGGAAGCCGTCTCATGCACATGCTTCGTCGTTGGTTAGGAGATGCTGATTTTTGCTAAAAGGATTGCACGCTTACTTTGAAAAAAACACCAATACGGAAACACTATTGGTCGTGACCTTTGGAATGCTCTTGGCCAAGCATCAGGTCGTGATGTAGCGACCTTTTATGGATTCTTGGTTGGAGCAACCTGGTTATCCAGTTTTGACTGTGAAGGTTGAAAATGATGTCTTGAAGATTTCACAAAAAAACAATTCTTTATCGGTGAGCACGAAGACAAGAACCGTCTTTGGGTAGTGCCACTCAACAGCAACTGGAAAGGTTTGCCAGATACTTTGGAAACTGAAAGCATCGAAATTCCAGGTTATGCAGCTCTTCTTGCTGAAAACAAAACAGCTCTTCGTCTTAACACTGAAAATACTGCCCACTACATTACTGACTATCAAGGGGAATTATTGGATGCTATCCTTTCAGAATTAGTAGAACTTGATAATACAAGCAAACTTCAAATCGTTCAAGAACGTCGTTTGCTTGCTGAAGCTGGTCACATTTCATTTGCGGACTTACTTCCAGTTGTAGATCAATTGGCACAAGAAGAATCTTACCTAGTTGTTGCAGCAGTTTCTCAAGTTATTTCAGCTCTTGAACGCTTTATCGATGAAGGAACAGAAGCTGAGAAAGCCTTTAACAAGCTGGTTGCTAAATTGGCTCGTCACAACTATGAACGACTTGGTTTTGAAGCAAAAGAGGGCGAATCTGATGAAGATGAATTGGTTCGTCAATTAACCATTTCTATGATGATTCGTTCAAATGATGAAGAAGCTAGTCAAGTTGCTAGTCAAATCTTTGCAGCTCATAAAGAAAATCTTGCAGGACTTCCAGCGACTATTCGCTCACAAGTCCTCATCAATGAGATCAAACATCATGAGACTAAGGAGTTGGTAGCGACTTATCTGGACTTATACACTTATGCAACAGATGCAGTTTTCAAACGTCAATTAGCAGCTGCGCTTGCTTATTCTACAGATGCAGAAAATATCCAAACCCTTCTTGCAACTTGGAAGGATAAATTTGTCGTGAAACCACAAGACCTTTCAGCATGGTACCTCCAATTCCTTGGACACCAAGCTACCCAAGAAACTGTTTGGGTTTGGGCGCGTGAAAACTGGGATTGGATCAAGGCAGCCCTTGGTGGAGATATGAGCTTTGATAGCTTTGTCATCTTCCCATCACACATCTTTAAAACAGAACAACGTTTGGCAGAGTACAAGGCCTTCTTTGAACCACAACTTTCTGATCTCGCTCTTAGCCGTAATATCAGCATGGGTATCAAAGATATCGCTGCTCGCGTTGAATTGATTAAACGTGATAAAGCAGCAGTTGAAGCAGTTGTTGCACAATATGGCAAGGCTTAAAAACTTCTTGACTAAATAGTATAAAAAAACTCAATTTTCTCTTAGAAAAACAAGGAAAGTTGAGTTTTTTTAAGATATTTTTGCTATAATGGATATAATAAGGAGGAATTTTTGATGATTAAAAATTCTATTAGTGGAAGATGACCTAGGCCTGTCAAATTCAGTCTTTGATTTTTTTGGATGATTTTGCAGATGTTATGCAAGTTTTTGATGGCGAAGAAGGTCTCTACGAGGCTGAAAGTGGCGTCTATGACTTGATTCTATTGGACTTGATGTTACCAGAAAAAAATGGTTTCCAAGTCTTAAAAAGAACTACGTGAAAAAGGTATTTCAACTCCAGTTCTTATCATGACAGCCAAGGAAAGTTTGGATGATAAGGGACACGGCTTTGAACTTGGGGCAGATGATTATCTGACCAAACCTTTCTACTTAGAAGAACTCAAAATGCGTATTCAGGCCCTTCTCAAACGTTCTGGGAAATTTAACGAAAATACCTTAACGTACGGTGATTTGACAGTCAATCTGTCTACCAATGAAGTTAAGGTACATGATGCTTCTGTGGAGTTGCTTGGTAAAGAATTTGAACTCTTGGTTTATTTCCTCCAAAACCAAAATGTCATCTTACCTAAAACTCAAATCTTTGATCGATTATGGGGATTTGACAGTGACACAACCATTTCCGTTGTAGAAGTCTATGTATCAAAAGTTCGTAAGAAATTAAAGGGTTCAGCCTTTGCTGAAAATCTCCAAACTTTGCGTAGTGTTGGGTATATTTTTAAAACATGTTTAAGAAATTAAAAAAGAATTGGTACGCAGAAGATTTTAGCTACTTTATCCGTAATTTTGGTGTTTTCACGCTGATTTTCTCTGCCATGACCTTGATTATCCTGCAGGTTATGCACTCCAGTCTATATACGTCAGTGGATGAGAAACTGCTATCTCTCAGCAACAATCCTCAGGATATCATTCAATTGGCGGTCAATCGTGCAACTGAAGACGTAAAGGATTTAGATAGTCGCAATGTCGCTCCAGCATCTGATAAAAACCAAATGTAAGTTCCAATACTGAAGTGATTTTGCTAGATTCGAATCTCAATCAATTAGTGACTGGAAATCGCTTTTTGGGATTGGACAGAATCACCTTCAATAAAAAGGATTTAAACCATATCCGACAACTTCATGTTGTGAATAGTTACGGTCAGGATGAGATTTATCGGGTGGTCTTAACGGAAATGAATATTGATTCTGTTTCGACTAATATTAAGTATGCTGCTATCCTGATTAACACAAGCCAACTAGAGCAAATTAGTCAAAACCACGAGCAGTTAATCGTGGTGGTGATGGTAAGTTTTTGGATTCTATCTATCTTAGCCAGTCTCTATCTTGCACGTGTCAGTGTTAAACCCTTACTTGAAAGTATGCAAAAGCAGAAAAGCTTTGTGGAAAATGCCAGTCATGAATTACGGACTCCGTTGGCAGTTCTTCAGAACCGTCTGGAAACTCTTTTTAGAAAACCAGAGGCGACTATTATGGAGTCAAGTGAGAGTATCGCTTCTAGTTTGGAAGAAGTTCGAAATATGAAGTTTCTAACGACTAATCTTCTCAATCTGGCTCGTAGAGATGATGGAATCAAGCCTGAGCTTGGAGAGGTAGAACCAGACTTCTTTAATACAACCTTTACTAACTATGAGATGATTGCGTCCGAGAATAATCGTGTCTTTCGTTTCCAAAATCGTGTTCATCGCACTATTATCACAGATAAACTCCTCCTCAAGCAATTGATGACCATTCTGTTTGACAATGCTGTCAAGTACACGGAAGAAGAAGGAGATATATATTTTGAGATTTCAACGACAGAACGCAGTCTATATTTAACGGTAGCAGATAATGGAATTGGCATTTCTGCAGCAGATAAAAAGAAAATCTTTGATCGATTTTACCGTGTTGATAAGGCTCGTACACGTCAAAAGGGAGGTTTTGGTCTGGGTTTGTCATTAGCCAAGCAAATCGTTGATGCCCTTAAGGGAACTATCAACGTTAAGGACAACAAACCAAATGGAACCATCTTTGAAGTCAAGATTGCAATCTCAACACCATCAAAAACGTAAGAATAGGTAAAAAAATATTTGTTTAGATAACATTCCAAAGTTTAGATAGGAAAAATATTTTTGGGTATATGCTAGTGGGTATTATAAAATAGTTCATGAATTGAGATGGACTTATAGTAATGAAAATTAAAGGACCTAGTTCTGTATTGTACAAATCTAGGTCCTTTGAATATATGGATTGTTTAATTTTTTTGATTAGTTTTTTTATAATGACTAATTATTTAATCTTTATTTTTCGTATGGCAGAATCAAGTTCAAAAGAATACCTGTCATTGCTGATAGGGCAGTACCTGAAAGAGTAACTGGACCGAGTTTAAGGATTGCTCCACCAAGTCCAAGCACCAACATCGCACTTGCGATGATAAGGTTACGCATTTGACCAAAATCAACACGTTCCTTGATTAAAACTTTCAAACCGTTGCTGGCGATAACTCCATAAAGAAGGATTGACATACCACCAAGTACAGCGTTTGGAATTGTAGAAATCAAGGCAGTGAATTTGCCAAGGAAGCTAAGGGCGATAGCGATAAAAGCAGCGTTACGAATAACAGAGACAGAAGCGATACGAGTCATACCGATAACTCCTGTATTTTCACCGTAAGTAGTATTAGCAGGACCACCAAGGAAGGCAGATACAGATGTTGCGATACCATCACCGAGAAGGGTACGATGAAGACCTGGATCTTTCAAGAATTGGCGTCCACAGATTTGACTTAGAACGGTGTGGTCTCCAATGTGTTCTGAAATTGTTACGATAGCGATTGGTAGGATTGCAATTGTTTCAGGACCGAAGTAAAGGTTGTATTCTTTGAAGGCACCCCCCTGTATTGAATGGTAGGTAGAAGCCAGGAATTTCAATCCAGTTAGCTTGAAGAACAGGAGTGAAGTCAACCAAGCCAAGTGCTAGCGCGAAGAGATATCCACCGATAATGGCAAATAAGAAAGGAATGATACGAAGGAATCCTTTTCCTTTTGTATTGATAAAAGCAGCAATCAAGAAAGTAACAACGGCTACAAGAGCGTTTTTCCAGTTGCCGTCAGCTACAAGACCAGCATTGGTTACGGCAGAACCAGCAAGCCCAAGACCGATAACGATAATCATAGGACCAATAATGATTGGAGGCAAGAGTTTATCAATCCATTTTGTACCTGCGAAACGAACACTTGCAGCAACAAGGACATAAACAAGACCAGTCAGGATAACCCCTGTCTGAGCAGCAGATACATCATCCCCCATTTCCTTAATAGCAAGAGACATTGCAGTGATGAAGGCAAAAGAAGAACCGAGATAGACTGGAACTTTAAAGCCTGTTGCAATCATATAGATGAGGGTACCAACCCCTGAAGCAAAGAGGGCAACGGATACAGGCATTCCCAAAATGAGTGGAACTAAAATAGTTGCACCAAACATGGCAAACACGTGCTGGAAACTGAGTAGGATTCCCTTACCAACAGAAGGACGTTGGTCGACGTCTAATAACAAATCAACAGTTGATTCTTCTTTCATAAATACCTCACTTTTTGAGCATCAAAAAAGAGCCCATTATTTTACAGCAATAGGCTCTCAGAGTAAGACATCTTTAAAACATGGTTATCCCAATATTTACAGAATTTCACATATATATATCTGCGTCTTCGTCACCTCACAGGATGACATTAAAAACCTTTGCTTGTGATAGTATAGCAGAAAAAATTCGTTTTGTAAACGAATTTTTCCTGAGCCTAGAAATAAGAGAGCGAGGTATGATTTTGTAAATCATTTTTTCCAAGCCAAGAAACAAAGACACGAAGTTGATGCTGACTCAGTTTAAATAAAACAATTAAAGTGGGCGTTTATTGGGCATGCCAGCCTTACGTGGATATTTGTTTGGAGTTTCCTTTTTCTTTTCTACAATGGTGATGTAGCGAGGGTCTCCGTTAGGAAGTGTGTAGCTGATGTTGTCTTCAACTTTACTAAAGAGAAGGTTAAGGGCATTTTGGGCTTCTGTCAATTCCTCAGGAGCATTACTTGCCTTAAGTGCCAGTAATTTACCACCGACTTTTAGAAAAGGAATCGTTAATTCAGACAAGACCTGCATGCGAGCAACTGCACGAGCTGTCACCATATCAAATTGGGCACGGAAATTCTTATCTTGAGCAAAATCTTCTGCGCGCCCATGGTAGAAATGAACACCTTCTAGATTAAGCTCCTCAGCTAAAAGATGCAGAAAGTTAATACGCTTATTCAGAGAATCAATGATAGTGACTTCTAGTTGAGGGTAGAGAATTTTCATAGGAATACTAGGAAATCCTGCTCCTGCTCCAATATCCAGTAACTTAATTTCTTGGTTTGCAATCAGCCCTTGTAGGATGGGAGCGATGGAATCATAAAAAAATGTTTGAGGTAGACTTCTTCCTTTTCAGTAATAGCAGTTAGATTGATTTTTTTCATTCCACTCGACTAAGAGTTCAAAATAACGCTCAAATTGTGCTTTTTTTGCTGGTCAGTAAGAATAATATTTTGTTGGTCAAGTAATGTGTAAAAATGTTTCTGGTTTTCATAGTTGTATCCTTCTTTGATGTTATCTTATTTTTACCACAAAAAAATATGGAAATTTGATATACTTATACTAATCAAAAAGGTAGAAAGGAACTTTATGATGAATTGGATTATTTTAGGAGTCTTTACTCTAATTGTTATTTTTTTGTCATTGTTAGCTACAATGGATTGGTTAAAAATCGTATACAAACCAAGGAGGCTTGGAGTCAGATTGATGTACAGTTGAAGCGTCGAAATGATCTCTTGCCTAACTTGATTGAAACGGTTAAAGGTTATGCGAAATATGAAAGTTCTACACTTGAAAAAGTGACTCAACTTCGAACACAAGTAGCGACAGCAACTACACCTGCAGAAGCCATGAAAGCTAGTGATGCACTAACTCGTCAGATATCTGGTATTTTTGCGGTTGCAGAAAACTATCCAGAATTGAAAGCTAGTGGGAACTTTGCTCAATTACAAGAAGAGTTGACCAATACAGAAAATAAAATCTCATACTCACGTCAGTTGTACAATAGTGTTGTTAGCAACTACAATGTTAAATTAGAAACTTTCCCAAGTAATTTGGTTGCTCTGATTTTTGGGTTTAAAGCTTCTGACTTTCTTCAAACACCTGAAGAAGAAAAAGCAGTTCCTAAAGTTGATTTTAGTGGTTTAGGTGACTAAGATGCTGTACAAACAAATCGCTAGTAATAAACGTAAAACTTGGGTACTATTAATTGTTTTCTTTCTTTTGTTAGCCATAGTTGGTTATGCGGTTGGTTTTCTGTTCATGAACTCAGGTATCTGGGGCGTGACCGTAGCCATGATTATCGGTTTGATCTATGCCTTGACCATGATATTTCAATCTACAGAGATTGTCATGAGCATGAATGGTGCGCGTGAGGTTGATAGAAACGAAGAACCTGTTCTCTATCATGTTGTCGAGGATATGGCAATGGTGGCGCAGATTCCTATGCCACGAGTTTATGTAATTGATGACCCGGGTTTGAATGCCTTCGCCACAGGTTCGAATCCTCAAAATGCTGCTGTAGCAGCAACATCAGGACTATTAGATATCATGAATCGTGAGGAGTTAGAAGCTGTAATCGGTCATGAAGTTAGTCACATACGTAATTACGATATTCGTATTTCAACCATTGCTGTTGCTCTGGCTAGTGCCATTACCCTTTTATCAAGTATGGCTGGTCGTATGATGTGGTGGGGTGGAGCATCACGTAGTAGAAGAAATAGTGACCGTGACAGTGGTGGACTTGAAGTGATTATGTTAGTCATTTCTCTCTTAGCTATTGTTCTGGCACCTCTTGCAGCAACTATAGTACAATTAGCTATTTCTCGGCAACGAGAATTTTTGGCGGATGCTTCAAGCGTAGAACTAACTCGTAATCCTCAAGGAATGATCAATGCTTTACAAAAATTAGACAATAGTCAACCTATGAGTCATCATGTGGATGATGCTAGTAGTGCCCTTTATATCAATGATCCTCAAAAACCAGGTTTCTTGAAAAAACTATTTTATACGCATCCACCTATTTCAGAACGAATTGAGCGTTTGAAACATATGTAAAAAATATCCATAGGTTTTCCTCTGGATGTTTTTTTCAAAAGTTAAAGATCTTGTAAATCAACTAATTCTAAACCATGCTCTGTCAGACTATGGATACTCGTACAGACTTCTTTTAAGAAACGTCGATCATGCGAAACAGTGACGAGACCACCAGGATAAGTGGCAAAGAGTTTTCTGATTTCTGGTTGAGAAGTTGGAGAAAAATTTCGTGTGGGTTCATCCAGAAGGAGAAAGTTTGGTTTTCGCAGAACTAAATTCAAAAGAAGGAGTTTACCTTGTTGACCTCCAGATAAGGAGTGGATTTGGTGGTGCATCTCTAGATAGCTGAAATTAAGACTGGCTAAGTGAGATTGGATTTTCTGTATTTCCTCTTTGTGTCCGGTTTGGCTGAGAAATTCTACTGGGGATAGATCCAATTGCAGTGTTTCTTGGTAATCTTGTGGCATAAAACCAAGCGAAATCTCTCTTTTTCCGCTTAGTAGTTGATGTAACTTTGCTAAAAGAGTGGATTTGCCAACGCCATTGGGACCGATAATGCCGATTTTATCTTGACCACGGACAGTTAATTGTAGCCCTTGAGACAGAATTCGTTGGCCAATGGATAAAGTCTCATTTTCTAGTCGAACTAAGACTTTTTGAAGCCGCTAATGGCTCTATATCTGAAAAAGAAAAGTTGGATTTGTTCCTCTTCAAGTGGCTTTTTGGGTAATGGACTGAGTCGCTTTTTTTCGTAGCGTTTTTTTCTTGAGAAAGAACATTTTTCATCTTTTTAGCTAATAGGCGCCCAGCAACATCATTTTTAGTATTTCGCAAGGCAGTTTCGACATTTTGCTTGACTCGGCGATGCTTTTCCATGGTTTTTTCATAGACTCGTTTGTCATTGGCAGCTTGCTGACTTTGTCTGGCAAAAATTAGCCTTTCTCTGGTCACTATAGCTATCGTAGTCTAAATGTTCTACTAGGGTTTCAGCTTCCTTTCGATGCTTGACCAGTCGTAAATGGATAATGGTGTCTGCTGTTTGAGAGAGAAAATCTTCATCATGAGAAATGAAAATAACGGTTTGCCTCATCTTTTGAATCTGTTTTTTTAGCCAATCAACCATCTCTATATCCAGGTCATTTGAAGGCTCATCTAAAAATAGAATGTCAAAGGGTTTGGCCAATTCATGGATGAGCTGAATTTTCAAAGCTTCGCCACCCGAGAGACTACCAAGCTCTTGGTCACTAGAAAAACGACTGCTGTCAAAGTGTAATTCTTCAGCCAAACGATAGAGAATGCTGAAGTCTAACTCAGTAGGATCTAAAAAAAGTAGTCATGTAGAGATCTTTTTTTCAGGATCTCAGGGAGTTTTTGAGGAATGTAGGCCAGTGATTGAAGATCAGACTGGATGTCGCCCTTGATAGTAAAATCAGGTAAAGCTTCCCCCATTAAAGCTCGTAGTAAAGTCGATTTACCGTTCCCTTCTTCACCAATAATAGCAACTTTTTCCCCGTCTTGGATAGTCATGGTTAGGTCAGATACAAGGTCCCGCAAATCTTTGTTTTGAGTGATAGTTAGATGATTGATTTTTATCATATTGTTGCCCTTCCTAGAATGTCGATAGTGCATAACAAAAAGCTCTATTTTATCTAGTAGAGCCCAAAGTCACTGTCAAAAACTCTATTATCCTCTTTAAAAAGCTCGTCAAACTAGCTTGAAGCTGCCTAACCCAAGAGGAGCGTAGCTTTCTAGTTTTTTGATTTTCAATGAGGACAAGATACTAGAAAATCTAGTATAAAAAGAGCACACAAAAAAGAGACAGAAACAAGATCTACTAAATAAAGGTTCTTTATTTGATAGACTTAGTTGTTCATGTCTCCCTTACCTCCGAATATTGTTGCAATCATCATACTCTTTTTGAGAAAATTTGTCAAGATTAAGCCAGAAAATCCTCTATTTTTAAAGACCAAAAACAGGTCCGTAAAGTGTCAATGTATGTTTAACGTGATCGAAGTGGAACTTGTCATAGTTTCGCCAAGCAGTGCGGGCTTGGTCATTTAATTTCAGTGAACCAAGTCCAATCAAAAGACTAGTCCGTTGGTAAAAAGTTTCCAGTTCAATTAAGATGGCATTGTCTAATTTCTCAGCTTTTTTCAGTTCTCTGAGAATCTCATCTATATTTCTCTGTAAGCGTAAATCATCAGGTAATCCTTGTTTACAATTTTGTATAGCATGATTTAATTCTGAAACGAGTTGATAGGCTTCAGTTAAAAGAACTTTGTCTTCCATATGAGCTTCCTCCTTTGCTCATGTATTGATGCCTATAGTATAGCACAAAAAAATAAAATTGTCATAATAAATATATCAAAAAGTAGATAATTCACTAGATAGCAGAATTAAAGTCTAGAAATATTTTTGAAGTAGAGGAAAAAAATTCTTAAAAAAATATTTGACATTTATCCATTGACAGAGGATAATGAATTGAAAAAAATATTGTAATCTTTTTATGATTCAACTAATTTTTAGCGACTTTTAATGAAGAAATTTTTTTGCTAGCCTTTTATATGGCAGTACATAATAATGGGCTGTTTACCATTGAGTTTACAAAAGTGAGTAGGGAAGTAAGTAAAGATGATTAAGATATCAATTAGTTTGTTGCTAGAGGCAATTGAAAAATAATGTCGATTATGAAATCATTCAATCTCTTGAACTTGAAACTGACATTAGAAAAAAATCACAAGACAATTTCAAGGAGAAAACGGAGAATTCTTAGTTAGAGAAGAAGTATTTGAAGAGTTACCTTTTGATATCAATACAAGAAATAAAATTATTAAACAAATAAAAACAAAACAGTCAGAACGTGGATATAGATGACTTTGATACATTGTTACAGTTATATTATTGAGAACCTAGGGCAATCTAGTACTTTTTGAGGTCGTAACCCCATAAAGCTTATGCGTTCTATGGTACAAAATATCTATAATACATGGTATAATCAAGTGAGTAAATCTTTATGGAGGAAGTATGAAATTAAATATTCAAGAAATTCGTAAGCAGCCTGAAGTCTTGCACTTTGAGCAAACTTTAGACTTGGCAACTGACTTACGTGCTCGTAATCAAGAAATTTTAGATGTAAAAGATATCAAAGCAGCGGGGAAGGTTCAGTACGAAGACCGTATGTTTTTCCTAGACTATCTCTTATCTTATACAATCGTTCTAGCTTCTAGCCGCAGTATGGAGCCGGTAGAATTGAAAGAATCATATCCAGTAACGGAAGTCTTTATGGAAGGTGCTACCAATCAATTGGACCAAGAAGTTCTTGATGATGACTTGGTTTTACCAATCGAAAATGGAGAAATCGACCTGGCTGAGAGTGTTTCAGATAATATCTTGCTCAATATTCCAATCAAGATCTTAACGGCAGAAGAAGAAGCAGGTCAGGGATTTGTTTCTGGAAATGACTGGCAAATCATGTCTGAGGAAGAGTACCAAGCTCAACAAGCAGTTAAGAAAGAAGAAAATAGTCCTTTTGCAGGCTTGCAAGGGCTGTTTGACGGAGATGAGTAGATGGTTTTATCCAAAAAACGTGCCCGTCATGTCATTGAGGAAATCATAGCCCTTTTTCCTGATGCGAAACCAAGTCTAGATTTTCGCAATCATTTTGAATTGCTAGTTGCAGTCATGTTGTCTGCTCAAACGACAGATGTCTGCGGTAAATAAAAGCAACTCCAGCTCTTTTTGAAGCACTCCCCACGCCTCAAGCTATGGCAGATGCCAGTGAGAGTGAAATTGCTAAACATATTTCTCGCCCTAGGTCTTTATCGAAATAAAGCAAAATTCCTCAAAAAAATGTGCCCAACAACTTCTGGATGATTTTTGGTGGTCAAGTTCCTCAGACCAGAGAAGAATTAGAAAGCTTAGCTGGTGTTGGGCGTAAAACAGCTAATGTCGTGCTGAGTGTGGGATTTGGAATTCCGGCTTTTGCAGTTGATACTCATGTAGAGCGGATCTGTAAACACCATGATATTGTTAAAAAATCAGCTACACCGCTTGAGGTCGAAAAACGTGTCATGGATGTCTTGCCACCAGAAAAGTGGTTGGCGGCGCATCAGGCCATGATTTACTTTGGACGTGCCATTTGTCATCCGAAAAATCCAGAATGCGAACACTATCCACAATTGTATGATTTTAGTTCATTATAAGGTCAAACATTGAATGTTTTTACTTGCTTTGAACTGGGCTTTGTGATATAGTAAGGACAATAAAATATTCCTTTAAACCTGTCCCGTGAGGCAGGCAAGGAGCTCGATAAAGTAGAAGAGTAAGTCTATGCTGTTTCCAGTATGGCTCGCTTAGTTATACATTCTCAAGTCTCCTTGAAAAAGGAGACTTTTCTTTTTGGAGGTTTGTCATGAAGGCAAAAGAAGTTGTAGACGAATTAACCGTCAAGCGAGCAATTACGCGTATCACTTATGAAATCATCGAACGCAATAAAGATTTGAATAAAATCATTTTAGCGGGTATCAAAACACGTGGTGTCTTTATTGCTCACCGTATCCAAGAGCGTTTGGAACAATTGGAAAATATCTCTGTTCCTGTAGTAGAATTAGATACTAAACCTTTCCGCGACGATGTCAAAAGTGGTGAAGATACTTCCTTGATTTCTGTCGATGTGACAGACCGTGAGGTCATCTTGGTGGATGATGTGCTTTATACAGGCCGTACCATCCGTGCTGCTATCGATAACATTGTCGGACATGGTCGTCCAGCGCGTGTGAGTCTTGCGGTGCTAGTTGACCGTGGACACAGAGAATTACCAATTCGTCCCGACTATGTTGGGAAATATTCCAACCAGTCGTTCGGAAGAAATCATCGTTGAGATGACAGAACTTGATGGCCAAGATAGAGTTTTGATTACTGAAGAAGCTTAAGAGCTAAAGGAGTAGCCATGTCAGAAAATCGACAAGCACTGAAACATGTGGTGTCCATGGAAGATCTCACTGTGGATCAGGTTATGAAATTGATTAAACGAGGGATCGAGTTTAAAAACGGTGCTCAGTTACCCTACGAAGACCATCCCATTGTTTCCAATCTTTTCTTTGAAAATTCGACAAGAACGCATAAATCGTTCGAAGTTGCTGAGATCAAACTAGGATTGGAACGACTTGATTTTGATGTAAAGACAAGTTCAGTCAACAAGGGTGAGACACTCTATGATACCATCCTAACTCTGTCTGCCTTAGGAGTGGATGTCTGTGTGATTCGTCACCCTGAAGTTGATTACTACAGAGAATTGATTGCGAGTCCGACGATTACGACTTCGATTATCAACGGTGGCGACGGTTCAGGGCAACATCCTAGTCAGAGTCTGCTTGATTTAATGACAATTTACCAAGAATTTGGCCGTTTTGAAGGACTCAAGGTCGCGATTGCTGGAGACTTGGACCATTCGCGAGTTGCCAAATCCAATATGCAGATTTTGAAACGTTTAGGTGCAGAGCTCTACTTTGCAGGACCTGAAGAATGGCGAAGTCAAGAATTTGCGGACTATGGACAGTTTGTTACCATTGATGAGATTGTTGACCAGGTGGATGTTTTGATGTTGCTTCGAGTTCAACATGAACGCCACGAAAGTGGAGCCGTCTTTTCAAAAGAAGGCTATCATGCTCAGCATGGCTTGAACCAAGAACGCTACAATCGCTTAAAAGAAGAAGCAATCATTATGCATCCTGCTCCAGTAAATCGGGATGTAGAAATTGCTGACCACTTGGTTGAAGCTCCAAAATCACGTATTGTCCAACAAATGACTAATGGAGTCTTTGTTCGAATGGCAATCTTAGAATCCGTATTGGCAAGTAGAAAAGCCAAATAAGACACAAAACGTTAAAAGACGCCAGTGAGCGTCCACGAGAGGTGAGAATATGACAAAACGACTTCTAGTTTTAGAAGATGGCACAGTTTTTGAAGGTAAAGCCTTCGGTGCAGATATTGATGTAACAGGGGAAATCGTCTTTAATACAGGGATGACAGGTTATCAAGAATCCATTACAGACCAGTCTTATAATGGACAAATATTAACCTTCACTTATCCACTGGTAGGAAATTATGGGATTAACCGTGATGACTATGAATCTATTAGCCCTACTTGTAAAGGTGTTGTAGTATTTGAAGAGGCACGTAGAGCAAGTAACTGGCGGAATCAAATGACGCTAGATGAATTCTTGAAAGCAAAGAAAATTCCTGGTATTTCAGGAATTGATACCCGTGCACTTACAAAAATTATCCGTAAACATGGGACAATGCGTGCAACCTTGACTCATGCTGGAGATAGCATGGATCATATTGCAGATCAACTTCAAGCAACTGTTTTGCCAACTGATAATATCAGACAAGTTTCAACCAAGACTTCTTATCCAGCTCCAGGAGTTGGTTTGAGTGTTGTTTTAGTAGACTTTGGACTTAAACATTCTATTTTACGAGAACTTTCAAAACGCGATTGTAACGTGACTGTAGTTCCGTACACAACTACAGCTGAGGAAATCCTACATTTGAATCCTGACGGAGTTATGTTATCAAACGGTCCAGGGAATCCAGAAGATGTTCCAGAAGCGCTCGACATGATTCGTGGTATTTTAGGGAAGATTCCAATCTTTGGTATTTGTATGGGTCACCAGCTCTTTGCAATGGCAAATGGTGCAAAGACTTACAAGATGAAGTTTGGTCACCGTGGCTTTAACCATGCAGTTCGTGAAATTGCAACTGGGCGCGTGGACTTTACTAGTCAAAACCATGGTTACGCCGTTAGCCGTGAAGATTTACCAGAGCACTTGATTATCACCCACGAAGAAATCAATGACAAGTCAGTTGAAGGGGTTCGCCATAGATACCAACCAGGTTTCTCTGTGCAATTCCACCCAGATGCAGCTCCTGGTCCACACGATGCAAGTTATCTGTTTGACGAGTTCATCGAGATGATGGAAGCTTTTAAACAAACAAATTAATGACGAGTGTAAAATCGTCGGAGAATTTATGTAACTGAACACGGACGGAAAGCTCGGAATTTAGAAAAACCAACTTGGATTGTCAATCCTTCCTTGGTTTCTTAAAATTCAATCGCTTTCTATTCGTCCTTTGTATCTTATTTAATGTCGCCCTGTGAGGCGACGAATAGAAAGGCAGGTCGTTTCTTTTAGTCGCTATTGGGCGAACTAAAAACTCCCTGCACTAGATTTTTTATCGAAAAATATCGTTTCTCTAAAAAATCGTCGGAGAATTTATTTAATGTCGCTCTGTGAGGCGACGAATAGAAAGGAGAAGGGTGGTCCGTATTTGCTGAACTGAATACGGGCTACGGACGGTGCTAAAAAGATAGTTATTTCTAGAACTGACAGTTCTTCGTCATAACTCCTATTTTAGCTTTGTCCGCTTGACGCCCTTAATATCTTATAAATGCCTAAACGTACTGATATTCAAAAAATTATGGTGATTGGTTCTGGTCCGATTATTATTGGTCAGGGTCGCTGAGTTTGACTATGCTGGGACCCAGGCCTGCTTGTCTTTGAAAGAAGAAGGATACGAGGTTGTCTTGGTAAACTCAAATCCTGCGACTATCATGACTGATAAAGAAATTGCAGACAAGGTTTACATCGAACCAATCACACTTGAGTTTGTGACTCGTATTCTCCGTAAGGAACGTCCAGATGCTTTACTTCCAACTCTTGGAGGTCAAACAGGGCTTAATATGGCCATGGAATTGTCTAAAAACGGGATTTTAGATGAGCTTGGTGTGGAGCTTCTCGGGACTAAATTGTCTGCCATTGATCAAGCTGAGGACCGTGATCTCTTTAAACAATTGATGGAAGAGCTTAAACAACCGATTCCAGAATCAGAAATTGTAAATACAGTTGAAGAAGCTGTTGCCTTTGCTGCGACTATTGGATACCCAGTTATCGTCCGTCCTGCCTTCACTCTTGGTGGTACCGGTGGTGGTATGTGTGCCAACGAGGAAGAACTACGTGAAATCGCTGAAAATGGTTTGAAGTTGTCACCTGTTACCCAATGTTTGATAGAGCGTTCCATTGCTGGTTTCAAGGAAATCGAGTATGAAGTCATGCGCGACTCAGCTGACAATGCTTGGTTGTTTGTAACATGGAAAACTTTGACCCAGTTGGGATTCACACAGGAGATTCGATCGTATTTGCTCCTGCGCAAACCATGTCAGACTATGAAAACCAAATGCTACGTGACGCGAGCTTGAGCATTATTCGTGCGCTCAAGATTGAAGGTGGGTGTAACGTTCAGTTGGCTCTTGATCCGCATAGCTTTAAGTACTATGTCATCGAAGTAAACCCTCGTGTATCTCGTTCTTCTGCCCTTGCTTCTAAGGCGACAGGTTACCCAATCGCTAAATTGGCTGCTAAGATTGCAGTAGGGTTGACCTTGGATGAAGTTATTAACCCAGTTACAGGTTCAACCTATGCTATGTTTGAACCAGCCCTTGACTATGTGGTGGCTAAGATTCCGCGTTTCCCATTTGACAAGTTTGAGAAGGGTGAACGCCGTCTTGGTACCCAGATGAAGGCGACTGGAGAAGTCATGGCCATCGGTCGGAACATCGAGGAATCTCTCCTTAAAGCTTGTCGCTCACTTGAAATCGGGGTGCACCACAATGAAATGCCTGAACTTGCAGAAGTCTCAGATGATGCCTTGATTGAAAAAGTTGTTAAAGCTCAAGATGACCGTCTATTCTACGTATCAGAAGCCATTCGTCGTGGTTATACACCAGAAGAGATTGCTGAATTGACTAAGATTGATATCTTCTATCTTGATAAACTCATGCATATCTTTGAAATTGAGCAAGAATTGGGCGCACATCCTCAGGATATCGATGTCCTGAAAACAGCAAAACTCAATGGTTTCTCAGATCGTAAAATCGCAGAACTCTGGGGAACTACAGCTGATCAAGTTCGCCAACTTCGTTTAGAAAACAAGATTGTCCCAGTTTACAAGATGGTTGATACTTGTGCGGCAGAATTTGAGTCAGAAACTCCATACTTCTATTCAACCTATGGTTGGGAAAACGAATCCATCAAGTCTGAAAGGAATCTGTACTGGTCCTAGGTTCTGGTCCAATCCGTATCGGTCAAGGGGTAGAGTTTGACTACGCAACAGTTCACTCTGTTAAGGCGATTCAAGCTGCTGGTTACGAAGCTATCATCATGAACTCAAACCCCGAAACCGTTTCAACAGACTTCTCTGTGTCTGACAAGCTCTACTTTGAACCATTGACATTCGAAGATGTTATGAATGTTATCGATTTAGAGCAACCAAAAGGTGTTATCGTTCAATTTGGTGGTCAAACAGCTATCAACCTAGCTGAGCCATTAGCAAAAGCTGGGGTGACTATCCTTGGTACTCAAGTTGCGGACTTGGACCGTGCGGAAGACCGTGACCTCTTCGAACAAGCCCTCAAAGACTTGGATATTCCACAACCTCCTGGACAAACAGCTACTAATGAAGAAGAAGCAGTGCTTGCAGCTCGTAAGATTGGTTTCCCAGTTCTCGTTCGCCCTTCCTATGTTTTGGGAGGACGTGCCATGGAAATCGTAGAGAATGAAGAGGATCTTCGTTCTTACATGCGTACTGCGGTTAAGGCGAGTCCAGACCACCCTGTTCTTGTTGACTCTTATATCGTCGGACAAGAGTGTGAAGTCGATGCCATTTCAGATGGACAAAATGTCCTCATTCCTGGTATCATGGAACATATCGAACGTGCCGGTGTCCACTCAGGGGACTCCATGGCTGTTTACCCTCCACAAACCTTGTCTCAAAAGGTTCAAGAAACGATTGCGGACTACACTAAACGTCTTGCAATTGGTCTCAACTGTCTTGGTATGATGAACATTCAGTTTGTTATCAAGGATGAGAAAGTATACGTCATTGAAGTAAACCCTCGTGCTAGCCGTACTGTTCCATTCCTTTCTAAAGTAACCAATATCCCAATGGCACAGGTAGCGACTAAGTTGATTCTTGGTCAAAGTCTCGAAGAACTTGGTTACCAAGATGGACTTTACCCAGAAAGTACACGAGTTCATATCAAGGCACCAGTCTTCTCCTTTACCAAACTAGCTAAGGTAGACAGCCTTCTTGGTCCTGAAATGAAGTCAACAGGGGAAGTTATGGGGTCTGATACGACTCTTGAAAAAGCTCTCTATAAAGCTTTTGAAGCTTCATACCTCCACTTGCCAACCTTTGGTAATGTTGTCTTTACCATTGCAGATGATGCTAAAGAAGAAGCCTTGGACTTAGCTCGACGTTTCCAAAACATTGGCTACGGAATCCTTGCAACTGCAGGAACAGCGGAGTTCTTTGCAAGTCATGGATTGCAGGCTCAACTTGTTGGTAAAATCGGTCATGATGAACACGATATCCCAAGCTATGTTCGTAAAGGAAAAATCCAAGCCATCATCAACACAGTTGGTACCAAACGGACTGCCGACGAGGACGGAGAACAAATCCGCCGTTCAGCTATTGAACATGGAGTTCCTCTCTTTACAGCTTTGGATACAGCGGATGCTATGTTAAAAGTATTAGAAAGCAGAAGTTTTGTTACTGAGGCTATATAATATAGGTGAAACGATTCTCGTAGTGCGGGAGTCGTTTTTTTAAATCTTGATATTTCTAAAAATAAACCGTTTTCACTTGACAAAAATTGGTCTATACCATATAATGGAATAAAAGAAATGTGGAGGAACAATTATGAAAGTTATTCAAGTAAAAAAATCCTGAAGAAGGTGGAAAAGTAGCTTTTGAAATCTTAAAAGAAAAGCTAGCAAATGGTGCTCAAACATTGGGACTTGCAACAGGTAGCAGCCCACTTGAGTTCTACAGAGAAATCGTTGAGAGTGACCTTGATTTTTCAAACCTTACAAGTGTCAACTTGGACGAATATGTAGGATTGGATGGAGACAATCCTCAATCTTATCGTTACTTTATGCAAGAACATCTATTTAATAAAAAGCCATTTAAGGAAAGCTTTTTTTACCTCGTGGTGTCAAAGACAATGCAGAAGAAGAAGTAGAACGCTACAACCAAATTCTTGCTGACCATCCAGTTGATTTGCAAATTTTGGGAATCGGTCGTAATGGTCACATCGGCTTTAATGAACCAGGAACTCCATTTGATAGTCAAACCCATCTTGTAAATCTTGATCAGTCTACTATTGAAGCAAATGCTCGCTTCTTTGATAAAATCGAAGACGTACCAACACAAGCAATTTCAATGGGAATTAAGAACATCTTAGATGCTAAGTCTATCCTTCTATTTGCTTATGGTCCATCAAAAGCAGAAGCAATTGCAGGTACTGTTGAAGGTCCTGTGACAGAAAGTCTACCAGCAAGCAGCCTACAAAACCACCCTGATGTGACTATTATTGCGGATGCAGAAGCGCTCAGCTTACTTAAAAAATAAAAATTACAAGAACCATTTGCTCTTTGGAGTGAGTGGTTTTTTCTAGCTTTCATGAGTCAATAGAAAGAAGTGGTATAATAGATTGGTAGAACAACTATATCTAGTTAGGTTCAATTTTTACTATTTTTATGATATACAAGGAGAGAATGAAAGTATGCTATTAGAAAATAATCTGATAAAAGACAATATACGAGCTGAAAATCAAAGTTTTCTCTATTATTTACACGAGGAAAAAAAGTATTTGATTCGCAGTCGCTAGCTGATTTATGTCGCTACGTAGAAAAAGCTCGATTCTATTAGTATAGATCAGATGAGGGATTTGCATTTTATTGAAAATCAAATTCTTCGTCATCTGATATATCATTTTGACAGCAATGACTTGAGTAAGATTTCGAATCTTCCTGATGAATATTGGGAGTATATTGAACCTTTTGAACAAGCAGTAAGGAAGTTGTATGATTTGATGTAAAAATTAGTGGATTTAATAAAGTGTAGGCAAGAAAGTATTTATTGAATCGGAAAATCGGAATAAATGTAGGTTTCCCCTTGACAATTATTCATTTTGTGTGTAAAATGGAATAGATCTTGTACTTGAAGGGAGTGAAAAAAATGTCTAAAAACAGTAGTACGTAAGAATGAATCTCTTGACGATGCACTTCGTCGTTTCAAACGTGCGGTTACTAAAGCTGGTACTCTTCAAGAAACACGCAAACGTGAATTCTATGAAAAACCTTCTGTAAAACGTAAACGTAAATCAGAAGCAGCTCGTAAACGTAAAAAATTCTAATTGAAATGAAAGGCTAGACTTGTCTAGTCTTTTTTTGTTGCAAATAAATAGCATAAAGACTGTTAAAAACATAAACATATTCCGACAATCTGATATAATAGTAGGAGAACTCTATTGAAGGAGAAATATATGTCGGTTTTAGTCAAAGAAGTAATCGATAAGCTCAGACTAGATATTGTCTATGGTGAGCCAGAATTACTTGAAAAGGAAATTAATACTGCAGATATAACGCGACCTGGTCTTGAAATGACAGGCTATTTTGATTACTATACTCCAGAGCGTATTCAATTGTTGGGGATGAAGGAATGGTCCTATCTCATTAGTATGTCTTCTCACAACCGTTATCAGGTTTTGAAGAAATTGTTCCGACCAGAAACACCTGCTGTTATTGTTGCGCGTGGTTTAGTGGTTCCTGAGGAAATGTTAAAGGCAGCTAGAGAATGTAAAATCGCAATTTTAACAAGTCGCACAGCTACAAGTCGTCTTTCTGGAGAACTGTCTAGTTATCTGGACTCCCGCTTAGCTGAACGTGCAAGCGTGCATGGTGTTCTAATGGATATCTATGGTATGGGTGTTCTCATTCAAGGTGATAGTGGTATTGGTAAGAGTGAGACTGGTCTTGAGCTTGTCAAACGTGGTCACCGTTTAGTTGCAGATGATCGTGTAGATATCTATTCTAAGGACGAGATGACACTTTGGGGAGAACCTGCTGAAATTTTGAAACATTTGTTAGAAATTCGTGGAGTTGGTATCATTGATGTCATGAGTCTTTATGGAGCTAGTGCTGTTAAGGATTCTTCACAGGTCCAGTTGGCCGTCTATCTAGAAAATTACGATACCGATAAGGTCTTTGACCGTTTGGGGAATAATGCGGAAGAGTTGGAAATCTCAGGTGTTTCTATTCCGCGTATTCGTATCCCTGTAAAAACAGGACGTAATATCTCTGTCGTTATCGAAGCAGCGCCATGAACTATCGTTCAAAAGGAAATGGGCTTTGATGCGACACGCCTCTTTGAAGAACGCTTGACAAAACTAATTGAAAGGAACGAGATGAAGAATGATTGATCCTGTTGCTTTTCAAATTGGTCCATTTGGGATACGATGGTATGCACTCTGCATCGTTTCAGGTCTTATTTTAGCAGTCTATCTTGCAAGTAAAGAAGCACCAAAAAAGAATATCTTATCCGATGATATTTTGGACTTTATTTTAATTGCTTTTCCTTTAGCCATCATTGGTGCTAGACTATACTATGTCATCTTTAGATTTGATTATTATAGCCAGCATTTGGGAGAAATATTTGCCATCTGGAATGGTGGTCTTGCCATATACGGTGGTTTAATCACAGGTGCCATCGTACTCTATTTCTTTGCTGAACGTAGATTAATCAACACATGGGATTTCTTGGATATTGCTACTCCGAGCGTTATGATTGCTCAGAGTCTAGGACGTTGGGGGAATTTCTTTAACCAAGAAGCCTACGGAGCAGCCGTTGAAAATCTTGATTACTTACCTGGTTTTATTAAGAACCAGATGTATATTGATGGTTCTTATCGTCAACCAACCTTCCTATACGAATCTATCTGGAACCTGATTGGTTTTGCATTAATTATTATTTTTAGACGCCGATTAAATGGTATTCGTCGTGGTCATATAACAGCCTTTTACTTAATTTGGTATGGTTTTGGACGTATGATTATTGAGGGTATGCGTACAGATAGTCTCATGTTCTTTGGACTTCGAGTATCTCAGTGGTTGTCTGTTCTATTAATTGGACTTGGTATTTATATTATCGTTTATCAAAATCGGAAAAAAGCATCATTTTATAATGTAAAAAAGGAGAATTAAAATGTTAGAAGTTGCTTATATCATTGTGGCAATTGCCTTGGTTGTATTCTTAGTTTATTTGATTATTACCCTTCAAAAAGTTGGACGTGTAATCGATGAAACTGAAAATACTGTTAAAACGCTAACTTCAGATGTGAATGTCACTCTACATCACACAAACGAACTGCTTGCCAAGGTCAATGTTCTTGCTGACGATATCAATGTCAAAGTTGCAACCATTGATCCACTCTTTACAGCAGTTGCAGACCTTTCTGTTTCTGTTTCTGATTTAAATGAGCAGGCGCGTGTCCTGAGTAAAAAAGCATCATCTGCAGGTTCAAAAACATTAAAGACTAGTGCAGGCTTATCTGCCGTTCGTATTGCAAGTAAGTTTTTCAAAAAATAATAAAGGAGTAAGCTCATGGGAAAATTATCATCAATCCTTTTAGGAACTGTTTCAGGTGTGGCTGTTGCCTTGTTTCTAACAAGTGAAAAAGGGAAACGTGTTACTAGTCAGGCACAAGACTTTATTGAAGATCTGAGAGAAGATCCAGAATATGCTAAGGAACAAGCTCTTGAAAAATTGACAGAAGTCAAAGAACAAACCAGAGATTTTCGTTCTTAAGACAAAAGAACAAGTAGAATCAGGCGAAATTACCTTGGATTCAGTTCTTGAAAAATCTAAATCTTTAGCTCAACAAGCGACTGAAGCTTCAAAAGAGACCTTGAATAATCTCAAGGAACAATTGGAAGAAAAAGTAGTTGTTGAAGACCCAGAAGACGGTCAAGAAATCATCATCGAAATTAAAGAAGATTAAAAAAGAAATCACCATTTTTGATTCCCTTAGAGTCGGAGATGGTGATTTTTTTCTTGAGGAAAGTCTTTGTGGTATAATAAATACTATGCAGAAGAAACCAACATCAGCTTATGTGCACATTCCATTTTGCACACAAATCTGTTATTATTGTGACTTTTCTAAGGTCTTTATTAAAAATCAACCAGTAGACAGCTATCTAGAACATCTACTGCAAGAATTTCATTCTTATGACATTCAGAAGTTGCGTACTCTCTATATTGGGGGAGGAACACCGACAGCCTTGTCTGCGTCCCAATTGGAAGTTTTGCTAGATGGGTTGACTAAAAACTTGGACTTATCAATGTTGGAAGAGTTGACCATCGAGGCTAATCCTGGTGATTTGGATGCTGATAAGATTGCTGTATTGAAAAATTCTGCTGTCAATCGTGTTTCATTGGGTGTCCAAACCTTTGATGACAAAATGCTGAAAAAAATTGGTCGTAGTCATTTGGAGAGAGATATCTATGAAAATATAGATCGTCTCAAGTTAGCAGGGTTTGATAATATTTCCATTGACTTGATCTACGCTCTTCCTGGTCAGACTATGGACCAGGTCAAGGACAATGTTGCCAAGGCCATCGCTCTTGATATTCCTCATATGAGCCTTTATAGTTTGATTCTAGAAAACCATACGGTCTTTATGAATCGTATGCGTCGTGGGAAGTTACCACTTCCTAAAGAAGAAGTAGAGGCTGAAATGTTTGAATATATCATTGCCGAGCTAGAGCGTGCTGGTTTTGAGCATTACGAAATTTCAAATTTTTCAAAACCTGGCTTTGAAAGTCGTCATAACCTCATGTATTGGGATAATGCTGAGTATTATGGTATAGGTGCAGGTGCGTCTGGCTATGTAAACGGTGTTCGCTATAAAAACCATGGGCCTATCCGCCATTATCTAAAGGCAGTAGAAGAAGGCAATGCTCGCATCCATGAGGAACACCTGAGTCTAAGGGAACAAATGGAAGAAGAGATGTTTCTTGGACTTCGCAAGAAGACAGGAGTTTCAAAAGCAAGATTCGAAGAAAAATTTGGCACGTCTTTTGAAAATTTATATGGTCAAGTTGTAAGAGATTTGTGTCATCAAGGTCTTTTACAAGTAGAAGGTCAACAAATACGAATGACAAAAAAAGGTCTCTTTTTAGGAGATACAGTAGCAGAACGATTTATATTGGAGTAGAATTATGGGCTTAACTTATCAAATGAAGATGAAAATTCCTTTTGATATGGCTGATATGAATGGCCATATCAAGTTGCCAGATGTTATTTTGTTGTCCCTGCAAGTATCAGGAATGCAATCAATTAATCTGGGAGTGAGTGACAAGGATGTTTTAGAACAGTATAATCTAGTCTGGATTATCACTGATTATGATATCGATGTTGTACGTTTACCTCAATTTGCTGAGGAAATCACAATTGAAACGGAAGCCTTGACCTACAATCGTCTATTTTGCTACCGCCGTTTTACTATTTATGATGAAGATGGTCAAGAAATCATTCGCATGGTAGCTACCTTTGTCCTTATGGATCGTGAGAGTCGTAAGGTCCACCCTGTAGAACCTGAAATAGTCGCACCTTATCAATCTGAGTTTTCTAAGAAACTCCTTCGTGGACCAAAATACACTGAGTTGGAAGAAGCGATTAGCAAGGACTATCATGTCCGTTTTTACGACTTGGATATGAATGGCCACGTCAATAACAGCAAATACCTAGACTGGATTTTTGAGGTCATGGGGGCAGATTTCCTAACCAATCATATCCCTAAAAAAATCAACCTCAAGTATGTCAAGGAAGTCCGACCAGGTGGTATGATTACTTCTAGTTACGAATTGAATCAACTAGAAAGCAATCATCAAGTCACAAGTGATGGCGATATCAATGCTCAGGCAAAGATAATTTGGCAAGAAATTAACACAGATTAGAAAGTAATATATGACTTATAAAGGCTATTTAATTGATTTAGACGGTACAATTTATAAAGGAAAAGATAGAATTCCAGCGGGAGAAGCTTTTGTTCATGAGCTGCAGAAAAGGGAAATTCCTTATCTTTTTGTAACAAACAACACTACTCGTACACCTGAAAGTGTCCAAGAGATGTTGGCAAATCAGTTTAATATTGATACGCCTGTATCGACAATCTATACTGCAACCTTAGCGACCATTGATTACATGAATGACCTGGGGCTTGAAAAGACCGTTTATGTGATTGGAGAAGCAGGGCTCAAGGAAGCTATTCAAGCAGCTGGTTATGTTGAAGATAAAGAAAATCCAGCCTATGTGGTTGTAGGTTTGGACTGGCAAGTTGACTATGAAAAATTTGCTACTGCAACCCTAGCTATCCATAAAGGTGCTCATTTTATCGGCACCAATCCAGATTTAAATATTCCAACAGAACGTGGACTTTTACCTGGTGCTGGTTCTCTGATTACTCTTCTTGAGGTAGCCACTCGCGTAAAACCAGCTTATATTGGAAAACCAAACGCTATTATTATGGATAAGGCTGTTGAACACCTAGGACTTGAACGCCAAGAAATTGTCATGGTGGGGGATAATTACCTGACTGATATCCGTGCTGGTATTGACAATGGAATTCCTAGCCTTTTGGTGACGACAGGATTTACAAAACCTGAAGAAGTAGCGGATTTACCAATCGCCCCAACCCATGTTCTCTCAAGTCTTTCGGAGTGGAATTTCGATGAAAACTAAATTTACTTTTGTAGGAAGTCTTCTCTTTCTCCTCTCGCTTGCTATTTTATTGACTATCTACCTGTCTTGGTTGGTTTACCCTCTGGAAATTTCTTGGTTAAATCTGACAAGTCGTGTTCATGTCCAACCTCAGACCATCCAACATAACTTTAATGTTTTGATGGATTATTTGACCAATCCATTGAGTCAAGTATTAGCAATGCCAGATTTTCCTTCGTCTGCCTCTGGAATTCACCACTTTATGGTTGTAAAGGGACTCTTTCACCTAGCGCAAGGAGTAGCAATCGTAACTCTACCGATTTTCTACCTTTTTTGGAAGCAAGTCATTCAGAAAGGTTTTCTGTCTCTATATCGCAGAGGTCTCTTGATTATGCTGTCTTTACCTTTGATTCTTGGTTTAGTTGGTGTCTTCATTGGGTTTGAACAATTCTTTACCTTGTTTCATCAGATTCTATTTGTAGGTGATGATACCTGGCTTTTTGATCCCGCTAAAGATCCAGTCATTCTCATCCTACCAGAGGATTTTTTCCTGCATGCCTTTCTCCTATTTTTCTGCTTGTATGAGTTAATTTTTTTGGATTCGTTTATCTACTAAGTTGGAAAAAATTACCAAAAAAATAACATAAATGCATAAAAAAATGTTTTTAAAATATGTACGAAAAACCTATTTTTTTCTTTAAAAAGTAGGTTTTTTTACGGAAATAACTAGTCAAGCGCTTTATTTTTTTGTATAATAGAGTTAGAAAAGTATGCAAAGAAGAGAATAGCATGATTACACTATTTTTATCACCGAGTTGTACATCATGTCGTAAGGCAAAGGCCTGGCTTGATAATCATAAAGTGCCTTTCCAAGAGCACAACATTATGACCAGTCCTTTATCAAGAAAAGAATTGCAACACATTCTTTCCTTGACCGAAAACGGTACCGATGACATTATTTCAACTCGTTCAAAAATTTTCCAAAAGTTAAATATCGATGTGGAAAGTATCTCGGTGACAGAGTTGCTTAATTTAATTGAGCAATATCCTAGTCTTTTGCGTCGTCCAATCATCATTGATGATAAACGTATGCAGATTGGCTTTAATGAAGATGAGATTCGTGCATTTCTTCCTCGTAGTTATCGTAAGCAAGAATTGAAAGAAGCTACATTAAGAGCTGGTATTAATTAGATGAATAAACAGTATAGTTACCCACTAGATTTGTCGTGGAGCACTGAAGAACTTGCTTCAGTGCTTTCTTTTTTTAATGATGTTGAAGCTGCCTATGAAACACAGGTAGATGCTAAGAAATTATTAGATTCCTACAAGGTATTCAAGTCAGTTGTGCCTAGCAAGAGCGAAGAAAAACGTTTGGGACGTGAGTTTGAATCAGTTAGTGGATACTCTTTCTACCGTGCAGTCCAGTTGGCCAAAGAAAAAGGAGAAGGGAAGATTTCACTTGGAAAATAAATTTACATTTGCCAAAGAAATTGTCAGGGGAGCTGGGGAATACATTCTCCAGCATATGAAAGAAGATCTCCATGTTGAGAGAAAGTCTTCCCCTACAGATTTGGTAACTAAGTTAGATAAAGAAGTTCAAGACTTACTTATTAAAAAAATCCGTTCTCGCTATCCAGATGATCTATTTTGTGCAGAAGAAGGCTGCATGCGTGCAGCAGTAGGACAAGGTTCGGTATGGATTATTGATCCTATTGATGGAACCAACAACTTCGTAGCACAAGGTGAAGACTTGCTGTTATGCTGGCCTATTTTGAGGAAGGTGTTGGTAAGTTTGGTATTATTTATGATGTCATGAAAGGTGATTGTTACCATGGTGGAGGAGACTTCCCGCCCTGTCGCAATGACGAACCTTTGCCACTCTTTAAAAAGAGACCCTTGAGAGAATTTTTGGTAGCTGGCAATTCTGGAATGTTAGCGACTAACGAATGGGGCTTAGCAGATTTGGGAAACGCTGCACTTGGTACACGAGTTTATGGCAGCGCCGCTATTAGTTTTGCCAAGGTGCTTTCAGGTCGACTTTTAACTTATATCACTTATTTACAACCTTGGGATTATGCGGCTGCAAGTATCCTAGGTAAGAGTTTGGGTTATAAGGTTTTTACGATTGCTGGTGAGGAAGTCGATTTTCAAACACGACAGGCCGTTATGATGGTGCCAGTCGAGATGAAAGATGAGATTCAATCCTATATCTATGAAAGGAAATAAACCTACATGCAATTTCCAGATGGATTTGTAAAAAAATACGAAACAATATTGGGAGATGAGGCAAGAGCTTTTCTTGCCTCTTTTGATGATGAGGCTGTTTCTGCTTTTCGCATCAACCCTTTAAAAGAAAGACAGCTTTCTTTTTCAGATGCTATCCCCAATACACCCTGGGGCTACTATGGGAAGGTTTCAGGGAAATCACCAGAACATGTAACTGGCTTGGTCTATTCACAAGAACCTGCCGCACAAATGGTAGCTCAAGTAGCCCAGCCAAAGCCTGGAATGAAGGTCTTAGACTTGGCAGCGGCTCCCGGTGGGAAATCCACTCAACTGGCCTCCTACCTTGCAGGAGACGGTCTTCTTGTTTCAAATGAGATTTCAAGCAAACGGTCAAAGGTTTTGGCTGAAAATATGGAACGCTTTGGTGCGACTAATGTCGTTGTGACCAATGAGTCTGCAGACCGTTTAGCCAAGGTTTTTAAAGGCTATTTTGACCTGATCGTTTTAGATGCACCTTGCTCAGGAGAAGGGATGTTTCGTAAACAACCTGAGGCTATGGATTATTGGAGTGTCGATTATCCTAGTCAGTGCGCTAGTTTACAACGTGAGATTTTAGCAGATGCTGTTACCATGCTGGCAGATGGTGGTCGACTAGTCTATTCAACCTGTACCTGGGCGCCAGAAGAAAATGAAGAAATCGTCCAATGGTTACTGGATAGCTATCATTTTGAATTGATTCCAATCCAACACATCAATGGAATGGTACCTGGAATTGATTTACCTGAAACAGCTAGAATGTACCCTCATCACTTTAAGGGAGAAGGTCAGTTCGTGGCCCATCTTCAGTTTAAAGGTCAAAACAAGGCTGGGAAATTCAAACCTTCTAAATCCAACCTATCTCGTGAACAGATTTCCTTATGGCAGGATTTTGAGAAGAAACATTTAAAAGAAAAAATGACTGGAGTCTTACAAGTTTTTGGAGACCAACTGTATCTCTTACCAGAAGTTTTACCAGATTTGGGTAAGCTTAAGATTGCTCGAAATGGACTCCATCTTGGAACCTTTAAGAAAAAGCGTTTTGAACCAAGCTTTGCACTTGGATTAGCTTTAAAACCAAGCCAAGTCAAACAATCAATTGAAATTCATCAAGAAGACTTCGTTAAATACGTGGCCGGTGAGACAGTTCAATTATCTGAAACTCTGCCAAATGGTTGGTACCAAGTTTTGGTTGGTGGGAACGGTCTGGGCTTTGCTAAAGTGACCGGAAATACTCTAAAGAATTATTTCCCCAAGGGCTTGAGGTTTAAGGTAAAAAACTAGTCAAAATCAGTATTCTATGTTATAGTGGAAGTATGGATTTTTCGTGAAAAACATTAGAAAATAAGGACGAAAAATCCGGGTTATTCATCATTATTTTCAAGGAGACAAATAGTGAAAAAATTTAAAAAACTCACCATCTCTCTTGCAACTCTTTTACTTGCTGGTTCACTAGCAGGATGTGCAAGTTGGATTGATCGTGGGGAGTCTATGACGGCTGTCGGGTCAACTGCCCTTCAACCTTTAGTCGAGGCGGCAGCAGATGAATTTGCGTCTGCCCACGTCGGTAAAACAGTCAATGTTCAAGGTGGTGGATCTGGTACAGGACTATCGCAGGTTCAGTCAGGAGCAGTAGATGTCGGAAATTCTGATGTATTTGCCGAGGAAAAAGACGGAATCGATGCATCTGCCTTAGTTGACCACAAGGTAGCTGTTGCGGGAATTGCTGTTATTATTAATAAAGAGGTGGATGTCGATAATCTAACGACAGATCAGCTTCGACAAATCTTTACAGGAGAAATTACCAACTGGAAAGAAGTTGGTGGGAAAGATTTGGCTATTTCTATTATCAACCGTGCTGCGAGTTCAGGTTCTCGTGCGACCTTTGATAGTGTGATTATGAATGGTCAGTCAGCGGTGCAAAGTCAGGAACAAGATTCGAATGGTATGGTTAAATCAATCGTTTCCCAAACACCTGGTGCTATCTCATACCTAGCATTTGCATATGTTGATGATTCCGTTGGGACTCTCAAACTTAACGGCTATGAACCAACTTCAGAGAATGTAACTACTAATAATTGGCCTTTATGGTCTTATGAACACATGTATACACTTGGTGAACCAAATGAATTGGTTGCCGAATTCTTAAATTTTGTTCTTTCAGACGAAGTGCAGAATGGAATCGTTAAGGAATGGGCTATATTTCTGTTAAAGAAATGAAAGTCGAAAAAGATGCTGCAGGGACTGTAACAGCGCTAGAAGGGAGTCAATAATGAATCAAGAAGAATTATCTAAAAAATTGCTCTCTCCGTCAAAAAACTCTCGACTTGAGAAATTAGGAAAAGGGCTAACCTTTGCCTGTCTATCTTTGATTGTTATCATTGTGGCTATGATTTTAATCTTTGTAGCCCAAAAAGGTTTGTCAACCTTCTTTGTCAATGGTGTGAATATCTTTGATTTTCTCTTTGGTGCAACTTGGAATCCATCAGGTAAGCAATTTGGTGCTCTTCCAATGATTTTAGGTTCCTTTATTGTTACCATCCTATCAGCTTTGATTGCTACACCATTTGCTATTGGTGCAGCAGTCTTTATGACAGAAGTATCACCAAAAGGAGCTAAGATTTTGCAACCAGCTATTGAGCTACTCGTCGGGATCCCTTCAGTAGTTTATGGGTTTATCGGTTTGCAGGTCGTGGTACCTTTTGTACGTACTGTCTTTGGTGGAACAGGTTTTGGTATTTTATCAGGAATTTTCGTTCTCTTTGTTATGATTTTGCCGACTGTAACCTTCATGACAACAGATAGCCTACGTGCTGTTCCTCGACACTACCGTGAAGCTAGTTTAGCCATGGGAGCAACTCGTTGGCAAACTATTTGGCGTGTAACCTTAAGGCGGCCCGCTCAGGTATTTTTACGGCAGTAGTTTTCGGGATGGCACGTGCTTTTGGTGAGGCCCTTGCTATTCAGATGGTTGTCGGAAACTCAGCAGTTATCCCAACTTCTTTGACGACACCAGCTGCGACTCTGACATCTGTTTTGACCATGGGAATCGGTAATACCGTTATGGGAACTGTTGATAATAACGTTCTTTGGTCACTGGCCTTAGTATTGCTCTTGATGAGTTTGGCCTTTAATAGTGTGATTAAATTGATTACGAAAGAAAGAGGAAAGAAAAACTATGCACGCTAAGAAATTAGATAAACTTGCTACAGCTGTCCTCTATACCATCGCAGGAATCATCGTAACTATTTTGGCTTCCTTGATTCTTTATATCTTGGTTCGAGGCTTGCCGCATGTTTCTTGGTCATTCTTGACAGGAAAATCATCTTCCTATCAAGCAGGTGGTGGTATCGGGATACAGCTTTATAATTCCTTTTTCCTTTTAGTCATTACCTTATTCATCTCTGTACCTCTATCAATGGGGGCTGGAATTTACTTGGCTGAGTATGCTAAAAAAGGTCGTGTTACCAATTTCGTTCGTACCTGTATTGAGATTTTGTCTTCTCTACCATCTGTCGTTGTAGGTCTCTTTGGTTACCTTATCTTTGTAGTCCAGTTTGAGTATGGATTTTCTATTATTTCTGGTGCCTTGGCTTTAACGGTCTTTAACCTTCCGCAGATGACTCGTAACGTTGAAGACAGTTTGAAGCACGTTCACCATACACAACGTGAAGCTGGTTTGGCGCTTGGACTTTCTCGTTGGGAAACAGTTCTTCATGTTGTCATTCCTGAAGCTCTTCCCGGTATTGTAACGGGGATCGTGCTTGCATCAGGTCGTATCTTTGGTGAAGCTGCAGCCCTAATCTACACAGCAGGACAATCTGCTCCAGCTCTTGACTGGTCAAACTGGAATATTCTCAGCGTAACAAGTCCAATCTCAATTTTCCGTCAAGCAGAAACCTTGGCTGTCCATATCTGGAAAGTCAACAGTGAAGGAACTATTCCTGATGGAACTTTGGTTTCAGCAGGTTCTCTGTCAGGGTGCTCCTCATCTTTATCTTAATCTTTAACTTTGGAGCTCGTAAACTCGGAAGCTATCTACACAAGAAATTAACTGCTGCCTAAAGGAGAAGCCATGTCGAAATATAATTGGGATGAAAGGCATATCATTACTTTTCCAGAAGAAAAAGTGGCCCTCTCTACGAAGGATTTACATGTTTACTACGGTAAAAACGAATCCATTAAGGGCGTCGATATGCAATTCGAAAAAAATAAAATCACGGCCTTGATTGGTCCATCAGGGTCTGGGAAATCAACTTACCTACGCAGTCTCAACCGTATGAATGATACCATTGATATTGCAAAGGTGACAGGACAGATTCTCTATCGAGGTATTGACGTTAACCGTCCTGAAATCAATGTTTATGAAATGCGTAAACACATCGGAATGGTGTTCCAACGTCCAAACCCATTTGCTAAATCTATTTACCGCAACATCACCTTTGCACATGAACGTGCAGGAGTTAAGGACAAGAAAGTTCTTGATGAAATTGTAGAAACATCTCTTCGTCAAGTCGCCCTATGGGATCAGGTCAAAGATGACCTTCACAAGTCTGCCTTGATGCTTTCAGGTGGTCAGCAGCAACGTCTCTGTATCGCACGTGCTATTTCTGTAAAACCAGACATCCTCTTGATGGATGAGCCTGCGTCAGCCTTGGATCCAATTGCGACAGCTCAGCTCGAGGAAACTATGTTGGAGTTGAAGAAAGATTTCACCATCATCATCGTTACCCACAGTATGCAACAGGCTGCGCGTGCGAGTGACTACACAGGATTTTTCTACTTGGGTGATTTAATTGAGTACGATAAAACGTCAAATATTTTCCAAAATGCCAAGCTACAGTCTACCAATGACTATGTAACTGGACACTTTGGTTAGAAAGGAAACAGTATGACAGAACCGATTTTACAGGTTAAAGACCTGTCTGTTTATTACAACAAAAAGAAGGCCTTGAATAGTGTTTCCTTATCTTTCCAACCCAAGGAAATTACAGCTCTTATAGGTCCATCAGGATCAGGGAAATCAACCCTGCTCAAGGCTATTAACCGAATGGGTGACCTTAATCCTGAAGTGACGACAACTGGATCAGTGGTTTATAATGGGCACAATATCTATAGCCCTCGTACCGATACGGTTGAATTACGTAAGGAAATCGGAATGGTTTCCAACAACCCAATCCATTCCCAATGTCTATCTACGAAAATGTTGTTTATGGACTAAGAATTAATGGAGAGAAAGACAAGCAAGTCTTGGACGAAGCTGTGGAGAAAGCTTTACAGCGTGCTTCAATCTGGGATGAGGTCAAGGATCGCTTGCATGATTCAGCTATTGGACTTTCAGGTGGACAGCAGCAACGTGTCTGTGTAGCGCGTGTATTGGCGACTAGTCCAAAGATTATCCTCTTGGATGAGCCGACCTCAGCCTTAGACCCTATTTCAGCTGGAAAAATCGAAGAAACCCTATATAGTCTTAAGGACAAGTACACCATGCTATTGGTTACTCGTTCCATGCAGCAAGCATCTCGAATCTCTGATAAAACAGGCTTTTTCCTCAATGGAGATTTGATTGAATTTAACGATACCAAGGAAATGTTCCTCTATCCACAACATAAGGAAACAGAAGATTACATTTCAGGTAAATTTGGATAAGGAGAAAAAGATGTTACGATCTCAATTTGAAGAAGATTTAGAGAAATTGCACAACCAATTCTACGCTATGGGACAAGAAGTTCTTTCCCAAATCAATCGTACTGTACGTGCTTTTGTCACCCATGACCGTGACTTGGCTAAAGAAGTCATCGAGCAAGACGCAGAAGTCAATGAATACGAATTGAAACTTGAAAAGAAATCATTTGAAATCATTGCCCTTCAACAACCAGTATCACAAGACTTACGTACAGTTCTAACAGTTTTAAAGGCTGTTTCAGACTTGGAACGTATGGGTGACCATGCAGTATCCATTGCTGAGGCAACCATTCGTATGAAGGGGGAACAACGCATCCCAGCAGTCGAAGAAGAAATCAAAAAGATGGGACGTGATGTTAAAGATTTCGTAGAAACAACCCTTGAACTTTACCTAAACGGATCCGTTGATAAGGCCTATGAAGTTGCAACCATGGATGAAAAAATCAACCATTACTTTGAAAATATTCGTGATTTGGCAACTGAAGAAATCAGAAAGAATCCAGATGCTATTGTCACAGGTCGTGATTACTTCCAAGTGATTTCATACTTGGAGCGCATCGGAGACTATGCAAAAAATATCTGTGAATGGGTTGTTTACTTTGAAACAGGTAAGATTGTCGAATTGTAAAAATATTTAGAAGATAATAATTATTGTGAAAGCTTACTTTTTTTAATATAGTAAGCTTTCATTGTATCGATAGTTTTTCTTTGCCAGGGGTGAATAATGAACTATATACAGAGTATAAGAAAAAAAGTTGGAAAAAGATAAAAATTATTTTTAAATTTTTACTTGTGGAATTTTTAAGTCAATCAGGAAAAAAATATTATTACAAAAAAACGAGCAGACAAAGGAACTTGGGGTTTACCAGGTGGTGCTATTGAATTAGGTGAATCGGCTGTAGAAGCATTAGTGCGAGAGTTTTTATGAAGAAACTGGAGTGAAAGTAACAGTGAAAAAAACTCTTAAATGTTTATACAAAATATTCAGATAGTTATCCAAGTGGTGATGAGGCACAAGTTATTACAATGTTGTATTTAGTTACATCTGAAACTTCAATCTCTACAAATGTTTTTTTACGAGTGACGAAACCTTAGAATTAGGGTTGTTTGATCACAGGGATATGCAAAATATCACAATTGTAAACCAGCAACATCAAGATATGATTAATGATTTTTTTGAAAATTGTTTCCCAATAGATAGATAAACCAATCATTGAATTTGTATTTTTTTATAAATGTGTTTTATGGAAAACGCAAGAAAATGTTGACAATTATTTTTTTAAATAAGTTATAATTATACAAAAATTGATAGAAAGGTTGTTTATTTATGAAATTTAAAAAAATGGATATTTGTTTTATGTAGTTTTTCTTGCAAGTTTCTTTTTTTAGTAGCGTGCCAATCGTCTAGCTCCAGCTCACAGTCTGCAGTAGAGGCTATCAAACAAAAAGGAAAATTGGTGGTCGCAACTAGTCCAGACTATGCTCCATTTGAGTTCCAAGCACTTGTGGATGGCAAGAACCAAGTTGTTGGTGCAGATATTGATATGGCACAAGCGATCGCTGATGAACTTGGTGTGAAACTAGAAGTTTCAAGCATGAGTTTTGACAACGTCTTGACTAGTCTTCAGACAGGAAAAGCAGATTTGGCCATTGCGGGTATCAGTGCCACTGAAGAAAGAAAAGAAGTTTTTGATTTTTCAATTCCTTACTATGAGAACAAAATTAGCTTCCTTATCAGAAAGGCTGACCTTGAAAAATACAAGGATTTAGATTCTCTAGCAAGTGCAAATATTGCTGCACAAAAAGGAACTGTCCCTGAATCTATGGTTAAAGAGCAACTTCCTAAAGCGCAGTTGACTTCATTGACAAATATGGGAGAAGCTGTTAATGAACTTCAATCAGGTAAGGTTGATGCTGTTCATATGGATGAACCAGTTGCTCTAAGCTATGCTGGTAAAAACTCTGATTTGGCAGTTGCTACAGTAAGCTTGACTATGAAAGAAGGCGAAGCAAATGCGGTTGCTATCAAAAAAGGCAATTCAGATTTGAAAGAAGTAGTTGATAAGGTAATTCAAAAACTGAAAGATGATGGAACTTATCAAACTTATCTTGAAAAAGCTGCGAAGCTAACAGAAGTAGAACAATAAAAAATAACAGAGTTGGACTTTAGTCCAGCTCTGTTTTTAAGTATTTTAGTGTTGCTTCAAGATTTTCAAAAGGAACTTTTGCAAAGTGATAGGGACAAGTCCCAATGTAGGATGATTCGAAAAAGTCGAGATTTAAAGGACTATGTTTGAGACTTGCAATCTTAGGATAGTCTCTAAGATCAAGTAAAACTCCATCATGGAGAGGATAGTTTGGCAGAGAAATGGGATAAGCTTTTAAAAGCTTATGAATGAAATCTTGATTTTTTTCTTGCAGTACCAATCTTGCTAATCTGTTTTTCTCAAAGAGTTGACTATCAATATAAAGAGATAAGGCCTTTTGCATGATAAGGTTGTTATCATAGTCCAGAATATTTTTATAAGTTACAAAAGCATCCTTGATAGCATTTGGAAGTATGAGAGCAGTGATTCGAAGTGCGGGGAAGATACTTGTAGAAAATGACTTAATGTAGATGACCAAATCATTTTGGTCCAAATAATGAAAGGTTTGTCCTAGCTTAGGGTCTAGGTCTCCCAGATAGTCATCTTCAACGATATAGATCTGGTATTTTGCAGCCAAGTCAAGGATAGCACGTTTCTCATCTTCAGAATAGGAATGCCCCAGAGGATAGTGGAAACGAGGAATGGTATAGAAAAACTTAATGTTGCCGCTTTTAAACTGTTCCTCAAGTTCATTCAGGTCAATACCATCTACTCGACGCTCAATCGTTTGATAGGTGATGTTCTGAGCTAGTAGCAGTTGATTCATTCGGTGATAGGTCGGTTGTTCGACCAGTATTTCCTGAGCTTGACCTGGAAGTCAATCTGAGAGAGAATAAAGAGTGCTTGTTGGGTTCCAGTTGTCATGACTAGCTGGTCTGGTTTGCTATAGATTGCTTGGTCAAAGAACAAGGAATGAACAGACTTTCGCAATTCTTCTAAGCCTTCTTGGTGTTCATAGTAGTTGTAGAGATAGTTTTCTCGACCAATTAAGCTTTCATTGACACAAAGGCGAAAGTCGTCATAGGCAGCAACATGCTCGTCATTCACTGAAATTAATAGGTCTTCGTGACTACTTTGTTGTTCTAAAACATAATAGCCACTTTGAGGTTTGGAGTAAATGTATTTCTCGTATCGAAGTTCCATGAGTGCACGCTGAATAGTGTCCTTACTGCAGTGGAAATCTTGACTGAGTCTTCGGATAGAAGGCAGGCGACTTCCTGTTTGAAGTTTTCCTGATTCAATCTCTTCTTTTAGATAGTGTACGACTTGTTCGTACTTGCTTTCTTGCTTCATCCTATACCTCTCTCGATTTTGTTACATTGTACCTTTTTTTTGGACGTTTGACAATGTTATACTCTTCGAAAATCTCTTCAAACCGCGTCAACGTTGTCTTGCTGTATATATGTTACTGACTTCGTCAGTTCTATCCACAACCTCAAAACAGTGTTTTGAGCTGACTACGTCAGTTCCATCTGCAACCTCAAAACAGTGTTTTGAGCTGACTTCGTCAGTTCCATCTACAACCTCAAAACAGTGTTCTGAGCAACCTGCGGCTAGTTTCCTAGTTAGCTCTTTAGTATTAAAAGGCAGTCTAGCATTCAATTCTAATCAGAAATGTGATATACTTAGTAAGTAAAATTTTCAAAGAAGAGTGAGATGATGAAGGTGCAAGAACCAGTGAAATTATTCCAATATAATACTTTGGGAGCCTTGATGGCAGGACTTTACGGCGGGACCATGACAGTTGGTGAGTTACTTGAACATGGAGATTTAGGGCTAGGAACCTTGGACTCTATTGATGGGGAGTTAATTGTCTTGGATGGTAAAGCCTATCAAGCTAAGGGTTCAGGTGAGAAGCCTGAGATCGTTGAAGTGTCACCAGACGCGTTGATCCCCTATGCAGCAGTTGTACCCCACCAGGCAGAAGTTATTTTCCGCCAGCGTTTTGAAATGACCGATCAGGAACTAGAAAAACGTATTGAGTCCTACTATGATGGAGAAAATCTTTTCCGTTCGATTAAGATTCATGGTGATTTTAAACACATGCATGTTCGCATGATTCCAAAATCGACATGCGAAACGAAATTTGCTGAGGTTGCGACTCATCAGCCTGAATATAGTTGCGAAGATGTCTCTGGGACTATCGTTGGATTCTGGACACCTGAAATTTTCCATGGTGTCAGTGTCGCAGGCTATCATTTGCACTTTATTTCAGATGACCTAACCTTTGGTGGTCACGTTATGGACTTTGTCATCAAGGAAGGAATCGTAGAGGTTGGAGCTGTCGATCAGTTGGATCAACGTTTCCCTGTCCAGGATCGTCAGTACCTCTTTGCTAAGTTCAATGTTGATGAGATGAAAAAAGATATCGATCAGGCTGAATAAAAGGAGAAAAGTATGAAAATTCATGTAATAATCACAATGATAGCTTTATTTGTAATTCTCATAGCTGCCATTTGGTTCTCAAAAAAGAAGTACAAGATTAATCTTTCAGGTTTTAGGACTTGGGGCAGTTGCATTTTTTGTCTCATCTCAGGTCTTAGAGAAAATCGTTCATCTCTTGGTTCTTCATCCACAAAAAGATGGGACAGTTCCACTCATGACGGGAAATCCCCTTCTCTATGTGATTTACGGGGTCTGTATGGCTGCTTTGTTTGAAGAAACAGCTCGACTTGTCTTCTTTAAATGGTTAGAGAAGAAGAGAGCTTTGGAAGATTCAGATGCCCTCGCCTATGGACTTGGTCATGGTGGCTTGGAATTGCTCTACCTCGGAATGGGAAGCTTGATTAGTCTTTTGATTCTCTTTTCGTTATTAGAGTCTTCAAATCCCGATGTAGCAAATCTCCTTCCAAAAACCACACTTGAAACAGTTCAGTCCCTATCTGGATGGCAGGTTTATTTACTAGGTGTTGAACGTGTGCTTGCTCTTGTTATGCAAATTGGTCTCTCTTTCTGGGTTTATCAAGCAGTCCGTCAAAAGAATTGGATTTATCTAGTAACTGCTTATGGTTTACATGCCTTCTTTGATCTGGCTCCGAGTCTATCACAGGTTGGATGGATTTCAAATCCGCTTCTTGTTGAAGGATTGTTAGCAGTGGAAGTTGTTCTATTTGTATACTTTACAAAAACTATCTTGTATAAAAAAATAATCATGCAAAAGAGGTCTGACCTCTTTTTACTTGTCTGAATAAAAAAAGCTTTTTCAAATCGTCGAAAAAAATCGCTAAAAAAATGGTATAATAGGATGGATTTTTATAAAAGGATGAGCGATATGACTGTACTAGATAAATTAAAAAGAAACCTTAGAAGGTATTGATATTCGTTTTAACGAACCACTCAAAACCTACACCTATACCAAAGTCGGAGGGAAGGCAGATTACTTAGCTTTTTCCTCGCAATCATTATGAGATGGCCCGTGTGGTTAAGTTCGCTAATCAAGAAAATATCCCATGGATGGTTCTTGGAAATGCCAGTAATATTATAGTCCGAGAAGGTGGAGTCCGTGGCTTTTGTCATTATGTGTGACAAACTTAATAATGTTTCAGTCGATGGTTACACCATTGAAGCAGAAGCTGGAGCTAACTTGATTGAGACCACTCGTATTGCTCTACGCCATAGTTTGACAGGATTTGAGTTTGCCTGTGGCATTCCCGGAAGCGTCGGTGGAGCTGTCTTTATGAATGCTGGTGCTTATGGGGGTGAGATTGCTCATATTTTGCAGTCTTGCAAAGTATTGACCAAGGATGGGGAAATTGAAACCTTATCAGCTAAGGATCTAGCCTTTGGTTATCGTCATTCAGCTATTCAAGATTCTGGAGCAGTAGTCTTATCAGCTAAATTTGCACTATCTCCAGGGAATTATGAGACTATTAATCAAGAAATGGAACGTTTGACCCACCTTCGAGAACTCAAACAACCTTTGGAATATCCATCATGTGGTTCTGTCTTTAAACGTCCAGTTGGGCATTTTGCAGGACAATTGATTTCAGAAGCTGGTTTGAAGGGCTACCGTATCGGCGGTGTAGAGGTCTCAGAAAAACATGCAGGCTTTATGATTAATGTAGCCGATGGGACTGCAAGAGATTATGAAGACTTAATTGAGTCTGTCATTGAAAAAGTTAAAGAACATTCTGGTGTTACCTTAGAGCGAGAAGTTCGTATCTTAGGTGAGCACGAATAACATTATTATTAAACATTATACAAAGATTGGGATTTTATCGCTAGATATTGTTTGGGTCAATTCCTTACAGTTATTGCTAGCATTTAACAAGGTCCCAATCTGTTAATTTACGAAGAAAAAGGAATTTAGAGGAATTGAAAAAACCAATTATCGAATTCAGAAACGTTTCTAAAGTTTTTGAAGATAGTGACACTAAGGTTCTCAAGGATATTAACTTTGAGTTGGAAGAAGGAAAATTTTATACACTGCTAGGAGCTTCTGGTTCAGGAAAATCAACCATTCTCAATATTATCGCGGGCTTGCTAGACGCAACGACGGGTGATATTTTACTGGATGGCGTAAGAATCAATGATATCCCTACCAATAAGCGCGATGTTCATACAGTCTTCCAATCTTACGCCTTATTCCCACATATGAATGTCTTTGAAAATGTTGCCTTTCCATTGCGATTGCGTAAGGTCGATAAAAAAGAAATCGAAAAACGTGTCTTAGAAGTTCTCAAGATGGTACAGCTTGAAGGATATGAAAAGCGTTCTATCCGTAGGCTATCTGGAGGGCAACGTCAGCGTGTAGCTATTGCGCGTGCGATTATCAACCAGCCTCGTGTGGTGCTCTTGGATGAGCCTTTGTCAGCACTTGACTTGAAGTTGCGGACAGACATGCAGTATGAACTACGTGAACTGCAACAACGCTTGGGTATTACCTTTGTCTTTGTTACTCACGATCAGGAAGAAGCTCTTGCCATGAGCGACTGGATTTTCGTTATGAATGACGGTGAGATTGTTCAGTCTGGTACACCAGTTGATATCTATGATGAGCCTATCAACCACTTTGTAGCCACCTTCATCGGTGAATCAAATATCTTGCCAGGAACCATGATCGAGGACTACTTGGTCGAGTTCAATGGTAAACGATTTGAAGCGGTCGACGGTGGGATGAAGCCAAATGAACCGGTCGAGGTCGTTATTCGTCCAGAGGACTTGCGTATTACTCTGCCAGAAGAAGGAAAGCTTCAAGTTAAGGTCGATACTCAGCTCTTCCGTGGGGTTCACTATGAGATTATCGCCTATGATGAACTTGGGAATGAATGGATGATTCACTCAACTCGTAAGGCCATCGTTGGTGAGGAAATCGGTCTGGACTTTGAACCAGAAGACATCCACATCATGCGTCTCAATGAAACAGAAGAAGAGTTCGATGCTCGTATCGAAGAGTACGTAGAAATCGAAGAGCATGAAGCAGGTTTGATTAACGCTATTGAGGAGGAAAGAGATGAAGAAAACAACCTCTAAACTCTTTGTAGTGCCCTACATGCTTTGGATTGCACTCTTTGTATTGGCACCCTTGGTCTTGATTTTTGGACAATCATTTTTCAACATCGAAGGTCAGTTTAGTTTAGAAAACTATAAATCCTATTTTGCGTCGCAAAACTTAACCTATCTCAAAATGAGTTTCAACTCTGTTCTCTATGCAGGGATTGTAACTATAGTGACGCTTCTTATCAGTTATCCAACAGCCCTCTTTTTGACTCGTCTCAAACACCGTCAACTCTGGCTCATGCTAATCATCTTGCCAACTTGGATCAATCTTCTCCTTAAGGCTTATGCCTTTATCGGGATTTTTGGTCAAAATGGCTCTATTAACCAATTCCTAGAATTCATCGGAATTGGTTCTCAGCAGTTGCTATTTACAGATTTCTCATTTATCTTTGTAGCAAGCTACATCGAGCTTCCATTTATGATTTTGCCTATCTTTAACGTTTTGGACGATATGGATAACAATCTCATCAATGCCAGCTATGACCTCGGTGCAACTAAGTGGGAAACCTTCCGCCATGTCATCTTCCCCCTCTCTATGAATGGAGTGCGAAGCGGAGTTCAATCTGTCTTTATCCCAAGTTTGAGTCTCTTCATGCTGACACGTTTGATTGGTGGGAACCGCGTTATCACACTTGGAACGGCTATTGAGCAGAACTTCTTGACCAATGACAACTATGGTATGGGTTCAACTATCGGTGTTGTTCTTATCCTGACTATGTTTATCACTATGTGGGTGACTAAGGAAAGGAGAGAACGATGAAAAAATTATCGAATCTTTACCTAGCCTTTGTCTTTATCGTCCTTTATTTGCCGATCTTTTATTTGATTGGCTATGCCTTCAATGCCGGGGATGATATGAATAGCTTTACAGGCTTTAGTTTGTCTCACTTTGAAACCATGTTTGGTGATGGAAGGCTCATGCTGATTTTGGTTCAAACCTTTTTACTAGCCTTTCTATCAGCCTTGATTGCGACAGTGATTGGTACCTTTGGTGCTATCTACATCTATCAATCACGCAAAAAATACCAAGAAGCCTTTCTATCTCTCAATAACATTTTGATGGTTGCACCCGACGTTATGATTGGTGCTAGCTTCTTGATTCTCTTCACCCAACTCAAGTTTTCACTTGGTTTTCTGACAGTCTTGTCTAGTCACGTGGCCTTCTCGATTCCAATCGTAGTGCTCATGGTTTTGCCTCGATTGAAAGAGATGAATGGGGATATGATTCATGCGGCCTATGACCTTGGGGCTAGTCAGTTCCAAATGTTCAAGGAAATTATGCTTCCTTACCTAACGCCGTCTATCATCGCAGGCTACTTTATGGCTTTCACCTATTCACTAGATGACTTTGCCGTGACCTTCTTTGTAACGGGGAATGGTTTTTCAACCCTCTCAGTCGAGATTTACTCTCGGGCTCGTAAGGGAATTTCGCTGGAAATCAATGCTCTTTCAGCCTTGGTCTTTCTCTTTAGTATTATCCTAGTTGTAGGGTATTACTTCATTTCACGTGAGAAGGAGGAGAAAGCATGAAACGACTCTATTCATTTTTAGCAGGAATTTTAGCCATTATCCTTGTCTTATGGGGAATTTCTTACCATCTTGATAGTAAAATCAATAGCCGTGATAGTCAAAAACTGGTTATCTACAACTGGGGAGACTATATCGACCCTGAACTTCTAGAGAAATTTACAGAAGAAACAGGAATCCAAGTTCAATATGAGACCTTTGACTCTAACGAAGCCATGTACACGAAAATCAAGCAGGGTGGAACAACCTATGATATTGCTATCCCGAGTGAGTACATGATTAATAAGATGAAGGATGAGGACCTCCTAGTTCCACTGGATTATAGTAAGATTGAGGGCATTGAGAATATCGGTTCTGAATTTCTCAACCAGTCCTTTGACCCCAACAATGAATACTCTATCCCATACTTCTGGGGGACCTTGGGAATTGTCTACAATGAAACCATGGTGGAAGAAGCACCTGAACATTGGGATGACCTCTGGAAGCCAGAATACAAGGATTCGATTATGCTCTTTGATGGGGCGCGTGAAGTGCTTGGTTTAGGTCTTAACTCACTAGGCTATAGCCTCAACTCAAAAGATCCTCAACAACTATCACAAACGGTCGATAAACTGTATGAGCTAACTCCTAATATCAAGGCAATTGTAGCCGATGAGATGAAGGGTTACATGATTCAGAACAATGCTGCTATCGGTGTGACCTTCTCAGGGGAAGCTAGCCAGATGTTGGAAAAGAATCCTAACCTCAAATATGTTGTGCCGACAGAAGCAAGTAACCTCTGGTTTGACAACATGGTTATTCCTAAAACTGTCAAGAACCAAGATGCAGCTTATGCCTTTATTAACTTTATGTTGAAACCTGAAAATGCTCTAAAAAATGCTGAGTATGTCGGCTATTCAACACCAAACAATGCTGCTAAGGAAATGCTCCCAGAGGAGACAAAAGAGGACAAGTCCTTCTATCCCGATGCAGATACAATGAAACACCTCGAAGTTTATGAAAAATTTGACCATAAATGGACAGGAATCTACAGCGACCTCTTCCTACAATTTAAGATGTATCGGAAGTAGGAGATTATAAAACAAAACGAACCAGTTAAGCTGGTTCGTTTTTTTGTTTAAAAAAATTTATATTTGGGCTTGACAAAAGCAATTTTAATGATAAAATAGTATCCTCTATACATTTAGGAGGAAAAAAATATGTGATTTATGTGGTATTCAGAAATGAAAACTCTTACAAAGTATGATATACTAGTAGTAGTTTTTAAATAGGTTATATCTAGTGCTTGTTATAGGTTTACATACAAGATATGGGGTATAGATACCTATCTACCTCGAGAGGGGACGGAAACGTTACGTACAAGTCAATCCCTTTGTCAGATTGCCATAGGTATAGATATCTATCTACCTCGCGAGGGGACGGAAACTAAGCTCACGGTCAGTCATTTCTAGCAATTCTTCAAAAAGGTATAGATACCTATCTACCTCGAGAGGGGACAGAAACATTCCATGATGTAATCTACAACTTGTTCGATGGTTGTATAGATACCTATCTACCTCGAGAGAGGCCGGAAACTAAAAATCATCCATACAATCGAACTCTTGACAAATGTATAGATACCTATCTACCTCGAGAGGGGCCGGAAAAAGTGTGAAACCAGGAATTTTTGGAACCCATTTTCCATAGTATACATACCTATCCATCTCGAGAGGGGCCGGAAACAAGTCAAAATGCCTGAAGATTGTAACAAGTGTATCACGGTATAGATACCTATCTACCTCGAGAGGGGACGGAAACCCGGAAGATCGTCTTCGTTCATATTAAAATTTGGCGCTGTATAGATACCTATCTACCTCGAGAGGGGACGGAAACAATGGAGTCTTCCCTTTCATTTTTCCATTCCCAGTATAGATACCTATCTACCTCGCGAGGGGCCGGAAACACGGCATTGACCGCATTTTTGGCCAAGATTTCATCGAATAGCTACCAATCTACCTCGAGAGGGGCCGGAAACTTACCAACTTCTTTTCCTTTATGTCGTAAGAGATTGCGTATAGATACCTATCAACCTCGCGAGGGGACGGAAACGACCCACCAGGTTTTTACTGAATACTATTTTTTCGTATAGATACCTATCTACCTCGGGAGGGACCGGAAACAACGGCAATTTTGTTGTCACAACGCCAAAAGGAATTTCTTTTGTATAGCTCCCTATCTACCTCGAGAGGGGACGGAAACAGACGGTTTGTTTGGATAGCGAAACCTAAAATAAGTATAGCTACCTATCTACCTCGAGAGGGGACGGAAACTTATATAACTTAACGCCAACGTTGCCTTCTTCCTCCGTATAGCTACCTATCTACCTCGAGAGGGGCCGGAAACGTAGCTAGATTCTTCTCATTGTCATTTTCTGCACTTAGTATAGATACCTATCTACCTCGAGAGGGGACGGAAACTTGAGCGTCTTCAACTGCAAGCTCAACTGCACGAATTGTATAGATACCTATCTACCTCGAGAGGGGCCGGAAACTAGTAAATATTTAAATTCTGAAATGATACGTTTTGTAAGTATAGCTACCTATCTAGCTCGAGAGGGGCCGGAAACAGACGGTTTGTTTGGATAGCGAAACCTAAAATAAGTATAGCTACCTATCTACCTCGCGAGGGGCCGGAAACCCATACCCCATAGGGATGATTGCAACGAAGAATAATGTGTATAGATAGCTATCTACCTCGAGAGGGGCCGGAAACTTACACTGTGGGCAAGATGGCGCAGTGTAAACTTTTGTATAGATACCTATCTACCTCGCGAGGGGCCGGAAACTATCTTGCAAGATTTTAGAAGACAGAGACACCTCTGGTATAGATACCTATCTACCTCGAGAGGGGCCGGAAACGAACTTACCTTTTGTTGATAGGATACGGAAAGTATCGTATATCTCCCTATCTACCTCGAGAGGGGCCGGAAACTAGTAAATATTTAAATTCTGAAATGATACGTTTTGTAAGTATAGATACCTATCTACCTCGAGAGGGGCCGGAAACTCATTGGTATCATCTACAATACGTGTTTCTGTAATAAGTATAGATACCTATCTACCTCGAGAGGGGCCGGAAACTTTGTCGCAAATTTATAGCTGTTTTTCATGATTGTATAGATACCTATCTACCCTCGCGAGGGGCCGGAAACGCTCCATTCACGTTTAGGTGTGAAAGTTCTACTTGTCGCGTATAGATACCTATCTACCTCGAGAGGGGCCGGAAACAGCTCACGATCTGTCATTTCTAACAATTCTTCAAAGGTATAGAAACCTATCTACCTCGCGAGGGGCCGGAAACAAACCTTTACCAGGCTCAATGTAAAATTTTTCTCTGACAACGTATAGATACCTATCTACCTCGAGAGGGGCCGGAAACACCCTGTACCCTTGCCATAAGCATTGTTGTGCAAAATAGTATAGATACCTATCAACTCGAGAGGGGCCGGAAACGTGTGGATTCGCCCTCGCACCATGACAGCATCCCGTATAGCTACCTATCTACCTCGAGAGGGGACCTGTTAACAAGGGCAGAGTATTCCAAAAGTAAATGAAAAAAGCGCTCATGAGAAAGCAAAAGCGCAATTGTATCAATAAAGGAGGCATATGAAACGCATCGAACTATCATTTAAGCGGATTGACCAATCACCGAGCGACCTATCGACAAAATTCCAAGGTTTTCTCATGGAAAATCTGGAACCAGACTATGTGACTTGGCTACATGAACAGGAGACCAACCCCTATTCACTAAAAATCATCCATCAAAAGGACAAGACCCTATGGTCCCTTCATCTCCTGACGGATGAGGCTGTCAAGCAGATTTTGCCTGTTCTATTGGAGCTCAAGAAAGTAGAGCTTCATGATTTACCGACTCTCATGGTAGAGTCTGTGTCCATGCAAGATCTCAGTTCGGAGCAACTCTTTGAGTTTTTTAATGAAAACCAAGATCGGTCACTCTACACCATTCATTTTCAAACTCCGACAGGATTTCGCTCTCAGGGAGAGTACGTACTCTTTCCTAGCATGCGTCTCATCTTTCAGAGTTTGATGATGAAGTATGCACGTCTGGTCGAGAATCGTCAGGACATCGAAGAAGAAACCCTGGACTACTTGGTCAAGCATAGTAGAATTACCAGTTATCGATTGGAGTCCAGCTATTTTAAAGTCCATGGCAAAAAAATCCCTGGATTCAGGGGAAAGTTGACCTTTAAGATTACAGGTCCAAATACCTTGAAAGCATATGCTAATATGCTTCTAAAATTTGGGGAATACTCAGGTCTAGGTATGAAAACTAGCCTAGGGATGGGAGGTTTAGAACTTGAAGAAAGAAAAGATTGATTTAGTTTATGGATCACTTTTGCACGCTATCGGCAAGGTGATTCAAGGTTCCAGGTATGATGAGAAAGACCTGGGGACCATTGGGTCCGAATGGTTTAGACGCTTTTCGGATAATGAAAAAATAGCCCAGCAGATAGCCAAGGCGACTTCTAGTGATTTGCTGACGGACTTGGCTCCTGATAGTTTGGTCTATATCACGTCAGCTGCCGCAAAGATTGCTTCAGGCCTAAAAGGAGCAAAGCAGATACTCATGGAGGTAAAGAAGATTTCCTAAGCAAACAATCGGATATCTTCAATGTATTTTCAGATAGCCCTAGTCAACGTTATCTCGATGCACGACTATTAGAGCTTGACGGGGAACCAAACTATGCTAAGGGATCGAGTGAGTCGTCTGACCAGTCAGATTATGACTTGATAGTAGAGACCTTAGAAAAAGAGTTTGAGCGATTGGACTTTAGCCAATCTGAGATAGATACCCTTTTGAATCTTCTTGAGTCTACTCTTTCCTATGTGCCTGTTTCGACAAGGACCAAGGAATTATCAGATATTTCTCTAGCAACCTACAGTCGTCTAACAGCTGGCTTTGCCCTAGCCATAGAGGCCTATTTAGCAGACAAGAATTGTCGTGACTATGAGAAGGTACTGGGACAAGATTTAGAAGCTTTTTATAGCGAGAAAGCCTTTTTATTAGCAAGTTTTGACTTGTCAGGGATTCAGGATTTTATCTACAATATCGCAACAGCTGGTGCAGCTAAGCAACTAAAAGCACGTTCCTTGTATCTAGATTTTATGGGGGAACATATCGCTGACAGCTTACTGGAGAAGTTAGAGCTTACGAGGGCTAATCTTCTCTACGTTGGTGGCGGGCATGCCTACTTTATCCTTCCAAACACCGAAAAAACTAGAGAAACCTTGGCTAACTTTGAAGCAGAATTCAATCAGTTTCTGGTCAAGCATTTCCAGACGGGTCTGTACGTAGCATTTGGTTGGAGTCCGTTTTCTGCCAATGATATGACAACGACACTGGCCGACTATCGAAAAGTCTATCAAACCACCAGTCGCATGATCTCCCAAAAGAAAATATCACGCTATGATGCCAAAACTCTCCTTGTACTCAACCAAGGAGGACAAAGTTCTCAGAGAGAATGTGCAATTTGCCACTCAGTCGAAAAGCTTACCAAGTATAAAGATCAAGAGGTCTGCCATATCTGTGCTGGGATGTATCGCTTTGCCAAGGAGATACAAGAAAACTACTATATTGTGACAAAAGAAAAAGGCCTGCCGATAGGTCCGGGAGCCTATATTAGTGGTATTTCCAAAGCCGACCTCGCTAAAGAAGAGTGGGACCGTGTTTATGCCAAGAATAGCTATAGTACAGATATCCTAAAAGCAACCCATGTCTTTGTCGGAGATTACAAATATGCTGAGATTGACCAGTATGCCAAACTATCTCAGGATAGGGAAACTGGACAAGGGATTAAGCGATTAGCAGTCGTTCGACTAGATGTGGATGATCTAGGAGCAGCATTTATGGCTGGTTTCTCCTATCAAGATAGTGGCAAATATAATACTCTGGCACGTTCGGCGACCTTCTCTAGAAGTATGAGTCTCTTCTTTAAGGTCTATATCAACCAGTTTGCCAAAGAGAAAAAACTATCGATCATTTATGCCGGTGGAGATGATGTATTTGCGATCGGTTCCTGGCAGGATATTATTGAGTTTACTATTTGTCTCCGACAAAACTTTATCAAGTGGACAAATGGTAAATTAACCCTATCAGCAGGGATTGGACTCTTTCCAGATAAGACTCCAGTTAGCCTCATGGCTGAAGAAACTGGTAAGCTAGAAGGAGCAGCCAAGGATAACGACAAGGATAGTATTTCCCTTTTTAAAGCAGGTAATACCTTGAAGTTGGACCAATCTTTTGGCAATGTCGATTCTGAAAGAAATTATACCTTGAAGTTCGACCAATTTATTGACAATGTCTATAATGGGAAACTGAAGAGCATTCGTTACTACTTTAATATTCAAGATGAGCGAGGAAAGAGTTTTGTATATAGACTTATTGAGCTCCTTCGCAACTACGATCGTATGAATATTGCTCGATTAGCCTATTATTTGACCCGTTTAGAAGATCAAACTTCTAAGGATAAAAAAGAAGAGTTTAAAGAGTTTAAAGATTTATTCTTTTCTTGGTATACAGGTAGCGATAATGAACGTAAGGAAGCAGAGATAGCTTTTACTTCTATATATTTATGAGATTAGAAAGGATTCATAGATGGCAATTTTAACAGATGATAATTACGTAGATAAGGCAGAGAAAACCATTAAAAATTTAGTAACTGATAAACGTAATTTTAAAAATAGAAATTCAGATGTTCTATCCATGAGTAAACTACGAAACTTATTGAGTTTAACGAGTACCCTCTTTGATGAAAGTAAGGTCCGTGAGTACGAAGAATTGAAGGATAGGATTGCCTATTTAAGGGTCCAATTCGTCTATCAATCAGGACGTGAAGAGGCGGTACTGGACTTAGTTCAAAAAGGTGAGATTCTACCAATTTTAAAAGAAATTAATAGTAGGGAAAGTCTCCAACGTTTTTGTCGCTATATGGAAGCGCTAGTAGCTTATTTTAAATTTTATGGAGGAAACGATTAATGGCATTTGCAAAAATTCAAGTAACAGCTCAAATCCGTCTAGAGACAGGACTTCATATTGGGACCAGCAATGCTTTTGCAGCGATTGGTGCTACAGACTCACCTGTGATTAAAGATCCAATAACAAACTTACCTATTATTCCAGGATCTAGTATCAAAGGGAAAATGCGTACCCTTCTGGCAAAAGTATATAATACTACATTAGCAGAAAAGCCAGGAGACGATGGGGAAATTATTAGTCGTCTCTTTGGGAATAGTTCAGACAAAGACTATAAAGTAGGAAGACTCATTTTTAGAGATGCCTTTCTAACTAACAATAAAGATTTAGATTCACGAGCTGTCAAAGGTTATACTGAAGTTAAGTTTGAAAATACTATTGACCGTATCACTGCTGAAGCAAATCCAAGACAAATTGAACGTGCCATCCGAGACAGTGTCTTTGGATTTGAGTTGATCTATGAGGTGACAGATAAGAGTCAAGATCAAGTAGAAGAAGACTTCAAAGTGATTCTTGATGGATTAAAACTGTTGGAACTTGATTATTTAGGTGGTTCAGGCTCTCGTGGATATGGTAAGGTTGCTTTTGAGAATATTAAAGCAAATACAGTTTTCGGAAACTATGATGTTAGTAAATTGAATGAACTTTTAACTACGGAGGTCTAGTATGACCTATAAGATGTATATTATGAACTTCCATACTGCTCACTTTGGAGCAGGTAGTCTGGATAGTTCTAAAATGACTTTTGCAGCTGACCGCTTGTTTTCAGCTCTGGTCTTAGAAGCAAAAAAAATGGGGAAAATGGAGGAATTCGTGTCAATAGCGGGTCAAGATGATTTTTGTTTTTGACTGATGCCTTTCCTTATCAATCAGGTCCATTTTTTTGCCGAAACCGATAGGATTTCCAAAGTTTGATCAGCCGGACTTAACAACAGATGTTAAAGAAGTAAGACGTCAAGCGAAAATGGCAAAGAAACTTCAGTTTATCCCTTTGGATAAATTTGATTCTTATGTAAATGGAACGCTTTTTAAAGACGCAGACCATGCAGTAACAAATATCGTCACTAAAAACCAACCTCATGTAGATGGAAATCTTTTCCAAGTGTCTACCGTTAGATTTAGAGATGAGTCTTGTCTTTACGTAATTGCTAAAGAGTCTGAGCTATTAAATGAACTTATGACAAGCTTGCAGTATACAGGAATTGGTGGAAAACGCTCCAGTGGTTATGGACAATTTGATTTGACTATATTAGATTTACCAGATAGCTTCAAAAATCGTCTCACCAAGGCCCATCAAGGATCTGTCATGACTTTGACAACTTCTCTACCAGTCGAAAAAGGAACTTGAATATGCTATGGAAACAGGTTCCTATTTACTAAGTAAATCAAGTGGTTTTGCTTTTTAGTACAGAAACTAAGGAAAATTACCGTAAGCAGGATTTATATAAGTTTGCTTCTGGATCTACTTTCTCTGAAACCTATACAGGACAGATTGTAGATGTAAGACCTCTTGATTTCCCACATGAAGTATTAAACTATGCTAAGCCACTATTTTTCAAGATGGAGGTAGAAAGATGAAAACAGAATATAGAACCTTTCAATTCAGCCTCCTAGCTATGGCTCCTATCCATATTGGGAATGGTGAAAAATATACTTCTCGAGAATTTATCTATGAAAAATGGGTACTTTTATTTCCCTGATATGGGTAAGTTTTATAATCGAATGGTGGAGAAAGGTTACGATCAAAAGTTTGAGCGTTTTTTACAAGAGACAAAGCCAAGCGCTAGAAATAATCGCTTGATTTCCTTTTTAGAAGATAACCGTATTTCTGACCGTAATTTTGGTGGCTATAGAATTATAGAAACTAAGTTAGAAACAAATAATAACTATTTAAGAGGAGGCGCATTAAATCAAGTATCAAAGTTTATAAGAGATCCTTTTGGTAATCCCTATATTCCTGGAAGTTCATTAAAGGGAGCTATTCGCACTATTTGATGAATACCAATCCCGACTGGAATAATAAAAATGTTTTGCAAGATAAAAAGGAAAACAAATCTTTGATTCCTTGGGGAGCAAAAAAAGGGCAGAACTATGATGACTTGTTTAACGCTATTCGTGTTAGTGATAGCAAACCATTTAGCAATGCCAGTCTTATTTTAGTTCAAAAATGGGATCATAAAGTCAAGCCCCCTATTCCTAAGCCTCTACCTTTATACAGGGAAGCGATCGCACCCTTAACTAAAATCAATTTCACCATTACTACAACTACTAAGGAAGCTGGAGTCCTAATTGAGGAATTAGGAAAGAGAGCGCAAGCCTTTTACAAAGAATATAAAAACTTTTTCTTATCAGATTTTCCTGAAAATAAAATTCAGCCAAATCTTCAGTATCCTATATACTTGGGTGCTGGTAGTGGAGCTTGGACAAAAACAATTTTTTAAACAAGCAAATGGTATTTTTACAAGAACGTTATCAGAATAGCAGAACCACTAAGATGGTTGGAAAAAGGTGTGTTGAAACTAACAAAAAGCACCAATGGAAAGTGTTAAAACAATACAAGGGCCTCGAAAACTGATCATGAATGACGAGTCTTTCTATGAGATGGGCAAGGCAAACTTTATGATTAAGGAGATTACTAAATGAAGGTTTTGATTTCAGCAGTGGGGGAATACGGATCCAATCCGTAATTTTCACGATGGAGCTTTAGTACATATTGCGAGAAAATACCGTCCAGATAAGATTATTATTGTTTTTTTCTGAGGAACTGATTCGTAAGAAAGATGATATTGAGAAAGTAATTCGTTCTATTGATTCTGAATACCTCCCAGAGATTGTATACCATGAACCAATCATCTTGAATGAAGATGTATTTGTTTTTTGATACCATGTTTGATCAATTTGATGTTATTATACAAGAGTATTATACAAAATACGACGAATTTATTCTTAATCTTTCAAGTGGAACTCCTCAAATAAAATCAGCTTTATTTGTTCTTAATAGACTAAGTGAAATCAATGTCAAGGCAGTACAAGTTCCAAGTCCTGAAAAAAAATCGAATGCTGGCGTTAGGCATGATGATTCGGAAGATATTGATGTACTAATTGATACAAATATGGATAATAAGCAGGACTATGTCGATCGAACCATTGAAGATACTTCAGATAAGTTTAAACAAGGCTTAATGAAAAAAACTTTACGTGATTTTTATTAAGAAATATGATTATAAAGCTAGTTTAGAGCTAGCAAATCAATTGCCTGACTTCCCTGGTTTGAAAGACTGTCGCAAAAAGTTACAAGATATTGTGGATTCATTAGACAGGCAAGATATACCTCAACTCCTACAAAAGAAAAAATGGAGTGAAGAACAGAAAAAAGTACTAAATGCCTATTTGACCATTGATTTACAAAAAGAACGTGGGAATTTTTAGTGAAGGTCTGATTAGAATTAAAAACCTTACAGAGTTTATCTTAGAAGGCTATATCGGAAATCGTTATCCAGAATTTCTGGATAATTACGTGAATGAATCAGAGAAATATTACCTCGGGATTCAGGATTATAATAAGATTCTTCAAATAAAAGATCGGACATTGTATGACAAAAATCAAACCGATTTTTGAGAATAAACAAAACACGAAATACAGTAGCCCATCGATTAGATTCTATAAAAGCTGAAGACTTAAAACAGTTAGGTCCTGTTCTAAAAAAACCTTAAAAGGACTAGTCAAGGAACAGTATCAATTCACTGAGAAAGATTTTAATTTTTACAAGGACTTAAATAAGGAATTATTAGAATTACTGAAATAATGAGAGGTAGGATATCTTGAAAATTTTAATTTCAGCAGTTGGAACGACAGATCCGATAAGCAATAATCGAGATGCAGCTTTATTACATATTGCTCGAACATACAGACCTGAACAAATTGTTTTTGGTTTATAGTGAAGAAATGTTAGTAAAAAAAGATCTTGTTGAGAAAGCATTATGTTCAATAGAGGGTTATCATCCTAAAGTGGTTATTGAATCAATTATCTTGAAAAATGATGAAGTCTATCTATTTGATAAAATGTATGAAGTGATGGGACAGATTATCGAAAAATACTCTGGAACAGATCATCAATTAATCTTAAATCTCTCCTCAGGGACACCTCAGATTATTTCTGCTTTATTTGCCTTAAATCGAATTAATGATTATAATACGCAGGCTATACAGGTTGCAACACCTAACAAATCAGCAAACAGAAAGTATGTACCACTTTCAAGTGAAGATGAACAGAAGCTTTTTGACGAGAACGAGGATAATCAAAAGAATTACGAAGATCGTACAATCAAAGATGAAGCTGAAAAATTTAACCAGTCTCTTATCAAGCGACACTTAAGAAATTTAATCTCTTCTTATGATTATCTTGTCATGGAAGAATTAGTTACTAGAAAAAGAATACAATAAATTACTTTCTAAAAAAAGAAATTAGCTCGTTTAAGAGACATATTAAATGATTTTTGTAAAAGTATTTAAAAACTCAAGCTATTTTTAAAAAGATATTCAGGGATATTCACTTACAGAGGTTGAGAAAAAAAGCTCTTAATTACTTTTTTTAATGATTGAAGTTTTTGAAAGAGAGAGGGCAGGTTGCTGATGTCTTAATCAAATCAAAGTCTTATGTTGAATTTATCATCGAGGAAAAAGATAAAGAAAGATTATCCAGAATTGATCAAATATGATGGGACTTTTTCCAAAGTTAAATGAAGAATACAAGGATTTTTGAAGCTATTTTTAGATTTCATTGACATAGAATTTAAGAAAGCTAAGGGTATAAAAAGATGAGAAGGAAAGAATCTATTCACCTCAGTCAACCTTAAATCTCTTTGTCTTATGAAAAATATTCTATCTTATTATCAAGTTTCTCCTGAATTACTTAAGTCGATAAAGCTAATAAATAGCTTGAATGGTGAGAGAAATAAGGTGGCACATGGCTTGTCAGAAATTGATAGTAAACTAGTTAATTCTAGAAAATTGCAACAGACAATAGATGCTTTGCGCTTTATTTTACAAGATACATTTGAGATTGATGATTGCTATTTCTCTTGTTATCAAACACTCAATAATGAAATGCTTGACTTACTTCGTTAATAATGTATACCTTTATTAATAGGTCTACCTTTCTACTGAAACATTTCATGAGATTATGAGTCTTAGCTTTCCCAGTTGACTCAAATTCAAAAAAACAGTATAATAGGAATGTTGAGAATTGATTTTCTCTCCATCTTAGTTCAGAGAATTGGCGGTGCTACGAGCCATCTAAGATAGAAAATCATGCTACTCGATTGTAACAATTGCATAAGAATCAAGAATGACAAGTTCATTGAATGAAGGTGGTACCGCGGTTTTTCGCCCTTCGTGATATGGATTTGTCTTTTAATTTTGGAGGTGTTTATGAGAACATTTCATGTCAAACAAAAATTTCGCCTAGGTGGTGAACGCTTTGATATCAAAGATGAAATGGGCAATGTTGCCTATCAGGTTGAAGGTTCATTTTTTAAGATTCCAAAGACCTTTACCATCTATGATGCAGTTGGTGAACAGGTTAGTGGAATTAGTAAAGAAATTCTTACCTTCATGCCACGTTTTGAGATTCAACTAAGTAATGGAGATAGTTTCTATATTCGGAAGAAGCTGACTTTCTTTAGAGATAAGTATGAGTTCGACAATCTCGGTCTTCGTATCGAAGGCAATATCTGGGATTTGAATTTTAAACTCCTAGATGATCGTGATCAAGTGATTGCTGAGATTACCAAGGAGCTTTTCCATTTAACCTCTACCTACACTGTAACAGTCTATGACGAATCTTATGCTGATCTAGTTATTTCCCTCTGCGTCGCTATCGACTATGTGGAAATGCTAGAAAGCCAATCTAATTAGTAAAAAAAGGAGACATTATGAAACAATTATCTAGTGCACAAGTCCGCCAAATGTGGCTTGATTTCTGGGCAAGTAAAGGCCACTCTGTAGAACCATCTGTTAGCTTGGTTCCAGTAAACGACCCAACACTTTTGTGGATCAACTCAGGGGTTGCCACTCTTAAGAAATACTTTGATGGAACTATCAAACCTGAAAATCCACGTATTACCAATGCGCAAAAAGCCATCCGTACCAACGATATCGAAAACGTAGGGAAGACTGCTCGTCACCATACTATGTTTGAAATGTTGGGGAACTTCTCAATCGGGGATTACTTCCGTGACGAAGCCATTACTTGGGCATATGAGCTTTTGACAAGTCCTGAGTGGTTTGACTTTCCTAAAGACAAACTTTACATGACTTATTATCCAGATGACACAGATTCATACAACCGCTGGATCGAAGTGGGAGTGGATCCAAGTCATTTGATCCCAATTGAAGACAATTTCTGGGAAATCGGTGCGGGACCTTCTGGACCTGATACAGAAATCTTCTTCGACCGTGGAGAAGCCTTTTGACCCAGAAAACATCGGTCTTCGTCTGCTTGCAGAAGATATCGAAAACGACCGTTACATCGAAATCTGGAATATTGTCTTGTCGCAATTTAACGCAGACCCTGCTGTTCCTCGTAGCGAATACAAGGAATTGCCACACAAGAACATTGATACGGGCGCAGGTTTAGAGCGTTTGGTGGCGGTTATCCAAGGGGCTAAGACAAACTTTGAGACAGACCTCTTCATGCCAATCATTCGTGAAGTGGAAAAATTGTCTGGTAAGGTATACGACCAAGACGGGGACAACATGAGCTTCAAGATCATTGCTGACCACATCCGTTCGCTTTCATTCGCGATTGGAGATGGTGCCCTTCCTGGAAATGAAGGTCGTGGTTATGTCCTTCGTCGTCTTCTCCGCCGTGCCTCTATGCATGGTCAAAAATTGGGCATCAATGAGCCTTTCCTTTACAAACTCGTTCCAACTGTTGGAAAAATCATGGAAAGCTACTACCCAGAAGTGCTTGAAAAACGTGACTTTATCGAAAAAATTGTCAAGAGCGAAGAAGAGTCATTTGCCCGCACTCTTCACTCAGGTCAACACTTTGCAGAAACAATCGTAGCAGACTTGAAAGAAAAAGGTCAAACGGTTATCGCTGGTCAAGATGTCTTCAAACTCTATGATACATACGGATTCCCAGTAGAATTGACAGAAGAAATCGCTGAGGAAGCTGGTATGACAGTCGACCGTGAAGGTTTTGAAGCAGCCATGAAGGAACAACAAGAACGTGCTCGTGCATCTGCTGTTAAAGGTGGATCTATGGGGATGCAAAACGAAACCCTTCAAAACATTACAGTTGAAAGTGTCTTCAACTACAATGCTAGCCAATTGCCTTCTAAGTTGGTGGCTATCGTAGCTGACAATGCTGAAGTAGAAGCTGTTTCAGAAGGAACTGCATCACTAATCTTTGCAGAAACTCCATTCTACGCTGAAATGGGTGGACAGGTTGCGGACCACGGTCAAATCTTGGATGCTGCAGGAAATGTCGTAGCGAATGTGACAGACGTTCAAAAAGCACCAAATGGCCAACCACTTCATACCGTTGAAGTTCTTGCGCCACTTGCATTGAACCAAGAATACACTTTGGCTATCGATAGCAATCGTCGTCACCGTGTCATGAAGAACCACACAGCAACTCACTTGCTCCATGCGGCCCTTCACAATATCCTTGGCCATCATGCTACTCAAGCAGGTTCACTTAATGAAGTAGAATTCCTACGCTTTGACTTTACTCACTTCCAAGCTGTGACTCCTGAAGAGTTGCGCGCCATTGAGCAACAAGTCAATGAGAAGATTTGGGAAGCCATCGCAGTGGAAACTGTTGAGACAGATATTGACACAGCTAAAGAAATGGGAGCTATGGCCCTCTTTGGTGAGAAATACGGTAAGGAAGTTCGAGTAGTCACTATCGGGGACTATTCAGTAGAGCTTTGTGGTGGTACTCACGTTGGCAATACTTCTGAAATCGGTCTCTTCAAGATTGTCAAAGAAGAAGGTATCGGATCAGGAACTCGTCGTATCTTGGCAGTGACCGGTAAGGAAGCCTTTGAAGCTTATCGTGACCAAGAAGATGCTCTGAAAGCTGTTGCAGCAACCTTGAAAGCTCCTCAACTCAAAGAAGTACCTCACAAAGTTGAAGGACTTCAAGAACAACTCCGTCAATTGCAAAAAGAAAATGCAGAATTGAAGGAAAAAGCAGCAGCAGCGGTAGCAGGTGATGTCTTCAAGAATGTACAAGAAGCAAACGGCCACCGTTACATTGCCAGCCAAGTTTCAGTATCAGATGCAGGTGCCCTTCGTACATTTGCGGATAACTGGAAACAAAAAGATTACTCTGATGTGCTTGTTCTTGTCGCAGCTATCGGTGACAAGGTGAATGTCCTTGTAGCCAGCAAGACCAAAGACATCCACGCAGGTAACTTGGTTAAAGAATTGGCTCCAATCGTTGATGGACGTGGTGGTGGTAAACCAGACATGGCCATGGCAGGAGGAAGCAACCAAGCGAAAATCCAAGAACTCTTGGATGCCGTAGCAGGTAAATTGTAATCAGTAAATACCTATCCATTTGGATAGGTATTTTTTGTATAAGAAAAACTCCTCGCTGAAAGTGAGGAGTTCATTTTTGGAATTACACAATCCCTTGAGCGATCATAGCGTTTGCTACGTTTTCGAAGGCTGCAATATTGGCACCTGCAAGGTAGTCAGTTCCAAGACCGTAAGTTTCTGCAGTTGTTTTAGCAGTATTGAAGATGTTAGTCATGATATCTTTCAAGCGACCGTCAACTTCTTCACGAGTCCATGAAAGGCGAAGGCTGTTTTGGCTCATTTCAAGAGCTGATACAGCTACACCACCAGCATTGGCAGCTTTGGCAGGTCCGTAAAGGATTCCATTTTCTTTGTAGACTTTGATAGCTTCAAGGTCGCTAGGCATGTTAGCTCCTTCAGAGACACAGATAACGCCTTGAGCAACCAAACGTTTTGCGGCTTCACCGTTAATCTCGTTTTGAGTTGCACATGGAAGGGCAATATCATAGTTACCAGCATATGTCCATACAGAACCTTCGTGGTAAGTAGCAGTAGGTTTTTCTGCAGCGTACTCAGTTAAACGAGCACGACGGTTGTTTTTAACATCTGACAAAAGGTCGAAGTCGATACCATTCTCGTCGATGACATAACCATTTGAGTCAGATACAGAGATAACAGTTGCTCCAAGTTCAGTTGCTTTTTGAAGAGCAAACTGAGCAACGTTACCAGAACCTGAAATCACCACTTTCTTACCAGCAAAGCTGTTTCCGTTAGCTTTAAGCATTTCTTCAGTGTAGTAAACCAAACCGTAACCAGTTGCTTCTGGACGAATCAAGCTACCACCGAAACCAAGAGGTTTACCAGTCAAGACACCAGCATCAAATTGGTTGAGGCGTTTGTATTGTCCGTAAAGGTAACCAATTTCACGTCCACCGACACCAATATCACCAGCAGGTACGTCAAGAGAAGGTCCGATGTATTTTTGCAATTCAGTCATGAAGCTTTGGCAGAAGCGCATCACTTCAGCATCAGTTTTGCCTTTAGGATCAAAGTCTGATCCGCCTTTACCTCCACCGATTGGAAGTCCTGTCAAAACATTTTTTTAAAGATTTGTTCAAATCCGAGGAATTTCAGAATCCCTTGGTTTACCGTTGGGTGGAAACGAAGTCCGCCTTTATATGGTCCAACAGCTGAGTTAAATTGAACACGGTAACCACGGTTAACTTGAACTTTTCCATCACGGTCAACCCAAGGAACACGGAAGCTAATCAAGCGCTCTGGCTCAGTGATACGTGCCAAGATATTTTCTTCAATATACTCAGGGTGTTTTTCAAAGACAGGCTCCAAAGTGCTGAAGAATTCTTCAACCGCCTGGAGAAATTCAGCCTCGTGCCCGTTACGAGCTTTTTACAGTTTCAAACACGCTTTGGATATATTCTTTAGCAGATGTCATATCGTTCTCCTTTTTTTGTTGTCATATTTTTATTACATGAGACATTATAGCAGAAAAAAATTTTTTTCAGTGTAAAGGAAAAAAACACAAATTTTTCTAAAAAAATTCTTTTCAATTTGGATTAGCTAGTTTTATTAGCTGAATAAGAACCTTTTTCATAGGATTAGTTTTATTAAAAAGAGTCCTGCCAAAGTATGGTATAATAGTAGCAATATAAAAGGAATCTGGAGGAACAGAATCATGGTATCAACTAAAACACAGATTGCTGGTTTTGAATTTGATAATTGCTTGATGAATGCGGCAGGAGTTGCTTGTATGACCATTGAGGAATTGGAAGGTGTTAAAAAAACTCAGCAGCAGGAACCTTTGTCACTAAAACAGCAACCTTGGAATTTCGTCAGGGGAATCCTGAACCACGCTACCAAGATGTTCCACTTGGCTCTATCAACTCTATGGGTCTGCCAAATAATGGTTTAGACTATTACTTGAACTACCTTTTGGAATTGCAAGAAAAGGAACCAAATCGTACCTTCTTTTTATCATTAGTTGGAATGTCTCCAGAGGAAACTCATACCATTTTGAAGAAGGTGCAAGAAAGTGATTTTCGTGGTCTAACTGAACTCAATCTCTCATGTCCCAATGTTCCAGGGAAACCTCAGATTGCCTATGATTTTGAAACTACAGATCGTATCTTGTCAGAAGTCTTTGAGTATTTTACAAAACCTCTAGGAATTAAGCTACCACCTTATTTTGATATTGTACATTTTGATCAAGCGGCAGCTATTTTTAACAAATACCCGCTCAAGTTTGTTAATTGTGTCAATTCTATTGGAAATGGTCTTTATATTCAAGATGAGTCGGTCGTGATTCGTCCTAAGAATGGCTTTGGTGGAATCGGTGGAGAATACATTAAACCAACTGCCCTTGCCAATGTCCATGCTTTTTATCAACGCTTAAATCCTCAAATTCAAATCATCGGAACTGGTGGAGTTTTAACGGGGCGTGATGCTTTTGAACATATCCTATGTGGTGCCAGCATGGTACAAGTGGGAACTACTCTTCATAAAGAAGGAGTAGGTGCTTTTGAGCGTATTACCAAGGAACTCAAAGAAATTATGGTGGAAAAAGGTTATCAAAGCCTAGATGATTTCCGTGGTAAATTACATTATATTGATTAAACTGAACCAATACTATAAAGAAAGGAGAATAGATGCTAGCCATAGAAGAAAGCCGAAAGCTATCCCTATCAAATTTACCTAGTTTGACCCTGTTTACAGGGGCTGATCAAGGACAGTACGACATCATGAAAACTCAGGTTCTAAAGCAAATCGGATACGATCCTGCAGATTTGAATTTTGCTTATTTTGACATGAAAGAAGTAGACTACAAAAGCTTGGAGCTAGAGTTGGTCAGTCTTCCTTTCTTTGCGGATGAAAAAATTGTTATTTTAGATCATTTTGTCGATATAACGACAGCTAAAAAACGCTATCTAACTGATGATGAGCTTAAGTCTTTTGAAGACTATCTGGAAAATCCTTTACCTTCTAGTAAACTAGTCATTTTTTTGCTGAAGGGAAGTTGGATAGTAAGAGACGTTTGGTCAAATTGCTCAAGCGGGATGCGAAGGTTTTTCGAAGCCATCGAGCCTAAAAGAGCAAGAAATACGAACTTATTTTTCAAAAAGTGGGCTCAGGAACAAGGCCTTACCTTTGATGGAAAATCTTTCGAACAGTTGCTTATCAAATCAGGTTTTCAATTCAGTGAAATTCAGAAAAATCTACTCTTCTTACAGGCCTACAAGGATAATGGTGACATAACAGAAGAAGACATTGTTGAAGCTATACCAAAAGACTTTGCAGGATAATATCTTTGATTTAACTCAATTGATTTTTAGGGAAGAAGATTGATCAGGCACGTGATTTAGTGAAGGATTTGACCTTGCAGGGAGAAGATGAGATTAAACTGATTGCCATAATGCTGGGGCAGTTCAGACTCTACACACAGGTTAAAATTTTGCAAGAGTCTGGTCAGACAGAATCTCAGATGGTCAGCAGTTTAGGTCACTATCTTGGTCGCAATCCGAACCCCTATCAAATCAAGTTTGCCCTCCGTGACACACGAGGATTATCCTTGAAATTTCTTACAGGATTCCATTCGTTATCTCATCCAGGCAGATTACCAAATTAAGACAGGGGTTTACGAAAAAGGCTACCTATTTGAGAAGGCTTTTGTTGCAAATTGCAAGCCAGTCAAATTGAGCAAATAACTTGAAAAAAATAGGTTGTTTGCGTTATCATTTTTATATAGAAAGAAAAAGAGGTATTACAGATGGCTATTATCTTACCAGATCTTCCATACGCTTACGATGCATTGGAACCATATATTGATGCTGAAACAATGCACTTGCACCATGACAAACACCACCAAACATACGTAAACAATGCAAACGCAGCTCTTGAAAAACACCCTGAAATTGGTGAAGACCTCGAAGCATTGCTTGCAGATGTTGAATCTATCCCTGCTGATATCCGTCAAGCGCTTATCAACAACGGTGGTGGACACTTGAACCACGCTCTTTTCTGGGAATTAATGACTCCTGAAAAAACAGCTCCTTCAGCAGAACTTGCAGCAGCAATCGATGAAGCTTTTGGTTCATTCGAAGAATTCCAAGTAGCTTTCACTGCAGCAGCAACAACTCGTTTCGGTTCTGGATGGGCATGGTTAGTTGTTAACAAAGAAGGTAAGCTTGAAGTGACTTCAACAGCAAACCAAGACACACCAATCTCAGAATGTAAGAAACCAATCTTGGGCTTGGACGTTTGGGAACATGCTTACTACGTAAAATACCGCAACGTTCGTCCTGACTACATCAAAGCTTTCTTCTCAGTTATTAACTGGAACAAAGTAGACGAGCTTTACGCAGCAGCAAAATAATATGAACAATAACACCTTTTGGTTAGAATTTTATCTAACTTGAAAGGTGTTTTTTGTTTGCCTTGACGCGAAGTATCTGTCTCATGATTTTCCTTTGTTGGATAGGCTTGATTTATGGTATAATGATAAGATAGAAAATCGAAGGAGAAATCATGAATATTCAACAATTACGCTACGTTGTGGCTATTGCAAATAGTGGTACTTTTCGTGAAGCGGCTGAGAAAATGTACGTTAGCCAACCGAGTCTATCTATTTCTGTAAGAGATCTGGAAAAAGAGCTCGGCTTCAAGATCTTTCGTAGAACAAGTTCCGGTACTTTTCTTACTCGTCGCGGTATGGAATTTTATGAAAAGGCACAAGAATTGGTCAAAGGATTTGATGTTTTCCAGAACCAGTATGCCAATCCTGAAGAGGAAAAGGATGAGTTTTCAATAGCAAGCCAGCACTATGATTTCTTGCCACCAACCATTACAGCTTTTTCGCTACAATACCCTGAATATAAGAATTTCCGTATTTTTGAATCTACAACTGTTCAAATTTTGGATGAAGTAGCCCAAGGACATAGTGAGATTGGGATTATTTACCTCAATAATCAAAACCAAAAGGGAATTATGCAACGGGTTGAAAAGTTAGGACTTGAAGTGATTGAATTGATTCCTTTCCAAACCCATATCTATCTGCGTGAAGGACATCCTTTAGCCAAGAAAAAAGAACTGGTCATGGAGGATTTGGTAGATTTACCAACAGTTCGATTCACACAGGAAAAGGATGAGTATCTTTATTATTCAGAGAACTTTGTGGATACCAGTGCTAGCTCTCAGATGTTTAACGTAACAGACCGCGCTACCTTAAATGGGATTCTTGAAAGAACAAATGCTTATGCAACTGGTTCTGGATTCTTGGATAGCGACAGTGTCAACGGAATCACCGTTATCCCACTAAATGATAATCTCAATAATCGCATGGTTTATGTCAAACGTGAAGAAGTAGACTTGAGCCAAGCGGGAACCTTATTTGTAGAAGTTATGCAAGAGTATTTTGATCAGAAGAGGAAAGCATGAAAAAAAGAGGAATAGTAGCAGGGATTATAGCAGCCTTGATTGTCTTAGATCAATTGGTAAAGGCTTATGTCGTTCAGAATATTGCTCTTGGTGAAATCAAGTCATGGATCCCAAATCTAGTTAGTTTAACCTATCTGCAAAATAGGGGTGCAGCCTTTTCTATGCTTCAAGATCAACAGTGGTTTTTTGCAGTGATTACCCTGGTAGTCATGGTTGGAGCTATCTGGTATCTTCATAAGCATATAGAGGATTCCTTCTGGACAGTCTTTGGTTTAGTTTTAATCATTGCAGGTGGCCTTGGGAACTTTATCGATCGCATCAGTCAAGGATTTGTTGTGGATATGTTCCACCTAGACTTTATCAATTTCGCGATTTTCAATGTAGCAGATAGTTATCTAACGGTTGGAGTATTTGTATTATTGCTTGCAATGCTAAAAGAGGAAATGAATGGAAATTAAAATTGAAACCGGCGGGGTACGTTTAGATAAGGCTTTGTCCGATTTGACAGAATTGTCTCGTAGCCTCGCTAATGAACAAATCAAGTCTGGTCAGGTCTTGGTCAATGGTCAGGTTAAAAAAGCTAAGTACTCGGTTCAAGAGGGAGATATTGTCACTTATCAAGTTCCAGAACCAGAAGTTTTAGAGTATGTGGCTGAAGATATTCCCTTAGAAATCATTTATCAAGATGAGGATGTAGCAGTAGTTAACAAGCCTCAAGGGATGGTTGTTCATCCAAGTGTTGGTCATACCAGTGGTACCTTGGTTAATGCCCTCATGTACCATATCAAGGACCTATCAGGCATCAATGGTGTATTGCGTCCAGGGATTGTCCATCGTATTGATAAGGATACGTCAGGCCTCTTGATGATTGCTAAAAATGATGAAGCTCACATGGCGCTCGCACAAGAACTCAAGGACAAGAAATCTCTTCGTAAATATTGGGCTATTGTTCATGGGAATCTTCCAAATGATCGTGGAGTCATTGAGGCGCCGATTGGTCGTAGCGAAAAAGATCGTAAGAAACAAGCTGTGACTGCCAAAGGGAAACCTGCGGTGACACGTTTCCAAGTTTTGGAACGCTTTGGTGATTATAGTTTATTAGAGTTGCAACTGGAAACAGGGCGTACTCACCAAATTCGTGTGCACATGGCTTATATTGGTCATCCTGTCGCTGGAGATGAGGTTTACGGCCCTCGTAAAACCTTGAAAGGTCATGGGCAATTTCTCCATGCCAAAACTCTAGGTTTTACCCATCCTAGAACCGGTGAAACTATGGAATTTACTGCTGATATTCCAACTATTTTTAAAGAGACTTTGGAGAAACTTCGAAATAACTAAACAAAAAAAGGACTCAACTGAGTCACTTTTTATTTGCGTTTTTTCTTAGCTTTTTTCATTTTATTGGCCATACGTTTCATGGATTGCTTCATGGCAAATTCCCCGATTTTACCTTTGAGGCCTCCACCGAACATCTGGCTCATATCAGGCATACCAGCTCCTCCGAGAGCAGACATATCAGGCATGCCACCTTGTCCCATCATTCCTTCAAGGGCTGACATGTCCATGCCACCAGGCATGTTTTTAGGAAGGTTGTTAGGGTTGATGCCCATTTGTTTCATCATCTTGTTCATGTCACCAGACATGACACCTTGCATGAGTTGTTTGGCCTGATTAAAGTCTTTAATGAACTTATTGACTTCGATAAAAGTATTACCAGAACCAGCAGCGATACGACGACGACGGCTTGGAGTGAGCAAGTCTGGATTTTCACGTTCTTCTGGAGTCATAGAAGACACGATAGCACGTTTGCGAGCAATTTGTTTTTCATCCACCTTCATATTTTTGAAGGGCAGGATTGTTGGCCATACCTGGAATCATCTTGAGCAAATCTTCCATTGGTCCCATATTTTTGTACCTGATCCAACTGATCGATGAAATCGTTGAAATCAAAGGTATTTTCCCGCATCTTTTTCAGCCATTTCAAGGGCTTTTTGCTCATCGTATTCTTGGGAAGCTTTCTCAATCAGAGTCAGCATATCTCCCATACCGAGAATACGGCTAGCCATACGGTCTGGGTGGAAGGTTTCAATATCGGTAATCTTTTCACCAGTACCAGTGAATTTGATTGGTTTACCAGTGATATGACGAACTGAAAGGGCAGCACCACCACGAGTGTCCCCGTCAATCTTAGTAAGGATAACACCAGTAACTTCTAATTGGTCGTTAAATTCACGTGCAACGTTGGCAGCTTCCTGACCAATCATGGCATCGATGACCAAGAGAATCTCATTTGGTTGTGCTAGAGCTTTTAACATCACGAAGCTCATTCATGAGAAGTTCGTCGATTTGTAAACGACCGGCCGTATCAATCAAGACATAGTCGTTGTGGTTGGCTTTGGCTTGTTCCAAACCTTGGCGAACAATCTCAACTGCAGGCACTTCAGTCCCAAGAGCAAAGACAGGAACATCAATCTGTTGTCCCAGTGTTTTTCAGCTGGTCAATAGCAGCAGGACGATAGATGTCGGTCGCGATCATTAAAGGACGAGCATCCTCTTCCTTTTTGAGTTTATTAGCAAGTTTACCTGCGAAAAGTTGTTTTACCAGCCCCCTGCAAAACCGACCATCATGATAATGGTTGGGATTTTTGGAGACTTGATAATCTCAGCTGTGTCTGAGCCAAGAACTGCGGTCAATTCTTCATTGACAATCTTGATGATTTGTTGAGCAGGATTAAGGGTATCAATGACTTCGTGCCCAATCGCGCGTTCACGAACTTTTTGATAAAGTCCTTAACCACTGGCAAAGCAACGTCGGCTTCTAAAAGAGCTAGACGAATTTCCTTGGTTGCTTCCTGGATATCGCTCTCTGTAATTTTTCCTTTTTTTCGTAGATTTTTAAAGACGTTCTGTAAACGTTCTGTTAAATTTTCAAATGCCATATTTTTTTCTCCTATTTATTCAATTCATTGGAAACCGTCCGAAATGTTGTAAACACTCTAGTTCTTCGGGTGTGACTTCTTTCATGATTTCATTTGGATATCCCCAACAGCTAAAACCTATTTGCATAGCTTTGGAGATATCATTGGGTGAAATAATCTGCAGTCGAGTAGGAAATGGATCCTCAGCGGCTAATAGTTTGCAAGGTATTCCTTGATAAATGACTAGACTGCCCATGATTACTCCCGATTGTCAATACTTGTTAAAATTTCAACTTTGCTCTTGTAGAAAAAGCATCTTCTGGATAGCGTTCTAAGATTTGATCAAAATATCTGACTGCGGACAATGTAGTCAGAGTACATATGAAGCTTCATTTCATAATCTTCCAGTATCTTTTCTGTACGTTTGATATTGTCATAAACAGCCTGGCGACTAACGCCGAATTCTTCAGCGATTTCAGCTAAACTATAGTCATCTGCATAGTAGAGTTCGATATAGTTCATCTGCTTATCAGTTAAAAAGGGCTGCATAAAAATTCAAACAGAGCATTCATTCGATTGGTTTTTTTCAATTTCCATAAGATTTATTATACCAAAAAAAATAGGCTAGACTGCTAGTAATGGATTGATTTTTAGAAGCAAGTGAGAAAAAGTCGTTTTAACGGTTATTTTCTGACTATGAATCCTTTTTTTGGTATAATGGAGTGTATTATAATGTTTTAGAAAGAGGTTCTTATGAAAGAATTAGAAACCGTGTTAGAGCAACGTTTTAAGCTTGTTTTTTCAGATAAACAATTACTTGAAACAGCTTTTACTCATACTAGTTATGCAAACGAGCACCGCCTCTTAAAAATTTCACACAATGAACGCCTGGAATTTTTAGGAGACGCTGTTCTGCAATTATTGATTTCAGAATATCTGTACAAGAAATATCCTAAAAAAACCAGAAGGTGATTTATCTAAACTTCGTGCCATGATTGTTCGCGAGGAGAGTTTGGCTGGATTTGCTCGTGATTGCCAGTTTGATCAGTTTATCAAGCTAGGCAAGGGAGAAGAAAAGTCAGGTGGCCGCAATCGTGATACCATCTTGGGAGATGCCTTTGAAGCCTTTTTGGGTGCCCTCCTTTTAGATAAGGGTCTGGCTAGTGTTAAGGAATTTATCTATCAAGTCATGATACCAAAGGTCGAAGCTGGAGATTTTGAAATGATTAAAGATTACAAGACTCACCTCCAGGAATTACTTCAAGTCAATGGTGATGTTGATATTCGTTATCAGGTGATTTCGGAGAATGGACCTGCGCATGATAAGATGTTTGAGGTGGAAGTTCTAGTTGAAGGGAAAAGTTTTGGAACTGGTCAAGGACGTTCAAAAAAATTAGCAGAGCAGGAAGCCGCAAAAAATGCTGTTGAGGAAGGGCTGGATTCATGTATTTAAAGGAAATTGAGATTCAGGGGTTTAAGTCCTTTGCTGACAAGACCAAGGTTGTATTTGACCAGGGGGTTACAGCAGTTGTAGGACCTAATGGTTCTGGAAAATCAAACATCACGGAAAGTCTGCGTTGGGCACTAGGTGAATCTAGTGTAAAAAGCTTACGTGGTGGCAAGATGCCTGATGTTATCTTTGCAGGAACTGAAAGCAGAAAACCTCTAAACTACGCTTCAGTGATTGTTACCCTAGATAACCAGGATGGTTTTATTAAAGATGCAGGCCAGGAAATTAAGGTAGAGCGTCACATTTATCGTACTGGAGATAGTGAGTACAAGATTGATGGCAAAAAAGTCCGTCTTCGTGATATTCATGACCTTTTCTTAGATACTGGGCTTGGGCGCGATTCCTTCTCTATTATTTCCCAAGGGAAAGTCGAAGAAATTTTTAATTCTAAACCTGAAGAACGTCGGGCTATTTTTGAAGAAGCTGCCGGAGTCTTGAAGTATAAGACTCGTCGCAAAGAGACGGAAAGCAAGCTCCAACAAACTCAAGATAATCTAGATCGTTTGGAAGATATCATCTATGAGCTAGATAATCAAATCAAGCCCTTAGAAAAGCAAGCGGCAACAGCTCGTAAATTTATAGAATTAGATGATCAGCGTAAGGCGATTTACTTGGATGTTTTGGTTGCACAAATTCAAGCAAGTAAAGCTGAATTGGATCTAACAGAAGAAGAATTAAACCAAGTTCAAGAACTTTTGACGAGCTACTATCAGAAACGTGAAGAGTTAGAAGAAGAAAATCAAACACTTAAAAAGAAACGTCATGACTTGCAAGCTGAGATGACAAAAGACCAGTCCACACTGATGGATTTGACTGGTTTAATCAGTGAATTAGAACGTAAGTTAGCCCTGTCTAAACTGGAAACAGAGCAAGTCGCTCTCAATCAACAAGAAGCTCAGGCACGTTTGGCTAGTTTGGACGAAAAGAGAAATGCTCTCATTCAGGAGAAGGAAGAAAAAGAAGCAAATCTCAGTCAGTTAGAAGCAAAATCTAGCGGTCAATACCAAGGAACTCAATCGTTTAGAAGCAGAATTATTAGCTTTTTCTGATGATCCAGATCAAATGATTGAGCAATTACGTGAACGTTTCGTGGCTTTCTTACAGGAAGAAGCGGATGTCTCTAACCAACTGACAAGGATTGAAAATGACCTTGAAAAATAGTCGCCAACAGACTCAAAAGCAAGAAGAACAATTAGAATCTTTGAAGGAACAATTAGCTTCTGCCAAGTCTAAGGCTAGCGAGCAAGAAGTTGCCCTTAAATCAGCTAAGGAAGAAGTACAAAGCTTACTTGCTGACTATCAGACCAATGCCAAGCAAGAAGAAGAACAAAAGCAGGCTTATCAAAGTCAGCAAAATCAACTCTTTGACCGTTTGGATAGTCTGAAAAACAAACAGGCCAAGGCGCAAAGTTTGGAAAACATTCTTAAGAACCATAGCAATTTTTATGCGGGTGTTAAGAGTGTTCTCCAAGAAAAAAATCGCTTGGGTGGGATTATCGGAGCGGTCAGTGAACATTTAACTTTTGATGTTCGTTATCAGACAGCTCTTGAAATTGCACTTGGTGCAAGTAGCCAACACATCATTGTTGAAGATGAACAGGCAGCGACTAAAGCTATCGACTTCCTTAAAAGAAATCGATCTGGTCGTGCGACTTTCCTACCTTTGACAACCATTAAGGCTCGTAGTATTTCTGGTCAGAATCAAGATGTGATTGCCTCAAGTCCAGGTTTTCTTGGTATGGCAGATGAACTGGTTACCTTTGATGCCAAGCTTGAAGCTATCTTTAAAAATCTGCTAGCTACCACAGCTATCTTTGATACTGTCGAGCATGCGCGTGATGCAGCTCGTAAGGTACGCTATCAAGTTCGTATGGTTACGCTAGATGGTACAGAATTGCGAACAGGTGGTTCTTATGCTGGTGGTGCCAATCGTCAAAATAACAGCATTTTCATTAAACCTGAATTGGAGCAGTTGCAAAAAGAGATTGCTCAAGAAGAAAAACTTCTTCGCCAAGAGGAAGAAAATCTGAAGTCAGTTCAAGAAGCCTTGAATGAACTTAGCCAAACTTTGGAGACCATTAAGTCCCAGGGAGAGCAAGCTCGTATTCAGGAACAAGGTTTGTACCTTGCTTATCAACAAACTTGCCAACAAGTTGAAGAACTTGAGACACTTCTAGAACTTCAGGAAAAAGAATTAAACAACCTCAGAGGTGGAGATTGGCAAGCTGAAAAGGAAAAAAATGTCAAGAACGTCTCGCAGTTATTGCAACTGAAAAGCAAAAGTTGGAATCTGAAATCGAAGAAATCAAGTCCAATAAAAATGCGATTCAGGAACGTTATCAAAACTTACAGGAAAAACTGTCCCAAGAACGTCTTCATAAGACAGAAATGATAGGACAAAAACGTTACGAAGTTGCGGATATTGAGCGTATCAACAAAGAGCTTGAATATCTTGATATAGAGCAAGAAGAGATTGAACGTCTTTTTGCAAGAAAAAGGTAGACAATCTTGAAAAAGGTTGATACGGAACTTTTGGCTAAGCAGGAAGCAGAAGCTAAGAGTCAAAAGGAAGAAATTCAACAAGGATTGATTCGTAAGCAGTTTGAACTAGATGATATTGAAGGTCAATTGGAGGATATTGCTAGTCATTTAGAACAAGCTCGCCAGCAAAATGAAGAATGGATTCGTAAGCAAACACGAGCTGAAGCGACCAAAGAAAAAATTACAGACCGCCTTCGCTATCTTCAAGGTCAACTGACTGAAGAATACCAGATTAGCTATACGGAAGCTTTAGAACAAGCTAATCAGTTGGAAGATTTAGCAATCGCTGAACAAAAGGTTAAGGATTTGGAGAAATCCATTCGTTCACTTGGCCCAGTTAACTTGGATGCTATTGAACAGTTTGATGAAGTACACGAACGCTTGGAATTCTTGAATACTCAACGAGACGATATTCTTTCTGCTAAAAACTTACTTCTTGAAACCATTACAGAGATGAACGATGAAGTGAAAGAACGCTTTAAGTCAACATTCGAAGCTATTCGTGAGTCCTTTAAAGTGACCTTTAAGCAGATGTTTGGTGGCGGTCAAGCAGATCTAATTTTGACTGAGGGAGATCTATTGACAGCAGGTGTTGAAATCTCTGTTCAACCACCAGGTAAGAAAATCCAATCCCTCAACCTCATGAGTGGTGGGGAGAAGGCCTTGTCAGCTCTAGCTCTACTTTTCTCAATCATTCGTGTCAAGACCATTCCATTTGTTATCTTGGATGAAGTAGAAGCTGCACTTGATGAAGCAAACGTTAAACGCTTTGGGGATTATCTCAACCGATTTGACAAGGATAGCCAGTTTATTGTTGTTACCCACCGTAAGGGTACAATGGCAGCAGCAGACTCTATCTATGGAGTAACCATGCAGGAATCTGGTGTATCAAAGATTGTCTCTGTAAAACTAAAAGATTTAGAGAATATGGATGCTTAGTTAGTGCTCGTTACAAAACTTTCAAGCTAAGCATTTAGAATGACCTTTCAAGAAGTCAGAAGGGTTACAAAAATAATTTGAGGAGCTTATATGGATTTTTGATCTATTTCTAATGGTTTGTAATTATATTGGAACTATAGCCTTTGCAGCGTCAGGAGCCATCAAAGGATTTGGTAAACGTTTAGACATTTTTGGAATCAGTTTATTGGCTATTGTAACCGCAGTAGGTGGAGGGATTTTGAGAGATTCTATTATCAGTCGTTTTCCTTCCGCTCTCGCAGATCCTGGACCGATTTATGTCTCTATCCTTGTAGCGGTTATCATGTATGTCTTTGTGACTTCAAAACAGGCCAATGCTAGTCATGAAAAAAAAGTTCTATAAGTGGTTGAGAGAAGCCTATCTCATCTTTGATTCGATTGGGCTGATTATCTTTTCCTTGATTGGAGCGACAGCTTTGGCAGATAGTAAGCTAAATTTGATGTCTGCTGGCATTTTAGCTTGTCTAACAGGTGCTGGAGGAGGTATTATCCGAGATCTCTTAATCAATGAAGTTCCAAGTGTTCTAAAAAGAAGACATTTATGCTCTTCTGTCTTTTGTAATTGGAGTTATTTATTATTGGCTAGCATTTGTCCTTCATTTTCCTAGAATCACTGTCTTTATTATTCTCTCAATTGTCGGTTTTGTGATTCGACTCTGTATTATTAAGTTTAAGCTCTCTTTGCCAAATATGGATAAGAGAACCTTGAACTGATGAATAAACGAAACTTATTTTATATAGTAGCGTCTAATCTCGTATGGATTAGGCGCTATTTTTTTGCAAATTACGGGAAATATTTGATGAAATTAATATTTTTTTGGTATTATATCTAAAATTTTAAAATAAGATAGGAGCGACAATGAGTAATTTGAAGAATTCAGTTGATTTTATTAAAGAAATAGAGAAATTAAAGTCAGTAACAAGATTTAATAGAACTCTTGATGGAAGATTTGAAAATAGTGCTGAGCATTCTTGGCAGGGTGCCATAGCTGCAATGGTTCTTCAAGATTATTATCCTGAAAAATTGAATATGGAAAAAGTGATTTCTATGTTACTGATTCATGATTTAGGTGAGATTTATGCCGGAGATACTTGGGTTTTTGATAATGAAAAAAAGTTTCATTCTCATGATAGAGAGCTAGAATCTATAGAAAAAAACAATGAGCCTCCTTCCAGAAAGAGAAATATTTGAATATGAAAAAAATTTGTGGTTGGAATTTGAAAAAAAGGGCAGAGTGCTGAAGCAAGATATGCAAGAGTAATCGATGCATTGGTACCACTGATAAATCATTTAGAAGTATCAGAATTAAATTATAACCCTGATAATATCAGTGCAGACATGGTATTAGAAAAGAAAAAGTTCATAAAAAGTGAATCTGAAGAATTATGGAAATTGACAGAAAAGTTAATTCAGGAAAGTGTAGAGAAGGGCTTATATTTATAATAAGAATTGGCTCTTTGGATTGATTTTTAGTATACTAAGGCGTGTCAATCCTGCACGTCTTTTTTACTTTTTCTATGGTATAATAGAAGATAGATTTACTACTGGAGAATAGACGGATTTATGATTAAACTAGTCGCAACGGATATGGACGGGACTTTTTCTAGATGAAGCTGGGCCAATTTGATATGGAACGTTTAAAAAAGCTTCTCCATTCTTATAAAGAAAAAGGAATCTACTTTGCTGTAGCATCAGGACGTGGTCTTTTGTCCTTAGAGAAACATTTTGCGGATGTCAAAGATGAGATTATCTTCATTGCTGAAAATGGGAGTCTCGTTCGCTTTTCATGGACAAGACCTCTATGAAGCAACCATGCCACGTGATTTTTACCTGTCAACTTTTGAAAAGCTAAAGACTTCACCTTATTTCGATGAGAAGAAGATGCTCTTGACTGGTAAGAAAGCGTGCTATGTTTTAGATACTGTAGATGAAACCTATCTCATGTTTAGTCATCATTACAATGAGAATATTCAAAAAGTAGCCAGTCTCGAAGATATTACCGATGAGATTTTCAAATTCACAACCAACTTCACAGAAGAGACAGTAGAAGTTGGAGAAGCTTGGGTCAATGAACATGTGCCTGGTGTTAAGGCTATGACTACTGGTTTTGAATCAATCGATATTGTTTTAGACTATGTTGATAAAGGAGTTGCTATTGTTGAGCTAGCAAAAAAATTAAATCTGGATATGGACCAAGTGATGGCTTTTGGAGATAACCTCAATGACCTTCATATGATGCAGGTTGTAGGACATCCAGTTGCACCTGAAAATGCTCGCCCAGAAATTCTAGAACTAGCCGAAACAGTTATTGGACATCACAAAGACCAATCAGTTATCGCTTATATGGAGGAATTGTAATGGCAGATATTAAATTAATTGCTTTGGATTTAGATGGTACTTTGCTAACGACAGATAAGAAATTAACAGAACATACCAAGGCAACTTTGAAGGCTGCGCGTGAACAGGGGGTCAAAGTAGTCTTAACAACTGGACGTCCCCTAAAGGCTATGGATTTCTTCCTCAAAGAGCTTGGTACAGATGGTCATGATGACGAATATACAATCACCTTTAATGGCGGTTTGGTTCAGAAAAATACAGGTGAAATTCTTGATAAGACAGTCTTTTCCATCGATGATGTGAGCCGTATTTATGAAGAAACTGAAAAACTAAATATTCCATTAGATGCTATTTCTGAAGGCATCGTTTATCAGATTCAGTCTGACCAAGAAAGTTTATATGCTCAGTTTAACCCAGCTTTAACCTTTATTCCAACTGCTTTTGAAGATTTGTCTAGTCAGATTACTTACAATAAATGTGTCACTGCCTTTCCTCAAGAACCCTTGGATGCAGCTATTCAGAAAAATTTCTCCTGAATTGTTTGATAAATATGAAATTTTTTTAAATCACGTGAACTCTTGCTAGAATGGTCACCAAAGAATGTTCATAAAGCGACAGGACTAGCTAAGTTAATTGAGCATTTAGGAATTGATCGAAGTCAGGTTATGGCCTGTGGAGATGAAGCCAATGACCTTTCGATGATTGAATGGGCAGGTCTTGGTGTAGCCATGCAAAATGCTGTGCCAGAAGTTAAGGCTGTGGCTAATGTGGTAACGCCTATGACCAACGATGAGGAAGCCGTCGCCTGGGCTATTGAAAAAAATATGTACTGAAGGAGAATTAAAGTATGGGATTATTTGACCGTTTATTTGGGAAAAATAGAAGAACCGAAAATTGAAGATGTCGTCAAAGAAGCATTAGAAAATATTGATTTATCTGATGATAACGAGCAAAACGATACATCGGAATCTGAAAATGCTGAAGTGACAGAACCAGAAGAAGTTATCTTACCTGCTGAACCTCAGGAAGAAACAAATGAAGACTCTCCTGCAGTAGAGGGTTTAGAAGAAGCTATCATTGAATCTCTTGATGAAGTTGAAGATTCCTCAAGAAAAGCCAAATCAAATTGAAGAGGTAGAAAGTTCACAAGTGGAATCGGCTCCTGTTGAAGAAATCCCTTCAAATGAAAGTGATGAGGAAGAAACTGTTCAACCTCAATCAAATGAAACAGAGCCGGAAATCGCTGAGGAAGTGGAAGAAGAACTAGTAATCGAAGAAACTCCTCAAGTTCAAGAGACTGTACAGGAAAAAAAGTATGATCGCAGTCTCAAGAAAAACTCGTACTGGGATTTGGGGCTCGTTTGAATGCCTTCTTTGCTAATTTCCGCTCAGTCGATGAAGAATTCTTTGAAGAGCTAGAAGAACTGCTCATCATGAGTGACGTTGGTGTACAGGTAGCTTCAAATCTTACTGAAGAATTGCGCTATGAAGCCAAGCTTGAAAATGCCAAGAAACCAGAAGCCCTTCGTCGCGTTATCATCGAAAAATTGGTGGATCTGTATGAGAAGGATGGCAACTATAACGAAAGCATTAATTTCCAAGATGGGTTAACTGTTATGCTCTTTGTAGGTGTTAATGGTGTCGGAAAAACAACTTCTATCGGTAAATTGGCACACCGTTACAAACAAGCTGGCAAGAAAGTCATGCTGGTTGCTGCAGATACCTTTCGTGCTGGTGCGGTTGCCCAATTAGCTGAATGGGGGCGTCGAGTAGATGTTCCTGTCGTAACAGGTCCAGAAAAAGCTGATCCAGCCAGTGTTGTCTTTGATGGGATGGAACGTGCGGTAGCAGAAGGTATTGATATTTTGATGATTGATACAGCTGGTCGTCTGCAAAACAAAGAAAACTTGATGGCCGAGTTGGAAAAGATTGGTCGTATCATCAAGCGTGTTGTGCCAGAAGCACCTCATGAAACCTTCCTAGCTCTGGATGCTTCAACTGGTCAAAATGCTCTTGTACAAGCAAAAGAGTTTTCAAAAATCACTCCATTGACAGGTATTGTATTGACCAAGATTGATGGAACTGCCCGAGGTGGTGTCGTTCTTGCTATCCGTGAAGAGCTGAATATCCCTGTTAAGTTGATTGGATTTGGTGAAAAAATCGATGATATTGGTGAATTCAATTCTGAAAACTTTATGAAGGGCCTTCTAGAAGGTTTGCTATAAAAGAAAATCCTGCAAGAATTCTTGCAGGATTGTTTTTTTGATTATTCTAAACGACCATCTTTACGATAGGCGATATCCGGTTGCCAGGTCCATTTGGCACCGTATTTTTCAAGTAAATCAAAGCTAGCTTGAGGTCCCATGCTACCAGCCTTGTAGTCATGAAGTGGAGCACCGTTTTCAGCCCAAAGCTTCTCAATACGGTCAATCAATTTCCATGATGCACTCACTTCATCCCAGTGGCTAAAGTTAGTTGAATCGTTATTCAATACATCGTAGATTAGCTTTTCATAAGGATCTGGTGAAGCGCCAGTAGCTGTAGCATCAGTTCTGTAGTCAAGCGAATTATGTGTAAGTTTGAACTCTTCTCCAACTTCTTTACCGTTAAGGCTAAGAGAGAATCCTTCAGTAGGTTGGATATAGATAGTAAGCACATTCGGTGCTAGGGGTTCACCGAAAATGGAATCCATTTGCTTAAAGACGATATTGACATGCGTTCCCTTTTCAGTCATTCGTTTACCTGTACGGAAGAAGAATGGAACACCACGGAAACGGTCACTCTCAACAAAGAAGGCACCTGAAGCAAAGGTTTCTGTCATTGATTCTGGGTTAACATTTGGTTCGCTACGGTAAGAAATGTACTTCATACCATCAATTTTACCAGAACGGTATTGGCCTCTAATGAAGTGTTCTTTGAGTTCTTCATCTGTTGGATGATAGAGGTTTTTAAAGACCTTGATTTTTTCAGCTCGAATATCATCCTTTGTAAAGCTTGCAGGTTTGTCCATAGCAAGGAGTGATAGAAGCTGTAGGGTATGGTTTTGAACCATGTCACGAAGGGCACCAGACTCATCATAGTAGCCACCACGCTCCTCAACACCGAGACGCTCTGCAAAGGTAATCTGAACATTATCGATGTACTCACGATTCCAAACATTTTCAAAAATCATGTTGGCAAAGCGAATGGCAAAAATACTTTGAATCATTTCTTTACCGAGATAGTGGTCGATACGATAGATTTGCTCTTCGTTAAAAGTAGCTAGAAGTTCTTCGTTTAGTTTGCTTGCAGTTTCATAGTCTGTACCGAAAGGTTTCTCAACAATCAAACGTTCAAAGCCTTTACCGTCAACGATCTGCTCAGACTTGAGATGTTTGGCGATGGTACCAAAGAACTGAGGTGCCATTGAGAGGAAAAAGAGCTTGTTGTGTTCAGTTTGATATTTTTCGTTTAACTCAGACTGAAGCTTACGTAATTCGATATAGTGCTCAGTGTCATTAACATCGTGACTTTGGTAGTAAAAATGACTAGCAAATGCTTGAGCCTCTTCTGCGCTATCTGCCAAGTCTAAGATAGATTCGACAACAACAGATTCGAAATACTCTTTACTCCATGGTCTACGAGCAGTTCCGATAACAGCAAAATGATCAGAAAGATTACCTGATTTGTAAAGTCTAAAGAGTGAAGGGTAGAGCTTGCGTTTAGCCAAATCTCCACTTGCACCGAAAATTGTAACAATAACTTTAGATGACATCGAGCTACCTAATTTCTATTTTGTTTCCTAGTCAAGCTAGTCATGAGGAATCCCCATTTTCATACCCTTTATTTTTATCATAATTTTTCTAAAAAAATCCAAAAATTCCAATACAGTAAGAAAAAAACTGCAAGGTTTTCCTTGCAGTTTTTTTAAGCGTTGAGAACCTTGTCCAAAAATTCTTTTAGACGAGGGTGTTGTGGGTTGTCAAAGATTTGATCAGGAGTACCATCTTCTAGGAATTCGCCGTCTGCGGTAAAGATTACACGATTGGCAACCTTACGAGCAAATCCCATCTCGTGAGTTACGATGATCATGGTCATACCTTGTTCAGCCAATTCCTTCATAACGTTAAGAACGTCTCCGACCATCTCAGGGTCAAGGGCAGAAGTTGGCTCGTCAAAGAGCATGATATCAGGGTTCATTGCTAAACCTCGAGCGATAGCCACACGTTGTTTTTGTCCACCTGATAAACTGTCAGGATTAGCATTTGCCTTGTCAGCAAGTCCAACTTTTTCAAGAAGTTCCATCCCTAATTTTTCAGCTTCTGGTTTGGTTAATAACTTATGCTCGATAGGAGCAAAAGTGATATTTTCCAAGACAGTCATATGTGGAAAGAGATTGAAGTGCTGGAACACCATTCCTACATTTTCACGAACATGGTCCACGTTGGTTGCTTTATCCGTCAAATCATAACCATTAACTGTGATATGACCTTTTGTACCTTCCTCAAGGAGATTCAAGCTACGCAAGAAAGTTGACTTGCCTGAACCAGAAGGACCGATGATACAAAACAACATCCCCTTCGTAGAATTTTTACAGAGATTCCTTTTAGAACCTTGTTTTTTCCATATTGTTTATGTAAATTATCGACATCAATTTTTAATTTTGCCATTATTGAATCCTCTTTTCTAAGCGTTTTGCTAGTCTAGTTAGAAGAGTGATAATCACAAGGTAGAAGACTGCGAGAATTGCATACATTTTGAAACTTTGGTAGTTACGAGCAATGATAATCTTACCGGTTTGGAAGAGTTCAACCAAACCGATTGCAGATACGATTGTTGTATCTTTCAATGCGATAACAAATTGGTTAACGAAGTTTGGAAGCATGAGTTTGGTTGCTTGAGGCAAGACAATCTTACGCATGGTTTTTCCATATGAAATACCCAGACTTCGACTAGCTTCCATTTGCCCAACAGGGACTGCCTTGATACCACCACGTACGATTTCAGCGATGTAGGCTGCTGAGTTTAGAGATAGTGCAATTGTACCAGCGACAAAGTCGTTGATTGGGCTTTTGTTGACCTGTAAGGGATTCGATAAAAGTTAGGAATTCCCCCAGAAAATAAAGGCTGCAAGAATCATCAATGGAATACCACGGATTACGTCAACGAAGATTTCTGAAATCAAACGAAGAGGTTTATAAGGACTCACGCTAAACATACCAAAGATAATTCCGATGAAAATCGCAATCACAAATGAAATAAGTGCTAATGAGAGAGTAATTCCGAGTCCGCTGAGGAGTTGTTTGTAGTTGTTTTTTTCAACAAGCCCCAAATAGTTGTTTCATCAGCAGTTGAAGTTGTTGTAGTAGAGTCGCTTGCTAAATATTTATCAAGAATCTTTTTGGAATTTTCCATTTGCCTTAAGGTTTGCGAGTCCCTTGTTAAACTTCTCTAGCAATTCTGGATTGCTTCCTTTTTTAACTGCAAAGGCAGTTTCACCAATTGGAGTACCTGCGATTGGTGTTTTTAACTTTTGTCCTTGACTGATAGAATATTTAATAACAGGTTCGTCATCCATAACGGCATCAATTGAACTAGTATTTAAACTATCATACATAGATGCAGCATCTGAAAAGGTCTTAATTTTGTAACCGTATTTGCTTTGATTCTCTGTTAGGAAGGTTTGTGAAGCAGTACCGTTTTTCACACCTATAGTCTTACCATTCAAATCTTCGTAAGAAGAAATAGTACTTGATTCTTTAACACCAAGAATAGTATTTGCAGTATAGTAAGAATCAGAGAAATCAAAAGTTTCCTTTACGAGCATCTGTAACTGACATACCCGCAATGATTCCGTCTGCTTGTCCAGATTGGACTGCGTTAATAGCTGCATCAAAACCAGGATTTGTAATCTCGACCTCAAAGCCTTGGTCTTCAGCGATAGCCTTGATTAGATCCATATCGATACCAGTGTATTGGTTGCTTGAGTCCTGGAAAACAAATGGTGCAAATGACGAGTCACTGGCAATGACATACTTGGTTTTTTCTGTATCAGCTTTTGCTAATCCTAGTGAAAAAATAGGAAATAAAATAAGCAAACATGCTAGGATTTTTTTCTTCATGTTATGTCTCCTTTCAGGGTATTTTCAAATTATAGCAGAAAAAATTGAATCCGGCAAATATTTTTATATTTTTTTATGTCAGAAGATGTTACATCGAATAAGCAAAGTCAGAGAATTGGGAATCGGAAAGTCTTCCCTTTTTATGGTAAAAATAGAAGGATAGAAAATGTGTATGAGGCTTTTATGATAAATCGAATTACAGACAATAAATTTAAACTCGTCTCCAAATACCAACCCTCTGGGGATCAACCGCAGGCCATTGAGCAGTTGGTGGATAATATCGAGGGTGGTGAGAAGGCGCAAATCCTGATGGGAGCGACTGGTACAGGGAAAACCTATACCATGAGTCAAGTAATTGCTCAGGTCAATAAACCAACCCTCGTTATCGCTCATAACAAAACTCTGGCTGGCCAGCTTTATGGGGAGTTCAAGGAATTTTTCCCAGAGAATGCTGTTGAGTATTTTGTTTCCTACTATGATTACTACCAGCCAGAAGCTTATGTGCCCTCTAGCGATACCTATATCGAAAAAGATAGCTCTGTCAATGACGAGATTGATAAGCTTCGTCACTCAGCAACCTCTTCTCTTTTAGAAAGAAATGATGTCATTGTAGTCGCATCTGTTTCATGTATTTATGGTTTGGGTTCGCCCAAGGAATATGCTGATAGCGTAGTGAGTCTGCGCCCAGGTCTTGAAATTTCTCGGGATAAATTGCTCAATGACCTAGTTGACATTCAGTTTGAACGCAACGACATTGATTTCCAGCGGGGAAGATTCCGTGTACGTGGGGATGTTGTGGAGATTTTCCCAGCCTCTCGTGATGAGCATGCCTTTCGGGTAGAGTTTTTTTGGAGATGAAATTGATCGTATCCGTGAAGTCGAAGCTCTAACAGGGCAAGTTCTGGGCGAAGTGGATCATTTGGCGATTTTCCCAGCCACTCACTTTGTGACCAATGATGACCACATGGAAGTAGCGATTGCTAAAATTCAGGCTGAATTGGAGGAGCAGTTAGCTATCTTTGAAAAAGAAGGCAAACTCCTCGAAGCGCAACGCTTGAAACAACGGACAGAGTACGATATTGAGATGTTACGTGAGATGGGTTATACAAATGGTGTCGAAACTACTCCCGTCACATGGACGGACGAAGCGAAGGAGAGCCTCCGTACACGCTTCTTGATTTCTTCCCTGATGATTTTTTGATTATGATAGATGAGAGCCACATGACCATGGGACAAATCAAGGGGATGTATAATGGAGACCGTTCTCGTAAGGAAATGTTGGTGAATTATGGTTTCCGTTTACCTTCTGCCCTAGACAACCGTCCTCTTCGTCGGGAAGAGTTTGAAAGTCATGTTCATCAGATTGTCTACGTTTCAGCGACGCCTGGTGATTACGAGATGGAACAAACAGACACTGTGATTGAGCAAATCATCCGTCCCACTGGTCTTTTGGATCCAGAAGTGGAAGTTCGCCCAACAATGGGACAGATTGATGACCTCTTAGGTGAAATCAATGCCCGTGTTGAAAAGAACGAGCGTACCTTTATTACTACCTTGACCAAGAAAATGGCAGAAGATTTGACGGATTACTTCAAGGAAATGGGTATCAAGGTCAAGTATATGCACTCGGATATTAAGACTTTGGAGCGGACAGAGATTATCCGTGACTTGCGTCTGGGTGTCTTTGATGTCTTGGTTGGAATTAACCTCCTTCGTGAAGGGATTGACGTACCTGAAGTCAGTTTAGTTGCCATTCTCGATGCTGACAAGGAAGGTTTCCTACGAAATGAACGTGGTCTTATCCAAACCATCGGTCGTGCAGCCCGTAATAGCGAAGGACATGTCATCATGTATGCTGATACCATGACTCAATCTATGCAAAAAGCCATCGATGAAACAGCCCGTCGTCGTAAAATCCAGATGGCTTATAATGAAGAACACGGTATTATTCCACAAACGATTAAGAAAGAAATCCGTGACCTTATTTCTGTTACCAAAACTGTGGCTAAAGAAGAGGACAAGGAAGTCGATATCAATAGTCTCAATAAACAAGAACGTAAAGAACTAGTCAAGAAATTGGAAAAACAAATGCAAGAAGCCGTCGAAGTGCTTGATTTCGAGTTGGCTGCTCAAATCCGTGATATGATGTTGGAAGTCAAGGCCTTGGATTAGATAGGATAAAGCGAATGAAGATTAACATTAAAACAATGGAAACTCCTGAAGAGATAGAAGGAAAATCTCTCGTTCATTGGCAAACGTGGAGAGAGGCTTATGACGATCTTTTACCCGCGGAATTTCAGGATACGATGACATTAGATAGATGTCGTTTCTTTAGTCAAAAGTATCCAGAAAATACCTTGATTGCGATGGATGGAAAGAAGGTCGTTGGTTTTATCAGTTATGGAAACTTTCGTGATGAGACTATTCAAGCTGGTGAAATTATTGCCTTATATGTTTTAAAAGATTACTAAGGAGTAGATGAAAATGAAGATGAGTAGACAAATGAAGTACAAGACAAGAGAAAAGTCTTCTTGGACTAAGAGCTTTTATCTTTGGATGGAAAGACACCGAAAGATTGGTCAACTCTTGGATACGAGTGTGTTATTTGTATCTATGTATTTCTCATTTTTTGCCGTCTCTTTCATTGGTTATCCATTCCCAAACTTAAACTATCTTTTCCCCTTATTGATCAATCTTTTCTTTCTGATCTTCTCAACCTATTGCCTTGCCTTTCGTTTTAGAAGTGATAAACTTCAGAAATGGCGTTACTTTTCATGGATATTTATTGGTTTAAATGGTCCTCTTTTTTTCCCTTACATCTCTTGGTAGGACTGAATTGGCTAAGTCGTCGTAAGACAACGAATTACCCTCCTCTAATTTCTATGGATCCAGCCTATGTCTGGGCTCCTATTGTAAGTTATCTATTTTTCTTTTTCTTAGGACTGGGCATTCTGCTTTTGATTATACAGATAGAAAACAGAAGAAGGAGGCATAAATGGATCGAGAGACTAAGAGACAAAAGAAGGTCAAACAACAGGACAGAAAAATGAGAAAAATCCATAAAAAGTATTCTTAGTGAATATACTTTATCAGGGTATTTTTTTAGAGATAATTTTGATGGAATGCTTACAGTACAAGATTTTGTAAATCCATTCTTGTACCTAAATGGAGTAGGTTTGTTGTTTCACTCATTTTTCGGAGTAATGGGTCGAAATAGAAAGTCTATTCCTCCCTTGCTTACGTTAGATACCCGTTACATCTGGTTTCCAATCGTTACCTATTTAACCTTTTTTTCTTAGTGGTCGCTTTGATCATTTTGATTTCCAAGCATCTTGATAATAAAAAAAGAGATAAGAAGAAAAATGGGGAAATCCACACAAATGAAAAAGAATAAAAGAAATTCAAATACAAAAAAAGAATCTATCAAGGAGAGAAAGTTTTCATCTTTGGCTAGATTCTCATAAATTTTTAGGATTCTTCTTGATCCTCGGTCTTATCCTAGCAATAGGACTAAGTTTGAATCTAATTTTTAAAAGTCTTCCTATTCCTTCACCATACAGAGATATCAACTATAGTTTTTCCAATATATATAAATCTTTTTTTGTCTGGTCTATCGATTATTTGACTATTGGTTCCTAGACTTGACTAGGACAAGAATGACGATAAAAAGATATGCAGATTTATTTATTCTATCTTAATAGTATCGGTTTAATAGTTCATCTCTTTATTGGGATTGGTGGGAAAAAAACAGTAAAGGGCTTTTACCTTCTCTCTTATCCCTAGATCACCGTTACATCTGGTTTCCAATTGCAACTTATCTGATCTTTTTTTCAGTTTGGCATCTATTATAACTCTAGTAATGAAATATATTGAAAAGAAAAAGGAGTAAATTATGAGAAAACAACTAACTATATTTAGAATTATTTACCTACTGTTCTTGGTATTTGTCCTGATTCATTTTATCTTAGGCTTGTTTGGATTAGCTTTTTACCCCAGGTTTGTGGAATATATGGTTCTTTGGTCTCAGTCTAACCTTATTTATTCATCCATGGACTATTTTTTTATAAAAACGAGAATCTTTCAATGGTATCATCTGATTTTTTTCAGACTATTAGTGGATTCTTTGCTCTCCTAATCTGGTTTGTGATTTTCTTAATTTTATCTATGGTTCCAGATTCATCTATGCCTATCAACATAGATTATCAGGTGAATATTAAAGATAGGGAAATTAGAATTATCAGAGGGGATTTGCTCCATCCAATTGATGAATATCACGACTTGGTTAATCCTTTGATTATGAAGTCTAAAGTTAAGTAAGTAGAAAAAAATTAAACATGAGAAAGTGAGTCCTATGTCTCGAGCACAATTAACGATTTTAACCAATATTTGTTTGATTGAAGACCTTGAACAACAGCGCGTGGTTATGCAGTATCGTTCGCCCGAAACCAACCACTGGTCTGGCTACGCCTTTCCAGGTGGTCATGTTGAGAATGGAGAGGCTTTTGCAGAGTCAGTTATTCGCGAAATATACGAGGAAACAGGTCTAACTATCAAAAATCCTCAACTAGTTGGCATAAAAAATTGGCCACTAGATACAGGTGAGCGCTACATTGTCTTTTGTTATAAGGCTACTGAGTTTTCTGGTAAGCTTCGTTCTTCAGACGAAGGAGAAGTTTCCTGGGTGCAAAAAGACCAGATTCCAAATTTGGATCTGGCCTATGATATGTTACCTTTGATGGAGATGATGGAAGCTTCAGACAAGTCTGAATTTTTCTACCGTCACCGTACAGAGGATGGGTGGGAAAAGAGAACCTTCTAATCTTTTACTAAATAACCAAGCTGGTCCAAGGCCTTCTCGATATAGAGGAGGTCTTGTTCGTTTTCAGCTTCGACTAGGTGATAATGGACGCCATCTGTTAATTCAGATAGGGGGCGAAAATCAGACGTCTTAACTTGGTTTAAAAAGTGCTCCACATCGCGTCTACAACTTAGTTTGAGGAGGGTTTCGATTTCCCCGTAGACAGGATGATCAATGAGAATATTTTGTACCCGACCCCCGTTATCAACGATAGCAAGTAATTCTTGCCCCATATCTTCCTCTTTATGTTTGACCTTAAAGAGTTTATGAACAAAAGAATTGGCTTTGTTTTCTTTATAGATATACCCACGATTGGTTGATAGGATAGGAGCACCATCTGCACGAAGCACAGCTATATCCTGAACAATAATCTGACGAGTTACGTGAAAATGTTCTGCTAAACTTTGGCCATTCATTGGCTTTTGAGCTTCTTTTAAGAGTTGAATAAGCGATTCTTTGCGGTCTTTAGTCATGATTTACTTTCTTAATGGCGTTTTTTTAGTGCTTTATAAACAGCTAATGCTAAGTAATAGTCTATCATACTATGAACAATAGTTCCAAAACCAACTAATACAAAGAGAACATAGAACATATTTTTTAGGTCAGTTCCTGTACTAGCATAGAAGATGATACAAGCAAAGACTTCGGCAATAGCGTGTACTAAACCAAGTACAAAGTTAAAAATCAATGAAGATTTCTTGTTATCCAGGGTTTGAGGATGTTTTTGAAGGTAGAAAGCTCCCAGGGTTCCAAAGAAGATATGAGAAAAAGCTCGAAGTACAATAACAATTGGATAACCGGCTAGTAAGAATCCAATACTAGAAGCAATAATGACAAAAATAGCCATCCATGGAGAGAGAAACATAGCAATGAAGATGGCCACGTGGCTTCCAAGAGTGTAGGAAGCGGGAGGAATAACGATTTTAAATGGCATCACTATAGGGATCAAAATAGCGATAGCTGTCAATAATGCGGTTACAGTCATGAACTGGGTTTTCTTTTGTGTATTCATAATAACTCCTTTTTATCTGTATATACAGTTGTATAGTACACTAAAAAAATTTAAACTAGTCAAGGAGCAAATTGCATTTCTGGAGAAAAAAATCGTTAAAATATAGTAAATAATCTTATTAAAAAGTGGAGAGTTGAGATGGTAGATATTCTTTACCCGATTTTTTTGTCATTTATTATACATCTAAGCTGAAGAAAAACTGGATTACGAGTATCAAAAATTTACTACATTTACCGCTTATAGTTTCTTAATGATTTCTTTAATTCAAATTGCTTTTTGGATCACTAGCACTAATTGTTTTTTTAGTATACCCATTTTTAGGTTTTCTATATTTTTCGTGAGATAGGAGTGATTCTTTTTTTCACATTAGTATTATTTATGGAATGATTTTTGCTTTTTCTTGTCATTAACACTATTCTTAGACAGTCAAAAAAATCTAATCAAGATTTTCAAATTACGCAAAAAAATTCCATTTATATTAAATGTACTCATGTTAGCCTTTCATGCGCTCTTAATCTATAATACCTTGGTACCGATCTTTTCTATTTACTCATAAAATAAAATGACAGTAAAAATGAGAAATAAAAAAATTCAAATTTTTTTAAAAAAATACTTGCTTTGAAATGAAAGATGTGGTATACTTATAATCGGTTTGAAAAAAACTGCCTAAGACAGTAGGGGAGCTAGACTCATAAATATCCTACCGAGGACAAAACGTATCAAGTAAAAAAAGAAGCGTATTGTACTTTCGTGTCTAGGTTTGGGCGCGTTTTTTTCTTTTGGAAAAATTTCCCCAAGCAAAAATAATTACGGAGGTGAACACACTAATGAGTGAAGCAATTATTGCTAAGAAAGCGGAACTAGTTGACGTAGTAGCTGAGAAAAATGAAAAGTCGCTGCATCAATCGTCGTTGTAGACGCTCGTGGTTTGACAGTTGAACAAGATACAGTTCTTCGTCGTGAGCTTCGTGGAAGCGAAGTTGAGTATAAAGTTATTAAAAAAACTCAATCTTACGTCAGTGCACTGAACAAGCTGGACTTGAAGATCTTGCATCTGTTTTTTTGTTGGACCATCTGCAGTAGCATTTTCTAACGAAGATGTTATCGCACCAGCGAAAATCTTGAACGATTTTTGCTAAAAAAACGCTGAAGCACTTGAAATTAAAGGTGGTGCAATCGAAGGCGCTGTCGCATCTAAAGAAGAGATCCTTGCTCTTGCAACTCTTCCAAACCGCGAAGGACTTCTTTCTATGCTCCTTTCTGTACTTCAAGCGCCAGTGCGCAACGTTGCTCTTTGCAGTCAAAGCGGTTGCAGACAACAAAGAAGACGCACTTTAATTATAAGCTACGCAGCTGTAGCCTAGCTACCTAGCTACAAAAAAATAACAAAAATTAAATTTAAACTTATTTGGAGGAAATAACAATGGCATTGAACATTGAAAAACATTATTGCTGAAATTAAAGAAGCTTCAATCCTTGAATTGAACGACCTTGTAAAAGCTATCGAAGAAGAATTTGGTGTAACTGCACTGCTCCTGTAGCTGTTGTCGCAGACTGGTGTCGCTGACGCTGGTGTCGCTAAAGACTCATTTGACGTTGAATTGACAGCTGCTGGTGACAAAAAAAGTTGGCGTTATCAAAGTTGTACGTGAAATCACTGGTCTTGGACTTAAAGAAGCTAAAGAACTTGTTGATGGTGCACCAGGTGTTATCAAAGAAGGCGTTCCAACTGCTGAAGCTGAAGAAATCAAAGCTAAATTGGAAGAAGCTGGAGCTTCAGTTACTCTTAAATAATAGAGCGACTACATTTGTAGCTTAAAAATCATGATTAAACCGCTATTCTTAGGAGTAGCGGTTTTTTTCTTTTGTTCTAGAAGGGGCAAGAAAGGGAACGACGTCGGATTAGTATTTCAATTTAATGTGAATTATTGGAGATTTCTTATGAAAAAAATTTACTTTTTTTAATTTCATTTTTGTTATAATAGATGACAAGAAAGAATATCTTATCGGTAAATCCTAAGCGAGCCTGTGGCAGTGTGAGTCAGGTGGTTAAGAGATAAGTGTGGCGCTTTTGGTATTTTAATAAAAATAATGAAGTAATAAATTAGGGTGGAACCGCGTTTCTGACGCCCCTAGGTCACAGACTTAGGAGCAGAGACTCGGTTCTTTTTGTATCCAGAGTCAGACTCAATCATATAGAAAAAGGAGTAAAACATGTCTAAAAAACTAACCTTTCAAGAGATTATCTTGACTTTGCAACAATACTGGAATGACCAGGGTTGTATGCTCATGCAGGCTTATGATAACGAAAAAGGTGCAGGAACAATGAGTCCGTATACTTTCTTACGTGCTATTGGTCCTGAGCCATGGAATGCAGCTTATGTAGAGCCATCACGTCGCCCAGCGGACGGCCGTTACGGAGAAAACCCAAACCGTCTCTACCAACACCATCAATTCCAAGTGGTTATGAAACCATCGCCATCAAACATCCAAGAGCTTTACCTTGAGTCTTTGGAAAAATTAGGTATCAATCCATTGGAACACGATATCCGTTTCGTTGAAGATAACTGGGAAAACCCATCAACTGGTTCAGCTGGTCTTGGATGGGAAGTGTGGCTTGATGGTATGGAAATCACTCAATTCACTTACTTCCAACAAGTCGGTGGTTTGGCAACTGGTCCTGTTACAGCTGAGGTTACATATGGTTTAGAGCGTTTAGCTTCTTACATCCAAGAAGTAGATTCTGTTTACGATATTGAGTGGGCTCCAGGTGTTAAATACGGAGAAATCTTTCTTCAACCAGAATATGAGCATTCAAAATACAGCTTTGAAGTTTCTGACCAAGATATGCTTCTTGAAAACTTTGAAAAGTTTGAAAAAGAAGCTGGACGTGCTTTGGAATTGGGTCTTGTGCACCCAGCCTATGACTACGTTTTGAAATGTTCACATACCTTCAACTTGCTTGATGCTCGTGGAGCGGTATCCGTTACAGAACGTGCAGGTTACATTGCCCGTATCCGTAACTTGGCCCGTGTAGTAGCTAAGACCTTCGTAGCAGAACGTAAGAAACTCGGTTACCCACTTCTAGATGAAGCCACACGCGCAAAACTCCTAGCAGAAGAGGAAGAATAAAAAAGAGTTACAAGAATGGAAAAGGGGCGAACATAGTGAGCCCAAATGGAACCCAGAGGCAAGTCGGAGACTTGCTAAAGGGATAGGCGCCGCCGTACTGGTATATGGGGATTTTTGAAACGTGAGGTTCAAAAATCAGTTGGCTAAATCCACTTTGATGAGACTGTTGGAAATCGATGTCAAGGAGACAGAAGATTTCTCCACAGCCTCACAAAGTTAGTTAGCGACGTCCCCAGTACCTAAGGTGCCTATCAAAAAGAAGAATTTTGTAAAGGAAAAAACATGACAAAAAACTTATTAGTAGAACTAGGACTCGAAGAGTTACCAGCCTACGTTGTCACCCCAAGTGAAAAACAACTAGGTGAAAAAATGGCAGCTTTCTTGGATGAAAATCGCCTTTCATACGAAGGGATTCAAACTTTCTCAACTCCACGTCGTTTGGCTGTTCGTGTACTTGGATTGGCAGACCAACAAACGGATTTGACTGAAGATTTTTAAAGGCCCTTCAAAGAAAATCGCCTTTGGATGCAGAAGGGAACTTTTCTAAAGCAGCTCAAGGATTCGTCCGTGGAAAAGGCTTGACAGTTGATGACATTGAATTCCGTGAAATCAAAGGTGAAGAATATGTCTATGTAACCAAGCATGAAGCTGGAAAACCTGCTGAGGAAGTGTTGACAGGGATTCCAGGAGTATTGGCTAGCCTTAGCTTCCCAGTAAGTATGCACTGGGCAAATAATACCTTTGAATACATTCGTCCTGTCCATACTTTGATAGTCCTTTTGGATGATGAAGCTCTTGATATGGACTTCTTAGATATTCATTCAGGCAGAGTGAGCCGTGGACACCGTTTCCTTGGTCATGAAGTAGAAATCCGTCATGCTGATAGCTACGAAGAAGACTTACGCAAAGTCTATGTCATTGCTGATAGCATTGAACGTGAAAATATGATTCGTGAACAAATCAAGGAAATTGAAGCAGAACAAGGCGTTCAAGTACAGATTGATGAAGGACTTTTAAACGAAGTCTTAAACTTGGTCGAATATCCAACCGCTTTTATGGGTAATTTTGATCCTAAATACCTAGAAGTTCCAGAAGAAGTTTTGGTTACTTCGATGGAAACCCACCAACGTTATTTTGTTGTCCGTGACCTGGATGGTCAGCTGAAACCAAACTTCATCTCCGTCCGTAATGGGAACGCTGAGCACTTGGAAAAATGTCATCCGAGGAAATGAAAAAGTCTTGGTGGCACGTCTTGAAGATGGTGAATTCTTCTGGCGTGAAGACCAAAAAAACTCAAGATTGAAGATTTAGTTGCTAAACTTTCACACGTTACCTTCCATGAAAAGATTGGTTCACTTCGTGAACACATGATTCGTACAGGGCAGATTGCTATCCTGCTAGCAGAAAAAGCTGGTTTATCAGTTGATGAATCTATTGATCTTGCTCGTGCTGCAGCCATTTATAAATTTGACCTCTTAACCGGTATGGTTGGTGAATTTGATGAGCTTCAAGGGATCATGGGTGAGAAGTATGCCCTTCTTGCAGGTGAAAATGCTGCAGTGGCACAAGCAATCCGTGAACACTACCTTCCAGACTCAGCAGATGGAGCGCTTCCTGAATCTAAAGTTGGAGCAATACTTGCACTAGCCGATAAATTAGATACTCTATTATCTTTCTTCTCTGTTGGTTTGATTCCATCTGGTTCAAACGACCCTTATGCCCTTCGTCGTGCAACACAAGGGATTGTCCGTATTTTGGAAGACTTCGGTTGGAAGATTCCGATGGACGAGTTGATTGCGAGTCTTTATGCTTTATCGTTTGATAGTTTAACTTACGATAACCAAGAAGAAGTGCTTAACTTCATCAAAGCTCGTGTTGATAAGATGATGGGTTCTACTGCAAAAGATATCAAAGAAGCTGTTCTCGCAAGTTCAAACTTTGTTGTCTCTGATATGATTGAAGCAGCAGAAGCCTTAACTGAAGCAGCAAAATCTGAAGATTATAAATCATCAGTTGAGTCTCTATCTCGTGCCTTTAACTTGGCTGAAAAAGCAGAAGGTTTGATTAAAGTTGATGCAAGTCTTTTTGAAAATGAACAAGAAAAAGAACTAGCTCAAGCAGTAGAAAGTCTTGAATTGCAAGGTTCAGCTAGTGATAAATTAACGCAACTATTTGCTCTTAGTCCAGTAATTGATGCTTTCTTTGATAATACTATGGTTATGGCAGAGGATGTGGATGTGAAGAATAACCGTTTAGCTATTCTTGCTGAACTTGTGAATAAAGCAAAAACTGTAGTCGCTTTCAATCTTCTCAATACAAAAATAAAATTAAAAAAATAATTGGAGGTCCTAATATGACACCAGAAAAAAATCGCTCGTATTAATGAGCTTGCTAAAAAGAAAAAAACAGAAGGTTTGACTGCGGAAGAAAAAAAGTAGAACAAGCCAAGCTTCGTGAAGAGTATATCGAAGGCTATCGTCGTTCTGTTCGTCACCACATTGAAGGAATCAAAATTGTGGATGAGGAAGGAAATGATGTGACTCCTGAAAAACTTCGTCAAGTGCAGCGAGAAAAAGGTTTACATGGCCGTAGTCTTGATGATCCGAATTCATAAATAAAAAAATTCTCGGTTTGTGTAGTGCGAACCGAGATTTCTATTATAAAAAAAGAACCCAAAATGGTTCCTTTTTTATTAGTTACTAGTTACTTGCACCAGAAGTAGCATCAGCAGCTCCGTGGCCACTAGCATCAGATGCGCCAGAAGTAGCATCTGCATCACCGTGACCACCAGCAGGAGCAAATGGTCCGCTACCGCCTACCAAACGTTGACCAGTTTCTTTCAAGTACCAGTCAAGCCATGGTTGGAAGTTAAATACGATTTCATTGATACCGGCGTATGATCCGTCAGGATAGTACATAGCTTGGTAGTTGTGAGTGTTGATAACACCAGCGGGAGAACCTGGAACGATTGTGCGGACGTATTCTTGGTTCCCGTTGCGAAGTGTTCCGATAACCCACTCTACATTTTTCATTCGTGCTGGAGGGAGTGAACCATGAATAGTAGACATACGACCGCCTGATTGGGAAGGAACTCGCTTCGCAAACATAGTATTAGGGTCTTGATGGGCATTGTTATAGTAGAGGAATTGATTGTTATCGTCAGCGTATGTCAACTCAAAAGGCATAGCTTTCAAGAACATATCGATTTGGTTAACTGTAAGGATACCATGGTCAAGTTTAACGTATGTATCACCAGATACAGCTCCTGTGATTTCTGCAACTTTTTCTACCCATTCTGGATCGTCTGGGTCAACTTCTGTAATAGTTGTAGCGATTGGTTTGCCACAATCCAAGTCTTCTGGTTCAATTGGTTTTGGTTTTTTTCAATTTAGAAACGACTCCTACGTATTTGACAAAGTTATCTAAGCAAGTTTCAAGGAATTTAACAGTTCCTTCGTTAATAATATTTCCGTTTGCATCAAAAGCTTCTTTAGCTTTTCCAAGGAGGAATTCATTACCTGGCAATGTGTAGGCATTTACTCCTGGTGCATCAAGAATCTTACGAAGATGAACTTGAGCACGTGAAGTACCTTGATCGTAGTATGAAGCACCCACAATCATAACTGGTTTGTTTTCAAATGGATGAACCTCAAATGAAAGCCATTCAAGTACAGACTTAAGTGAAGCAGAAATAGTGTGGTTGTGTTCAGGAGTTGCGATAATGACACCATCTGCACGAGTAATTTTGTTGTAAAGTAGGCGCAACTGGAAGCTGTCATCCCATTTCTCGTCTTGGTTAAACATTGGAACTTCATCGATTTCCAAAACTTCTAGTTCAAATTTAAATTTGAACTGACGGCGGATGAACTCCAAGAGTTTGCGGTTATATGATTGATCATAGTTTGATCCAACAAGTCCAACAAATTTCATTCTTTTGATCTCCTATCTTACAATTTTTCCCAATCAAAATCTTCAGCATCTTTGCGAAGAAGTTCTTGTGCGTTACGCAATTTCTCAGTAACTTTAACAAAGATACGGAAGTCATCAAAGATGGCATCCAATTTCTTGATGACATCAAGATCTACCAAGTCACCATTTTGATCAAATGCTTGAAGAGAATGTGAAAGCAAGAATTCATCTGGGAGAACATTTGCTTTGATTTCAGGAGCATTAAGGATTTGACGAAGTTGCAATTGAGCACGTGATGAACCGAGTGTACCATATGAAGCACCTGTAATCATAACAGGTTTGTTCAAAAGCGGGAATACACCATATGAAATCCAAGCAAGAGCGCTCATAAGAACAGCTGGGATTGAGTGGTCGTATTCAGGTGTACCGATAATAACTCCATCAGCAGCTTCGATTTTAGCAGCGATTTCCGTAGCTTCAGCTGGGATTTGTTTGTCAGCTGGTTTGTTAAATACAGGTAGATCTTTAATTTCTACCAATTCGATTTCTGCTTTATCAGCAAAGTGTTTCTGCATATATTGAAGCAGTTGGCGGTTTGTGGAACGTTTTGAGTTTGTTCCTACAATAGCAATAAGTTTAAGCATGGGCTTTCCTTTCTCTTTTGCATTATTAATTAATTACCGTTGGATACCAGATGAACAAGCGACATGCCCATCTTTGTCAATGAGGATGGCTTCGATACCATCAATATTTTCGACTTGCCACATTATAGAGGCGCTTCGCTCTCCGAATAAACGAGTGGTCCATATCTCACCGTCGACTGAACGGTCAGATACAATCGTTAAACTGGCTAAATCCGTTTCAATGGGATAACCTGTCTCACTATCAAAAATGTGATGATAATCCTTGCCATTGATTTCAAGATGCCGTTCATAAATCCCAGATGTAACAACTGATTTTCCAGTAATAGATAAGGTCATCAGGTGATTACCGCGTGGATTAATTGGATCTTGAATGCCGATTTGCCATGGACGTCCATTTTTTGATTGATTGTTCCCAATTGTGAGGATGTTTCCTCCAAGATTGATTAGAGCAGAAGTGACGCCATTTTCTTTTAAGAAAGCTGCAACCTTATCTGCACTGTACCCCTTTGCTAAACACCCTAAGTCAATTTTCATTCCCTTTTTTTCTAGGAAAACTGTGGAATGTATTGGATCGAGTTTGATATAACGAGGGTTTATCAATGGTAGAACAGAAGCAATCTCTTCAGGACTAGCAACCTTTGCGTCGGAAAAACCAATACGCCAGGTTTGAACCAAAGGCCCTATACTAATATTGAGATGACTTTTAGGTGCTAGACTGTGTTCTAGACCTAATGAAATCAGTTCAAACAAATCAGGGTGGACTTTAACTGGGGCAATACCTGCCTGATAGTTAATTTCCATTAATTCAGATTCAGTACTGTTAGCATTGAATCGGAATTCAAGTTCCTTGAGCAAATCAAAAGCTTGACGGAGAAGATTATCGGCTTGTTCATGAACTAAGGAAATAGTAATCGTAGTTCCCATTAATCGCTCAGATGATGAACTGAGAGACAAAGAATCAACTCCCTTCAAATCGATTGGAAAGAGTTTAAATCTTGAATTGATAGTATTCTAAAGATTTATATTTCATTTCCATATAAATAGAATATCATAAAGTCAGCGTTTTTCACAAATTATTTTTTTAACAAAAAAAGTCAAGAAAAAAATGCTCAAAAATAATAATTATTAAAAAAATTAGAGAGTAAATAAGTTTTAATTATAATAGATTAACTTTTTTTATTTATAGTCAAAATTAAGTAATTTCAAACAAAAAAAACTTGTAAACGCTAACAGAAAGTGTTATAATATTAAGGAAAAAAATAATTAAAGGTAGGATTTATCTTATGAGTAAAATCGTAGTTGTGGGTGCTAACCACGCTGGAACTGCATGTATCAACACTATGTTGGACAACTTTGGAAACGAAAACGAAATCGTTGTATTTGACCAAAACTCAAATATCTCATTCCTTGGATGTGGAATGGCACTTTGGATTGGTAAGCAAATCGACGGTGCTGAAGGCTTGTTCTATTCTGATAAAGAAAAGCTTGAAGCTAAAGGTGCGAAAGTTTACATGAACTCACCTGTACTTTCAATTGACTACGATAACAAAGTTGTTACTGCAGAAGTTGAAGGAAAAGAACACAAAGAATCATACGATAAGTTGATCTTCGCTACTGGTTCTACACCAATTTTGCCTCCAATTGAAGGTGTTGAAATTGTTAAAGGAAACCGTGAATTCAAGACCACTCTTGAAAACGTACAATTCGTTAAATTGTACCAAAACGCAGAAGAAGTTATCAACAAACTTGCGGATAAGAGCAAACACCTTGAGCGTATCGCTGTTGTCGGTGGTGGTTACATCGGTGTTGAGCTTGCCGAGGCTTTCGAACGTCTTGGAAAAGAAGTTGTGCTTGTTGATATCGTTGACACAGTATTGAACGGATACTATGACAAAGACTTCACTCAAATGATGGCTAAAAACTTGGAAGACCACAACATCCGTTTGGCACTTGGTCAAACTGTTAAAGCTATCGAAGGTAACGGTAAAGTTGAACGCTTGGTAACTGACAAAGAAACATTTGACGTTGATATGGTTGTTCTTGCAGTTGGTTTCCGTCCAAACACTGCTCTTGCTGACGGTAAGATCGAACTCTTCCGTAACGGTGCTTTCCTTGTTGACAAGAAACAAGAAACATCTATCCCAGGTGTATACGCTGTTGGTGACTGTGCGACTGTTTATGACAACGCTCGTAAAGACACTAGCTACATCGCACTTGCTTCAAACGCTGTTCGTACTGGTATTGTCGGTGCTTACAACGCTTGTGGACATGAACTTGAAGGAATCGGTGTTCAAGGCTCAAATGGTATCTCAATCTATGGTCTCCACATGGTTTCAACTGGTTTGACACTTGAAAAAAAGCTAAAAGTCGCTGGTTACAATGCTACTGAAACTGGATTTAACGACCTTCAAAAAAACCAGAATTTATGAAACATGACAACCATGAAGTAGCTATCAAGATTGTCTTTGATAAAGACAGCCGTGAAATCCTTTGGTGCTCAAATGGTATCTCGCGATTCATCAATCGGTATGGCTATCCACATGTTCTCACTTGCTATCCAAGAACATGTTACAATTGATAAATTGGCATTGACTGACCTATTCTTCTTGCCACACTTCAACAAACCATACAACTACATCACAATGGCAGCATTGTCAGCTGAAAAATAATATCTATTAAAACAGAAGAGCATGCTCTTCTGTTTTTTTGTATATTGAAATAAAAAAGCAATCCTATGATTAGGTTGCTTTTCTGTTTTAAATTGCTAGTTTACCTTGGGTCAAATGTAAATCCTTCCCCTAGGATTTCATGGGCTTCAGTAATAGTGATAAAGGCCATAGGATCTACAGAATGAATCATTTCTTTCATCTTAACCATTTCATTTCTAGCTATAATACAGTAGACAATCTTTAAATCGTTTTTTTACTGTAGTAACCTTGACCGGAGATAAAAGTTACACCTCGACCAAGTTCGTCATTAATTTTATCAGCTAGTTCCATTGGCTTTTGAGTGATAATCATGAAGCCTTTACCAGCATAACCACCCTCTCCAATCAAATCGATAACTCGAGATACTATAAAGTCAAATAGAAGAGTATAGGTTACTAAACGTAGATCTTGGAAGATAATTAAAATTAGCATAAGAATGAAGAAGTCTAAGCCAAAAAGTAATTTTTCCGACTGAAATATTGGTATATTTATTAAGGATTCGAGCAACGATGTCAGTTCCACCAGTAGTTCCACCAGCGTTGAAAATAATTCCTAATCCAACCCCTAGGAGTACTCCTGAGACTAAAGCTACGATAACTAAATCACCTTCAAGATTAAACTGAAGAGGAATCTTCTCAAAGATAGCCAGCCAGACGGATACAGAGATGGTTCCCAGGAGACTCGAATATAGAGTCTTTGATCCAAAAATTTTCCAAGCGAGAATAAAGAGCGGGATGTTAATGATGATGTTCATCAATGAGATAGGGATATTAAAGAGATAGTAGGTGATCAAGGTAATCCCTGTGGCTCCACCCTCAAATAAATGATGAGGGACTACAAAATATGTAAGTCCGAAGGCAAATATAGCAGCACCTAGTATGATAGTTATGATGGACTTAATATGGTTATACATTCAGAGAAAGACCTCCTTTCTATAATACTAAAAATTGTAGCATGGAAGCTTAGCTAAGTTTCATGGATTGGATTTTATCTGGATTTGGCGTTACTCGAAGAGTTTTTTGTCCTGTATAAGTAACGAAACCAGGTTTTCCACCAGTTGGCTTATTTAGTTTTTTTACCTGAATCATATCAACTTGTACTAGATTTGATAAGCGTCCTTTTGAGTAGTAGGCAGCAAGCTCAGCAGCATCTGTCTTGACCTCGTCAGATGGGTCGAGATTTCCTGAGATGACGACATGACTTCCAGGAATGTCTTTAGCGTGGAACCAAAGCTCATCTTTTCGGGCCATTTTAAAGGTTAATTCATCATTCTGGAGGTTATTTCGACCAACATAGATGATAGTCTTGCCATCACTAGCAAGATATTTTTTTCAGGTTTTTTTCCGCTTATGAAGTTTCTTACGTTGGCGTCTTCTGATGAATCCAGTTTGGATTAATTCCTCACGAATTTCAGCAATTTCATCTAGTCCAGCCTGGTTGAGTACCGTTTCTACACTTTCCAGATATAGAATAGTTGATTTTGTTTCTTCGATTAATTCAGTCAGATATTTAACAGCTTCTTTTAATTTTTGATAACGTTTAAAGTATTTTTGAGCATTTTGGTTAGGCGTTAAAGCTTTATCAAGGGCGATAGTAATGGGCTGATTGGTATAGTAGTTGTCTAAGATAACTTGGTCTTGGTCATTTGGAACTTGATGAAGGAAAGTCGTTAGCAACTCTCCTTTTTGTCTGAATTCTTCCGCATTTTCGGTAGCCAGCAATTCTTTTTTTCTTGTTTCTTAAGCTTTTGGCGATTCTTTTTGTAGTTCGTTTTCGACACGACGAATGAGTTCGCTAGCCTGTTGTTTGACGCGATCGCGCTCTGCCTTATCTTTGTAAAAAACATCAAGAAGTTGAGAAAGGCTTGAAAAATGATCATCAATGGTATTAGAAAAAGGGACACAAGAAAAAGACTTATCAGTTAAGCATGGGTTGGTTTCTTGTTTAAAAAAGTTACGGAATTTAGAAAGTTTTTTTCATTAACTAATAAATTTTTCCAATTCACTCGCCGTATCACGACCTATGCCATGAAAGAGGCCTTGAAGATTTTTTTAGCTGTCAATTCCTGTGTTTGTAGGATTTCAAAGAGTTTTTTTCATCCTTGATGGTAAAGGGGTTTAGAGCATCTGTGCTCGGAGGAGCAATATAGGTAGCTCCAGGTAGGAGAGTGCGGTAACTATTTTTGAGAAAAAGCCGATATGTTTAATAACTTCAAGAATCTTGTGATTACTCTTATCGACAAGGAGAATATTACTATGTTTTCCCATAATCTCAATAATAAGAGTAGCCTGAATATTGTCACCAATCTCATTCTTGTTAGAAACGGTGATTTCAACGATTCGATCGTTTTCAATCTGCTCGATAGACTCGATAACAGCACCCTGTAAATATTTTCTTAAAACCATGATAAAGGTAGAAGGTTGAGCAGGGTTTTCAAAGGTCGTTTCTGTCAATTGGATGCGTCCAAAAACAGGGTGAGCAGAAAGGAGCAGACGATGACTTTTGCGATTGCTACGGATTTGTAAGACCAATTCTTGGTCAAAGGGTTGATTAATTTTTTGAATGCGACCGTTTAGTAATTCAGCTCGCAATTCCTCAACCATGTGGTGTAAAAAAAATCCATCAAATGACATGGTTCTCTCCTTATGAATGTATTCCATAGTATTATATCAAAAAGGTAGAATAAAATCATAGAAATATGGTATAATAAAGCCAAGTAAAGAGAATCGAGAAGCACATGTATATTGAAATGGTAGATGAAACTGGTCAGGTTTCTAAAGAAATTTTAAAGCAAACACAAGAAATTTTGGAATTTGCTGCGAAAAAAATTGGAAAAGAAGACAAGGAGATGGCAGTCACTTTTGTGACCAATGAACGCAGTCATGAACTCAATCTAGAGTTTCGTGATACTGACCGTCCAACAGATGTTATTAGCCTTGAATATAAGCCTGAATTAGAAATTACCTTTGACGAAGAGGATTTGGCAGAAGATCCTGACTTAGCAGAAATGATGTCAGAATTTGATTCTTATATCGGCGAGTTATTCATTTCAATTGATAAAGCGCATGAGCAAGCTGAAGAGTACGGTCATAGTTTTGAACGTGAAATGGGCTTTTTAGCTGTGCACGGTTTTTTACACATAAACGGTTATGATCACTACACTCCGGAAGAAGAAGCGGAGATGTTCGGTTTACAAGAAGAAATTTTAACAGCCTATGGACTCACAAGACAATAAACGAAAATGGAAGAATCGCGACTTGCTCTCAAGTTTAGATTTTTGCCCTGACAGGTATTTTTTACTGCCATAAAAGAAGAGCGTAATATGAAAAAAAGCATGCGGTGACTTCTCTCATAGTTCTACTTGCAGGCATTGTTTTTTTCAAGTTTCCAGAATTGAATGGCTATTTCTCCTATTAAGCATTTTTCCTAGTAATTGCTTTTTGAGATTTTTAAATTCTGCTATTGAAAATGTAGTGGATTTGGCTAGCCATTATCACTTCGATATGCTTGCAAAGAAGGCTAAAGACATGGCTGCAGGTGCAGTTCTTGTTGTGTCTTTATTTGCTGCAGTGACTGGACTTATTATTTTCATCCCTAGGATTTGGGATTTGCTATTTTAAACATTATAGAGGTAACTATGACATTTAAATCAGGCTTTGTAGCCATTTTTAGGACGTCCCAACGTTGGGAAGTCAACTTTTTTTGAACCACGTCATGGGGCAAAAAATTGCCATCATGAGTGATAAGGCGCAGACAACGCGCAACAAGATTATGGGGATCTATACGACCGATAAGGAACAGATTGTATTTATCGATACCCCAGGGATTCACAAACCTAAGACAGCCCTTGGAGATTTCATGGTAGAGTCAGCTTATAGCACTCTTCGTGAAGTCGATACCGTTCTCTTTATGGTTCCTGCTGATGAACCACGTGGGAAGGGTGACGATATGATTATCGAGCGTCTTAAAGCAGCTAAGGTTCCTGTGATTCTAGTGGTCAACAAGATTGACAAGGTGCACCCAGACCAACTTTTTAGCTCAAATCGATGATTTCCGTAATCAAATGGACTTCAAAGAGATTGTACCCATCTCAGCTCTTCAGGGAAATAATGTCTCCCGTTTAATTGATATTCTCAGTGAAAATTTAGAAGAAGGTTTCCAATATTTCCCGTCAGATCAAATTACAGATCACCCAGAGCGTTTCCTAGTATCAGAGATGATTCGTGAAAAAGTTTTACACTTAACGCGTGAGGAAATTCCACACTCAGTTGCAGTAGTGGTTGATTCTATGAAACGAGATGAGGAAACCGATAAAGTTCATATCCGAGCAACTATTATGGTCGAGCGCGACAGTCAAAAAGGGATTATCATCGGTAAAGGTGGAGCCATGCTCAAGAAAATTGGTACCATGGCTCGTAAAGATATCGAACTCATGCTAGGGGACAAGGTCTTCCTAGAAACATGGGTCAAAGTCAAGAAAAATTGGCGTGACAAGAAATTAGATCTTGCAGATTTTGGTTACAACGAAAAAGAATATTAAGAAGAGGTGGGCAGAAGCCTGCTTCTTGTTTTTGAAAGGAGTTCTATGCCTGAATTACCAGAAGTAGAGACTGTCCGACGCGGTCTTGAGAAATTAATTCTTGGAAAAACCATTCAGTCAGTGGATGTAAAGTATCCTAAGATGATTCATACGGATCTAGATGCTTTTTGTCAAGATCTTCCAGGTCAAGAAATTCAGGCCATGGGACGTCGAGGAAAATATCTACTTTTCTATTTATCTGATAAAGTCCTTATCTCACATTTGAGAATGGAAGGCAAGTATTTTTATTATCCATTCCAAGTTCCAGAACGTAAACACGCCCATGTTTTAATTCATTTTAAAGATGGTGGAACTTTGGTGTACGAGGATGTTCGTAAGTTTGGGACTATGGAGTTGCTTGCTCCGGAGCTTTTAGAGGCTTACTTTATTTCTAAGCAATTGGGTCCAGAACCGACTGAGCAAGATTTTGATTTAGGAAGATTTAAACTAGCTTTGAAAAGATCTAAAAAGCCTATTAAATCTCATTTGCTGGACCAGACTCTTGTTGTAGGATTAGGTAATATCTATGTGGATGAAGTACTCTGGAGGGCGAAAGTTCATCCAGCTAGGATTTCTCAAAGTTTAACAGCCCAAGAGGCTAGAAAAGTTCATGACGAAACGATCAATGTTTTAGGTCAGGCTGTTGAAAAGGGCGGATCAACTATCCGGACCTATACCAATGCTTTTGGAGAGGATGGGACCATGCAAGAGTTTCATCAGGTCTATGATAAAACTGGACAAGCTTGTTCACGTTGTGGATCCACCATCGAAAAAATTCAGCTTGGTGGTAGAGGAACCCATTTTTGTCCAGAATGTCAAAGGAGAAAGTGATGGGAAAAATAATCGGAATTACTGGTGGTATTGCATCTGGGAAATCCACTGTCACAAATTTTCTAAGACAAAAAGGATTTGAAGTGGTAGATGCGGATGCAGTGGTTCATCAATTACAAAAGCCTGGTGGACGACTTTTTCAGATTTTAGTGGAGCACTTCGAGTGCGAAAATACTTTTTAGAAGATGAGGAACTGAATCGTCCCTTACTTGCTAGTCTGATTTTTAATAACTCTGATGAGAGAGAATGGTCTAAGAGAACCCAAGGAGAGATTATTCGTGAGGAGTTAGTGCATTAAGAAATCAGTTGGCTCAGACTAAAAGCACTCTTTTTTTCATGGATATTCCCCTGCTTTTTTTGAGCAGGACTATGCTTCATGGTTTGACGAAACTTGGTTGGTTTATGTATCGCCTGATGTTCAATTAGAACGTTTGATGAAGAGAGATCATCTATCAAATGAAGCGACTGAAGCTCGGTTAGCTTCTCAGTGGTCTTTAGAAGAAAAAGAAAAAAATTGGCTAATCATCTTTTAGATAATAATGGCAGTCGTGATCAGCTTCTGAGTCAAGTAGTGACCTTACTTGAAGGAGGCGGTGCCCATGCAAGAGATTAGTTGGAAGGATAATCTTCGTATTGCTTGGTTTGGTTGCTTTTTAACAGGTGCAAGCATTTCTCTCGTTGTTCCTTTTATGCCTATTTTTGTGGAACAGTTAGGAGTTGAAGGGGATCAAGTTGCTTTTTTTATTCAGGTTTAGCTATATCTGTTTCTGCCATTTCTGCAGCCTTTGTATCACCAATCTGGGGTATCTTAGCAGACAAATATGGGCGAAAACCTATGATGATTCAGTGCGGGACTAGCCATGACTATTACCATGGGAGGACTAGCTTTTTGTTCCAAATGTTTTCTGGCTCTTGTTTCTACGTTTTTCTCAATGGCGTTTTTACAGGTTTCGTACCCAATGCGACAGCTTTGATTGCGAGTCAAGTCCCTAAAGAAAAAGTCGGGGTATGCCCTAGGGACTTTATCAACTGGCGTTGTTGCTGGAACTTTAACAGGTCCATTTGTTGGTGGTCTTATTGCAGAATTTTTTGGAATTCGGAATGTCTTTTTATTGGTTGGCATTTTTCTTGTTTTTTTAGTCGCTGTCCTAACTATTCTTTTTATTAAAGAAGACTTTCAACCTGTGCCGAAAGAAAAAGCACTCCCGACCAAAGAGCTTTTTTTACATCTGTTAAGTATCCTTTTCTCTTGATAAATCTATTTCTAACCAGTTTTGTAATTCAGTTTGCTGCCCAATCGATAGGTCCCATCCTTGCTCTCTATGTACGAGATCTTGGGCAGAAAGAGAATCTCCTCTTCGTCTCTGGTTTGATTGTATCTAGCATGGGATTTTCAAGTATGATGAGTGCAGGAGTCATGGGAAAATTAGGTGATAAAGTAGGGAATCATCGACTACTTGTTGTGGCTCAGGTATATTCAGTTTTCATATATCTATTATGCGCAAATGCAATAAGTCCATTCCAATTAGGGTTCTATCGTTTTCTATTTGGGCTGGGAACAGGTGCTCTGATACCCGGAGTTAATGCCCTCCTTAGTAAAATGACTCCCAAAGCAGGCATTTCAAGAGTATTTGCCTTTAATCAAGTCTTCTTTTATCTAGGGGGTGTGATAGGTCCCTTGGCAGGATCAGCAGTAGCAGGCCAATTTGGTTACCATTCCGTATTTTATGCAACAGCTCTCTGCGTAGCTCTTAGTTGCTCTTTTAACCTTATCCAATTTAGATCATTATTAAAAGCGAAGGAAATCTAGTGCGAGTAAAAATTAATCTAAAATGCTCCTCTTGTGGCAGCATCAATTATCTAACCAGTAAAAACTCTAAAACACATCCAGATAAGATTGAAGTATTAAAGTATTGTCCAAAAGAAAGAAAAGTGACTCTACATCTTGAATCTAAGTAGAAATTGTGATACAATAATAAGGATTTTAAGGAGTTTGATATGTATAATCTATTATTAACCATTTTATTAGTATTATCTGTTGTGATTGTAATTGCAATTTTTATGCAACCGACAAAGAATCAATCTAGCAATGTATTTGATGCCAGTTCAGGTGATTTGTTTGAACGTAGCAAAGCGCGTGGCTTTGAAGCCGTGATGCGACGTTTGACAGGAATCTTGGTCTTTTTTTCTGGCTAGCCATTGCCTTAGCATTGACGGTATTATCAAGTAGATAAGAAAATAATGGGCGAGACTAGGTCTTTGCCTATTTTTTTATTTTTTTAAAGAAATAAGCTTTTTACACCAAAAAGAAAAAAAATTTTTAACAATCTAGAAAGAAAACATGAAAGATAAAAATAAAAAGAATTTATAGAAGAGAAAGGGCGAGCAACAGTAAATGAGCTAGCTCAAGCTCTGGGAAAGGAGAGCTCCAAGGATTTTTAGTGAGCTCATCAAAAACTTTATCCCTGATGGAAAGAAAACACCAGATTCGCTTTGAAGAAGATGGTAGTCTCAGTCTAGGCCAAAAAGAAGAAGCATGAAATTACACTAAAAGGAACTTTTCATGCTCATAAAAAAATGGATTTGGTTTCGTTAGCTTAGAGGGAGAAGAAGACGATCTTTTTGTAGGAAAAAATGATGTTAACTATGCCATTGATGGCGATACTGTTGAAATTGTGATTAAGAAGGTTGCGGATCGTCAAAAAGGAACTGCTGCAGAGGCAAAGATTATCGATATTCTAGAACACAGTCTAACGACCGCTGTTGGGCAAATCGTTCTTGATGAGGAAAAACCCAAGTATGCGGGCTATATCCGTTCTAAAAATCAAAAAATTAGCCAACCAATTTACATAAAGAAACCAGCTCTCAAGCTAGAAGGCACAGAAGTTCTCAAGGTTTTTATTGAAAAGTACCCAAGTAAAAAGCATGATTTCTTTGTCGCAAGTGTTCTGGATGTGGTAGGACATTCGACAGATGCTGGAATTGATGTTCTAGAAGTACTAGAGTCCATGGATATCGTTTCTGAGTTTCCAGAAGCTGTTCTGCAGGAAGCAGAGAGTGTTCTGGACGCTCCATCTGAAGCGGATTTTGAAGGACGATTGGACTTAAGAGATCAAATTACATTTACTATAGATGGTGCGGATGCAAAGGACTTAGATGATGCTGTTCACATCAAGTCCTTGAAGAATGGAAATTTTGAACTTGGAGTTCACATCGCAGATGTTTCTTATTATGTAAAGGAAGGTTCTGCTCTTGATAAGGAAGCCCTTAATCGTGCGACTTCTGTCTATGTAACAGACCGAGTTGTACCAATGCTGCCAGAACGACTTTCAAATGGTATTTGTTCTCTTAATCCTCAAGTAGACCGCTTAACTCAGTCTGCCATTATGGAGATTGATAAACATGGTCGTGTTCGTAATTATACGATTACGCAGACTGTTATCAAGACAAGCTACCGTATGACCTATAGTGATGTCAATGACATCCTAGCAGGTGATGAAGAGAAGAGACAAGAGTATAAGAAAATTGTTCCTAGCATCGAACTCATGGCCAAGCTTCATGAAATTCTTGAAGACATGCGGATTAAGCGTGGAGCTCTCAATTTTGATACCAATGAAGCTAAAATATTGGTTGACAAGAAAGGGAAACCAGTAGATATTGTTCTTCGTCATCGTGAGACTGCTGAACGTATGATTGAGTCCTTTATGTTGATTGCTAACGAAACGGTTGCGGAGCACTTCAGCAAGCTGGACCTACCTTTTATCTATCGAATCCATGAGGAGCCTAAAGCTGAGAAAGTTCAGAAATTTATTGATTACGCTTCTAGTTTCAGCTTACGAATCTACGGAACTGCTAGTGAGATTAGTCAAGAAGCCCTCCAAGATATTATGCGTGCTGTTGAAGGTGAGCCATACGCGGATGTATTATCCATGATGCTTCTGCGTTCTATGCAGCAGGCTCGTTATTCTGAGCATAATCACGGTCACTATGGATTAGCTGCAGACTACTACACTCACTTTACCAGCCCAATTCGTCGATATCCTGACCTCCTTGTTCATCGTATGATTCGTGACTATGGACGTTCTAAGGAAGTAGCGGAGCATTTTGAACAAGTCATTCCAGAGATTGCAACTCAATCATCCAACCGTGAGCGTCGTGCCATCGAGGCAGAGCGCGAAGTTGAAGCCATGAAAAAAGCTGAATACATGGAAGAGTACGTTGGTGAAGAGTATGATGCTGTTGTATCAAGTATCGTCAAATTTGGTCTTTTTGTTGAATTGCCAAATACAGTCGAAGGCTTGATTCATATTACAAATCTACCTGAGTTCTATCATTTTAACGAACGTGATTTAACCCTTCGTGGGGAGAAATCAGGAATCACTTTCCGAGTGGGTCAGCAGATACGTATTCGTGTTGAAAGAGCGGATAAGATGACTGGTGAGATTGATTTCTCCTTTATTCCAAGTGAATTTGATGTCATTGAAAAAGGTTTGAAACCGTCTGGCCACAAGGATAGAGGTAGTCGTTCTGATAAGAAAGAAGACAGGAAAAAAATTGGTCGCTTAGGTGATAAGCGCAAGCATTCTTCAAAGATAAGAAGAAAAAGAGTAAGAAACCTTTTTATAAAGAAGTAGCAAAGAAAGGAGTTAAGTATGGCAAAGGGCGAGGGAAAGGTCGTCGCGCAAAATAAAAAGGCGCACCACGACTATACAATCGTAGATACGCTAGAAGCAGGTATGGTCCTGACAGGAACTGAGATCAAGAGTGTTCGAGCAGCCCGCATCAATCTGAAAGATGGGTTTGCCCAAGTGAAAAATGGGGAAGTTTGGCTGAGTAATGTCCATATCGCTCCTTATGAAGAGGGAAATATCTGGAATCAGGAACCCGAACGCCGTCGCAAACTCCTGCTCCATAAGAAGCAAATTCAAAAATTGGAGCAAGAAACCAAAGGAACAGGGATGACACTGGTTCCTCTTAAAGTCTATATCAAAGATGGCTATGCCAAGCTCCTTTTAGGACTTGCAAAAGGGAAGCACGACTATGACAAGCGTGAGTCGATTAAACGCCGTGAGCAAGATCGTGATATTGCGCGTGTCATGAAAGCTGTTAACCATCGATAGAAAGAGTAAAGAATATGGAAAAACTAGTTGCCTACAAACGCATGCCTGTCTGGAATAAAGACACCATGCCAGAGGCTGTTCAAAGAAAACACAATACTAAGGTTGGAACCTGGGGCAAGATTACCGTATTAAAAGGAGCTCTTAAGTTTATTGAATTAACTGAAGAGGGAGAGGTACTAGCCGAACATCTCTTTGAAGCAGGTGCTGATAATCCTATGGCACAACCTCAAGCTTGGCACCGTGTAGAAGCTGCCACAGATGATGTAGAATGGTACTTGGAATTTTATTGTAAACCAGAGGATTATTTCCCAAAGAAATACAATAGCAATCCAGTTCATTCGGAGGTTTTAGAAGCTATACAGACCGTGAAACCATGTAAAGCACTAGACCTAGGATGTGGTCAAGGAAGAAATGCACTCTTTCTAGCTCAACATGGATTTGATGTCACAGCAGTGGATCAAAATGAGCTATCTCTTGAAATCTTGCAAAGTATTGTGGAGCAAGAAGATTTAGAGATGCCTGTTGGTCTCTACGATATCAATTCAGCTAGCATTGGTCAAACTTACGATTTTATCGTATCGACGGTTGTTCTTATGTTTTTACAAGCAGATCGTATTCCGGCTATTATCCAAAACATGCAGGAGCAAACCTCAATTGGGGGTTACAATTTGATTGTGTGTGCCATGGATACAGAAGATTATCCATGTTCAGTTCATTTCCCATTTACCTTCAAAGAGGGTGAGTTGGCAAATTACTACAAGGACTGGGAATTAGTGAAGTACAATGAAAATCCAGGCCATCTCCACCGTCGTGATGAAAATGGCAATCGTATCCAACTACGCTTTGCAACCATGTTGGCTAAAAAAGTAAAATAATTCAATAAAAGGAATAGAGAACACTTGTTTTCTATTCCTTATTTCTTACCCTAATAAGAAAGGAAAAATCTCAATTTATGCTATACTAGAAGTAGGAGAAGTCGATGAAATGAAACGGAATTGTGATAGTTTTAAAATGATTCTAATCGACCACTATTCTTTCAGACTTTTATGTCTAGGAGGTCTTAAGATGACTAGTCTTTTTAATTGAACTATACGACCGTCATACCATTGAGAAAAAAATGTCTACCAAGCTTTTTGTCAATGATTGTGATGAGATTTTTATATCTTTCTACAAGAAAAAAATTGCTGAGGAAGAAAAAGTTATCCTTGAAGCATTTTTCTAATGGAACAAGTTCCACACTTAAAACAAGTACATTTTCGACAATTTAACCTAGAAAAAATCTGCCAGGAATTAGACGAATTTATCAATGATTTTGAGACAGTAACCATCGATGTTTTTGGCGGAGATAACCTATTAGCAATAGTTCTATATCAGTATGGTTTGGAGAAAGGTATTCCCATTATTGCTATGGATGTTGAACAAGGAAAGCAGTATACCTGGGAAAAGGGTAAGATTTATGATAAAAATTTAGATATTCCTAGTTTATCCATTGAACAATTGATAGCTTTACGTGGTGGAAAAGTCCTTAAATCAAGAAGGCCTCAGCATTCTAATAAGCAAGTGCTAGCTATTAAAAAATTGGCCAAATATGCTATCGAAAATCCTGAAAAATGGTATCAGATTACCCAATTCTTTGCACTGGCAAAAACAAATGATTTTCACGCTGAAACAGCAAAAGTTTTGAAGAGTAATGGAAAAATTTATTCTTACCCCAGTAGCTTGATTCCTTTGTTCACAAAAGCTAATTTATTGAAAGTAGAAAAGGAAACAACAGATAATGTCACTTATACCTTCCCGACACCAGAGGCACATCTGTTATGTCGAACTAAAGGGCATATTTTAGAATTGTATATCTATTTACTAGCCCTCGAGTCAGAGTATTTTGATGAATGTATGATTGGTACTGAAATTGACTGGAATGGAATTTTCCCTGAGGCTGACAATGTTCAAAATGAGATTGATGTTATTCTTCGTAAAGGTCACTCTGTAGTTTTCATTTCTTGTAAAATGACGGATCTATCAGTTGAAGCTATTAACGAACTTGAAGTTTATGCCAATCATTTTGCGGGTGACAATTGTTTGAAGATGATTGTTTGCTCAGGAAAGATTAACCCCGTTTACAGCCATCGTTGTCAAGAATATGGTGTAATGGTTATAAAGCAGGATCAAATACAGAATCTTATTCCTATGTTGCGGAAATATATTAGAAAACATCTGAAATAGCAGAGAATTAAATGTGAAAAAGGTTGAGTTGGTCAGCCTTTTTCTTCTCTTTCTTTTCGAATGGATTAGAAAAGGAGAGTATATGTTTTTAGCTAGAGATAAAAAAGGTCATTTAATCAACGCGTTAGAGAATGAACTAAAGAGACAAGCTTATTATTGCCCAGCTTGTGGAGCACGTGTTCGCTTGAGAAAAGGGAAAAATGTACGAACTCATTTTGCTCATGAAAGACTAAAAGAATGTGATTTTTATCATGAGAACGAAGGACCAGAACACCTGGAAAACAAGGAGCAATTGTTTTATTGGGCTAAGGAGAATGATGAGGTTGAAATGGAATATCCGATACCTGAACTGAAGCAGATTGCTGATATCTTTATCAATAAACAACTAGCCCTAGAAGTTCAGTGTAGTCCAATTTCTTGTGAACTTTTAAGGGAGAGAAGCAATGGTTATCGAAGTCTCGGTATTCAAGTTTTGTGGTTACTTGGAGAAAAACTATGGATAAAAGATCGACTAACTAAACTTCAGAGAGATTTTCTTTATTTCAGTAATAATATGGGCTTTTATCTTTGGGAGTTAGATCATAAAAAACAAGTTTTGAGACTCAAATACCTCCTTCACCAAGATTTGAAAGGGAAACTCCATTATCAGCTCAAAGAATTTTCTTATGGCAAAGGGAATCTTCTAGAAATTTTACGGACTCCATATAAGCAACAAGCTCTTATCACTTTTTCAGTTGAACAAGACAAAAACATTTGTCATTACATTCAAAAACAGCTCTACTATCAAAATCCCTATTGGATGAAGCAACAAGCCCAAGCCTATTTGAGAGGAGAAAATCTTTTAAATCTAAAAAAACAGGACTGGTATCCCCAAGTAAGGCCGATAGAACATGGTCATTTTTTTGTCAGATAAGTCAAAAATCTATATGATTATTATCGAAACTTTCAGGCTTATTATGAACTGAATTCACAAAATCAGCAACAAAAGCTCTATCCACCTGCCTTTTATCAGCGTTATTTCCTGAAAAATATGGTAAAATAGAAAGGATGGAGGAAATTTATGGTATTACAACGAAATGAAATCAATGAAAAAGATACATGGGATTTGTCCACTATCTTTGAAACAGACCAAAAATGGGAAGAAGAATTAGCCCTATTAACCGAGGATACAAAACAAGCAGCTAGCCTTGAAGGACATCTTTTGGATAGTGCAGAGAGTCTTCTTAACATTACAGAGCGTTATTTGGATTTGAGCCGTCGTCTTGAAAAACTCTATGTCTATGCACATATGAAAAACGACCAAGACACACGAGTTGCTAAGTATCAAGAATATTATGCAAAGGCAATGACTCTATACAGTCAACTAGATCAAGTCTTTCTTTCTATGAGCCAGAATTTATGGCAATTACTGAAGAGCAGTACCAAAACTTTTTAGCAGAAGAACCAAAACTCCAGCCTTATAAACACTTCTTTGATAAACTATTGCAAAATAAGGACCATGTCCTTTCACAACGTGAAGAAGAGTTGTTGGCGGGTGCTGGTGAAATCTTCGGTGCTGCTAGTGAAACCTTTGCTATCTTAGATAATGCAGATATCGTCTTTCCGTTTGTTAAAGATGAAGATGGAAATGAAGTACAATTGTCGCACGGCGTCTATATGCGCTTGGTAGAATCTAAGAACCGTGAAGTTCGTCGTGGCGCTTATGAAGCTCTTTACTCTACCTATGAGCAATACCAGCACACTTACGCAAAAACTTTGCAGACCAATGTTAAAGTGCAAAACTATCGTGCTAAGGTTCGTAACTACAAGAGTGCGCGTGAAGCAGCTCTTGCAGCTAACTTTGTGCCAGAAAGTGTTTATGACAATCTAGTATCTGCTGTTCGCAAGCATTTGCCACTCTTGCACCGTTATCTAGCTCTTCGCTCAAAAATCTTGGGTATTCCAGACCTCAAGATGTACGATGTCTACACTCCGTTGTCTTCAGTGGAATACAGCTTTACTTATGAGGAAGCTTTGAAGAAAGCAGAAGAAGCTTTAGAAGTTCTTGGTGAAGATTACTTGAGTCGTGTTAAACGTGCCTTCAGCGAACGTTGGATTGATGTTTATGAAAACCAAGGTAAGCGTTCAGGTGCCTACTCTGGTGGTTCTTATGATACCAATGCCTTTATGCTTCTTAACTGGCAGGATAATCTCGATAATCTCTTTACTCTTGTTCATGAGACAGGTCATAGTATGCATTCTAGCTACACGCGTGAAACACAACCTTATGTTTACGGAGATTACTCAATCTTCTTGGCGGAGATTGCGTCAACAACCAACGAAAACATCTTGACAGAAAAATTATTGCAAGAAGTTCAAGATGATGCAACACGCTTCGCTATTCTAAACAACTTCTTGGATGGTTTCCGTGGAACAGTCTTCCGCCAAACTCAATTTGCTGAATTTGAACATGCCATTCACCAAGCTGATCAAAATGGTGAAGTCTTGACAAGTGAGTTCTTAAATAATCTCTATGCTGACTTAAACCAGGAATATTATGGCTTGAGTAAGGAAGACAATCCTCAAATCCAGTATGAGTGGGCTCGTATCCCTCATTTCTACTATAATTACTATGTGTATCAATATTCAACAGGATTTGCAGCAGCTTCAGCCTTAGCTGAAAAGATCGTTCATGGTAGTCAAGAGGATCGTGACCGTTATATTGATTACCTCAAGGCTGGGAAGTCTGACTATCCACTCAATATCATGCGAAAAGCTGGTGTTGATATGGAAAAAGAAGACTATCTCAACGATGCCTTTGCTGTCTTTGAACGCCGTTTGGATGAGTTTGAAGCCCTTGTTGAAAAATTAGGATTAGCATAAGATGGTTGAGTCATACAGTAAAAATGCCAACCACAACATAGCGACGTCCTGTCGTAAAAGAAGAAATCGTCGAATTTTTTTACGTCAACGTCAAAAGCAAGTGTCAGGTTCCTTAAAAGAACTAGAAAACTTTGCTCGTAAGGAGAATATTCCTATCATTCCTCATGAAACAGTCGCTTATTTTCGTTTTCTAATGGAAACAATACAACCTAAAAACGTTTTAGAGATTGGTACGGCGATTGGGTTTTCTGCACTTTTGATGGCTCAACATGCCCCAGATGCGAAAATTACAACTATTGACCGGAATCCTGAAATGATTGGTTTTGCTAAAGAAAATTTTGCAAAATTTGATAGTCACAAACAAATCACTCTCTTAGAAGGCGATAGTGGTAGACGTCTTGTCAACATTGACAGAAACCTATGATTTTTGTTTTTTTATGGATTCTGCCAAGTCAAAATACATTGTATTTCTTCCAGAAATTCTCAGACACCTAGAAGTTGGTGGAGTAGTTGTCTTGGATGATATTTTCCAAGGTGGAGACATCGCTAAGGATATTATGGAAGTCCGACGTGGACAACGAACCATTTATCGTGGTTTGCAAAGGCTCTTTGAGGCAACTCTAGACAATCCGGGATTAACAGCTAGTCTAGTTCCTCTTGGAGATGGAATCTTGATGCTAAGAAAGAATCAAGCGGAAGTAGAACTGCCTGATGTTGACTAATTTCAGATATTTTTAAGACAATTTAGTAAAAATAGATAAGGTAAACATTTATCTAGTGTATAAAAAAAGGAGTAAACATGAAGAAAAATTATTGGCTGGTGCCATCACTTTGTTATCAGTAGCTACTTTGGCTGCTTGTTCAAATAGCTCTCAAGGAGCTGACCTCATCACTATGAAGGGTGATGTCATCACTGAACACCAATTTTATGAAGAAGTGAAAAACAACTCAACTGCACAACAAATCTTACTCAATATGACTATTCAAAAAGTTTTTGAAAAACAATATGGTTCTGAAGTGAGTGATAAAGAAGTTGATGAAGCTGTTGCAGAAGAGCAAAAGAAATATGGCGATAGCTATCAAATCGTTCTTTCTCGTGCTGGTATGACAGCAGAAAGCCGTAAAGCTCAAATTCGTACAAGTAAATTAGTTGAGTACGCTGTTAAGAAAGCCGCAGAAGCAGAATTAACAGACGAAAACTACAAAAAAGCTTATGACGAGTACACTCCAGAAGTAACTGCTCAAATTATTAAACTTGACAGTGAAGATAAGGCTAAAGAAGTTCTTGCTAAAGCAAAAGAATCTGGAGCTGACTTCGCACAATTGGCTAAAGATAATTCAACTGACGAAAAGACAAAAGCAAATGGTGGAGAAATCACTTTTGACTCTGCATCAACAGAATTGCCAGACGTTGTTAAAAAAGCTGCATTTGCTCTTGATGTAAATGGTATTTCAGATGTAATCACAGCTCCAGGTACACAAGCTTATTCAAACAGTTTCTATATTGTGAAATTGACCAAGAAAACAGAAAAATCTTCTAACTGGGAAGATTATAAAGAAAAATTGAAGACAGTTATCCTGACTCAAAAACAAAATGATGCTACTTTTGTTCAAGGTGTTATTAGTAAAGAATTGAAAGCAGCAAACATCAAGGTTAAGGACCCAGCCTTCCAAAGTATCTTTACACAGTATATCCAAAGTGATACTACAAGTGAAACTACAACTACATCATCGGCAACAGAAACTACAACAACAGCAAGTGAAACTACAACAACGTCTTCAAACTAAAGATGATAACTCTATCTTTCTACTCTTGAAAGATAGAGTTTTTTTAAATCTTCCGTGGTTAAAAAGTTATAAAATGAAAATAATTGTTGTGTGAATTTTTTTCAAGTTTAAATTCTAGGCTTTTAACGGATAAGAGTTTTTTTCTAGTCTAAAAAAATGGTATAATAGCTTGTAAAACTAGAATTAATAGAAGATTAAAAATTTAGTAGATGGTGAAGTATGAAAATTAGTAAAAGGCACCTGTTGAATTACTCTATTTTAGTGCCCTATATTCTCTTATCCGTTCTGGGTTTAATAGTGGTATATTCGACAACGAGTGCATCTTTGATTCAAGAAGGAAAGAGCGCTTTTCAATTAGTTCGAAATCAGGGCTTGTTTTGGGTTGTTAGTTTGTTGCTTATTGCAGTAATCTATAAGCTGAAACTTGGTTTTCTTCGAAACGAACGTTTGTTATTTATCGTTATGTTTGCTGAGTTAGTGTTACTAGCTTTAGCTCGTTTGATTGGGATTCCCATCAATGGTGCTTACGGTTGGATTAAAGTGGGGCCTATCACAGTTCAACCTGCGGAATACTTGAAAATTATCATCATTTGGTACTTGGCTCAACGTTTTTCAAAACAACAAGAAGAAATTGGTATTTATGACTTTCAAGTTTTAACTCAAAACCAATGGTTGCCTAGGTCTTTTAACGATTGGCGATTTGTCCTCTTAGTCATGATTGGTAGTTTGGCTATTTTCCCTGACCTTGGAAATGCTACAATTCTCTTTTTAGTTTCATTGTTGATGTACTCAATTAGTGGGATAGCTCACCGATGGTTTGCAACTATCCTTGGAATATTGACCAGTTTATCCTTTGTTTCCCTCACAGCCATTAAATTGATTGGTGTTGATAAGGTTTCAAAGATTCCAGTATTTGGATACGTTGCTAAACGATTCAGTGCTTTCTTTAATCCATTTGATGACGTCGCCGGTGCAGGACACCAGTTGGCAAATTCATACTATGCTATGGTAAATGGTGGATGGTTTGGGCTAGGATTAGGAAACTCTATCGAAAAACGAGGCTATCTACCTGAGGCACACACAGACTTCGTTTTCTCTATTGTGATTGAAGAGTTTGGATTTGTTGGTGCAAGTCTTATTTTAGCACTATTATTCTTCCTAATTCTTCGTATCATTTTAGTTGGTGTTCGAGCGAAAGATCCGTTTAATTCTATGGTAGCAATCGGTATTGGTGGAATGATTTTAATTCAGGTATTCGTTAATATCGGAGGGATTTCAGGATTGATCCCTTCAACAGGTGTAACCTTCCCATTCCTTTCTCAAGGGGGGAATAGTCTCCTGGTTCTATCAGTAGCTATCGCCTTTGTGTTAAATATCGATGCTAGTGAAAAACGTGCAAAACTTTATAGCGAGTATGAAACACAGCTCTAAGAAAAAGTGACAAGGAGAAAAATATGTCTCTTCAAAAACTAGAAAATAACAGAAATAAAACTGTAGTCCAAGAAGAAGTTCAAATCTTGACAGATTTACTTGAAGATATCACGAAAAATATGCTTCCCGCTGAGACTTTTGACAAGATTATGCAGTTGAAGAAGCTATCATCAAATTTAGACTATCAAGGACTAGATAAGGTAGTGAGAAGTCTTTCAAATGATGAAATGGTCTACATCTCCAGATATTTCTCTATTTTGCCACTTTTGATTAATATTTCTGAAGATGTTGACTTGGCATACGAAATCAACCATCTAAATAATATTGATCAAGATTATCTTGGTAAATTATCAACAACCATTGAAATGGTAGCTGAAAAAGAAAATGCAGCTGAAATTCTTGAACATCTGAACGTGGTGCCAGTATTAACAGCTCATCCAACTCAGGTTCAAAGAAAGAGTATGCTGGACTTGACCAATCATATCCATACTCTCTTGCGTAAATACCGTGACGTGAGAATGGGGCTTATTAACAAAGAAAAATGGCACAATGATCTTCGTCGCTACATTGAGATTATCATGCAGACGGATATGATTCGTGAGAAGAAACTAAAAGTAACGAATGAAATCACAAACGTGATGGAATATTACAATAGTTCCTTCCTACAAGCTGTACCAAATCTAATGTTAGAGTATAAGCGTCTTGCAAAAAGAGCAGGAATTGACCTAAAAACAAGCAAAACCTATCACCATGGGAATGTGGATTGGTGGAGACCGTGATGGCAATCCATTTGTAACTGCTGAGACACTCATGCGTTCTGCTACCATTCAAAGTGAAGTCATCTTCAACTACTACATCAGTAAGATTTCTAGTCTCTACCGTACTTTCTCTCTTTCTACTAATTTATCTAAGACAAGTAAGGCTGTTGAAGAAATGGCACTCAATCTCAAGATACTTCTGTTTTTCCGCGAGAAAGAACCTTATCGTCGAGCTTTTCACTTTATTCAATCAAAATTAATTCAAACTCTTATAAATTTGAAAGAGTGGGCTCTTGTCGGCTCATCAGCAGATGAACGCCATCACATTGAACGACTCTTTGGAACTCAAGGACATCAACAAGGAGTGGTTACTGACTATATTAGTAACCGTCTCTCAGGAGCCATTCAAGAATTGGCTGAAGATCGTCCTCCTTACTACGAAACAATTGAAGAATTTAAACAAGACTTAGCTATCATTAAAGATTCATTGCTTGAAAATAAGGCAGAAGCCTTGCTTACTGGAGAGTTTGCCGAGCTTTTGGAGGCTGTTGAAGTCTTTGGTTTCTTCTTAGCATCTATCGATATGCGCCAAGACTCAAGTGTCCATGAAGCCTGTGTTGCTGAATTGTTAGCATCTGCTGGAATTAATGACCATTATAGTGATCTTTCAGAAGATGAGAAGTGCGAGTTGCTTTTACATGAACTATTAGAAGACCCTCGAATCTTGTCAGCTACTCATGCTGAAAAATCTGAACTTCTTGAAAAGGAATTAGCAATTTTCCAAACTGCACGTGAATTAAAAGATCGTTTGGGAGAAGACGTCATTCGTCAAACAATTATCTCTCATGCAACCAGCGTGTCTGATATGTTAGAATTGGCGATTATGCTGAAAGAAGTCGGTCTTGTGGATGCTGAAAAAGCTCGTGTTCAAATCGTTCCTCTTTTTGAAACAATTGAGGACTTGGATCATTCCGAAGAAACAATGAGAAAGTATTTCTCCCTACCACTTGCTAAGAAGTGGATTGCTTCTAGAGACAATTACCAGGAAATCATGCTTGGCTACTCTGATAGTAACAAAGATGGTGGATATCTTTCATCTTGTTGGACACTCTATAAGGCTCAAAAACAATTGACTGCTATTGGTGATGAATTCGGAGTCAAAGTAACCTTCTTCCATGGTCGTGGTGGTACCGTTGGCCGTGGTGGTGGACCAACTTATGATGCCATTGCTTCTCAACCACTCAAATCAATCAAAGATCGTATTCGATTGACTGAACAAGGTGAAGTTATCGGAAACAAATACGGAAACAAGGATGCAGCCTACTATAACCTTGAAATGTTGGTTTCAGCGACTATCAACCGTATGATTACTAAGAAGAAGAGTGATACCAATACTTCAAATCGCTATGAAGCTATCATGGATCAAGTAGTGGAACGCAGTTACGATATCTACCGTGAGCTCGTATTTGGAAATGATCATTTCTACGATTATTTCTTTGAATCTAGTCCAATCAAGAATATCTCAAGCTTTAATATTGGTTCTCGTCCAGCAGCTCGTAAAACAATCACTGAAATTGGTGGACTACGTGCTATTCCTTGGGTATTCTCATGGTCTCAAAGTCGTGTTATGTTCCCGGGTTGGTATGGAGTTGGTTCAAGCTTCAAAGAATTTATTGATCAAGATCCAAAAAATATTGAATACCTTCGCGACATGTATAAAAACTGGCCTTTCTTCCAGTCACTCCTATCTAACGTTGATATGGTCTTGTCAAAATCAAATATGAATATTGCCTTTGAATATGCTAAACTTTGTGAAAGTGAAGAAGTACAAGCAATCTACTATACTATTTTGGATGAATGGCAATTGACTAAGAACGTTATCCTAGCTATTGAAGGCTATGATGAACTTTTGGCAGAAAATACTTACTTGAAAGACAGTCTGAACTACCGTATGCCTTATTTCAATATCCTTAACTATATTCAGTTAGAATTGATTAAGCGTCAACGTCGTGGCGAGCTTTCTTCAGATGAAGAAAGATTGATTCATACAACTATTAACGGAATTGCTACAGGATTACGTAATTCAGGTTAATACAAGGTATATTTTTTTAAAAAAACCGTAGGAATTTTTCATAATTTTTAAAAAAATAATTCATGAAAACCCTTGACAAGCTTTTAGGAAAAATGATATAATTTAAGCATTCAGAAAGTAATCATCGAATTTTTTTCTAGCGAGTCTGTGGTTGGTGAAAACAGGCAGATGAAGATGATGAAATTGGACTGGATGTTATTAAGAATTTGAAATCATAAGAATTCGGTGAGCACACCTTACAGTGCAACTCGTGAAGCGAGTAAGAGCGATAGGACAAGTTCCTATAATTGAGGTGGCACCGCGCATCGACGTCCTCACACAAGTTTTTTGTGTGAGGACTTTTTCTATGAGGAGGAAAAAAATTATGGAAATCAAACGATGGCGACGCTTGGTAAAGTTATATTGAAAGTGAATTGAACATTACTAAGTTTAATAAAAATAAGGAGAAATAGATATGAATAAACGTTTAATTGGTATTATCGCAGCATTAGCACTTGTAGTTGGAGGAAGCTTGGTCTACTCTAACTTGACGAAACAAGAAACTAAAACAGAGACAGCTAACAAGACAGCTAAAGTTGGTGTCCTACAATTCGTCAGCCATCCGTCGCTTGACCTGATTTACCAAGGAATTCAAGATGGACTTGCTGAAGAAGGCTATAAAGGCGACCAAGTTAAAATCGACTTTATGAACTCTGAAGGTGACCAAAGTAAGGTTGCGACAATGAGTAAACAATTGGTGGCAAACGGAAATGATGTCGTTGTCGGAATCGCAACACCTGCTGCCCAAGGTCTTGCAAGTGCAACAAAAGACCTACCTGTTATCATGGCAGCTATTACAGACCCAGTTGGAGCTAACCTTGTACAAAACTTGGAAAAACCAGGTGGAAACATCACAGGGGTATCTGACCATAACCCTGCTGAACAACAGGTTGAATTGATTAAAACATTGACTCCTGATGTCAAGACAGTTGGAGCTCTTTACTCAAGTAGTGAAGATAACTCAAAATCACAAGTCGAAGAATTCAAAGCTTACGCTGAAAAAAAGCTGGTTTGAAAGTAGAGACTTTTGCAGTTCCTTCAACAAACGAAATTGCTTCAACAGTAAACGTTATGACTGGTAAAGTTGATGCAATTTGGGTTCCAATCGATAACACTATTGCGTCAGCATTCTCAACTGTAGTATCAAGTAACCAAACAGCTAAAAAACCAATCTACCCAAGTGCAACTGCCATGGTAGAAGCTGGAGGTTTGGCATCAGTGGTTGTTGATCAACACGATCTTGGTGTGGCTACTGGTAAGATGATCGCTAAAGTCTTGAAGGGTGAAAAAAACCTGCTGATACTCCAGTCAATGTCTTCTCAACTGGTAAATCAGTGATCAACAAAAAAACTAGCTCAAGAACTTGGAATCACTATTCCTGAATCAGTTATCAAAGAAGCTGGTCAAGTAATCAAATAAGAATAAAGGAGGAGTTGGAGACATCTCCTCCAATTTTTAGAATAAAGGAAATGAATCAAACATGCTAATATCTATTATTTCACAAGGATTTGTTTGGGCTATCCTAGGTTTGGGAATCTTTATGACCTTTCGAATCCTCAACTTTCCAGATATGACAACCGAGGGCTCCTTCCCGCTAGGAGGAGCGGTAGCAGTAACTCTAATTACACAAGGAGTCAATCCTTTTCTTGCTACCTTAGTAGCTGTTGGAGCAGGCTGTCTTGCAGGTTTAGCGACTGGTCTACTCTATACTAAAGGTAAAATACCAACTCTCTTATCTGGAATTCTAGTCATGACTTCCTGTCATTCTATTATGCTCATGATAATGGGTCGTGCTAATCTAGGGCTCCTTGGGACCAAACAAATTCAGGACGTTCTTCCTTTCTCATCTGAGGTTAATCAATTGTTTACATGTTTGATTTTTGTGACTTTGGTTATCCTTCTTATGCTTTTCTTCCTAGATACCAAACTTGGACAGGCCTATATCGCAACAGGAGATAATCCGGATATGGCTCGTAGTTTTGGTATCAATACAGGACGTATGGAGTTGATGGGTCTGGTTTTATCAAACGGTGTCATTGCCCTTGCTGGCGCTCTTATCGCTCAACAAGAAGGTTATGCCGATGTCTCTCGTGGTATCGGTGTTATCGTAGTTGGTCTTGCAAGCTTGATTATCGGTGAAGTTCTCTTCAAGAGTCTAACACTAGCAGAACGCTTGGTTACTATAGTTGTTGGTTCTATTAGTTACCAATTTTTGGTATGGGGAGTCATTGCTCTCGGCTTTAATACTAGTTACCTTCGCCTATACAGTGCTCTTATCCTAGCAACTTGTCTAGTCATTCCAACTCTTAAGGATAAATACTTGAAAGGAGTCAAATTAAGCAAATGACAGCAATTGTTGAATTAAAAAATGCCACAAAAATTGTGAAAAATGGCTTCGACGAGGAAAAAATTATCCTAAACGATGTTTCACTTGAAATTTTTGAACATGACTTCATCACAATCTTGGGTGGAAATGGAGCAGGAAAGTCAACGCTCTTTAATAGCATTGCAGGAACTCTGTCTTTAACAAGTGGTAGCATTCGCATCATGGGCGAGGATGTAACTCATTTTAGCCCTGAAAAACGTGCTAAGTACCTTTCTCGTGTCTTCCAAGATCCTAAGATGGGAACTGCCCCTCGTATGACGGTTGCAGAAAATCTCTTGATTGCTAAGTTTCGTGGAGAAAAACGTGGACTTTTCCCAAGAAAATTGTCATCCTATAAGGAAGAATTTCAAACAACCATTGAGAAGGTGGGAAATGGTCTAGAAAAACACTTGGATACACCGATTGAATTCTTGTCAGGTGGACAAAGACAGGCCTTGAGCCTCTTGATGGCAACCTTGAAACGTCCTGAACTCCTTTTGTTGGATGAACACACAGTCGCCCTTGACCCCTAAAACAAGTGTGGCCTTGATGGAATTGACAGATGACTTTGTCAGCAAGGACCATTTGACAGCATTGATGATTACCCACCATATGGAAGATGCTCTCAAGTATGGAAATCGCCTCATTGTCATGAAAGAAGGACGAATCATTCAAGATTTAAACAAGGATGAAAAAGCCAAGATGAAGATTTCAGATTACTATCAGTTGTTTGAATAGATAATTTTTAAAACATGTATCATTAAAAACCTAGAAGTAGGATTTCTACTTCTAGGTTTTTTTAGTGAGCGTTTAAACTTTATTCATATTTCCTTTTTTGCCAATTTTACTTTATAATGGAATCAATCTAAGAATCTTAAACTTGGATAGAAGTAGGAGATAAAAAAACATGTCATACACACAAGAGGATTTTCAAGAATGGATTTTTCAAATTGGATTTAAGATGGACTACTTTACCAAAGAGTTTGCTGAGGAACAAGGCCTTCATTTAGACTATAGCATGCAGTCTTTGGATGATTTGGAGGCTTGGATCTTGGCTAACTACGATGATCACCATGCTTTGATAGCAGACCGAAAGATGTTGGATTATTTGACCGTTTATATCGGTGAAACCTTCCGTAAGCACCTAGGAGGTAAAATGGTTTATTGACCTTAAAAATAAAAAGAATGCCTATTATTCTATGCCTGTCTTGACCGATCCATCATATAGAGGAGAAGTTTATATAGCACCAATGACTTTTGCAACGGCTTGTATCAGTAGAAAAGATGGTCAGTATATTAGCAGGATATTAAAAAACAACCTCGAAGATCAAGTGAAATAGATAGAAATTAGATGTTTAAAAACTTTAAAATAGAATAATGAAGGTATAAATGAAATTAGAACTAGAAACTAAAAAAATGAAGAATGGGTAGAAGTCTTTAAAGGTTTGATTCCTGTAGATAACTATAAGTTAAAAAGTCTTGTTGACAAACTTGTCAGATGGTCAAGAAATTAGGCTGATTGGAGAGCAAAACCGTTTTAAATTATCATGTATTTATTATGATGAAGCACGAGTCTTTAGCAGGGAATTGTATTTATCTGCAATTCTAGATAAAGAGATGTTTACAAAATTTGAAAAAAAATAATTTTCAAAAATGTCATTTACGAAGTCAAGAATAGTCAATTAGTGAGAAAAACTGGAATACACATCATATTATGATCTAGGAACTTTGCATTCACGACATTATATAATCATAACTCAAGATAGTGTAGTGGAGATTCTTGTTTCTGCAAATTTGAAATTAGATATCAGCCAATACTAGAAAATTTGCTAATCAAACATGTACACCGCTGTAGTACAATTATCAGAAAATAGAACTTGGAGAAATGATATGGAAAAATGGACGGAAATTCAACCGGGCTTCATCCCTTTTGGTGACTATGGTATTGAAATAAATATAGATGGGGATACTTTAATTGCCTACTTGGAAGATTCAGAAAAATTTAAATTTACCTTTACAAAAGTTTGGGCTTTCCGAACAGTCCAGGAAAGTTTAGAATTAAGAGATAAATATTGGGAGCAAGGATTAGCAGAGAACAGACCACTTTATCTGACCAACTATATCTATGAGGTCGAGAATACAGAGTTTGGTGATTTGGTCGCTTCTGCAAATATAGCTAATAAAAAGCTTCATCACTATTTCATAATGTCGACAGAATATTTAGTGGATGTCGTATCTGAAAACGATGTAAAAGTGGAGAAAGTCACTAGCTAGTTTTTATGAAATAGAAGCATGTAAAAGGTATGAAATGGTTTACTTTTTTCAGAAATAAGCTATACTATATAAAGTAAACTGTGATAAAATGGAGGTATTGTCTATGGTTGACAAGAGAGTCATCGAAGAGATCAAAAACAATACCAATATTGTCGAAATCATAGGAGAAGTGATTTCTTTACAAAAATCTGGACGGAACTTTTTGGGGCTCTGTCCTTTTCATGGTGAAAAGACCCCTTCCTTTAACGTAGTTGAAGATAAGCAGTTTTACCATTGTTTTGGATGTGGTCGTTCTGGCGATGTTTTTAAGTTTATAGAGGAGTATCAACAAGTAACCTTTGCTGATGCGGTAAGAATCTTAGGCGAACGTCTCGGAATGCACCTTGAAGCTCCTGCACATAACCCTGTCCCACACACGTCCCCTCATCAAAATCTCTACGATATGCATGACAAGGCTGCACGCTTTTATCATGCTATTCTCATGACAACAAAAATGGGTGAGGAAGCAAGAAACTATCTCTATAAACGTGGCTTGACCGATGATGTCATTAAACATTTTATGATTGGTTTAGCCCCTGCTGAACGTTCTTATCTCTACCAACGTTTAGCTGATGATTATAGCGAGAAGGACTTGCTGGATTCAGGTCTGTTTTATCTTTCCGAGAGTAATCAATTCTTTGATACCTTCCATAACCGGATTATATTTCCACTCTCAAACGACCAAGGAAAGGTAATTGCTTTCTCTGGACGGATTTGGCAAGAGACAGATTCTCAAACTGCCAAGTATAAAAATAGTCGGGCGACGGCAATTTTTAACAAGAGTTACGAATTATATCATTTGGATAGGGTAAAAAAAGGGTCTGGTAAGGCTCCTGAAATTTATCTGATGGAAGGTTTTATGGATGTCATTGCAGCCTACCGTGCTGGTATTGAAAATGCTGTAGCTTCCATGGGAACGGCCTTGACTGCTGAACATGTCGAACATCTCAAACGCTTCACAAAAAAAGTGATTATCACTTATGATGGTGATAAGGCAGGTCAAGCAGCAACTGCTAAAGCTCTAGTGGAACTTGGTGATTTACCAGTTCAAATTGTCCAGATTCCTGATGCAATGGACCCTGATGAGTATTTACAAAAGAATTCTCCAGAGGATTTGGCTTATCTTTTATCCAATACTCGAATCAGTCCGATTGAGTTTTACATTCACCATTACAAACCAAGTAATAGTGAAAATCTTCAAGCACAGATTGATTTTATCGAGAAAATTGCACCTCTTATCGTCAAAGAACCTTCTATCACAGCCCAGAACACCTATATTCATTTACTGACTGATCATTTACCATCTTTTGATTATCAACAAGTTGAGCACATTATCAACGAAAGTCGTGTTAGACAGAGACAAGAGAAGGTTAAGCAAGTCGTTAATCCGACACCTGTCACCATGTCAGTTTCTAAACAACTGACAGCAGTTATGCGGGCTGAAGCACATATTCTTTACCGTATGATGGAACATCCTTTGGTGCTCAATGATTATCGTTTGAGAGATGATTTTGTATTTGAAACTCCAGAGTTTCAGACCTTGTATGGACTCTTGATTGATAATGGTTCGATATCTTCCGAAGTCTTGGCAAATCAGACTAGAGAAGTAGAAAATGCTTGGTACCAGGTGTTAGCCTTGGATTTACCTTCTGAAATGTCTCCAGAAGAGTTAAAAGAAGTGGAAGAGTCGAGGAATCGTGCTCTGTTGAATCAACAAAAATTTGCAAATCAAAAAGAAGGTTCAGGAAGCTAGTCATGTAGGTGATACAGAAACTGCTTTTAGAAGAGATTGAACGCTTAATTGCCCAAAAAAGAAGAATGGAGTAAGAATGGCAAAAAAACAAAAAGAAGTAACAACTTTTGATGTCCAAGTCGCTGAGTTTATTCGTAACCATAAGAAAACTGGTACTGCGACAGATGATGAAATCAACAATGTCCTTGTAATCCCTTTTGCTCTTGATGTAGAAGGTATTGAAAACCTGTTGCAACGGATTCAAGATGCTGGGATTGCAATCACTGATAACGAAGGAAATCCAAGTGAACGTGTTCTAAGTACTGAGGAAGAACCGGAACTTAGCGATGAGGACTTAATTGGTTCAACATCTGCTAAGGTTAACGATCCTGTTCGTATGTACTTGAAGGAAATTGGTGTCGTACCTCTTCTTACCAACGAAGAAGAAAAAGAGTTGGCACTTGCTGTTGAGGCTGGCGATGTTGAAGCGAAACAACGTCTAGCAGAAGCTAACCTTCGTTTAGTTGTATCTATCGCGAAACGCTATGTTGGACGTGGTATGCAGTTCCTTGATTTAATCCAAGAAGGTAACATGGGGCTTATGAAAGCCGTTGATAAATTTGACTACTCTAAAGGGTTCAAATTCTCAACTTATGCAACTTGGTGGATTCGTCAAGCTATTACTCGTGCTATTGCTGATCAAGCTCGTACCATCCGTATCCCAGTTCACATGGTGGAAACAATTAACAAGCTTGTTCGTGAACAACGTAATCTTCTTCAAGAGTTGGGACAAGATCCTACTCCTGAGCAAATTGCAGAACGCATGGATATGACACCCTGATAAGGTTCGTGAAATTTTAAAGATTGCGCAAGAACCAGTTTCTCTTGAAACGCCTATCGGTGAAGAAGATGATAGCCACCTTGGTGACTTTATCGAAGATGAAGTGATTGAAAATCCAGTTGACTATACAACTCGTATCGTCTTGCGTGAGCAGTTGGATGAAGTGTTAGACACATTGACTGACCGTGAAGAGAATGTTCTTCGTCTCCGTTTCGGTCTTGATGATGGTAAAATGCGTACTCTGGAAGATGTAGGTAAAGTCTTTAACGTCACTCGTGAGCGTATCCGTCAGATTGAGGCAAAAGCTTTGAGAAAACTTCGCCAACCAAGTCGAAGCAAACCGCTTCGTGACTTTATCGAAGATTAAGTTAGAGGAGACTGAATATGGCTTACACAGAAGAGCAAATTGAAAATATCAAAACTCGTATTTTTGACAGCTCTAGAAGAAGTTATCGACCCAGAATTAGGAATCGATATCGTCAACCTAGGTCTGATTTATGAGATTCGATTTGATGGTGATACCGGTGATACTGAGATTGATATGACCTTAACGACTATGGGTTGTCCATTGGCAGACCTCTTGACCGATCAAATCTATGATGCAATGACTGATGTTCCAGAGGTTACCAACGTTGAAGTGAAATTAGTTTGGTATCCAGCTTGGACGGTTGAAAAAATGAGTCGCTATGCACGTATCGCTTTAGGTATTAAATAGAATCATATAAAAAAGAGAAATAGTGTAAGTATTAGGAAATTCCCTAGCTTTTATGCTATCTCTCTTTTAATTTGCTGATTTTCTTTCAATAAAATGATATAATGGATAGTATGGAAAAAGAGAAATTACGCATCAATATGCTAAGTTCGAGTGAAAAGGTAGCAGGACAAGGTGTTTCTGGAGCTTACCGTGAACTTGTGCAACTTTTGAAACGTGATGCGAAAGACCAACTAATTGTAACGGAGAATCTTCCTGTAGAAGCTGATGTTACTCATTTTCATACAATCGACCTTCCTTATTATCTGTCAACCTTTCAAAAGAAGCGTTCAGGTCGTAGGATTGGTTATGTCCACTTCTTACCTGATACCTTAGAGGGCAGTTTGAAGATTCCATTCTTTCTAAAAGGGATAGTTAAGCGCTATGTGTTTTCTTTTTATGACCGTATGGAACATTTAGTTGTTGTCAATCCTACTTTTATCGAAGATCTGGTTGCGGCTGGGATTCCCCGTGAAAAAGTAACTTATATCCCTAACTTTGTGAATAAAAAAAAATGGCATCCACTTCCTGCAGAAGAAGTAAGTAAACTTCGACATGACATGGGGTTGAGTAAAAATCAATTCGTGGTCGTAGGAGCAGGGCAAGTTCAGAAGCGTAAGGGAATTGATGATTTCATCACTCTTGCGGAGGAACTACCGGATATCACCTTTATTTGGGCTGGAGGCTTCTCTTTTGGTGGGATTACAGATGGTTATGAACGCTATAAAAAAATCATGGATAATCCTCCAGAGAATCTGATTTTTCCAGGGATTGTTGAGCCAGAACGGATGAGAGAACTATATGCTTTTAGCAGATTTGTTCTTACTTCCTAGTTATAACGAGCTCTTTCCAATGACCATTCTAGAAGTCATGCGAGTTGTGAAGCTCCCATTATGCTTCGGGACTTAGATCTTTATAAGGTGATTCTAGAAGGAAATTACAGACCAACCACTGATGTGGAAGAGATGAAAGAAGCCATTTTGGAATATCGAGCGCATCCAGAAGCTTTGAAAGAGTTAAAAGAAAAGGCGAAGGCTATTTCAAAAGAATATTCAGAAGAGCATCTCTTAGAAATCTGGCTTAAATTCTATCGGGAGCAAGCAGCTTTAGGAAAAAAATGAGGTAGTATATGCGAATTGGATTATTTACAGATACTTATTTCCCACAGGTTTCGGGTGTTGCAACTAGTATTCGAACCTTAAAAACAGAGCTCGAAAAGCAAGGGCATGCAGTCTTTATCTTCACGACAACTGATAAGGACGTTAATCGTTATGAAGACTGGCAAATTATCCGTATTCCTAGTGTTCCTTTCTTTGCTTTTAAAGACCGTCGTTTTGCTTACCGTGGATTTACAAAAGCTCTTGAGATTGCGAAACAATATCAGTTAGACATTATTCATACCCAGACAGAGTTTTCTCTTGGTTTATTGGGAATTTGGATTGCTCGAGAACTGAAAATTCCAGTCATTCATACCTATCATACCCAGTACGAGGATTATGTTCACTATATTGCTAAGGGGATGTTGATTCGCCCTAGCATGGTCAAGTATCTTGTGAGAGGGTTTCTTCATGACGTTGATGGAGTCATTTGTCCTAGTGAGATTGTCCGTGATCTTTTATCTGACTATAAGGTAAAAGTTGAAAAGCGTGTTATTCCTACTGGAATTGAACTTGCCAAATTTGAACGCCCTGAGATTGGTCCTGAACACATTAGTGACTTACGGGATAAACTAGGGATCCAACAGGACGAAAAGATGCTTCTCAGTCTTTCTCGAGTTTCTTACGAGAAGAATATTCAAGCAGTTCTTACAGCTTTACCAGATGTCCTAAAAGAAGAACCAAATGTTAAACTGGTTGTAGCTGGAGATGGACCTTATTTAGACAACCTTAAGGAGCAAGCAGAAGATTTAAAAATTCAAGATTCTGTTATCTTTACAGGTATGATTCCGCCAAATGAGACGGCACTCTATTATAAAGCAGCTGATTTCTTCATATCGGCTTCTACAAGTGAAACTCAGGGATTGACTTATCTGGAAAGTTTAGCTAGTAAGACACCTGTTATTGCCCATGGTAATCCTTATCTGGACAATCTTATCAACGATAAAATGTTTGGAACCCTTTATTATGAGGAAAGGGACTTGGCAGGAGCGATTCTTGAGGCTTTACTTGCTACTCCGCTGATGGATGAAAAAAACATTTAGCTGAAAAAAATTATATGAAATTTCTGCTGAGAATTTTTGGTAGAAGAGTCCATGAATTTTATCTAGACGTCATTATTTCAAATAATTTTGCCAAAGAAACAGGAGCTGACGAACCTGTTACAAAACGGATTTTAAAGACAGTCTTTTATATTCCACAACAGGCCGTTAAGATGCCAGTTAAAGGTTCTAGACGTATGCTTAAGGCATCAAGAAAACAATTAAGAAATTTAAGAAAATACTTAAATGATTAAGGTGTTCTGAAGAAAGGAATAAAAACAATGAATAAGAAATTGATGAGAAGTGGTAGAGACCAAAAAAATTGGTGGTGTCTGCGCAGGAGTAGCACATTATTTTTGATATTGACCCTACAATTGTTCGTGTTATTTGGGGAGTTTTTAGCTTTATGTTATGGAGCTGGAATTGTTGCTTACTTGATTTTTGTGGGCTATCGCTCCTGTGTCAGATGAATTTTTAAAAATTATAATATAATAGTAAAGGAGAAAATATGGCATTCGGTGATAATGGTAAACGTAAAAAAACATTCTTTGAAAAAAATTGACAATGTTTGTTGTATTAATCATGTTGTTTGTTACTTTAGCAGGTATTTTTTTGCGACTGCAATTGGTGTATTCAGCAGATTCTAAATTGCTAGTTGTAGGATCTATTTCTAATAGTTGGTGACTGGGATTTTCCCAGCCCTTTTTAAAGTGAGAAGAGAATATGAGTATGTTTTTAGACACAGCCAAGATTAAAGTAAAGGCTGGTAATGGTGGCGATGGCATGGTTGCCTTTCGTCGTGAAAAATACGTCCCTAACGGTGGACCTTGGGGAGGTGATGGAGGACGTGGTGGTAACGTTGTTTTTCGTTGTAGACGAAGGCTTGCGTACCCTTATGGACTTTCGTTACAATCGTCATTTCAAGGCCCAATCAGGTGAAAAAGGGATGACAAAAGGAATGCATGGCCGAGGGGCAGAAGACTTGATTGTCCGTGTACCTCAAGGGACAACTGTGCGTGATGCGGAGACTGGGAAGGTACTCACTGATTTGATAGAGAACGGACAAGAGTTCATCGTGGCTCATGGAGGTCGTGGAGGTCGCTGAAATATCCGTTTTGCAACACCTAAAAATCCTGCTCCAGAAATCTCAGAAAATGGAGAACCTGGTCAGGAGCGTGAATTACAGTTAGAACTCAAAAATCCTTGCTGATGTTGGTTTAGTTGGATTCCCATCTGTTGGTAAATCAACTCTACTTAGTGTTATCACTTCTGCAAAACCTAAGATTGGTGCCTACCATTTTACAACAATCGTTCCAAATCTTGGTATGGTTCGTACCCAGTCAGGGGATTCATTTGCAGTGGCAGACCTTCCTGGATTGATTGAAGGTGCTAGCCAAGGTGTTGGACTAGGGACTCAGTTCTTGCGCCATATCGAGCGTACTCGTGTTATCCTGCATATTATTGACATGTCAGCTAGTGAAGGACGTGATCCTTACGAGGACTATCTAGCAATCAACAAGGAACTTGAATCTTATAACCTTCGTCTTATGGAGCGTCCACAGATTATTGTTGCCAATAAGATGGATATGCCTGAGAGTCAGGAAAACCTTGAAGAGTTCAAGAAAAAATTGGCTGCTAATTATGATGAATTTGAAGAATTACCGCCAATCTTCCCAATTTCAGGTTTGACCAAGCAAGGTCTTGCACCTTTATTAGATGCAACGGCAGAACTTCTTGATAAGACGCCAGATTTTCCAATTTACGACGAATCAGAAATGGAAGAAGAAGCATACTATGGCTTTGATGAAGAAGAAAAACCATTTGAGATTGGTCGTGACGACGATGCAACTTGGGTTCTTTCAGGTGAAAAACTCATGAAACTCTTTAACATGACTAACTTTGACCGTGATGAATCTGTCATGAAATTTGCTCGTCAGTTGCGTGGTATGGGAGTTGATGAAGCTCTTCGTGCTCGCGGTGCTAAGGACGGCGACCTTGTCCGTATTGGAAAATTTGAGTTTGAATTTGTAGACTAGGAGATAGCTATGGGGGATAAACCAATATCTTTCCGAGATGCTGATGGAAATTTTGTTTCAGCAGCTGATGTTTGGAATGAAAAGAAGTTAGAGGAACTCTTTAATCGCCTCAATCCAAATCGTGCCATTCGCTTGGCCCGTCAAAAAAATGTGAAAGATCCCAAAGCCTGATAAACTTTCCTTGTCCTTTGTTAACAGAAAGTTAGCGATAGGTTAAATGGGAGAGTCGTGGCTTTATCTTGTTGTTTTTTATATTGAATATCATTAAGTCAATCTGTCATAATGATTTTAAGTTTCAGACATAGAAATAGAAAAGGATTAGGAGCTTAATGAAAATACATTTTACAAATCTCTTCGGTCAAGCTTCAACTAGTGTTGCCTTAATGGCACAGAATGATATTATGAATATTGTCCGGGAACTGGGTGTCAATGAGTTAGGAATCTACTTCTATAATCAGTCAAATGAGTCTCCAGAGGCGTTAAATTCACGTATGGATGGTATTATGGCTGGAGTATCTTTGGCGATATTGTATTTGTCCAGTCTCCTTCTTGGAATGGGATTAAGTGGGATTCATATTTTGTTGATAAATTGAAATTACTTGATGTCAAGTTAGTCATGTTTATCCATGATGTTCCACCACTCATGTTTGAGAGTAATTATTATCTCATGCCCCTCTTTATTGACATGTACAATAAGAGTGAGGTGGTAGTTGTCCCATCAGAGAAAATGTACAAAAAATTAGTTTCTGAAGGGTTAACAGTAAAAAAATTTATTGTACAAAAAATGTGGGATTTAACCCATCAACTAGATTTGGATAACCCACAGTTTGAAAAAAAATTGATTTTCTCCGGTAATCCTTCTCGTTTTCCTCATATTGTCGGTTGGAAATATGAAACACCACTTCACGTTTATGCTCTTAAGGAGGAAGGAGTAGATTATTCCAAGGTCATATTTAAAGGATGGCGGAGGCAGCAAGACTTGCTACTAGAACTTTCTAAAGGAGGCTTCGGCCTTGTCTGGGGGAACTCGGAAAACCCTGTAGATGAAAGGGATTATTATAAGGAGAATATTTCCTACAAACTTTCAACCTATTTAGCAGCAGGTATTCCAGTCGTGGTACCGGATTACCTTTCTAATGCTGATTATATTCGTGAAAAGGGAATTGGATTTGTTGTGTCCAGCTTGGAAGAAGCGAATCGTCTTGTTCAAGAATGCACTGAGGACCAGTATAATCTCATGGCTAAAAAAAGCCCAATATACTTCCTATTTGATTCGGAATGGATTTTTTTCACAAAAAAATTTTTAGTTGATGCAATCATTGCCATTAATAATTAGCATAGAAAATGATTTTTTTAGTCTAAGGTCGCTATTAAGTTCTTTAAGTTAGTCTTGAGGAACTTTTTTTGTATAGAAATTATCTAATACACAGTAACTCCAGATAAAGTCAATAAAGATTGTATAATCATTTCGGAAAAATCCTGAATTATGGTAGAATCTAAGAAGGATAGTACTTCTCAGACTATATAATTTAAACTAGGATTGAAAACTGAAATAAACTCAAATGAATTAAAAAGAAAGAAAAGTATATAAGCTAAAATGATAAAACGATCAGAAGTTGGGAATCGATTTTTTTGGACGATTTTGTTCGTCTTTATTTACGTTTTGGGAAGTAAAATTTCGCTTCCTTTTGTCGATCTTTCAAAAGCTCTTAATGTAAATGAAACTATTGCTAGAGGATTAGAATTAACTAGTGCTAGCATGGGAGGAACTTTGCGAGGGCTGTCCGTTTTCTCAACAGGCCTCTCTCCTTGGATGTCTTCAATGATTTTGTGGAAGATGTTTTCGGTTTCCAAACGTTTTAATTTAGAAAAAACGAGTACAGAGATTATTGAACGTAGAAAAATGTATCTTGCTTTGGCATTAGCCATCATCCAAGCGTTAGCCATTTCTATTTATCTGCCTTTACAGACAAATTTGGATCCTCTACTAGTCATTTGTTTAAATACGATGATTATGGTTGCAGGAACTTTTTTCCTGGTCTGGTTATCGGATTTAAATGCTGCACTAGGTTTGGGTAACTCATTTGTCATTATTATGGCAGGTATGATTTTATATCTACCAGAAGACATCATGGGGATTTTATCTAAAATAAATATTCCTCTGATATGGTATATTTCAGGTCTAGGATTTGTTTTAGTTTTTGTGTATACGGCTGTCTTAATGGAGTATGCTCGTTATCGTATTCCCGTCAATAAACTTGGGATTCATAATAATCTACAAAGCTATACATTCTTAGACCTCAAGCTAAATCCTGCTGGAGGGATGCCGTTTATGTATGCCATGACCTTGGTTTCTATCCCGCAATATATCCTTTTGTTGGTTCTTTATTTGGATCCCAATGCTAGCTGGGCAGTTCAACTTAGTAAGAAAATAGTGTTAGGAGAGCCACTTTGGATTCTACTTTATATTCTGATGATATGCTTTTTATCTTTTGCTTTCGCCTTTATCAATGTAAATGGCGAGGAAGTGGCTGATAAAATGATGAAAAATTCAGAGTATATTGATTCGGTTTACCCAGGTCCTGAAACGCGGAAATATATCAATGGAGCCGTATTGAGATTAACTGCTTTTGGAACTTTTTACCTATTCCTTTTTACGGCTTTACCATTTTTAATATTACTTTGGGATAAAGAATTGTTACGCTTAGCAATGATTCCAGGAACCTTTCTTATGTTTATTGGAATGATTTTCAATATTCGGGAAGAAATTCGAGCTCTCCAAGTCAATCAGAGATATACGAAAATATTCTAGGAGTTTACATGTATTACTTTATACCTGCTTGGTACGGTACATCTCGTATCTGGCATAGTACCACAAGTCCTTGGTACTGGACCAAAGATTCGGTCGAATTTGATGATACAATAAATCAACTTCGCATCTTTCAAGATGCTGGAATTGAGAGATTGATTATAATCCCTCACTATAGCCCACAATTACGATATTTTTTGCACCGTCAAGATTTACTGGAGACAGATTATATTTCTGTTTTTGATGAATTACAGGGGATTTCTCCAGATAAAGAAATGGTCCCCCTCCAGTTTGAAGATTTGAATTGGCCGAGTTTTACGACTTTCACCTATACCCCCTTTCAGGTTTTAGCCTTTTTTAAAGGGGAACAGATTGCAAAAATAGATATGGGGGTGGATGGGAATTTACTAACAATCACTCATCTTAAAAATGGCAAAATCAGTTATGTTGAGTATGTGGATGATCGTGGCTTTATCTCTAGTGCCATTTATTACAAGGATGATGAACCTTATTTTCAAGAGTATCTCAGGACCGATGGAATTTGGGTTTTCAGAGAATTAATTGGTCAGGAACGACCTTTAGTTATTGTTAATGAGGAATTTAAAGCCCTTTTCCAAAAAGATTTCTACGAAGAGATTCAGGAAGTCATTAGAGAAAAAAATGATTTCTTTCTTAGGAAACTTAGTAGCTAACAAAGACCAAGTTGTAGTTGTCTGCTCATCCAGCTAACCTACCTTTCTTACGAGAGGCTGGAAAAGGAATCAAAAAAAGTCTTATCTTTTTACGGAAATCGCCAAGATTTATCAACTTCGGATTCTCTGCTTCAGTTCGCTTTAAACGATGTAAAACTAATCATCACCGATAGTGAAAAAAATAAGGAAGCTATTCTCGCGGTTATGCCTAGTTTACAATCGAAAATTCATCATGTAACTTCTTTTGATTCTCGCTTGCGATTGGGTTCGAGTCAAGAGAGAAAAGAATCAAAAATCTATTTTTTTATGTTGGTGAACATCACTTCCTGTCTAGAAAAGTTCTTAAAATCTTATTGGAAATATTGGCTAAGAATCCTCTATTTGAAATTGTATTTGTTTTTCTATAATGCTTCAGAAAATCTCTTACTGACTTTAAGAAGTCAACTAAATAAACTAATAGAAGAACTATCTTTGGATGAGGTTCAATCAGCTTCTTCCTCGCAAGAGTTTGGAGAAAATCAAATACAGGATGATTTTTTTATTAGAAGAACGGGAATACCGTTACCAAATTAAGAACTTCTTTAACGAAAATGATATTATTAAAGAATTAGAAAAAAACGCGTTTGATTATTGATTTAAATGAGGAACCAAATCTTTATACGCAAATTGCTGGAATTTCAGCAGGAATTCCTCAAATTAATAAAACTAAAACAGAATATGTCGATCACTTGAAGAATGGTTATGTCCTTACAAAAGTGGAAGAAATAGAGAATGCCATGAACCACTTCTTAAAGGCCTTAAAACCATGGAATGAATCCTTGATTTATTCGATTGAGAAGATTCAAGAATATACTGGTCAGCGTCTAATCGAAATGGGAAAAATGGATGAAGGAGTAACATGGATGATATGTTGAAAACAAGCCATATTCTTCAAATTGGGCCTTCCAATTGGGAGGAAGAAATAGAAGTTCCAAAGGGATTGGGGTGGCACTATTTTTCTAGTTATGATTTGCCATCTCTACAAGAGTATATGGAAGAAAATGAAGTCTCTGAATTCAAGGCTTTAATCCTAGAACGTCCTAAAGAACTACTTCATCTAAAAGATGATTTAGAATGCTTTAAACCTTATACAGTCTTTTATGATAAATCCTTTGAGCGGAACCTTTTTTCAGAAGAATTGGAGTATTTGCTTCGTTGGAAAAAAGTACAAGCTTGGGATTTTTCAGATAAAGAAAAGTTTGTCTACATGGTGAGCCGTTTCTTATATGATAAGCAATACGGTGATGCCTTTAATGCTTACCACATTCGTATTCGACCTGATTTTACAGGTATTCAGACTGTTCTAGGAAAACACTTTTTACAAGTAGAAGGTTCCTATGGGGATAATTTTACACCTCTAGCTCAGTGGACCTTCAATTATGTTTATGACGGAACAACACCAATTAATTTTTGGCTAGAATATGAAAAGGATTCGAGTTGTCAGCTTCAATTGCGCCTACAGTTTTTCAGCAGTGGCAGTCTGGGGGACTTGGTAAAAGAAGAAGTTTATGCTGAGTCAGACTTGGAGAGTCCTATTTTACTGGATGAAAGTGATCGCTTCTATATATCCTTTTCTCTAGAAGCAAGAGGTAAAGGAAAAATTAAAATCGGTGCTTTGCATAAACGCTTCGCTCACGGTCCTTTTGGAGAAATGCTCCCCGGAGCAGTAGCCTTAAGAGATTATAAGAGACAGGAAATTTTTGCTTACTTCCATCCTGGAGATTTAAAACCACCACTCAATATATATTTTTCAGGTTATCGTCCTGCGGAAGGGTTTGAAGGATTTTTTATGATGAAAAGAATGGAAAGCCCCTTTATTCTCTTTTCTGATCCAAGATTGGAAGGTGGTTCTTTCTACTTAGGTTCAAAAGAATTAGAAAATAAGATTCGAGATTATATTGACCAACAGCTCCGTTGGCTAGGATTTAAGTCAAAAGATTTGAATTTTTCTGGTTTATCAATGGGGAGCTTTGCTGCTTTGTATTATGGAGCTACATACTCACCGCATGCAATTTTAGTTGGGAAACCTCTTGTAAATTTAGGTGATATAGCAGCGAACCTGAAATTTAAACGACCAGATGATTTTGCAACCTCCTTGGATATGATGCAGTTGATTGTCAATCAAGTTTCTTCAACTGGAGTAGATTTATTCAATCAGCGTTTTTGGTCTTCGTTTAAGAAAGAAAATCTAGCAAATACTACTTTAGCCTTTGCATATATGAGGGATGATGACTATGATCAGTTAGCCTATTCTAAGATATTAGAATCACTCTATAATCAACCAGTGAGGATTATAAGTTCTAGTCGTCCCGGTCGCCACAATGATGCCAGTGCACCGATTGTTGAGTGGTTTGTAACGCAATACAAAGAAATCATGGAAAGAGATTTTGGCAGAATTGAATGATGAATAAGAGACAAGTTGAAACTAAGCACCTATATTGGGGACCAATTGCAAGTGCAGATTACTTATGGGGTTCAACGATTCAAAAATTTGCAAAAGATAGGGTCCTATTTAAAAATCCCTTGATGCCTTCAGGTCAGATTGTGAAAAAATGGCAGTCCATTACACGTTATGACGGGGATCGGATGGCGCCTAGTCTTCCTCTCTTAAAGAGAGGGAAAGCCTATAGATTAGATGTATCCATGTCGTCTAAGCCTGCCCACACAGTCTTGGTGGAAATTGTATTTCAAGATCGCTTTGGTGTAACGGTTGAACGCAAAGTTACATCTGACGGCAGTCTATCTTTTCTATATCCAGAGCAAGCTTATGCCTACCAAGTACGCTTGCTTAGTGCGGGGATGCAAGAATTTACATTTGACTATTTCATTATTTCATCCATTTCGTCTGAGGAGGTAGCGGTTCCCCTTTAGATGAATCATACTGTTAGTAAAAGAGGAACAAATTGGATTACTATAAATTAAGAAAAAAATAAAAAGATCCTAAAAAAAGTCAATAGGTGGAAGGATCATATTTCTAAGTTAACAGACCAAGAACTACAAGGTAAAACGATTGAGTTTCGTCAGCGATTAGCCCAGGGTGAAACCTTAGATGATCTCTTGCCAGAAGCATTTGCAGTTGCTCGGGAAGCAGACAAGCGTGTTTTAGGAATGTTCCCATACGATGTTCAAGTTATGGGAGGAATTGTTCTTCATCAGGGAAATGTCGCAGAGATGAATACAGGTGAAGGAAAAACACTGACAGCAACCATGCCTGTCTATCTAAACGCACTTGAAGGTAAGGGAGTTATGGTTATTACGACCAACACTTACTTGGCAACACGGGATGCAGAAGAGATGGGGAAGGTCTATCGTTTCCTAGGTCTAACAATCGGTGTTCCCTTGAAGGTGAGCGAGGAAGAAGAGTTAGATCCTGAAGTTAAACGGGAAATTTACAAGTCGGATGTCGTATATACGACAAATACCAATCTAGGCTTTGATTACCTAACGGAAAACTTAACAGCCTCAGTGGACGGTCAGTTCTTGGCAGACTTTAACTATGCCATTGTGGATGAAATTGATTCTGTTTTATTGGATAGTGCTCAAACGCCTTTAATTATTTCTGGATCGCCCCGGGTCCAATCAAACCTCTATGGGATTATTGATACCTTGATTCAAACCTTCAAAGAAGGAGAAGACTACAAGTTTGATGAAGATAAGAAACGTGTGTGGTTAACTCCTAAAGGGGCCCGAGCAACTGAAACCTTTTTTTGTCTATCGAAAAACTCTATGATCCCCAATATCGTGATTTAGTTCGCCATATCAGTCTGGCTCTTCAGGCACACAAAAACTATATTAAGGATAAAGATTATGTCATCCATCCTAATAAACGGGGCGTAATGGAAATTGTCCTATTGGATCAGGCAACTGGTCGTTTGATGGAAATGACTCGTTTACAAGGAGGACTTCACCAGGCTATTGAGGCCAAGGAAGGTCTGGAATTATCACAAGAAACAAGGGCTATGGCCTCCATCACCTATCAAAACCTCTTTAAAATGTTTCGTAAACTTGGAGGGATGACAGGAACTGCGAAGGTTGCTGAAGCTGAATTTTTAGATACCTACGCTATGGCGGTTATAAAAATTCCGACAAATAGAAAGAAAATCCGTAAGGATTTACCAGATGAAATCTACCAAACCTTGCCAGAGAAAATCATTGCTTCTTTAGAGTATGTGAAAGATGTTCATGCCAAGGGCAATCCAATCCTTGTTTTCACTGGTTCAGTGGAAATGTCAATTTTGTACTCAAATCTTCTTTTACGCGAGGGAATTGCTCACAATCTCTTGAATGCTAATAATGCTCCTCGTGAAGCTCAAATAATTTCTGAATCTGGTCAAAAAGGAGCAGTGACAGTAGCAACCTCTATGGCTGGACGCGGAACAGATATTAAATTGGGCCCTGGAGTTGCTGCATTAGGTGGTCTGGTTGTCATAGGTACTGAACGTATGATGAATCAACGTATTGACCTGCAAATTCGTGGACGCTCAGGTAGGCAGGGGGATCCAGGTTGGACCAAGTTCTTTGTTTCTCTTGAGGATGATTTGATGAAAAACTGGGGGCCTGATTGGATTCAAGACACCTATCAGGATTATGATGTAGATGAGAGGATTGAATCGTTCAAGCCTTTGACCAGACGTAAGTATAAGAACTTGGTTGAAAGAGCTCAAAATGCCAGTGAAAGTTCAGGTCAAGCTAGTCGAAGAATGACCTTAGAGTTCGCGGAGAGCATGAATATCCAGCGTGATTTAGTCTACAAAGAACGCGATTGCTTAATCAAACAAAAAGGTCGTCTAGATCATATTGTGGACCAGGTTTTGGGCGAAGTTTTTAGCCAGATTGCTAAAAGTGAAAACTATAAAGACTCGGTAGTGTTTTACCGATATATCTTGGATAATGTTAGCTATCAAGTTGATCCACTTAAAGCCCGTAGCTATTATCACTCTAAGAAGATGAAGGAAAAATTTCTTTGGAACCTTGCTCAGGATGAATTAAAAGCCAAGTATGAGATTTTAGGTACCGAAGAAGTAATTGCTCAATTTCAGCGGATGGCTATTTTAAAAGCCATCGATGAAAACTGGGTTGAACAAGTTGATTATTTGCAACAACTTCGTACTGCCTTATCAGGTCAGTATACCAGTCAAAAAAATCCCCTAGTTGAGTTCTTCCAAGAGGCCTATCAATCCTTCGATCGAATGAAGACACAAACTAAAGAACAGATAATCCGTAATCTCTTGCTCAGTAGAGTAGAAATAAATAATAAAGGGGAAATAGTACTACATTTCCCATAAATACGAGGACCTTATGACAGTATACAATATCAACCTTGGTATCGGTTGGGCCAGTAGTGGCGTAGAATATGCTCAAGCATACCGTGCCAAGTTATTAAGAAATATCCAGCAACCTGCAAAATTTGTTTTTATGGATATGATTTTAGCTGATAACTTGCAACACCTAACCGAAAATATCGGCTTTAAGAATGATGAAATAATTTGGCTCTATACCCATTTTACTGATCTTAAAATTGCTCCCACAACTTATAGTATCGATGAGGTATTGGCTGGTTTTGATGGGAAATCAAGTAGAGAAGAAACGGATGGAAAAATCAAACGCTTTTTTTCTATGAGGACCAGGATTTTTTTCTTGACTTGTTATCTTCGTAATGAAAAATAGTCCTTATGTGGAACGTTGTGAGTATGTGTCCAGAGGAATTTTTAGTGCGAAAAGACTATTTCTCCTATACTCGTTACTGTACAGAGTACTTTATTCCTATGAACAATCAAGCTACCTTAATCGAGCGCCGCTTTTATAATGAAGATGGTAGTGTTGCTTACAGTATGCAGATGGCAGGTGGCCGGGAAATTTACCGTTTTCCAGATCGCTATTTGGTTGGGAGACAGGAGTTAATTCGTTATTTCATGCAGTCCCTTAATTTGACCAAACAAGATATTGTTATCTTGGATCGAGAGACTAATATCGGTCAACCCATCTTTGAAGAAGCTCAAAAGGCACACCTTGGTGTCGTCGTTCATGCGGAGCATTATAGTGTTAATAGTACTGATGATCAGTATATTTTGTGGAATAATTACTATGACTACCAATTTACAAATGCGGACAAGGTGGATTTCTTTATCGTTGCCACGGAACGTCAAAAGGAGGTATTATCAGAACAGTTTGCAAAATATACAAATCATTGCCCTGTTATCTATACAATTCCAGTTGGAAGCCTAGCAAGTTTACCAAATTCGGATCAGCGTAAGCCTTTTTCAATCATTACAGCTTCTCGTTTGGCAAGTGAAAAACACATCGACTGGTTGGTTCGGGCTGTTGTTCGGGCCAAAGGTGAGATTCCAGAGCTTTCTTTTGACATCTATGGAAAAGGGGGAGAAGAAGGCAAAATTCGTTCTCTAATAGATGATTTGGCTGCTTCTGAATACATCAAACTAAAAGGTCACGCGGATTTAGCAGAAGTCTATAAGAATTATGAGATTTACCTTTCTGCATCAACGAGTGAAGGTTTTGGTTTGACCCTGATGGAGGCAATTGGCTCAGGTTTACCCATTATCGGTTTTGATGTACCCTATGGCAATCAAACATTTGTTGTGGAAGGGAAATGGTTACTTAATTCCAAATTCGGTAGACCAAGTTGTTGATCGGATTGCTGAAGCATTCTCAGAAAAGATTGTAAAAATCTATCGCAATCATGAACTTGAGTCGATGAGGCAAGCGTCTTATGCTCGTGCAGAAGATTTTTTAACTATCCGAGTGGAAGAGGCTTGGAGACAGTTGATAGAAGAGGTTACTCATGTTAAATCTGTTTGATAGTTATTCTCGTGAAAGTCAGGATCTGCTTCATTCATTAAAGGAAGCAGGGTATAATCACACAACTGTTGTCTTAGAGCCAAACGGTTTTTTACCAGATGGGGTAGAATCTCCTTTTATCTACTTTTTAGGACAGGAACCACTTGAAAGACGTGGTCGCTACTTTAATGAAGTTAAGGTACCTGATTTCTGGGAGATTTCAGGGGATAATAGCATGGGGCGAGTGACCTATTACGGTCAAGAAAAAGCAAAAATTTATTACCATACAGAATCTTATAAACGACTTGTTGAAAGAGTTGAATGGTTGGATGATAAGGGACAGACAGTCTTAATTGAACGTTATGATCAATTTGGTCGCCACATAGCTACAACTACCTGCAATGCAGAGGGTCGGCAACTTGTAACTACTTATTGGGAAGAAGGGGTTGAGCGCCTGACAGAAAATCACCAAACTGGCGATCTCATCTTGACTTTGAAGAATCAACCGATTCGAATCTTTAAGAATCGCTTAGATTTCTATGTTTTCTATTTAGATTACAGAGGATTTGACTTAGATCGGGTAATCTACAATACTTTAGCAATGTCCTTTAGTGTTAGTCTCCAATTAGGTAACAAGGGGATTGCTGGTCAGGATGTCTTAGTCTGGCAAGAACCTTTATCGGATAATCTTCCTGGTAACATGCAGATTATATTAACAAACCAGCCTGTTCGTACCAAGAAGATATTGATTCCGCAGACAGAAACCTACCACCGTGCTTTACAATTAACACCAGCTGAGAAACACTCTTTCTTTGGCCCTCTAGGATATATCTATAATTTCACTAAGAATGATGATATTCGTAAGGATGCCTTTGTTTTGACAAATTCAGACCAGCTTGAAGCCTTGTCCTATCTAGTGACTCAAGCACCAAATGTGACATTCCGGATTGCTGCCTTGACAGAGATGTCTCCAACTCTCTTATCTATGGTTCAGTATCCAAACGTTGTCCTATACCAGAATATCAGTCAAAACCGAATTAAGGAATTGCTAAATGTTTCTAGCGTATATCTGGATATCAATCATTATGGTGAGGTGCAGGGGATTGTTCGTAAGGCGTTTGAACACAAACAAGTGATTCTTGGTTTTGCTCATACCCTACATGATCGTCGCTATATTGCGCGGGAAAATATATTTGAACAAGGGAAAGAAGCGGATCTTGTGAATCGAATCAAGGAAATATATCAGTCAGTTGATAGGTATGAAGAAGCTCTTGCAAGTCAAATCAGTCAATCAAGTGCAGTTGATAAGGAAGTATTTCGTGCTCGTTTTCAAGCAGGATTAGGAGATGAAAATGTCTGAACAAAAGAAGGATTTATTTTACAAAGAAGTTGAAGGCCGAATGGAGGCTCTCAAGAGACGGCCACCGGAAAAGGAAAAAACGCCCCCCTCAGAAAGAATGAATGTCATCTTTAACGTTGTGATTGGACTAGTTATTTTTACTAGGTGTTTTATTCACGCTTTTGCGTGTCCTGGGAGGAACATAGGATGGATTTGATATTTTCAATTGGTATTTTTCTAATCTCCCTTGTCTTAGTCGTCTTAATTATTCTACAACCTCGACAACAGCAATCTTTATCAACAGACGCAACAAGCAATCTAGGGAAGCCAAACTATTGGCGCTCACACCGCGGCCTCAAACTTTCAACCTTGATGATGAGCATTATTTTCCTCCTACTCTTATTTTTTTACATATGTTGATGACGCAAGGATGATATGCAAAAAAATTGATTTAGATAGTTTACTAATTATAAAAAGCTAGAATCCTTAATCCAATATCTGTTGAAATATAAGGAGAAAAAGGACAATTTATCTCTTGAGGAACCTTGGGAGACCTAAAAAGGAGAGAATTATATTGGACTTTTGACGGTAATTTAAACTTTTAGCACATCATTATATTTACAGGTGCTTTACTTCATTAAAGTCAGTAACAAATTAGTTGCTAGGGTATCATAAAAAGTATATAATAAATCTAGATTGGAAATAACAGGAGGCCAATAATACATGTTTTTTAAACGTTCGAAAGGGGAATTCCGTGAAATCGATCGAGTTACCCGTTTTAAACTAATTAAGTCAGGAAAAAAACTGGTTGCGCGCACTACTTCAAATTTTGGTCTTCTTAAAGTCATTCATGGTCAGGCAGAAGAGACAGTCGTAGCTGAAGTTCAAGAAGACGTAGTTTCAGTTAAGGAGATGACAAGCCGAGGCTTCTTAAAGGGGATCGTTACAGCTGGAGCAGTTTTAGGAGCTACATCAATTGCATATACTGCCCATGCGGATGAAGCAGGTAATGAAGTAGCTACAGCTTCAGAATTGAAGAAGGAAACTCTAGCAGAAACAGACAGTTTGGTTCTAGGTTCTGTATCGACATCAGGTTCATCTTTAGTTTCAGAGAAAACAGTTGAATCAGCGAGTCAATCAGCGTCAGTGTCTGAGTCATTCTCAGAAAGCGCGTCAGCTTTAGTAAGCGAATCAGTCTCTGTGTCTGAGTCATTCTCAGAGAGTGCCTCAGCTTCAGTAAGTGAATCAGCTTCATTGAGTGCCTCAGTAGCAGAAGTAGGTCTGGCTTCATTATCATCAAATGAGCTAACGGAAACAGTTACAGTAGCAGATGATAAGGTTGTATTGGAGCAGAATGCATCAGAAGCAGCCTTATTGAATAAGATTGCAGAGAAGTATGCTTCAGAACTAACTAATGTAGAATTGAAGTCAGCTATCAATGCAGCAATCGATAAGGTTCAAACTGAATTGACAGCTAGTAACAACTTGGTTAATGTCAATGCAAGTGCCCAATCCTATGCTGTCCAACGTCAACGTTTGAGCAAGTCAGTTGATGACATGATGACTACATTGACTGCGTTAGGTTTCACTGGAAATACAACTATTAATAGTCAAGGTAGTATTCAAGCTACTTTAAATATTGCTACTGGTGAAACAAAACTTCATGTAGGTTCAGGAGTTGATGCCAATTATAAGATTCCTATCTTTTACAAGTTAATTGCGGTTAATGATGGAAAAAATGTAACCTTCACATACACTGTTACCTATGATAATCCCGAAACGCCAACTGTTGAAAAACCAAGTGTACTATCAAATGGTTACTCAATCTATAATACGGGAACTACGACACAGACCATGTTTACCTTAGGAAAGGGATTTGGATCTCCTTCTAATGTAACAAACTATATTACGGATTCACAAGGGAATCAAATTCCCAATCCGAAGGCGAATACGACATTGATTGTGAAGCAAGGGGATGGCTTTACTTGGGCAAATGGCTACCAAATGAACGGCTTCCAAGTTAAGCAAGGATATGGCCTCACATCGACTTGGACGGTTCCAGTTACTGGAGCTGATACTTCCTTCACCTTCTCTCCTTATGCAGGTAAAACAAATAATAACACCAATTTCTTCAATGGTAGTAAGGTTATTGAGTCTGAGGTGGATACGACTAGTCAATCCTTGAGTACTTCACAAAGTAAATCAGAGAGCACCTCGGTGATTGTCTCTAAATCATTATCTGTCAGCGTATCCGCATCTGAATCAACATCTGCCTCTGTAAGTATGTCTGAATCGGTATCAGCGAGTCAATCAGTATCTGAATCTGTAAGTATCTCTGAATCAGTATCAGCGAGTCAATCAGTATCTGAATCTGTAAGTATCTCTGAATCAGTATCAGCGAGTCAATCAGTATCTGAATCTGTAAGTACTTCAGAATCTGTTTCGGAAAGCCAATCAGTATCTGAATCTGTAAGTACTTCAGAATCTGTTTCGGAAAGCCAATCAGTATCTGAATCTGTAAGTACTTCAGAATCAGTTTCGGAAAGTCAATCTGTCTCTGAATCTGTAAGCATGTCAGAATCGGTATCAGTGAGCCAATCAGTATCAGAATCTGTAAGCATGTCTGAATCAGTATCAGAATCAACATCTGCCTCTGTAAGTACTTCAGAATCGGTATCAGTGAGCCAATCAGTTTCTGAATCTGTAAGTATGTCAGAATCAGAGTCAGCAAGCCAATCAGAGTCAGCGAGTCAATCACTATCTGAATCTGTAAGCATGTCAGAATCGGTATCAGAGAGCCAATCAGTATCAGAATCTGTAAGCATGTCTGAATCTGTTTCGGAAAGTCAATCAGTATCAGAGTCAACATCTGCCTCTGTAAGTACTTCAGAATCAGTATCAGCAAGCCAATCAGTTTCTGAATCTGTAAGCATGTCTGAATCAGTATCAGCAAGCCAATCAGTATCTGAATCCGTAAGTGCGTCTGAATCTGTTTCGGAAAGTCAATCTGTATCAGAATCTATAAGTACTTCAGAATCGGTATCAGCAAGCCAATCAGTATCAGAATCCGTAAGTACTTCAGAATCGGTATCAGCAAGCCAATCAGTATCAGAATCTGTAAGTGCGTCTGAATCTGTAAGTACTTCAGAATCAGTATCAGAATCTGTAAGTATGTCTGAATCGGTATCAGAGTCAACATCTGCCTCTGTAAGTACTTCAGAATCGGTATCAGCGAGTCAATCAGTATCAGAATCCGTAAGTACTTCAGAATCGGTATCAGCAAGCCAATCAGTATCTGAATCTGTAAGTACTTCAGAATCGGTATCAGCAAGCCAATCAGTATCAGAATCCGTAAGTACTTCAGAATCGGTATCAGCAAGCCAATCAGTATCAGAATCCGTAAGTACTTCAGAATCGGTATCAGCAAGCCAATCAGTATCAGAATCCGTAAGTGCTTCAGAATCGGTATCAGCAAGCCAATCAGTATCAGAATCCGTAAGTACTTCAGAATCAGTATCAGCAAGCCAATCAGTATCAGAATCTGTAAGTATGTCTGAATCAGTATCAGCGAGTCAATCAGTATCTGAATCTGTAAGTATGTCTGAGTCTGTATCAGAGTCAACATCTGCATCTGTAAGTACTTCAGAATCGGTATCAGCGAGTCAATCAGTATCAGAATCCGTAAGTACTTCAGAATCGGTATCAGCAAGCCAATCAGTATCAGAATCTGTAAGTGCGTCTGAATCTGTAAGTACTTCAGAATCAGTATCAGAATCTGTAAGTATGTCTGAATCGGTATCAGAGTCAACATCTGCCTCTGTAAGTACTTCAGAATCGGTATCAGCGAGTCAATCAGTATCAGAATCCGTAAGTACTTCAGAATCGGTATCAGCAAGCCAATCAGTATCTGAATCTGTAAGTACTTCAGAATCGGTATCAGCAAGCCAATCAGTATCAGAATCCGTAAGTACTTCAGAATCGGTATCAGCAAGCCAATCAGTATCTGAATCTGTAAGTACTTCAGAATCTGTTTCGGAAAGCCAATCAGTATCAGAATCTGTAAGTATGTCAGAATCAGAGTCAGCAAGCCAATCAGTATCTGAATCTGTAAGTATCTCTGAATCAGTATCAGCGAGTCAATCAGTATCTGAATCTGTAAGTATGTCTGAATCGGTAAGTATATCTGAATCTGTTTCGGAAAGTCAATCTGTATCAGAATCTGTAAGTATGTCAGAATCGGTATCAGCAAGTCAATCAGTATCTGAATCTGTAAGTATGTCTGAATCGGTATCAGCGAGTCAATCAGAGTCAGAATCCGTAAGTACTTCCGAATCGGTATCAGCGAGCCAATCAGTATCAGAATCTGTGAGTATGTCCGAATCTGTATCAGCGAGTCAATCAGTATCAGAATCTGTAAGTATGTCTGAATCTGTTTCGGAAAGTCAATCAGTATCAGAGTCAACATCTGCATCTGTAAGTACTTCAGAATCGGTATCAGCGAGTCAATCAGTATCAGAATCTGTAAGTATGTCTGAATCGGTATCAGCAAGCCAATCAGTATCTGAATCTGTAAGTACTTCCGAATCAGTATCAGCAAGTCAATCAGTATCTGAATCTGTAAGTATGTCTGAATCTGTTTCGGAAAGTCAATCAGTATCAGAATCTGTAAGTGCGTCAGAATCAGTATCAGCCTCTGTAAGTACTTCAGAATCGGTATCAGCGAGCCAATCAACATCTGAATCTGTAAGTGCGTCAGCATCAGAGTCAGCGAGTCAATCAGTATCAGAATCTGTAAGTACTTCAGAATCTGTTTCGGAAAGCCAATCAGTATCAGCATCTGTAAGTACTTCAGAATCGGTATCAGTGAGCCAATCAGTATCTGAATCTGTAAGTGCTTCTGAATCTGTAAGCATGTCAGAATCAGTATCTGAATCCGTAAGTGCTTCAGAATCGGTATCAGCAAGCCAATCAGTATTTGAATCTGTAAGTATGTCAGAATCAGTATCAGAGTCAACATCTGCATCTGTAAGTACTTCAGAATCAGTATCAGCAAGCCAATCAGTATCAGAATCTGTAAGTATGTCAGAATCAGTATCAGCAAGCCAATCAGTTTCTGAATCTGTAAGTACTTCAGAATCGGTATCAGCAAGCCAATCAGTATCAGAATCTGTAAGTATGTCAGAATCGGTATCAGCGAGTCAATCAGTATCAGCCTCTGTAAGTACGTCAGAATCAGTATCAGCAAGTCAATCAGTATCTGAATCTGTAAGTATGTCTGAATCTGTTTCGGAAAGTCAATCTGTCTCTGAATCTGTAAGCATGTCAGAATCGGTATCAGCAAGCCAATCAGCATCTGAATCCGTAAGTACTTCAGAATCGGTATCAGCGAGTCAATCAGTATCAGAATCTGTAAGTGCGTCTGAATCTGTTTCGGCAAGCCAATCAGTATCAGAATCTGTAAGTATGTCTGAATCGGTATCAGCGAGTCAATCAGTATCAGCCTCTGTAAGTATGTCTGAATCGGTATCAGCAAGCCAATCAGTATCAGAATCTGTAAGTATATCTGAATCTGTTTCGGAAAGTCAATCAGTATCTGCATCTGTAAGTGCTTCAGAATCGGTATCAGCGAGCCAATCAGTATCTGAATCTGTAAGTACTTCAGAATCTGTTTCGGAAAGCCAATCAGTATCAGAGTCAACATCTGCCTCTGTAAGTACTTCAGAATCAGTATCGGCAAGCCAATCAACATCAGAATCTGTAAGTATGTCTGAATCAGTATCAGCAAGTCAATCAGTATCCGAATCTGTAAGTATGTCAGAATCAGTATCTGCATCTGTAAGTACTTCAGAATCGGTATCAGCAAGCCAATCAGTATCTGAATCCGTAAGTACTTCTGAATCTGTTTCGGAAAGTCAATCTGTCTCTGAATCTGTAAGTACTTCAGAATCTGTTTCGGAAAGTCAATCAGTATCAGAATCTGTAAGTACTTCCGAATCAGTATCAGCAAGCCGATCAGTATCTGAATCTGAAAGTATGTCTGAATCAGTATCAGCAAGCCGATCAGTATCTGAATCTGAAAGTATGTCTGAATCAGTATCAGCAAGCCAATCAGTTTCTGAATCTGTTTCGGAAAGTCAATCAGTATCTGAATCTGTAAGTACTTCCGAATCAGTATCATCAAGTCAATCAGTATCTGAATCTGTAAGTACTTCAGAATCTGTTTCGGAAAGTCAATCAGTATCTGAATCTGTAAGTACTTCAGAATCGGTATCAGTAAGCCAATCAGTATCTGAATCTGTAAGTACTTCAGAATCTGTTTCGGAAAGCCAATCAGTATCTGAATCTGTAAGTACTTCAGAATCTGTTTCGGAAAGTCAATCAGTATCAGAATCTGTAAGTACTTCCGAATCAGTATCAGCAAGCCAATCAGTATCTGAATCTGTAAGTATGTCTGAATCGGTATCAGCGAGTCAATCAGTATCAGCCTCTGTAAGTATGTCAGAATCGGTATCAGCGAGTCAATCAGTATCTGAATCTGTAAGTATTTCAGAATCTGTTTCGGAAAGCCAATCAGTATCAGAATCCGTAAGTATGTCAGAATCAGAGTCAGCAAGTCAATCAGCATCTGAATCTGTAAGTACTTCCGAATCAGTATCAGCGAGCCAATCAGTATCTGAATCTGTAAGCATGTCAGAATCGGTATCAGCGAGTCAATCAGTATCAGAATCTGTAAGCATGTCAGAATCAGTATCAGCGAGTCAATCAGTATCTGAATCTGTAAGTATGTCAGAATCGGTATCAGCGAGTCAATCAGTATCCGAATCTGTAAGTATGTCAGAATCAGTATCTGCATCTGTAAGTACTTCAGAATCGGTATCAGCAAGCCAATCAGTATCTGAATCCGTAAGTACTTCTGAATCTGTTTCGGAAAGTCAATCTGTCTCTGAATCTGTAAGCATGTCAGAATCAGTATCAGCGAGTCAATCAGTATCTGAATCTGTAAGTATGTCCGAATCGGTATCAGCGAGTCAATCAGTATCTGAATCTGAAAGTACTTCTGAATCTGTATCTGAAAGCCAATCAGTATCAGAATCCGTAAGTATGTCAGAATCAGAGTCAGCAAGCCAATCAGTATCTGAATCTGTAAGCATGTCAGAATCTGTATCAGCGAGTCAATCAGTATCCGAATCTGTAAGTACGTCAGAATCGGTATCAGCAAGCCAATCAACATCTGCATCTGTAAGTATGTCAGAATCAGTATCAGCGAGCCAATCAGTATCAGAATCTGTAAGTACATCAGAATCTGTTTCGGAAAGCCAATCAGTATCTGAATCTGTAAGTATCTCTGAATCAGTATCAGCGAGTCAATCAGTATCTGAATCTGTAAGTACTTCAGAATCTGTTTCGGAAAGCCAATCAGTATCTGAATCTGTAAGTATGTCAGAATCGGTATCAGCAAGCCAATCAGTATCTGAATCTGTGAGTATGTCAGAATCAGAGTCACAATCAGAAATATCTTCTCAAGCTTCTCGACAATCTCAAATAACCCTACCAGAAACTGGAACAAATGCTTCATCGGAATTGCTCATTCTCGGAGCTTCTGGACTTCTTGCTGGTGTTGCTACTTTAGCTAGTCGTAAGAAAGAAGAGTAAATGATTGATGATTACCTTTTCTAAGTTCTGTGTGAGACAGGGCTAAATAATAAGAAAGCAATTCTCTTGAGAATTGCTTTTTTTATTTGAAAATTTTTAATGAAAGAAAAGTGAATGTATTGAAAATGCCTAATAATTGTGTATAATCAATAGAGAATAATTTTTTTGGAGCGTAGAGTGATATTTAAACGAATAAGTGGGAAGTGCTGGGACCCTAAGAAAATTACCCGCTTTTAAATTAGTAAAGTCGGGTAAAAAGTTGGATACGGGTGGCTTCTCTAGTATCTCTTTCTTTGAAGGATTGATGAAAGAAGGTAACCAGATACCTACTTCGTTAAAAACTAGTCCATCATTTTTCTTGAAAGGGATGATTACAGTAGGGACTATCTTGGGAGCAACGACTATATCTCATACTACCTATGCGGAAGAAGAAGTCAGTAACGAGATCAGCTCGGAATTGGACTTTGAAGTAGGAGTGGTTGGAAAAGACAGTTTGGTATTAGCTGTTGTCGAAGAATCAAAGACTAGCAGCAAAGGTTCAGATTCAGCTAATAATCCTAACCAATCTGTTTCTGAAGTTGTATCTTCCTCAGCACTTACTTCACTCGCTAGTTCAGAGTCTGAAAGCGGATTGGCTAGGATTGCTACATCTGAAATTCAGCTTGTCGAGGATTCATCCCCTACGATAGATGAGAGCAAAGAAAACCAACTTAAGATTGTTGCAGAGGATATTTATACCTTTATTGAACAAGTGAAGAATTTAGAAGGAGGAGAAGAGCTTTCTCTTTTAGGAGAGCAAACACTAGACTCTCTTCGCAAAGAACTTTCAAATCCTTCATCTGATAGAGAAGCAGTCCTTAGTCAAGCTAAAATGGTTCGAAATCGTCTTGTTAATGCAGTATTACGTTCAAAATCAGGTGGACGTGATTCTCGTAATCATATAGTAATAGATAATAATCAGAGTTTACGAGCACCTTTTGTCTTGAGTGGTCCTGCAAATAATCATCTAATTACAGCCTATAATTCAGATCCGGTCAGACTTCAATACATTGTTAGAGAACAATCGGGTGGCGTTGTTTTAACCTATATGGGTTATTCTCCTAACAGTGAGCGAGTTGAGGGTGTACTGGTTCCAAATGCCACCTTAAAATCTTCATTTGCACCTATGCTTATTGAAGGAAAAGTTGGTGATAAGGAGATAGTTGAGCCGGGGAAAATTTATACTATTACGGTTCGATTTACCAATTCACATAATCAGTTCATCGAGCGTTCCTTCCGGATTAAGGTCTTGCCACAAAATGATGGGATTCGAAATCCAATTACAGCTGTAAAGGCCAATACACAAGTGTCTGATCTTTCAAATCTGACGGATGATGAAAAAGAGCAAGTGTGGGAAAAGTTTAAAGAAGTCAACTCACGACTTGTTTCATCCAAAGATTTCAAATCTTTCTCAGTTTCGTCTACAGGTGAGATCACAGTAGTATTTAAAGATAATACTTCCAATACAGTGACCGTTCCTTTAACAGAAGATCCAAGGAAGCAGTCAATTTCAACAAGCCTATCTCTGAGTTTGTCAGAACTTGCAAGTGTTTCTGAATCCGTAAGTACCTCAGAATCGGTATCAGCAAGCCAATCAGTATCTGAATCTGTAAGTATGTCTGAATCAGTATCAGCGAACCAATCAGTATCTGAATCTGTAAGCATGTCAGAATCGGTATCAGTGAGCCAATCAGTTTCTGAATCTGTAAGTGCGTCTGAATCTGTAAGTATGTCAGAATCGGTATCAGCAAGCCAATCATTATCAGAATCTGTAAGTGCGTCTGAATCTGTAAGTATGTCTGAATCAGTATCAGAGTCAACATCTGCCTCTGTAAGTACTTCAGAATCGGTATCAGCGAGTCAATCAGTATCTGAATCTGTAAGTATGTCCGAATTGGCATCAGCAAGCCAATCAGAGTCAGTGAGTCAATCAGTATGTGAATCTGTAAGTATGTCTGAATCAGTATCAGCAAGCCAATCAGTATCCGAATCTGTAAGTACTTCAGAATCTGTTTCGGAAAGCCAATCAGTATCAGAATCTGTAAGTATGTCAGAATCAGAGTCAGCAAGCCAATCAGTATCTGAATCTGTAAGTATCTCTGAATCAGTATCAGCGAGTCAATCAGTATCTGAATCTGTAAGTATGTCTGCCTCTGTAAGTACTTCAGAATCGGTATCAGCGAGCGAATCAGTATCTGAATCTGTAAGCATGTCTGAATCTGTTTCTGAAAGCCAATCAGTATCAGAGTCAGCATCTGCCTCTGTAAGTACTTCAGAATCGGTATCAGCAAGCCAATCAGCATCTGCATCTGTAAGTATGTCTGAATCTGTATCTGAAAGCCAATCAGTATCAGAATCTGTAAGAATGTCTGAATCTGTTTCGGAAAGTCGATCTGTATCAGCTTCGGAAACAGCAAGCGTATCAGTATCTGACTCCACTTCGGCATCTGTTAGTGTTTCAGTGTCAGAATCTAAATCAGAGTTTGTATCAGTATCAGAAAGCATCTCTGACTCCCAATGGATTTCAGAATCAGTATCAACGAGTCAATCAGTATCAGAATCTGTAAGTGCGTCTGAATCCGTAAGTACTTCAGAATCGTTTTCAGCGAGCCAATCAGTATCAGAATCCGTAAGTACTTCAGAATCGTTATCAGCGAGCCAATCAGTTTCTGAATCTGTAAGTATCTCTGAATCGGTATCAGCGAGCCAATCAGTATCTGCCTCTGTAAGTATGTCTGAATCGGTATCAGCAAGTCAATCAGCATCTGAATCCGTAAGTACTTCAGAATCGGTATCAGCAAGCCAATCAGTATCAGAATCCGTAAGTACTTCAGAATCGTTATCAGCGAGTCAATCAGTATCTGAATCTGTAAGTATGTCAGAATCAGAGTCAGTAAGCCAATCAGTATCGGAATCCGTAAGTACTTCAGAATCAGTATCAGCGAGCGAATCAGTATCTGCCTCTGTAAGTATGTCTGAATCTGTAAGTATGTCAGAATCAGAGTCAGCAAGCCAATCAGTATCAGAATCCGTAAGTACTTCAGAATCTGTTTCGGAAAGCCAATCAGTATCTGAATCTGTAAGTATCTCTGAATCAGTATCAGCAAGCCAATCAGTATCAGAGTCAGCATCTGCCTCTGTAAGTACTTCAGAATCAGTATCAGCGAGTCAATCAGTATCTGAATCTGTAAGTACTTCAGAATCGGTATCAGCGAGTCAATCAGTATCTGAATCCACATCGGTATCAGTTAGCGTTTCAGTGTCAGAATCTCAATCAGAGTTTGTATCAGTATCAGAAAGCATCTCTGACTCCCAATGGATTTCAGAATCAGTAAGTCAATCAATCTCAGAGTCAACAAGTTTCTCTGAATCAGAGTCTACGTCACTTTCAGTAAGTACTTCAGAATCAGTTTCAGCATCAGAGTCTGCTAGTGGATCTGAGTCAGAGTCGACCTCCGCCTCGGTCAGCTTTTCAGAATCAGTAAGTACATCTGAATCAGTATCAGAATCACAGTCTGTATCAGCTTCGGAAACAGCAAGCGTATCAGTATCTGACTCCACATCGGAATCTGTTAGTGTTTCAGTATCAGAATCTGTAAGTACTTCAGAATCGGTATCAGCATCAGAGTCTGCTAGTGGATCTGAGTCAGAGTCGATCTCCGCCTCGGTCAGCTTTTCAGAATCATTAAGTACATCTGAATCAGTATCAGAATCACAGTCTGTATCAGCTTTGGAAACAGCAAGCGTATCAGTATCTGACTCCACTTCGGCATCTGTTAGTGTTTCAGTGTCAGAATCTCAATCAGAGTTTGTATCAGTATCAGAAAGCATCTCTGACTCCCAATGGATTTCAGAATCAGTAAGTCAATCAGTCTCAGAGTCAACAAGTTTCTCTGAATCAGAGTCTACGTTACTTTCAGTAAGTACTTCAGAATCAGTATCAGCGAGTCAATCAGCATCTGCATCTGTAAGTACTTCTGAATCTGTATCAGCGAGTCAATCAGTATCTGAATCCGTAAGTACGTCAGAATCAGTTACAGCATCAGAGTCTGCTAGTGGATCTGAGTCAGAGTCGACCTCCACCTCGGTCAGCTTTTTCAGAATCATTAAGTACATCTGAATCAGTATCTGCATCTGTAAGTATGTCTGAATCTGTAAGTACCTCAGAATCAGAGTCACAATCAGAAATATCTTCTCAAGCTTTTCGACAATCTCAAATAACCCTACCAGAAACTGGAACAAATGCTTCATCGGAATTGCTCATTCTCGGAGCTTCTGGACTTCTTGCTGGTGTTGCTACTTTAGCTAGTCGTAAGAAAGATGAAAACTAATTCTTAAACTTGAGAAAATCACTTCATCCACAATAACGATGATTCTATAATCTGCTGTGAAAGCAAGAAGGAACTATATGTTCCCTTTTGATTTGTGGAATAATTTATTTAAAAAAATCCCTGAGAATAAGAATCTCAGGGATTGTTGATTTGCTTATGAGTTCGATTGAGAACATGTATAAGGTTCTTTAAAATGGAATAGAAAGAGTAGAAAGCTCTAAATCTACTGTAAGTTTATAATCTGAATTATCACGTACAG